>Ga0118677_10001152_pt2 | contig 46510 bp, 35 predicted proteins | sample AliMusrvi5mmetaG_FD_86154 | JGI IMG/M metagenome (GOLD analysis project Ga0118677, IMG submission 86154) | reverse complement strand
ATTTTCTTTTTTCCTGATGTCAGATAATCATGTACCATCTGATGGCGTTCTGACTGGCTAAAATCACGACCCCGTTTTAATCCTAAAATAACTTTTCTTGTTTTTTCCATTTTTACACGTTGTTGTGTAAACCTATTTCAGGACAAGACACCCATGTCACCTATACGTTATTTTTCTCATTAATCTATTTAAGATTCCTCATAGCATGCATCAAAGAAGTATAGACATCACTTGGCTTTTTGTTATGCCAATCAGTATCAGATTTATTTTCAACCAAACCTTCCTGATTCACTTTTTCATATAGCCACCAAATATTTCCCCATTTATCTTTAAATCTAGCCAATTTCAGTCCATTATAAAAAACGCTAACATGGGTTATTATTTGGGCTCCTTCTTGTTCAGCTTTGTTCAGTGTTTCCTCGGCATTGTCAACATAAACTTGTAGAAACGATGGAGTAAAAGGCCAATCTTCTTTTGAATCTGCCAAAAGAATCATTGCATCTCCAATTTGAATTTCTGCATGAATCAGTGTCCCATCTCTATCAGGAGTTCTTACCTGCTTATTTTCTTCCGCATCAAATACCTTTTCAACAAAGTCTATAAACTTGGCAGCACCTCCTTTTATAATTACGAAAGGATTTACCTTGTTATAATGAGGAGTTTCTAGTTCTTTTTTGTCCATAATTGTAATTATTTATTTTGTTATTTAATTCGCAGATGTCGATTTTTTTACAATGACCGCTAACGTTCCGCAGCTACACGCAGGCGGGGTTTTTATCACTAAACTATTTACGTATCAATATTTTTCTTTTACTTCTTTCCTGTCCAACGAACACCGAAACCCCGCTTGCGGGTAGCTGCTGTTATGGGCTGGGTTTAGTGATTCTCCTTTACTTGCTCTAAATTTTTAATCAATCCACGAAGAATGTTTTTATACAAATCACTCCATGTTAACCAACCCATATTTTCTGAAACTGTCTCAATTGATGGAACTTTGATTCCATCCAGACACTCTTTCAACGGTTTCAAACTCTTGTTTCTTCCATGTTTATAATAGTTAAACCACCACGCACTTTTCCATTTAGCATAAAAACCTCCTTTTGTCGATGATTTAGCTTCCTCCTTACTTTTTCTGAGAGTCAATTTTTTGTTTGGAGCAACGTCCAAAAAGATGAAATAAAAGTCCTTGTCTCCACAACTATCTAAACCTACTCTGAGTTTTCTGGCAATTTGATCATGTTTTTTCGATTTGTCTGCGAGACTAATGGAACTATAAAGTTTTGCCTCAATAAAAATTAACTTGTCTGGTAATTCAATGCTTGCGTCAACTTCGGTGCTTTCATTTGTGGTTTGTCCGGTATATGTTTTTCCTATTAAAATTTCAATTTGCTCGTCTGAATAATTGTTGTCAACAAATTTGAAATTACTCTGTCCATCATAAGAATCTTCAAAGATCTCGTCTAAAGCGGAAATTTTTAGATCTAAAGGAAGATGAGATAATATCTCAAAGCAACTCCAAGTCAGAGCATCTTCACTATTTGAACTGATACCATTTTTCCCTTTATGCTTCATCCCTTTATAATCCTGACTAAGAAAATCTGCCAAAGCCTGTTCTCGTCCTTTTATTATTACATGATTACGCTGGTAGTTAGAATATTTCATAGAGTTTATATTTAAATTTTAAATTGTCTTTGTCTGTCTGTCCGCTGTGCCGCCCTTAACCTTGCCCATAACTCGTTTATATATCCCATAAAACCATCCTTTAATATCCATTTTGGGTTGTATAGGTCTCATAAACTGTAACTTTATTTTATCAAAAATAAACCATTTTAAATTATAAACTCTGCAGGAGCAAGCGTCTCCTATCGTTCCAATTATTAACAGGCATCCTGCCTATATAACTTCCCCAAACTTACATAATAAATTAATTCATACACATACCTCATAAAAACATTTTTTCAATGAATTGATACTGTTATATGGAGGGAATATAGAATTTTATCTTTTATAAAACGATATTCCTTCATTATTTCAGCGAGCGCAGGCCAGACAAAACAGCGGGCGTGCGAAAGATAGTGTGTAGGCAGCTTTGTTTTGTCTTGAATTTCTTTGCTTACTTTCTTGTTTCAAGACAAGAAACGTAAGTGGGGCTTGGGGCAACGCCCCATAAAAAACAAACAAATCCTATAAAACAACTAGTAATTATTAATTAGTAATTAATAATTATCTGACATACGTTTCAGCTTACACCATGCATATTGGATACTATTGCTTGTATTCGACTTCCTAACCCTTCCACGTGAGCTCCTAACAACCCTACGTCACGTTCTATCGTACCTAAACGAAGCACTAACACCTCCATGTCACGTTCTATCGCACCTAAACGAGGCACTAACACCTCCACGTCATGTACTAATCGCCCCTATGTGACGTACTAACGCCTCTATGTCATCTACTAATCGTATCTAAATGATGTACTAATCACCTCTATCCCATATCCTAACGCTTCTAATATATATACTAAACACCCCTGTGTCACGTCCTAACGCGTCTATGTCATGTCCTAACGGCTCTATGTGATATACTAATCGCCTCTATTCAATATACTAACACCTCCATTCAATCTCCAAACACAACTATAACTTGTTCTCGGGCACCCTTAACTTTGTCTAAGTGTCATTCAAAGAATGCCCGACAGGAGCAAACATCCCCATTCGTTCCAATTATTAATAAAACATCTAACTTCAAACATAAATTCTCTTCACTCCTAACTCATAACTTTAATAATCCACATATTCTTTCCCTCTTTTTTATAATATCAGTAACTTTGCACCATGAATTTTGAACTCACATCCGAATATCAACCCACCGGCGATCAGCCCGAAGCCATTGCCGAGCTGGTGAAAGGATTGAACAATGACGAACAGCATCAAACACTGCTCGGCGTTACCGGTTCAGGCAAAACATTCACCATCGCCAATGTCATTCAGCAAGTTCAGAGACCAACCCTTATTTTAAGTCACAACAAAACATTGGCTGCACAGCTCTACAGCGAATTCAAACAATTCTTCCCACAAAATGCAGTAGAATATTTTGTTTCGTATTACGATTATTACCAACCCGAAGCTTTCATTCCATCCACCAATACATACATCGAAAAAGATCTCGCCATCAATGATGAGATAGAAAAACTCCGTTTGAGCGCTACATCATCATTACTTTCAGGTCGCAATGATGTCATTATCGTATCCTCCGTTTCATGCATCTATGGCATTGGCAATCCAGAAGACTTCAACGAAAATATCATTCAAATCAACAACGGTCAGGTGATGAGCCGCCAAACGCTTCTCCATGCATTGGTGAATAGTTTATATTCACGCACCGAAGGCGACTTCAATCGTGGCAACTTTAGGGTAAGAGGCGACATCATTGAAATCTTTCCCGCCTATGCCGACATTGCCTACCGCATTCAGTTCTGGGACAATACCATTGAAGCCATTGACTCGTTCGACCCCTACAATGGTTATAAGATTGAAAAGTTCGATAGCATTAAAATATATCCTGCCAACATCTTTGTTACATCGAAAGACAAGATGAAACAAGCCATCATCGACATTCAAGACGACATGTTCCGTCAGGTTGAATATTTCAGAGAAAACGGAAAACATTTCGAAGCCAAACGCCTTGAAGACAGAGTGACTTACGACATTGAGATGATCAAAGAACTCGGCTACTGCTCAGGCATCGAAAACTACTCGCGCTATTTCGATCGTCGCAAACCGGGTGTTAGACCATATTGCCTGATAGATTATTTCCCAAAAGACTTCCTGATGGTGATTGACGAAAGCCATGTGTCCATCTCTCAAATACGCGCTATGTACGGTGGCGATCGTTCACGCAAACAAACACTCGTTGAATACGGCTTCCGCCTGCCTTCGGCAATGGACAACCGCCCCTTGAAGTTTGAAGAGTTTGAAGAGATCATCAACAACGTGATTTACGTGAGCGCCACACCTGCCGATTACGAATTACAGAAATGCGAAGGCGTCATTGTTGAACAATTGATTCGCCCTACAGGTGTCCTCGATCCTATAATTGAAGTAAGACCAAGCCTCAATCAAATTGATGATTTATTAGATGAAATTAATTTAACCGTCAAACGTGGCGAACGTGTTCTTGTCACCACGCTCACCAAAAGAATGGCTGAAGAGTTGAATAAATACTTATTGAAGTTGAATATTCGTTCTGCATATATTCATTCCGAAGTGGAAACTATGGAACGCGTAGAGATCATGCGCAATCTGCGCATTGGTGTATATGATGTGTTGGTTGGTATCAATCTTCTTCGCGAAGGTCTTGATCTTCCTGAGGTTTCTCTGGTCGCCATTCTGGATGCCGACAAAGAAGGCTTTCTTCGTTCCGAACGTTCCCTCACACAGACCGCAGGACGTGCAGCCCGCAACATCAACAGCAAAGTAATCATGTATGCAAAAAAGATTACCGGTTCCATGCAGCGCACCATTGACGAAACAACCAGAAAACGAGAAAAACAGATTGCATATAACTTAAAGTATAATATCACTCCTACGCAGCTCAACAAATCCAAGCAAAGCATCATGGATCAAACCAGCATTGCAGGAATGTCTTCAGCAGCAAAAGCGTATATTGAGAAAGACAGCATCGACGTAGCCGCCGACCCTGTCATCAGATACATGAGCAAAGAACAACTTCAAAAAACTATCAACAAAACCCGAAAAGCCATTGAAACATCTGTCAAAGAACTTGACTTTATCAAATCCGCACAACTCCGAGATGAACTTATTCAATTACAGAAAATGTTGAAATAGCTATTTATTCTACTTATTCTGAATACTGCATTCTGTATTCTAAATTCTGCATCTTCAAAAATCTTCTTTTGTTTTATGAAAATTGACAGTAAGTTTATACTTTTGTTACGCAAAATAAATGTTAACCTTAAAACTTTTAAATAAAATGTATACAGTAGAGAATTACAATTTCAAAGGAAAGAAGGCAATCGTTAGAGTTGATTTCAACGTGCCTCTTAATAAAGAAACCTTACAGGTCAGTGATGATACACGCATCCGCGGTGCGCTGAAAACGATAAAAAAAATCATGGATGATGGCGGTGCTGCCATTTTAATGTCACATTTAGGTCGTCCGAAAGATGGACCAGAAAATAAATTTTCTCTTAAACATGTTATTCCTACTCTTTCAGCATTGACAGGCAAAGACATTCAATTTGCTGATGATTGCTTAGGTGAATCAGCAAAGAAACTTTCTTCAGAACTTAAACCTGGTGAAATCCTTTTACTTGAAAACCTTCGTTTCTACAAAGAAGAAGAAGGAAAAGTGAAGAAAGACGGTTTGACTGAAGAAGAAGTCAAAGAGAAAAAAGCTGTGATGAAAGAAAAACAAAAGAAAATGGCACAGCAACTTGCTTCTTATGCCGATGTTTATGTGAACGATGCTTTTGGTACTGCACACCGTGCACATGCTTCTACAGCTATCATTGCTGATTTCTTTCCAACAGAAAAATTATTCGGCTACCTGATGGTATCTGAACTTTCTGCATTAGAAAAAGTTTTATCACAAGCTGAAAGACCTTTCACAGCAATCATGGGTGGCGCAAAGGTTTCTGATAAAATTCTTGTTATTGAAAATCTTATTGACAAAGTGGACAATCTCATCATCGGTGGTGGTATGACTTATACTTTCATCAAAGCACAAGGCGGAAATATTGGCAAATCACTTTGTGAAGAAGATAAACTCGAACTTGCTCTTGAAGTAATTAAAAAAGCTAAAGATAAAGGTGTAAACCTTATCCTTCCTGTTGACCAAGTGATTGCTGATAATTTCTCCAATGATGCACAAACAGCTACAACTAAGATTACCGAAGGTAAAGATGGTTGGATGGGATTGGATATTGCTGAAGACTCTGTTAAACTTTTCAGCGATGTAATTGAAAACTCTAAAACTATTCTCTGGAATGGACCAATGGGCGTATTTGAAATGGAAAAATTTCAGAAAGGCACTGTTGCTATTGCTCAGGCAATCGCCAAAGCTACATCAAAAGGCGCTTACAGCTTAGTTGGTGGTGGTGATTCAGTTGCTGCTGTTAACAAATTCAAACTTGCTGATAAAGTAAGTTATGTTTCAACCGGTGGTGGCGCTATGCTTGAATATATTGAAGGCAAAGTGCTTCCGGGCGTTAAAGCAATTCGCGGAAAATAATATTTTTCTTTAAAACAATTGAAAGCTCTGGCAAATAATATTGTCAGGGCTTTTTTATTTTAATAAATTTGTACAACTTTGAATATATTTTAAACACAAGATAAAATGCTTCAATCCTCATTTTCCAATCACCTTATTGAAGCAGGCTGTGATGAAGCAGGCAGAGGATGTTTGGCAGGTCCTGTGTTTGCAGCTTCTGTTATTTTACCAAAAAAATTCAATCTTGCTTTTCTTAATGACTCAAAAAAATTAAGCAAAAAACTTCGCAATGAACTTCGTTTGTTAATCACTCAAGAAGCTCTTGCATGGGCTGTTTCCAGTGTTGACAATCATAAAATTGATGAAATTAATATTTTGAATGCTTCGTTCCTTGCCATGCATAGAGCAATTGAACAATTAAAAATTACGCCGCAACTCCTGTTAATTGATGGAAACAGATTTAAACCTTATGCAAATATTCCGCATGAATGTATTATAAAAGGTGATGGTAAATATGCTTCAATCGCAGCAGCATCAATACTTGCAAAAACATATCGTGATGAATATATGGAAAAATTGCATCATGAATTTCCTGTTTACAAATGGAATGAAAATAAAGGCTACCCCACTCTATCACACCGAAGAGCCATCAATATACACGGAATCACTGATTATCACAGAAAAAGTTTCCGATTGAATGAACAATTAAAATTTGATTTTTAATATTATACTTCAAATAAAAAAATATTTTCTTCTCATTAATAAACGAATGAATAAAATGATTTATAGAATGTTATTTTTTCTAATTTTAACGTTATAAATAAAACAGATGAAAGATAAAATTGTAATTATCACCGGCGCATCTTCCGGTATTGGCAAAGCATTGACAGAACTCTATGTTGAGAAAGGTTCTAAAGTTGTGATGGCTGCCCGAAATTTAGAAAAGATGAATGAAATAATTAAAAATCTAAAAGTCGATAATGATAGAATTTTAGCAGTTCAAACGGATGTGAGCAAAGAAATTAATTGTAAAAATCTCATTTCTAAAACCATTGATAAGTTCGGCAGGATTGATATACTTATAAATAATGCCGGTATTTCCATGCGTGCATTGTTTGAAGACCTTGATATTAAAGTCATTCAGCAAGTGATGGATATTAATTTTTGGGGAACTGTTTATTGCACAAAATATGCTTTGCCTTATCTGTTGGAAAGCAAAGGGTCTGTAGTAGGTGTCTCTTCAGTTGCAGGATATAAAGGACTTCCAGGCAGAACTGGTTATTCCGCTTCCAAATTTGCTATGCATGGTTTTCTTGAAGTTGTTCGGATTGAAAATCTGAAAAAAGGATTGCACGTGCTTATTGCTTGTCCTGGCTTTACTTCGTCAAACATAAGATTCACAGCACTTGGTAAGGACGGTTCATTGCAAGGTGAAACACCGCTTGACGAATCAAAACTAATGACTTCAGAAGAAGTGTCACAACATATTTACAAAGCAGTAATCAAAAGGAAACGAAGTATTGTTTTAACTACACTTGGAAAATCAACTGTTTTGCTGAATAAATTTTTTCCTGCATTTATGGACAAAATGGTTTTTAATCATTTTGTAAAAGAACCTGATTCACCTTTAAAATCAAATAACTAAAGCATTCCTTATGACTTCCTCAACTGATTTTTTTCAGAAAAAAAAATTATACGATTATCTTTCGCAATATATTTCTGATAATAAAAGACACCTCTTTGAACAAAATATTCAGCACAGAACAAGGTATCTGACGGTTGTTCTCGAAAATCTTTTTCAATCACACAATGCTAGCGCTGTGTTGCGCACGTGCGACTGTTTCGGCATTCAGGATATTCATGCCATTGAAAATACTAATCACTTTGAAGTGAATGCAGACATTGCACTTGGCGCTTCAAAATGGCTGACAATAAACAAACACAACGAAAAAGATCAAAACAATACGCTCAATTGTTATGAACGACTTAGAAAACAAGGTTATAAAATCATAGCAACTACACCACATACAAAGGATTGCACCATTGAAAAATTAAAATTGAATCAAAAAACCGCATTGATTTTCGGAACAGAATTAGAAGGTTTATCAAAAACAGCCATTGACAATGCCGACGGATATGTGAAAATTCCAATGTATGGATTTACAGAAAGCTTTAATATTTCAGTGTCAGCATCCATCTTTCTTTTTTATCTGACACAAAAATTAAAAAAATCAAAAATTGACTGGAAACTTTCTGAAAAAGAAATGCTGGACATCAAGATTGACTGGGTAAAGAGCGTTGTTAAAAAACCCGAACTTATTATTGAAAGATTCTTACAGGAACAATAATGAATTGTTTGTTGATTGTATTTTTTATTCACAAAAAAAATTGTCAAAGGCAAAGATTGAAATATTTTTTTCTTTTCTAATTTGTTGATAATCTTGATGAAAACTTGCATTTACTTTGAGTTTTTAAACACTAATACTCAAATATATTTGTATTAATAAAACCCAAATTTTATCAAAAAATCTAAATTAAAATTTATGAAAAAATATTTTTTAATTATTGCTTTTCTGTATTTGCTTTCACCTAATCTTTATTCTCAATGTAATTTCAGAAATATTGCTCACCGTGGAGGTATTTCATATAATTTCCCCGAAAATACATTGTTATCAATTGAACAAGGATTTATTGACGGAGCCTGGGCTGATGAAGTTGATATTCGAAAAACAGCAGATAGTATTTTGGTGCTATGTCATGATGAATATGTTGACAGGCTCTCTAATGGGCATGGATTGGTGGAAAATCTCACACTATCTTATCTTAAATCACTTGATTTCGGTAGTTGGAAAAATTCACGTTTTACCGGAACAAAAATGCCTACACTTCTTGAAGCCATTGCTGTTGCTGAAAAATATAATCGAAGGTTATATCTAAATATGAAAGTCTTTGAGCCACAGCTAGTAGCCAAAACATTATATCAGTCAGGAGCGAAACCAAACACTGTGATGCTTGATCCGGATGATACGAATAAAGTCAAGATTTATCATTTATTAATGCCTGAGACCCCATTGGTTTTTTTTGGCTTGCCACCAGATTCTATTACAGATACAACTTTTTATAGATTTCTAAAAAACAACAATGTCATTGCTGCTGAGATTGTTGCAAGTGACGCTTTAGATCCTTCTTTACAAAAAAATCTTTCAAATTATCGAAATATGCTTCATAAATATAATATTGAATTATGGGGATATACAATCAATGATAACATTCAATTTGACTCTCTTAAAAATTTTGGCATGGATGGATTAGAAACAGATAGGGCTCCAGCAGCAAAAATAGTTTTTTGTGATAATAAAAATACCGGATTCTTTCCCGAAAAACGTATTACCGGTCAATGGGATTTTAGAAATAAAAACCTTGTGGGAACAATCGGCTCTCAAATGGTAGAGCAAGGTGATATCAGCGTTTCAGGACAAAATATTTCCTTCGAAAAAACTGCAGATTTCGGAATCCCAAAAATAAATAGTGTTGAAACACAAGTTATGATGGTACCTGGATTTGACCCTAATCACAGATTAGAATTTTATTCAAATATTTTTCCTCAACGAAATGTTTCGAATTGGCTAAATTGTGATTTTGACTACACAATCATTATGGATATTCTGAAACCCACTTCTTCTCAGCAATATATTGCACTCTTTCAAACAAGTAATAATAACTCAGATGATGCCGATCTCTTTATTAAAAATTCAGGTTTAAATAATAGTGTTGGAATTTTAGGCGAATATTTTGGTAATTTTTCTGATTATACTTGGCATCGCATAACTTTTGTTTTTAATCTGAATCTTTCAAAAATTGATATTTATATTGATGGAAGCCTTGCGGGAACAATCACAGTATCAGATACAGATTATTATAAAAATCGTTTCTGTATAAATAATAATTGGGGGATTCAGCCTTCAAATTTTTTTAGTGATAACGATGGTGAGACCTCAACTTTATATGTTAGCAGTTTACAAATCAGGGATTATGCCATGACTGCTGAAGAGATTGCCATGCTTGGCAAAGCAGATGCAAATAAAATTCCTTCAACTATACAAATTGATAGTTCTATGTGTTTAAAAAACACAATTGTCCTCCAAAATATTTCTGTTTGCGAAGGAAATCCTGCTGAATTGATTGCAGATGCTGGTGACACGTTGAATTATCATTGGCAAACCAATAAATATCAAGGAGCCGGATGGGAAGATATTTATAGCAATATTTTTTCAGGAACTGCAAGCTCAAAATTAACAATCAACCCAACAGATAGCTCATTGAATCTGCAGGCATACAGATGCCGAATCAGTAATGATTGCGCTGTTTTCAGTAATGAAGCAAAATTAACTATTAATAAAAAACCAATTGCATTTTTAAATACAAATAGTACTTCTGAAATATGTCATGATGACTCTCTGAAAATAACTATTAAAACAGAAAACGCTCTTTCAAATTTTTTGATTTATAACAATACCAGTATTCCGGTTTTAAACAATAACGATTATTATCTAAAAAATTCCGGAACATATTATCTAAAAGCGGTGAATACTTGTAGTTCAGACAGCACCTCATCAAAAATTTTATCAATCATTCCATCTTTAATTTTAAAATACACTAAATATATAAATGTAACTGAAAGTTTTCCGGTAGATATAAGTGTTGACGCTAACGAAAATGATATTATTTATCAATGGCAAACATATGATAAAAATTCATGGAAGAATGCAAGTCTCGTTTATCCATCATTAAAAAGTGATTCTTCGGTATTACACTTTAAAACGACAACAACCGAACTTGATCAAAAATCTTTTAGATGTATTGTAAAAAGAGCTATTTGTAATGATTCAACTTCAACTGACCCAATTCTGTTTAATGTTTTAATTTCTCAAAATATGTCCGACTTAAATAATCAGCAAGAAATATCTATTTATCCGAATCCGTCAAATGGAAATTTTATTTTAAAAACAAACAATATCGTTAATTCCATTGAGATATATTCAATTGATGGCATTAAAATATTTGAAAAAAATATTAAAAATTATTCTCAATCAGAATATAATTTCAACATGCAACTTCCTTCAGGTATTTATCAAATTATAATAAATTCAATATCTGGAAGAATTATAAAGAAAATATCAATATTATAATTCAATCACAAATCACCATGCACTTTCATTAAAAGAATAATTAAAATTCAACTTGTCAAATTATTCTTATAAAAGGATTAATTCCTGATATTTCGCGGTTTAATTTTTTTTTATACCTTTACACCCGAAAATAAAAAATAATATTATTATGGGAAAAGGCGATAAAAAATCAAAAAAAGGTAAAATATTTATGGGTTCTTATGGTGTTAGCAGAAAAAAGAGAGTAGCTAAAAAAATCATTCTGCCTAAAGCTAAAAGCGCTGTGAAAGTAAAAGAAAAACCTGCAAAGGCTGTAGTTGCTGAAGAAATCAAGGTAGTTGCAAAAACTGTTGAAACTCAAGTGGCAGAAGTAGTTGCTCCTGAAACAACTAAAAAAGAAGCTCCAAAAAAACCAAAAGCGAAAAAAGAAGCGGCTAAAGAAGCTGAACCAAAGAAAGAAAAAACAGCTGCTAAAAAAACTGCTGCTAAAAAAACAACTAAAGAATAAAAGTATTTTTCAAAATATCAAATAAGGAGTATTGTTAACCGATACTCCTTATTGTTTTTTTATAAGTATCGCCACGATCGGCAAAATCCTTAAACATATCATAGCTTGCTGCTGCCGGCGATAAAAGACAAACTGCACCTTGCTTTGTTTCCTTCATTGAAATACTAACAGCTTCTTCCATTGAATTGACAAAAAATATTTCCGAATTACAATTTCCTTTTTTTAATTCTTCTGATATTCGTTTTCCTGCCTTACCTAAGAAAATCAGATGTTCTATAGGATTTTTACACAAAAATTCAGACAAGATTGAATAATCAATTCCTCTATCAAAGCCGCCAAGAATCAATGTATTCACATTATTTAAAGATTTAACAGCTTGTATTGTTGCTTCGGGAATTGTAGCGATTGAATCATTATAAAAATGAATATTATTGTAAAGCCCAACATATTCCAGCCGATGCTCAAGTCCTTTGAAAGATATAATTGCGTCTTGAATCACAGAATCAGGAATTTTAAGTATTTGGCAAACATTGATTGCTGCCATAATATTCAACAAATTGTGACTTCCGCGTAACTGGCATTTATCAATAACATCAAATATTTTTTTATCATTTTTTTTTTGAAATATAATTTTCCCTTCATTGACAAAACAACCTTTTTCAACAGAATGATTTAATGAGTATGAAAAATAATTTCTTTTTAGATTAAATTTCTTTAAATATTCTAAAATTAACAAATCATCAGCATGATAAATGAAACTATCATTTTCATTTTGAAATTTTAAACTATTTAGTTTGGATAAATGATACTGTTCAAGGGATTCGTAATGATCGAGATGTTCTTGAAACAAATTGAGAAGAACAGAAACAGCGGGCGCTTTGGAAATAAATTCCAGTTGATGTGATGACAATTCACAAACAATTTTTGTCTGCGAATCAATTTTCTCAATCATGTCAAAATGAGGAATACCAATGTTTCCGACAAATATTGTATTTTCAGTATATTGTTTTAAAATATGATAAATTAAACTTGACGTTGTGCTTTTTCCTTTCGTGCCAGTCACTCCAACGATTTGTTCGGAAAATAATTGAATAAAGAAATCTGTTTGTGATGTGATTCTATTCGCTGGAACAAGATGCTTAATTTTTTTAAAAGGTATTCCAGGCGTTTTAAAAATTAAATCATATTGGTTAGCTGAATCAAGAAAATTCTTTCCTGAAAAAAATATCAAATTTGCATCTTTCAACTGAATTACTTTTTCTGCGACAGCTTCATTTTCATCAGCAATAGCAAGCTTTTGCAAAGGAAAATATTTTCTTAGCAAATGATACGTTGATTGACCTTCTCTGCCAAACCCAAGTATCAAAATACTTTTATTACCGATTCGTTTTTGCAGATTTTCCTTCATTTAATTTTTTATATAAAACATCAAATAATTCGGAAGATAAAAAATGTTCTTGCTCAAAATTATTTAGAAAATTTTCAAAATTAATTGTGCTAAATTTATTGTACGATTCACTGTTTCTGTAGTAATTCAAAAGAAAAGGAAGTTTTTCATTTTTATGTTTTTCAATGATTTTGCACAAGGCAATATTGATTTCATCAATAGTACCAATACATTCAAAAGGTTTTTCATCCGCAATGCCGGTCAATTCATTGAAATATTTCAACAAGTGAGCATCTTCAAATAAATTTTTTCCAAAAATTTCTTGCAATTTTTGTGATTCAACAAAAGGAGAAAGTATAATATATGTGAATAAGCATTTGGGGCATTTGCCGCACCATTCATCGGTTTTACTACCTACATTGCAACTTTTAAATACTTCAAAATATTTTGGAAACATTGAAAATAACTTTGCAATCTGTAATTCAGTCAAGGGTCGCAGCAAACTGTAATAATTTATATCTTCAGTAATAAAACTTTTTACATATTTTCTGAAATCCGATTCAAACTCAAAAGACTTGGAATATTGATGATTTGCGCCTTCCACAGTTGGTTCATTGGCACTTGATTCATTGGATAGAACAATATTTTTTATTCCTGAAAAAACTGAAGCCAGCAACGAATTAAAAGCCAGCAACGCAGAAAAAGGTGTATGTCCGTTTAAGAAACCTTTTTCATTCAGTTTAAATAATTCATTATCAATTGTGCGATGAAATTCAATTACATCATTCATGCTGTATCCCGCAGCCTGTATCACTCGCAACGATGCTTCACGATGATTGACAATGAAACATTTATTTTGTTTTTGCTGTTCTGAAAGCAATTCAAGAGTTACGATTGAATCTTTTCCTCCGCCAATTGGAATTATGTTTGCGTTTGAATTTTCAATAATTTGTTTTTCAAATTTCTTGTCTGAATCTATTGTAATCTTTACAAAATCATTCAAATTTGTTTTAATCGAATTCAGAAAAAAGAATTCACCTAATCCGTGAAAATATAATTTTTTCCACCAAGCAATTTGGTCAGCATTCAAAAACCCACATTTTACAATGATTTCAGGCGAGCACGCTGCTTTCCAATAACTGATTAATTCAATCAATCCGATATGAAAAATAATATTTTCAATATCAGAAATTTTTACATCTTTGTAAAAATGTTTGAAAGGAATCTTTAATGTTGGTTTGAAAAAATATTTATCTGAAAGATTAAAAAAAAATGCAATATGAAAATGATCGCTGTTTCTAACAATTTTAAAATCTTCGTAAGTGAAGAATTCGTATTCTTTTCGCAGGGATAAATAGGTATTAAAATTATCCTTTTTTTTCATCAACTATTAAAAGTAAAATGTTATTTTTGTTTCAATAAACAACAAAAATAAAAATTTAATCCTTTAGAATTATAATTATTTAAATTAGCTGTTGTTATGATACCTCATACTCGTCTGGCTATGCAAGGAAAATTTCTAGTTTCAGAACCTGCTTTGCTGGACTATTTTTTTGAACGTTCAATTATTCTGCTTGCAGAACATAATAAAGACGGCTCTTTCGGGGTAATCATCAACAAACCGGTGAATATAAAACTGAATGAAGTCATCAGCGATATACCACCCAATGATTTTAAAGTTTTTCTTGGCGGACCGGTCAGCCCTGACAATCTTTTTTTTGTACATATGCTTGGCGACATTATTGAAGACAGCATTCCGATCACTGAAAATCTTTACTGGGGCGGCAACTTTGACCAAATCAAAGAACTTGTTGCTGAACATCGCATCAGTCAGGATAAAATTCATTTTTATTTAGGTTATTCGGGTTGGACTGCAAACCAGCTTGACCAAGAACTCGAATCAAAATCGTGGGTGGTGGTAAACTCTTCTACTGACGCAGTCTTTTCTCAAAAACCATTCGATTTGTGGCGAGAATATTTAATGAAATTGGGCGACAAATATGCTATTTGGGCAAATCAACCCATGGATCCTTTTTTAAATTAGTTTTTAATATGAACAAAATATTTTACGGCTTGTTGCTGATTTATTTTGCAACAATATCATTTGCAACATTTGCACAAGATAAAGCAAAAACACTTTATTTTCGAAAAATATTAGTTAACAGTAAAAATGAAATTCAGGGACAATTCCCAATAGCTGATAGTATTGCTAATCATTCGGTTTGTTATCATTTCACCTATGATAAAAAAGGAAGGATTCAATGGATTAAATATATCAGAAAACATCGGATGTCTTTGCCTGATCCATGTTTCGGTGTTGCTATGATTCAAATAACATATAATGAAGAAAATAATGTTGAAACCCGCAATTTCCTTGATGAAAAGGAACATCCGATCATGAATCTCAACAATATTTATTATGTGCGTATTAAGTATGACAGTAAACATTTTTCGATTGCTCAGTTTAATTATAATAAACACGGTTTTCTTTCACCAGATATTAATGGTGTTTATCAATATTTATGGGAAAATGATGAGCAAGGAAGACGCATTCGTTCATTACGATTTAATGATAAAGGTCAACGAATCACTGATAATAAAGGAATTTACGAAGTTTCTTATAAATATAATGAAAAAAATAATCTTACAGAATTCAGCATTTACGGTACTGACGGACTTTTAAGTGAAAACACATTGGGGTATGCAATTGCAAAATATAAATATGATGTGCAAGGAAACGAAATAGAATTAAGCTTTTTCGGGAAAGACGGAATATTAAAATCCAATATAAATCATTACGCTATCATGCGCTGGACATACGATTCAAATGGGAATAAAACAAGTGAAAAATATTTTGACGCGAATGAACGACTAATTGAAACTTCAGACATGTATGCTTCAACAGAATGGCAATATGATGCTTCAGGAACAATGATTGAGGAAGCACATTATGGAATATATCATCAATTAAGAGAATACAATGGTGCAGCTGTTATCAAATGGGGATATAATGATGATGGAATAATCTCTGAAACATCTTATGGAACAGATGGTCTGCCTAAAAAAGAGAACGAAAACGGAATTATTAAGGTTAGATAACTTTATTCTTCTTAATTATAATTCTCTTAAAAAAATCATTAAAATTATTTTTTCACTTATATCTAATTAAAATAAAAAATCATGAAAGCTAAACTATTCTTCTTAATGCTGATCAGTACAATGATTGCAGGCGCACAAGTAAAAATCGAAAACGGACCTGCTCTCAACAATAACGTAGATATTAAAATGAACAGGATGTTACAAGGTGAAGATGATAATTTTTATTGTTACCGAATTCGCACAAAAGGAAGAGGAACTTCTTTTTATGTTGAGAAATATTCTAAACAATCTTTAAGCCCTGAATTTTCAAAAGAAATCAGTATTGAAGATGCAGAAGACACAAAAATCATTGATGTATTGTATGGTGCAAATAATGTATATATTTTCAGACGACAATATTTCAAAAAAACACAAGAGATGAAACTTTTTTATCAGACCGTTTCATCTACAGGTGAAGTAGCAAATAAATTAACCGAGATCATGACTGTGAATACAGATCATTATGAATTTATTGACTTTGATATTGTTCAATCGCCTAACAGATCAAAATTCTTAGTTAAAGCATCACACAAAGCCAATAAAACGGATAAATATACAACAGACTTAATTCTTTTGGAAGCTGGCAGCATGAATCAAAAATGGATCAAAACAGTTGACCAACGTTTATTCAGTTCAGCGCCCAGTTTAAGCTTATGGTTTGGAGTATCCGTTGATAAAGGTGGAGATGTCAGCCTTATTGGATTATCACTTGATGACAATGAAAATGTATATTATGCATATTCTTACAAAGTAAAAAACAGCGGAGCAAAAGAAAAACGATTTAGATTGGCAGCTGGAATTATTTTAAATAAAGAAACTAGTGAAAAAATAGTTGAATTGCCTTTTGATGATGATTATTGGGTAAAAGGAATTAGATTTTCAAAAACACCAAATGACGAATTGGTGATTGGAGGATTTATTAAAGATGTGATTGAACGCAAAGGAAGAGATCTAATTAAAGTAGGTATTTTCAGTTTCAAAGTGGATGTTTCTTCAGCTACAGTTATTTCACAATCAATAAAGATGTTTGATATTAATTTCCTCAAAGCAATGCGTGCAAGTATTAAAAGACCAAATTTTGAATATAAATTAGATTATATAATTCCGGTTGGTAAAGATGTTTTTTATATTGGTGAAAAATATGATGAACGCATTATTACTTCATACAATGGTGGAGCAATGGGTGGCGGTTTTGGTACAGTTGGTACATCGAGCACACATTATAATTACGAATATCAAGATGTGATTGTTGCTAAATTGAATAGTTCAGGTGAATTTGAATGGATGAAAAATATTCCTGTTCGCATTGACATGACATTGTCATATCCTCATATTTTCAAACAATATATTGCCACAGCGACAGAAAATAACATTTATGTTTTCTTCAATGAAAATCAAAAAAACAGTAAGCTTTATTCACAAACCAATATTGATCCTGATGATTACAAATCTATGACTGGTATTCATGGATCAAATTTTGTCGGATCACAAATTTCTTGTTCAGATGGAACAGCAAAACATTTTTTAGTATTTGAAAATGAGAAGTATTGTTTTGCTCCTATTCAAGAAAAAGATCCTAACTTCTTCCCTCCTTCAGATTGTGAAATTTTCGTAAAAGATAATAAAAACGACATTTACATCTATACTGAAGATCGTGGCAAAGACCGCTTTACAAAACTTGCTCTGGAAGAATAATCAGTTTTTTCAAAAATCTCTATATACAGCTTTAATTAGTATCTATTTGCTGTGTATTATTTTTTTATGATTCACGTATTCATTGAACTACAAAAAAAGTGAAGGAATTTCCCTCACTTTTTTTTATATAAAAGAAAATACTATTTGTATGAATTTTTAATTAAATACTTTGCAAGTTCTTTACCCGCTTTAGCATATCCTTCAGCTATTCTGCTTCCTGCATCATAATCAAACCCACCAGCATCTTGTCCTGGAACATTTGTCAACATAATTTTTGCTATAACATTTGAAGGATTGGCTGTTTCAACAATTTTAATAGTAACATTAATAAAAGCAGGCTTTCTTGAAATTCCAATATTAAATCCAGGTTCTATATAATCAGTTTTAACGATAATTGTATATTTGGCACTATTATTATTTTTACTAGCTTTAGCTTTTACATCAGATATGTTTTTATTGAACAACTCTTCAAATTTACGTTCATATTTTTTTTCTTTGTCATCATTCCATGCTTGTTTAAATTTATCTCCTGTACCTGGTTCTTTTTTATTTTTCTCTTGTACTTTTTGGTTAAGATAATCTTCTTCATCAACGCCACCTACTTTAAGTCCAGTAAAATCAAATTCAAGATTAAAATCTTTTTCTGATTTAAGTTCTTTAACATCACCAGAAACTAATTTAATTTTAAATCCAGCACCAAATTGTGCAAATCCATTTCCCATAAATAATAATAAACACAAGGTAATTAAACATGTAATTTTTTTCATAATTTTATTTTTTTAAGTTTTTTATTAATCACAAATATATTATTTTTTTAATCTAACTAAAAATTACACGTTATAATTATTTAAAAAACATTCTTTCTTTTATCAATAAATTTTATCGGCTTTCTATTTATTTCAGGAGATTGAATGGCATTGATTTCTTCAATAGTTTGCACAAATATTTGAGGTGCTACTCTTAATCTTGCACGAAAATTATCTTTAATTTTTTTTTCGAAATCTTCATTTTTCGTCTTGCAGCCAATGCGAATAAGAATTTCATCCGTACCAACCTGATTGGTAGAAACTTCAACTACATAATTTGCAACATCGCTTATTTGATCGAGAACATCAAAGATTGCCGGGGGATAAAGCGTAGTTCCTTTGAATTTAATCATTTGATTTTTCCGTCCGACAATTGGGCCCAATCGCATGGTATTTCTTCCACAGGCACATTTTTCTGTATAATGAAAACATATATCACCTGTTTTAAAACGCAGTAAAGGCATTCCTTCAACTCCAAGATTTGTAATTGTTATTTCGCCTGCTTCATTTTCTTTCACAGGATTATCATGTTCGTCAAGAAACTCAACAATAATCAACTCTGGATGATGATGACCTCCTTTCCTTTCTCTGCATTCAGTAAATGCTGTTCCCATTTCAGTAGATGCATAGGTTGAATACAATTGAATATCCCATTTCTGTTTAATTTTTTCGCCCAATAAACTCAATGAAAAGTCTGGTTTCTTTAATGGTTCGCCTATACATACCGCTTTTCGAATACTGGTTGATTTGTAATCAATATTGTGTTCTTCTGCATATTCAATAATCTTCAATATAAACGAAGGCACTGTTACCAAAGATGTTGGTTTAATTCGTTTAATCGTATCCCATTGCAATTCAGGAATTCCATTGCCCACGCGAACTATCCCTGCTCCTAACTTGCGAATGCCCAAAAAGTAAGCTAATCCTGCCATGAAACGCCTATCAAGCGTGGTCATCAACTGATAAATATCATCCGCGCTTCCATCGGCACAAGCAAAGCTAATACATTCATTATACGCTAAACGATCAAGGTCTTTGTCTGTCATGATAAAAGTCACCGGATCGCCCATTGTACCTGATGTAGTGATGTAATCAATAATTTTTTCTTTTTCAACACAAATAAAATCATCATTACGAATTTGAAGTTCTTTTTTATTTGTGACAGGAATATATGTTAAGTCTTCGAGCGTTTTTATTTTATGAATTTCTATTTTATTTTTATTGAAAAGCTCGCTATAATATTTTGATTTTTGTGAAAGATATTGTAATTGCTTTTGTAAAAGATTTTCTTGAAATTTCTTAATTTCCGAAGTAGATTTTTTTTCAATATCAGGTATAAACATAAAAATTAAAGTTTATGATTTTTACTATAACATGTTCTCAATCCATTTAAAATATGGGTTCTATCTTCAACGCTTGTGATTTCTTTTGTCAATGCTTTGTTGTAATAAGTGATAGCCATACCAAACTCATTTTCTTTTTTATAACAATCACCGGATAATGAATAAACCAAAAAATATTCTGGATTTGATTGAATAAAATCTTTCAAAATTTGCTCATTGATATACACTTCCTTTTTAGCATGAATAAACCCTTTAAGCTGTTCACGAAGAATTAAATATTTTTTATAATTCTTATAATTTACTGACAACAGAAATGTATCAGCAGGAATAATCAAATTTTCTTCATATACTTCATGATTATTTTTCATTCCTTTGCATTCACTAAAAATTTTCTTCAGATCATAAGCTACATATTCGCCCAATTGGTAAGGGTTTGATGAAATCCAAACTTTAAGTTCTTCCGGTTTAAAAATGATTGAATGATGTGCTATCAATTGATTAACGGCTTTTTCATTCCCCATGCCGATATTTTTTTCTTGCATTCCTAGCTGATCTCTCAATATAACGGCTGTTTGACGAACATTTAATTTTGGATATTTATTCAATAATTCAGCCACTCTGTTATACCTATATTTTGTAGAACTTTTTTCAATGTTTTCTTTATTCAGTTTATCATCTGCAAATAGTTTACTTTGAAAATGATTGGTGCAAATAATTTTAGTTGATTCAGAAAAAAACAATCCGGTTTTTGTTGGTGATTTCTCAATAATAGCCGTTTTATGGTCAATTGCAGAACCAATCATAAAAGATTCTGAAACAAAAGTTTTTCGTTTTTTTGCAATTGCAAATGCTTGATCAATTGTTGATGAATACTGAAGAATCTCACGCGCGACAATAGAAACAGGCGTTGCAGCGCTGAAAGGAATTTCCGACTTTGACGAATTGATTGTAACAGTTAAACCTTTTTCATTCATCCCGGAAACCACACCAGTCATACCAGCCCATGTGACATACATAAACTTATATCCTTTTTCTGGATTGACAAAACAAATGATTTTATTCTGTGCAAATTCAACTCCTACAAAAAAATCAAAATTTCTACCAATAATCAAAGAGCTATCTTCTGTAGCGTTTCCCCAACATGCAAAAGATGTACAACCAACCATGTGATAATTCTGCAACGCATGACCAATGTCATGAGCAGAATGATAATTCAGCATTCTCTGATATGCTGGTCCGATATATTTAAAAGAATCAGAAGCTGAAAGTGAAATACCGTAAATCTCTTGCAAATACTCATCATCCGTGCTTTTATCAAGATTTCGATTGAACCATGCAATAAAATATTTTAAAAATTTTAAATACGTTCTACTTGGAACCATCTTGTCAAACTGGCTGACAAATGCTTTTTCTTGTACTGTAATAAGCTCCTTTGATAATTTCCCTGCAATGACGCCTCTTTCAAACGGTTTTCCTTCAAGATACATTTCCCACAAACCGGTTTTACTTTTTCTCAACCAGTTGTTGCCGCAAACATAAAAATTAGTATCAATCTGAATTCGTTGTTTATTTAATACAGATTTGTCAGTGATATGAGGCGGATTGAATTCAACAGCAAGCTTAAAATAAACAAGAAATGCAAGAACCAAAACGACAATTATAACAAATACCCAAATTAAAAACTTTTTAAATCGTTTCATTAAAAAAATATTTTTTCGTTTTTAGTTGCTATGCTTTTTTTATTTTATCTAGAATATAATTCAATCCTAAAAATTCACTGCAAGTTTGAACGGAACCAATGGAAACACCAAGCACACCGTGCAAATTAATATTCTGACCTGTAAGAAATAAATTTGGTATTCGTGTTCGAGGAATAATAAATGATTTCAATGGATCATTAGAATCTTTTAATATTCCATAAATAGAACCATTCACAGAACCTGTATAATCACGGTAAGTCAAAGGTGTTGATGTATAATATGTTTTTATGTGACTACGAATATCAGGAAATTTATTTTCAATCTCATCAATAAATCTTTCTGCTTTTTGTTGTTTAAAGTCAATATAATCTTGTCCTCTATTTTCAACAGTTGTATTTTCCCATTGTTTTAATTCATCATATTTCAGATAGGTTATAGCAGTCAAACAATCTGCATATTCCTCCGATTTGCTATGCGCAGGTGTGTACAGCATATATCCATCGGGCCAGGTATCTTGCCTATAAGTTTGCAAACTCCAAACATTTGGATTTTTATAATAGTAATAATTATAATTAAAATATTTAAAAAAATTTTCTTTCAAAACAATATATAATGAAAAAACAGAAGTCGTGTTTTCAATAGATTTAATACGATTTCTATAGGCAGGACGAATCAATTTTGAATCTGTAATATCAAGTGTTTTTACAGGATGAATATTTGAAATAAACTTTTTTGCTTCAAGCTGTTCTTTGTTTTCCAGTTCAACATATTTTATTTCTCCTGAACTATCAGAAACAAATTTCTTCACTTCACATTTCTTCAATATTGTTCCACCATGAGCAATAATAGATGCTGCAAGGTGATCAATCAACTGTGAACCACCGTCAACAAACCGCCATGAACTTTCAATCAAAGAATTATTAATTACAGCATGTAAATAAAATGGATTTGTATCTGGATGCCCTGCATATAAAGCGTTCAAACCGGCAAGTACATTTTGAAGTTCATAATTATTTGTAATGGATTTCAGGAATTGATGCGTATTAATATTAAAATATTCAAAATTTTTCATATTATTAGCATCATGCAAGATACCGTTTGTCATAAAACTATCCAGCGATCCGCGGACTTCTTTTAGCTTATCAACATATTTTATCAGAGCTTCTTTTTCATTTGGAAAATCATGTCTTAATGTTTCAATAAAATTATCATATCCTTGAGCGTATTTATATTCTTTCCCTGCAATTTGAATAATATCAAATGAATCAACATCCATTTTCCTTAGTTTCAATTTTCCATTCAGATCAAAATATTTAAAAAATTTATTAAGTATCTGTCCTTCATCCAAAGAACCGACATAATGCATGCCTGTATCAAATATACATTTGTTCCTCTCAAACGTTTGCAGACAACCACCTAACTGGTGATTCTTTTCGAGAATACAAACATTATATCCTTCCTTACTCAAGATATATCCGCAAATCATCCCGCCTAAACCACTGCCCACAATAATTACATCAAACTTCTGCATTATTAGAAATAATTAATTTGCATTTATCTTTTTTATCAAATAATCCATTCCTGTCAACTCACCGCAGGTCATCACAGCGCTTATGGTCACTCCAAGAATACCATGTAAGTTCAAGTTTTGTCCTGTAAAAAACAAATTTTTAATTTTTGTTTTTGGTAAAATAATTGATTTCAACGGATTATTAAAATCTTTTAAAATACCATAAGATGAACCTTCATGAGTGCCTGTATAATCCCTGTAAGTCAATGGAGTTGAAGTATAATATTTCTTAATTTTAGATTTTATTCCCGGAAATTTTTTCTCAATCAGTTGAATCAGTTGTTCTGCTTTTCTTTGTTTAAACTCTAAATAATCATTCCCTCTCGATTCAACTGTTGTTTGCTCCCATTGCTTAAGTTCATCATATTTCATATAAGACATAGCAATGACACTATCAGCATATATTTCAGATTTTGAAACGGCTGGAGTATAAAGCATAAAACTCTGTGGCCATTCGTTTTTATCATAGGTTGCAGTAGTCCAAACGCTGTCTTCGTCATAATAATAATGATTATGATTCATGTACCTGAACGTATTTTCTTTCATGACAAGATAAACTGTAAACATGCCAATCGTATTTTCTAACGAATGAATTCGGTTTCTGAAAGCCTTGTTAATAGCCGAATCATCTAACATTTTTAATGTATTAACCGGATGAATATTTGAAATAAATTGATTGGCTTCTATCTGCTGCCCATCAGTTAAACGAACAGATTTAATTACTTTATTCACCGAAATAATTTCTTTAACTTCTTGATTGAGTAAAATTGTTCCACCATTATTTTTAATGCTTTCAGCCAATAAAGAAGCTAATTGTGCGCTTCCGTCCACCAAACGCCAAGAACTATTAATGAACGAATATATAATTAGTGCATGAATATATAATGGCGTTTTATCGGGCACTCCACCATAAAGAAGATTATTTCCTGCCAATACATTTTGGAGAATCTTGTTTGAAGTAAGCGAATTCAAATATCCATAAGCGCTTTCGTTAAAAACATCAAAAGAGTTTATATTATAGCTGTTTTTGTTCAAATCAAAAAGAGGAAAAGAATCACAAATACTTTTTAGTTTGTTGATGTAGTTGTGCAATGTCTGTTTCTCATTCGGAAAACTTTGAGAAAGTGTTTCAATAAAATGTTGAGGTTCTTGAGCAAACTTATATTCATTATCTTTAAATGTAATTACTTCAAATCCGTCCATATCCATCCTGCGAAGCTTGAGCTTATCCATAATACTAAAATAGCTGAAATATTTATTCAGTATTTGTCCTTCGGCAAGCCCTTCCGTATAGTTCAGACCGGTATTAAAAATACATTTATCTCTGGAAAAAATTTGAAGACAGCCACCGATTTTATTGTTTTTTTCAATGACACACACATTATATCCTTCACGACTAAGAATATTTCCACAAATCAAACCACCTAATCCGCTGCCGATAATAACTACATCAATTTTTTGCATTCTTGTTTTCAGTAATGATATAGAAAATATTTGAAGTTAATTTTGAATTGTCAATTATTTCAAGATTTAAATTAAATCTTTGTACTAATTCTTTAATCTGATTGCCCGAAAAAAAACTCAATTTATTATCTATTGTTTTATTAAATTTAAAAAACTTTGTAGAAAAAAATTCTGTATATAATGTACCTAAATGTCTTTTTTCTAAATCTTTATCACCATCTCTGATAATTATCATTCCTTCTTTTTTCAAATGTTCAATACATTTAATCATTAACGCTTCCTGTTTGTTTTCAGGCAAATAATGGAGTATATCACTTAATATAATAACATCATATTGACTAAAAGTATATTCTAATGCGTCGGCATAAACAAAATTAATTGTTTTATCTTTTGAAAAACAATTTGCTGCAGTTTCGATTTTTCGTTCATCATAATCCAGAGCAGTTATCGTTCTTTGATCCGAAACAAAATGCAACATATATGACAGAAAGCCATAACCACAGCCGACATCAAGGATATCAGCTTGTTTTGGAATATAATGATTGAAAAAGTTATAATTCTTTTCAAGTTTTATTTTAACTCTCAAGTACCATTCCAGCACTGGTCCTTTATAAATATAATTTCTAATTAGTTTTCGTTTATAATAATCGGGCGTACCGAGTTCATTGTTCATGACAGAAAATTCATGTCTGAAAAATTTCAAAACAGATTTTGTACGAGCATGATAATCATTACCAAAATCAATATTTTCAGGTGAAATCCGATTAAATATTTTAATAGTTATACTTCCGCTTTTCAAATGATTTTCACCTTTAGTCATACAGTCGCCTGCACCATGAATCATCACAGGCAGTATATCAATAGCCAATTGTTCAGCAATGACAAACGCACCTTTGTGAAAACGGTTGATGTGTGAAGTTTCTGAACGACTGCCTTCAGGAAAGATAAGTATAGAAAACCCTTCTTTTACCTTAACATCAAGTTTATTCATGATATTTTCATAGCCATCCATAATGGGAAAATATTCCAAAAATCTTAAAACCAAACCATAAAAAGGATTTTGCCATACCCATTTGTTAGTAATAACAATTATTTTCGGATGCAACATAATCAACAATATTAAATCAAGATGTGATTGGTGATTGCTAATAATGACAGCCGGTTTACTAAAATCTTCTTCTGGTAATTTAATTATTTTCTTTTTGATATTTCCAGCCGTATAAACTATAATCCGGCATATATACATTATAATATAATGCATTATTAATTTCTTTCTTTTCATTGGCAAAGGAAGAATTACAACAACAAAAAGCGAAACGTTAAGTAAAATACAACAACAAAAAGTATTAATAAAATAAAAAATTGTAAAAATTAAATCCGAAAATGTTAAAGGCATGTGTCGTCTTTTCTTGTTTTTATCAATTAACCAACGGAAAATAATCGGTACAATTGAATAAGAAATCAGCACCACAGAAATCATCCCTATGATTGATAGCGCAGCAATTGAATATAATGAAGGATGTTTTGCAAAAGCCAGAACACCAACTCCTACAATAGTTGTAAACGCAGATAAAAAAATAGATGTTTTGTATGATGTTAATTCTTTACGCGCATATTTATATTCTAGCAACAGACCTCTCATCATCAAAATGCTATAATCTACGCCAAGTCCGAATACAAATGTTGAAATTAGAATATTAAAAATATTAAATTTCAATCCTGTCAACCCCATGATGCCTAATGTCCACAGCCAACTGATAAACATTGGCAATGAAGCAATCAACCCAAGTTCAATTCTTCCAAAGGAAATAATCAAAAACAATGTAACAAAAATCAAACACAAGTTTACCAGTAACTCAAAATCCTTTTTTATTGTTTCAACAAATTCAGAAGTTATTTTTTGTTTGTCAATAACCTTAATATTTTTCATTCCGATAAAAGCTGAAAAAACTTTTTCTCTATCACTATCATTCACCTTAATCATCGTTATAATGGTTGTGTTTCCTTTCGTTTCAGAAACCATATCATTTAATAATGTCTGGCATAATTTATTTAAATCTTCATGACTGATCGGTTGAAACTTTTTATCAAACAAACTATAAAAATCATTAAATGCACCCTGTTTAAACCCAATCTCAGAAGATGATTTTTTCAAGTTATTTATAAATGCTCTTTTCTTTTCCAGTGTCCAGTAATTTTCCCATCGGCGTATCCGTGCTTTGTTAAGAGAATCAGTAATTAAAATGGAATTGATATTTGTAAATTGTTGTATTATTTTTTTATCTTTTAATCTTTCAAGAACAGGAATAACAACTGCATTTAGTGACAATGCTTCTTCAGTATTTTTCCCGGAAGTAACTACAAATACTGATTTCAAAGAAACTCGATTAATCTCATTTAAATGATTTTCTGCTGTTCTTAATTTGTCAGAAAGATAATTCATGGCATACATATCTTTCTCAAAACCAGCTTTCCTGTAAGTAAACAAAGAAATGATTGTAATAATTAAAATGAAAAATAAAATAATTGCATTTGATTCATATTTGAAACCTGTTATCTTTTCAATGATAGTTCTTGGTTTTAATTGAGATGTTGCATTATTTTTTTTCACCATGTGTGGCAAAATAACGAGAGAAAACAATGCAGCGCCAAGAATACTAATACCAGCAAAAAGGCCTAAATCTCTTAGTACTTCAGACTGAACAAATAAAAGACTAAAGAACGCAACAGCTGTGGTAAGTGAACAAAGAAATATAGTAAGACTCAAATCCTTCAACACTTCTTTGACAGAACCTTTTGCTTTATGTAAACTAAAAAAATAAAGTGCATAATCCACAATAATTCCAAGTAAAACAGAACCTATGCCAAGAGCAATAGTTGACACACTAGTTTTAATTAAAAATAATATAGTTAGCGCCAAACCACCGCCAAATAGGGCAGGTAGAAAACTTATAAAAGGAATTATGCTATTTCTAAAAAACCATCCGATAAAAACTAAAATAATCAGAATTGCAATTGTAACCGTAACTGCAATATCTTTTTTAATTTGTGTAGCATTACCAACTGCTACAGCTGAAGCGCCATAATATTCAGCAATAATTTTTTCATGATTTTTTGCATTCAGCTTATTTAACAAATATTCTAACTTGTTTACAAATACTGTATTTACAGCTGTTTCACTGGCAGCATGAACAGGATCAATAAAAATTAAAAGATGCTTTTTATTCTTTGTAAAAATATAACCATCCTGAATTTCATACGCATCGTCAAACTGAAACTGTTTTAATTTTTTTAAAGCCAAAGAAGAAATACCAACAGGATCTTTCATGATATACTTCTTTAAAGCAAAGCCTGCAGGTGATAGAAGCGTATTATAATTTTTTTCAAGAACATTTTTAATGCTTGAAGAAAGCAGTATGGTATCTATTTTCTTATAATCAGTTTCATCCAAAAAAACCGGCAGATTATTTAGAAAGATATTATACATAACATCCATAATGCTGTCATTCACATTACATGTCAATTTTGATATATATGGAGTAAATGTTTTATCTTTTAATGAATCGTCAAGTTCATTTGCGAACACCTTCATTTGAGAGTTGTCTGAAGCTGCAAGCGTATCTTTACAATAAATATTTAAGATCAGTTTATTGGTAATTTTTGAATGTTTAATGAGCGTTTCAATATCTTCATTTGAACCGGAAACAGATTTTGTGATATCTTCCTCAAATACTAAATGCAAACCAAAATAAACAAAGACAGCCAGAAAAGACAAGTTAAATAGGATGAATATAATCCGACGCTTTTTAAAAAAATCATATAACCCGATAAAAAAATTTGCCATATTCAATCTTAAAACATCAGTTAGTTATTCTTTTCTTTCGGAAAATTTTTAAAAATAAAAAAGTAATAAAGCCCATACAAATTGATACGCAAATGGCAAGAACAAGACTGCCAATAATATATTGAACTAAATTATGTTTTACATATTCAAATGAAATATTTATATGAGAATCAAAATGATTATATAAAATCAATCCACCTGTAAGATAACTGAAATAGAGAATTATCGGTATCATTGGAGGAATGCTGATATTCGCAGTAACAATAACAATCAGTTTATTCAATTTTAAAAAATGTGCAAGAGCAATAGCAGCAATCAATTGATAACCCCAAATCGGAATGATTCCCATAAATAATCCAAACATCACAGACCATACAAGTTTCATATCTGAATCCTGTGTATTTACAAGATTTGTTTTTAAAAATTCCTTAATATTTTCTTTTTTCAAATGCTTCAAAAATGCAAATGGTTTTATATACAACAAAGCAATAAAAACAAATACAGTATTCAACACACTGATTCTTCCGAAATCCTTGAACGGTCTGAAATGCGTAACTCTTTCCTTTTGTGGTGGATAATAAACTGAGACTGGCACTTGAATAATTTCAATATTTCTCCATGCAGCACGAACAAGAATTTCAAGTTCAAATTCATATTTATTTGTAAAATATTTTATTCCGCTTAAACGCTTTATAGGATACAACCTATATCCCGATTGAGTGTCCTGCAAATCAACGCCAGTAATAAAACGAAACCAAAAATTAGAAAATTTATTTGCAAAACTACTGCTGCGAGAAACATGATCAACAGGCATTTCCCTAACACCGATGATAAATGCTTCAGGATGTTTAGACAAAGATTCAACAAAAATTGGAATATCCTTTGGATCATGCTGACTATCAGAATCAATGGCAATGGCATATTCAAACCTTTTTTTTAAAGCTTCTTCAAACGCTTTGCGTAAAGCATATCCTTTTCCTTTATTTTCAGGATAACTTATAATATTTAATTGATTGTAATTTGACAAAATCTGCACTGTTTGGTCTGTCGAACCATCATTAACTACAAAAATATCATTAGAAAAATTCATCACACCTTGGATGACTGATTCTAAAAATTTATCATTGTTGTAGGTAGGAATAATAACGCAGCATTTCAACTCTTTCAAACGTTTTTTACAATCCTGCTCGTTCATTATAATTCTTTATTCGTAAGTAAAGATTAATGATAAAATTAAATCTTTTCGATTGAAATTTTTCAACGACTTCAAAGTTAAAGAAAAGTAGAATATGCAATGAAATAAAATTACAGATGACATGTAAAATATATCATCTATTTAACTATAGATATAAAATCATTTTGTTTTCTTCACAGCATCAACAGTGGGATTTGACTGTGTAATAATTTTCCCTTTATCAAAAATAATTCGATTGATGATTTTATTTTTCTCATTTCGGAATGTCCATTTCCCTTGTTTGAAGCCACCTGCATAAGATCCTTCCACTTCTTTCACTCCATTTTCATAGAAAACAATTAACTTGTCAACCGGTATTCCGTCTTTATAATGCGCTATTTGTTGCACTCCGCCAAGCTTATTATAAACTGTCCATTCTCCGTCTTTTTGGGCTTTTTTGTAATTCCCTTTTTCAATCATAATTCCCAAACTATCCCACGAAGTATAAGCGCCATCAAGTTCACCATCTTTGTAAGTATGTTCATAATATTTTTTTCCATCTTGAAACCAAAAAATGGATAATCCATTTTTAATATTATTTTTATAGTTGGTACAATATTTTTGTTTCAGATTTAAATAATATCCTTTCCATTCTCCATCCATCTTTCCAGCGCTGAAAAAGCCTTCTGTTTCTATCTTTCCGTTTTCATACCAGCTTGTCCATTTTCCTTCTTCCAAATTATTTGCAAAATTTCCTTCGTGTTGTTTCCTTCCGTTTTCATACCATGTTGTCCATAACCCTTCTTTTTTACCATGAATAAAATCGCCAGATTTCCACTTCTCGCCTGTTTCGTAATAATAAACCCATGTTCCTTCTTGTAAACCTTTTTCAAATTTTCCAATGCTTCCTTTATGACCTTTTTTTGTGTAAAAAATCCAAGTACTGTCCTGCAGATCATCAATAACTTTTCCTTCCATTTCCTTTATTCCATCTTTGTTCCACCAGGTTGTGTACGAATTTATTTTCCCATTATTATAACTACCTTCAAATTCTTTTTTTCCATTTTCATGATAGCGAATATTTTTCCCTTCACGTAAATCATTTGCATAAAATACTTCTTCCTGAAGCTGCTCATTCATATGATAAAATCTCCATATATCTTGTTTCTTCCCATTTTTTATCCATCCAGTTTCTTTGATTTTTCCATTCTCAAACCATGTCGTATCTTTTCCATTTTCTAAATTCGATACTTTCCATTTTTTTCCATCATCATACCAAATTTGCCATTTGCCAATCTTTTTGCCTTTTTTATATTCACCTTCCGACCATTTGTTTCCATTATCATACCAGAAAATCCATTTGCCTGTCATCAAACTGTCAACATAGCTGCCTTCGCTTTGTTTGGTACCGTTTTTCCAAAATTGTGTTTTTTTCTGTTGAGGAAAACAATTTAAACTTACTAAAATTGTAACAATAAATAAAATAGATCTAATCATTAATTTTTCGTTTTAAAATATTTTTTATTTTTCTCTTTCTGTTGTAAATAAAATAAGCTGTTCCAGAGATTTTTTATAATTGCTTTCCGGAAAATCATTCAGCAAACTTATAGATTTATCACGGTATTCAAACATTTTCTTTTTTGCATATTCTATTCCACCGCCATTGTTCACACAATCAATCAGCCATGCAACTTTTTCAGTATCGTGATTATGATTTTTAACTATATTAATATATTTTCTTTTATCAAAAAAGCTGCAATTATTGAGCAAATAAATCAAAGGTAGTGTCATCTTCTGCTCTTTAATATCAATACCACTGGGCTTTCCGGTATGATTGCCAACATTAAAATCAAAAAGATCATCTTTCAGTTGAAATGCAATGCCTGCAAATTCACCAATTTGTTTCATTTTATTTACACTGTTTTCGTCAGCGCCCGCAGAATAAGCGCCAGAAGCAAAGCAAGCAGTGAACAATGAAGCAGTCTTTTTTTTAATTATTTCAAAAAAAATGTCTTCTTGAATATCCAGTTTTCGAGCTTTTTCAATTTGCAATAATTCACCTTCGCTCATTTCTTTTACAGCTTCAGAAACGATTTTAAGTATATTAAACTCCCCATTTTCCATAGAAAGCAGCAATCCTTTTGACAAAAGATAATCACCAACAAGCACTGAAATTTTATTTTTCCATAATGCATTGATTGAGAAAAACCCTCTTCGCTGATATGAATCATCCACCACATCATCATGAATGAGCGTGGCTGTATGAAGCAATTCTATTAATGAAGCTGCAGTATAGGTTGATTCTTTTATTCCACCACAAACGCCTGCTGATAAAAGAACAAACATCGGACGAATTTTTTTCCCTTTGCTTTTAAGTATATACTGAATAACCTTATTGAGTAATGGTGCAGACGACTGCATGGAAATTTTGAATTTCTCATCAAACACATCCAAATGTCCTTTGATAGGTTCTTTTATTTCTTTTAATGTTAACATATTCATTTCAAAATTAGAAAATTTTAAGCATTAATTTACAAACTAAAATATATATCAAAATAAATAATCTGGACTTGTAATTAAATTTTAACGAATTTTGCATCAACAAAAAAGAATAAAAATGGATGGAATTTTGTTTGATAGTATAATTTTCGGACCGGTAATCAGCCGTCGTTTGGGCATTTCACTAGGTATTAATCTTCTTCCTACAGAAGGGAAAATATGTAATTTCGATTGCATTTATTGTGAATGCGGTTGGACAATTCATGGTGACTTTGATAAAAAATTACCTTCCAGCGAAATTGTAATTTCCGAGTTAAACAAAAGACTCACCGAATTAAAAATTGCAAATAAGGAAATCAATAATATCACATTTGCCGGAAATGGCGAACCGACAATGCATCCGCAGTTTGCAACGATTGTTGATGGAACGATTCTTTTGAGAAATGAATTATATCCCGATGCAAAAATTTCAGTTCTTTCAAATTCTACACTTCTTCATAAGGACAGTGTTTTCAATGCTTTGAAAAAGATTGAAAATAATATTATGAAGTTGGATGCAGGTTCTGAAAGAGTTTTTAATTTAATCAATCAGGGAACGAAAAATATTCATCTGAATGATATAGTTTCTAATCTTAAAAAATTTAACGGTAAACTTAAAATTCAGACATTATTTATTCGTGGTGAATATAACGATCAAATTATTGATAATACTACTGAAGAAGAAATTGCATTGTGGTTGAAACATATTGAAATGATAAACCCTGAATCTGTAATGCTTTATTCTTTTGATCGCGAAACGCCTGCCGAAAATCTTGAAAAAATCTCAAAAGAAGAATTAAATAATATCGCTAAAAAGCTTGAATCTATTGGGATTAAAGCTGAAGTTTTTTAATCTTTAATCCGTTTTAGTTCGATTCAATTATTTTAAACAACTCATCCAATTTGGGTGTTAAAATAATGTCAGTTCTTCTGTTCTTACTGCGTGCTTCAGGCGTATTGGCTGGATCTAACGGTTGATACTGGCTTCGTCCAACAGCAGATAAACGAATTGGATTTATAGAACTATTTTCAAGTATTATTTTCACTACCGATGTTGCTCGCATCACGCTCAAATCCCAATTGTCTTTGATTTGATTTTTTCCATTATATTCTACATTGTCTGTATTTCCTTCAACCATAATATTCACGTCAGCATTGGCTTCAAGCACTTTTGAAAGTTTTTTTAATGCTTCAACACCTTTTGTATCTACTTCATATTTGGCTGGTTTGAATAATAACTTTTCATCCATTGACACATACACTTTGCCATTCTTTTGTTCAATGGTCAACCCATTATTTTGAAAACTTAATAAAGCTGCGCTCACCTTATCTTTTAAGGCTTTCACCGTTGAATCTTTTCTATTCAAAATATTTTGCAATTCAATCAAACGTGCTTGTTTTTCATTTAGTTCTTTCTTTGAAACAGCTAATTCATCTTCCATTGATTGAAGTATTTTCTTTTTCTCATCTAAATTTTTATTGAGTTCAAGTAGCTTGTCTTCCTGCTGCTGTAGGGATTCCTGTTGTTTCTGTAATTGAGTAAGAATTTTTTTTGATTCGCTTGCTCCACCTTCCAATAATTCTTTTTCTTTATCCATAAGCAAATTGTACGTTTGACTCAACTGATTATAATTAGCAGCCATTTTGCGCATATTTGAACCTAAAGAAGATGTATCAGCCTTAAGACTTGCAATCTGTTTGTTTAATACTGAAACTTTAGAATCATATTCATTTGCTGAAGATGTCAATTTTCTATTTTCATCTTTCAATGAAGAATTTTCTTTTTCGCAGTCATCACGCTTTGCCTTTAAAGCCTCAAATTTACCGGCAGGCACACATGAAAATAAAAATATATTTAAAAAAATCAATATATAGAATAAACGAAAAATACGATTTGCTTTCATAAAAATTTACTTTAAGATTTAAAAAACAAATGTAGTATCCGCTGACAAACAAAACTTTGTAAAATCAATAAGATATGAACATGAAACTGTTAAAAATCAATTTCAACAACCACCGGGCAATGGTCGGAATGCAAAGCCTGTGGCAAAATATACGCTCTGCAAATTTTCTCTTCAAGCGAACGGCTGACCATATGATAATCTATTCGCCAACCTTTATTCTGGAACCGCGCATTAGATCGATAACTCCACCACGAATAATGATTTGGTTCTTTGTTAAAAAAACGAAAAGAATCTATAAAACCTGAATTAATAAAACCACCAATCCATTCGCGTTCTTCAGGCAAAAAGCCAGAAGAATCAGCGTTTCCAATCGGATCATGAATATCAATCGGTTGGTGGCAAATATTAAAATCTCCAGAAATAATAAGTTTTGGACGTGTTTTACTTAATTCTTGAATGTATTGCTGAAAATCATTCAACCATGTCATTTTAAATGACTGCCTTACATCGCCTGTTGTTCCTGATGGATGATACACACTAATAACGGAAACATCACCAAAATCAGCACGAATGAAACGACCTTCATCATCATATTTTTCAATGCCCATTCCATAAACAACTTGATCGGGTTCAGTTTTAGTAATAATTCCTGTTCCGCTGTATCCTTTCTTTTTGGCGCAATGCCAGTAACTTTTGTATCCTGCTGCTTCAAACTCACTGACAGGAATTTGTTCTATCTGGGCTTTCATTTCCTGAATACATAAAACATCAGGATTAGCCGATTTGATCCAACCAAGCAAATCTTTCTTCATCGCTGCGCGGATACCGTTGACATTATAAGAGATTATCTTTTTCATATCTTTTAACTAAGTGAAAATAGTATATGAAAAAATCTTTTTAAAATCATTTAAATCCAAATTGTTTATTATCATTTTCATTCACTTTTGCTAAAAAAGTTTTGAACTCTTCATATTTCTCAGGCGTAAGAATATCTTTTGTGAATAAAAGTTTTCTTTCTGCTATCAGCGATTTACCATTTAATTTATACGTTAAAGAATATTCAGCAACATCACAATTAAACTTTACTGACTTTGGCATTTCAATTAAATTTTTTCCGGCAGGAAGCTCAACATTTAAAATTTCACTTTTAATTGTTTTTGAATCTAACTCCCAAATACGAAATGGAAATTTTCTCGTTTTCAACGAAACAAAATCCATTGAAGAATATTTATCCACCCAAGGAAGTTTGAATAGCTTGATTCCAGTCAGTTCTGTAAGATATTTCGTGACAGATACATCATATTTATAAATTATCGTATCGCTTAAAATTTCGAGGTTTGAAAACGTAAGATCAGAAACCGTTGATGAATTATTAAATTCTGAAGCAACATATTTACTCATAATCTTTTCCTGTTCAGTTTTCCCTTTATTAAAATATGTTGAACGAACAGATTCAGATGCAGAGCCAGTACGAGTACAATTACGAACAATCACCATATCATCACTATTAAATTTTACAGATGATTGGCGAATAATCAAATTTTTCGAAGCATTGTCTGAAGGTAGTTTAATAATTTGATTACTGCTTGTTTTACCTGATTGATAAGGAATATAGAGGGCATTAGCCTGAATCAAATTTTCATCCATTGCGCCCATTGGATTATCACTGCTTGTTAATTCCATATAATACTTTTTATTATTCAGGTTTAATTGTGCAATACAATGATTAAAGCTTAATCCGGGAAGATTGGTGTGTTTGTCACCATTATTTCTTGTATCAACTAACACAAGGTTAACATTTATTCCTGCTTCACGGCAAAGCGCCATATATAATGTAGATAAATCTTTGCAATCACCTTGTTTGGTATGAATGGTGCGCGAGGCTTTCTGTGGAATCAGTGCAGAATGCAGGAATGACACATTACTATAAGTAAAATTTTTAGCTATATATTCATAAAATATTTTCGCTTTTTCAAATTCTGTAGCTTTTTCATGACCAGCAAGCAATTCGGAAACAACTTTTTTTACTTCAAAATCCGATTTAGCTTTTAAAGTAGAAATATCAGCATACCATTCGGAAATAAAATTCCAATCAGGATAAGAACTTACTTCGAGAGAAATACCAACATCTGATAAGGTTGACATATAGGCTTCATGCTTTATTGAAGGCAATTCATCCATTTGCCAGACATATTGTTTGTAATCTTCAAATTCTTTAATTTCTGGTTCAATTTTCCCATTATTCATTTCATAATGAAATTCTTTTTTTGCAGGAATAATTAAGCTATATCTTGAACTTTTTACTGGTACAGAAAGATTGAAGAAATGCTTATCCCAAAAATGTTTTGCCAATCTTGAATAATAATAATTTTCGAGTCTGTATGACAAATGAATTGCATCATTATCCTGAAGGTTGGTAAATACAACCTGATCATCTTTTGTTTCCGCATCCACCTTGTCTCCATTGGGTTTCAGCACTTCAGCTTTATCAATAACAAGACGCTGAAGGTTACTGTTATAATCAATATTATATTCTTTCCATTCGTTCACTCCGTTTTGATTAAATACTTTTACAAGCAATTCATAATGTTCTTCTGAAGCACCTTCAGGATAAATCACAGTTTGAGCGTCATTGAGTAAAATCAAACTGTGATCATCAGGATATTTAGATGCATCTTCAGAATTTTTATATAAATTTTTCACATCTGTTTTTTGGAAATTTTCAAATAAATCTTTTTTCCCTTCAAGTAAACGCAACTGTTTGCGCGACTCATAGTCAGTCGGTGTTAATGAAATTGCTTTTTTATAAGAGGCAATAGCATCATCGGTTTTATTTTGCGCTTGATAAATCACTCCCAACATATGCCAAATACTACCAAGATATGGCGACATATCTAAGGCTTTATTCTGCCATTTTAAAGCTTCTTCATAATTTTGAAGATTAAAATATTTATCGGCTATATCATTGTAATAGCCAATTGCATAAGGATATCTGTCTATTCTTTGTTTTAATAATGCAATTGCATCTTTTACTTTTCCCAACTTAAAATAATTTTCAGCGAGTTGTGAAACTACTTCATCGTTATAAATTTTCTCTAAATAATCTTTTAAAATTTTATTGGTTGAATTGACATCTTTTGATTGCTTTTCCATGATAGAATAGCGAACGCTCATCAATGTATAATCATCCGGATATTTTTTAATCAGTTCATCCAGTTTGGTCATCATGTCATCTACTTTTTTCTTTTTTGCAAGAAAAACCAAATCATTGAAATCCGTTGATCTTGAAGTTCCAAAAAGAGTTTTAATCTTATCATTTATTCTAATTTGTTCATCAATATCTTCTTTTTTCTCTGCATCCTTCATCTCATATGTCAAGCCCCAGAAGCTTTCAGGATCATTGTCCTGAATTTTCTTTTGTTCGGTTGACATGTTTGTATTGTCTTTATCTCTGCCATAAGCTTCAATTAATCTATATCTCAAAAATGAATTGTCAGGTGCAATTTTCTGTGCATCCTGAAACATCTTGCGTGCTTCAAACACTTTATCATTGCGAAGATAAATTTCAGCTAATAAAATATAATTCAAAAGTTTTCTCGGTTCTTCCTGAATTTTCTTTTCAAAAAAATCTTCAGCAAAAAGTTTAACGGATTCTGTTTTAAAATCTGTGTTTTTCTGATAGGTCTGAAATTCATTTGTTGAAACAATATCAGGAATTGGATTTCCCTTTTCATCTGTAATACGAAGCATAAAATTTGCATTGTTGATTTCACTCGAACCTATCTGAATTAATATCCTGTTGTAGCCTGCGCTCAGCTTCACTTTGTTGATGTAAATATCCATGTCGCAATTACGTTCTTCACTTTCAGAAGTAACAAGATTGTCATTCAACCAGATTTTTATTGATCCTGAACATCCTGATCTTAAATAGACTTCTTGTTCTTTAGGGTTTTTAAGAAAAGTCTGCGCATACATAATTGAATTGCTTGATTCAAAAATATAATTGAAATCAAACCATCGGTCATTACGAAAACTATTTACCTTAAACCATTTTACATCCGTTTCAACTTTATTCTTGAAAACCTCATCAAGAGAGGGATTGGCAAGCACACCGAAATCCTTACTGAAACCACTTCCTGAAATATTATCAAATGTGCCAACTACTGCCCAATGGTCAATTACAGACGTTTTCCCAAAAAATTCACGAGCTTTTTCAACTTGGTTTGCAAATAAATAATATGTGCCTAATGTATTATTTGCCATTGCCTTCATAGTACCATTGGCTAAAGGAGATTCAATCATTTTCTGATAAAACGCAATATCCTTTTTTTCTAATCTTGTTGAATTATTAACACATGGCGTTGACCACAACGCATACAAATAAGGATAAGGATCTGAAATGGAAGTTGTAAATTCCTGAATATATTCAAACGGTTTTTTCTCATTATCATTCTGCCAACTAATCAATGATAATCCGATCAATGCTTCCGGTTTAGTTTTTGTATCGCTCAAACATTTTTTAAAAATTGCTTCTGCATCCTTTAATTTATTTGAGGAAAATTGTTCCCACGCTGTAGAAATATCTTGAGCGGAAACAACATTGAAAAGCAAAGTAAATAGAGCTAAACCGATAAAAACTTTTTTTATTTTCATATTATAATTTTATGTTTTAAATTTAATTATTTGTAATAACTATTTATTTCAATTCCCAATCAGAACCGTCTTTTGAATCTTTTACGCTGATATTTAATTTGTTTAAACTATCGCGAATAAAATCAGAAGAGGAAAAATCTTTTTTATTTTTCGCATCCTGACGAAGTGATAAAATCAATTTCATTAAATCATTTACCAAATCATTCTCATCGTTTGATTCAGGCTTCAATCCAAGAATATCAAAAACAAAATCATGATAGATTTTCTTTAAAAAATCAATATCCGTTTGCGTAGCAGTTTGTCTGCCTTCATTGATATTATTGATTAAACGGCTTCCATCAAACAAATGTGCAATCACCATCGGACTATTAAAATCATCATTCATGGCTTCATAACATTTATCCGATAAATCCTTCACATTCACTGTTGATTGGGCTGATGGCTTCAATTTATCTAATGTCGAAATATTGCTCATCAATCGTTTAAATCCTTTTTCTGCAGCCAGCAGCGCTTCATTTGAAAAGTCAATCGTGCTGCGGTATTGCGCTTGTAAAATAAAAAAACGAATCGTCATCGGGCTGTAAGCCTTGTCAAGCAAAGCATTCTTACCTGAGAAAATTTCATTAAGTGTAATAAAATTGTTTAATGATTTTCCCATTTTCTGTCCATTGATTGTAATCATATTATTGTGAATCCAATAACGAACAGGTTCTGTATTTCTTGCAGCAACCGATTGAGAAATCTCGCATTCATGATGAGGAAATAAAAGATCCATTCCTCCTCCATGAATATCAAAAGGCAAGCCTAAATATTTTTCACCCATTGCTGAACATTCCAAATGCCAACCTGGGAAGCCATCACTCCAAGGCGAAGGCCAGCGCATGATGTGTTCTGGAGAAGCTTTTTTCCATAAAGCAAAATCAAATGAATTTCTTTTTTCATCTTGTCCTTCAAGCTGTCGTGTATTCGATTGAAGATCCTCAAGTACGCGCCCGGAAAGCTTTCCATAATGATATTTTTGACTATATTTTAATACATCAAAATAAACTGAACCATTCACTTCATAAGCAAAACCTGATTCAAATATTTTTTTTATAAATTCTATTTGTTCAATGATATGACCGGATGCGCGAGGCTCAATACTTGGATGTTTTACATTCAACAAATCCATATGCAAGTGATAACTATCAAGATAAAACTGTGCAACCTCCATTGGCTCTAGTTGTTCAACGCGTGCTTTCTTCGCAACTTTATCTTCGCCTTCATCAGCATCATTCTCAAGATGCCCGACATCAGTGATGTTTCTAACATATCTAACTTTATATCCAATATGCTGAAGATACCTAAAAATCAAATCAAAAACGATAGAAGGGCGGGCATGACCGAGGTGTGGTTCACCGTAAACTGTAGGTCCACAAACATACATTCCTACAAATGAAGGGCGCAAAGGTTCGAAAAGTTCTTTTTTCCTAGTCAGCGAATTATAAAAGCTTAATTGTTGTGTCATCTTAATTTTATAATGAAACAACAAAGATAAAAAAACAATTTATACAGGGAAATAAAATGCTTCATCTACCACTAAAATAAGTAATGTCAGAATTTAAAGGAATTCAAAAACAAAAATCAGTATTTTGAAAGCTTAATCAATATTGAAACAAAGTGCATCATTCAGGGCAATAATCGCTCTTTTATAGCTTTCACGTGTGATTACAAATTGCATATTCACCTGGCGCAATGATTGTGAAAAACATTCAATATTTACATTGTTGTCTGCCAATGCTTTTGCGGCTTTATATAAGAATCCGGGATGAGCAATATTAGTTCCCATCGTGCAAACCATTGCTACTGGTTTTACTACAACCTGAAAAAAAGTTGCTTTCAGTTCATCAATCAAAGCCTGTACTTTGGGCTTATCCCAAACCACCATTGTGATACAGTTAGCATTTGTAGATTTAAGTATATAACTCACATCATGTTTTTCAAAAATCCTCATGATGTTCAAATCATAACCAACCTCGCCAACCATCATTGGATCGTGTACTTCAACAGCTAATACTTTATCTGTTCCTGAAACAATTTCTATTTTAGATTTCTGACTGATATAATCCTTTGATATCAAGGTTCCGGGATGATCGGGTTCAAATGTATTTTTTATGCGAATATTAATTCCTGCCATTTCAAGCGGTTTTGAAGCTTTTGGGTGAATGGCTTCCATGCCAATATCTGCAAGCTGATCAGCGACAATATAGTTTGTTTGTCCAACAGGAATTGATTTTTCAGTTCCAACAATTTTTGGATCTGCAGATGATAAGTGAAACTCTTTATGAATAATGGCTTCATTGGCCTTCACTTCAATTGCAACTTTACAGAATGTTACTTCTGAATATCCACGGTCGAATGAGCGCATAATACCTTCTGTGCCTTTGGTATAACCGGTGGCAATACACAATGTTTTCCCGAAATCAATTTCACTGAATTTCAAATGAATTCTTTCATCAATACTCAAATGTTCTGAATCATCAAAGCCGCACAAATCAACAAATTCAGCCTTTACACCATGATTATTTAAAATATTTACAGAATTGAAAGCCGAATGAGCTTCCCCAATTGAAGCAAGAATTTCGCGGGCAGCAAGATGAATATCTTTTCTATCAACATAACCTGAAGCCAAAACGCCTGACATACTTTCAAGAAAAGTTTTTGCCTGTGCAATTCGCTTGGTAATAAACTCGTCTGCAATTTTTAAATCAAGTTTTAAATCGGCAAAAGTATGATTGATCTCAATGAGCTTTTTGCACATTTCATCCATTGCGCTTTTATAATCTTCTCTATTTAAAAATCTAACGTAGATGCCGGGTTCGCCAGTTTTTTTATGCTCAAGCAACCAATTGGTCACATTGTTATATGCAGAAACAACAAGTATCCGGTTGTATAATTCTGAAGGTTTTCTTTTTCCTAAAATAATATTGTTTAAAACATCCTTAAATTGTGACATTGATGTTCCGCCAATCTTTTCTACAGTAAGCATAACAAATAAAATTTCGTTTGTAAAGTTTTTTTTAAGATGTGCAAAATTAAATAATTATATCTTGTTACGCAAAAGCAAAATGCAAGAATATAAAAGTCAGAATTCTGAATACTTTTTCAAAATCACATTTCATTATAAACAACCGTCAATAAAGTCTGTCCGACCGCTTTGAGCGTTTCTTTATCTATATGTGTAATGTCATCTTTTGTTGTATGCCAGAAAGGGAAAAATCCGGTTTTTGAATTTGAATCGTGATGGATTATATCAATGGTTGGCAGGTTTCTCAAGGTGTTTACATAATAATGGTCATCCGTGATCGCAGAAGATTCCTGACTAATAAAAAAGTTTGAATAGCCAATATCACCGGCGGTATTCCAAACTTTTCTTACCACATCTGGAGCAAAATTCATAGAATATTTTTCCATATAAAATTCAGCGCCTTTAGCACCAACCATGTCGAGAAGAATTCCAAATTTAGCTCTGTAATCTTTCTTATGTGGATTTGTCGCCCAATATTGTGCACCCAGTCCCCAATCATCTTCCACCTGCGAATCTTTTTTATACGTTTTTGGCGCACCATAATCTTCAGTGTCAAACAAAATAATATCAACACCAATATCAGGCTTATTAATACTTAATTGACGAGCAATTTCGATCAATATACCAACGCCGCTTGCACCATCATTGGCGCCGGGTACGGGTTTTGTATGATTTTTCTCTTCCGGATCCCAATCTGCAAAAGGTCTTGAATCCCAATGAGAACAAAGCATGACACGATTAAGGTTGTTCGGATTATACGATGCAATAATATTTTGAACATCCAGCAACGTACCGTTAAATGCTTTCATTTTACCATATTGTATTTGCGTAGTTGGTATAAATGTTTTCAATTTATTTGAAAGGAAAACAGCACATTTTTTATTAGCAGAAGTATTTGAAACTCTTGCGCCAAAATCCAATTGTTTTTCAACCATCACATAAGCTGTGTCTGGATTAAATTCAGGAATATCAATATGTTTTTTTTCTTGCGGTTTTACTTGCTTTTCACCGTCACCACAGGAAAACAGGATTATACAAAGAAAAAATAAACTAAAAATATTATTACATTTTCTGTTCATGAAGAATTTATTATTAAGCTTTAAAAAAGGAAAATTAATTTTTTATGTAAAATTATAAAAAATTAAACAGGGAGATAAAACTTAATAATATAAAATACAAGTGCACTGATTGCAGCAGAAATAGGGATTGTCAAGATCCAAGCCCAAAGAATATTTCGTGCAACACCCCATTTAACGGCAGATACACTTTTGCGTGCTCCAACGCCCATGATAGCGCCTGTGATTGTATGTGTTGTGCTAACTGGTATTCCAAAACTTGAAGCGCCAAATAATGTCAATGCTCCAGCGGTTTCAGCACAGAATCCTTCAAAAGGTTTCAGTTTGGTAATTTTTTGTCCCATGGTTTTTACAATACGCCAGCCACCGAATAATGTTCCAAAACCAATTGCTGTATAACAAGATATGATCGCCCAAGATGGAATTTTATCAATATGTAAAAATGCATAATTTAACCAATGAGGAATTAACACATGTTGATATCTGGCAGGAAAAGACTTCATATCATTATAAGTAACAATTAATGCAACCCAAATGATTCCCATAGATTTTTGTGCATCATTGCCACCATGCCCAAGACTAAAGGCACCGGCAGATATCAATTGCAGCTTTCTAAAATACTTATCAATTATCGAGGGATTCATTTTCCGACAAATATTAATAACAATACCCGAAATAACAAAAGATAAAGCCATCCCAAGAACAGGTGCTATAATAATAAATATAAGTATTTTAAAAATACCTGAAAAAATCACAACGCCTGTGCCAGCTTTGACAATAGCTGCTCCAGTCAGTCCACCGACCAACGTATGTGAAGAACTTGAAGGTAATCCCCACCACCAGGTTAAAAGATTCCAGACGATTGCGCCAATTAGTCCGGCCATAATCACTGAAAGATTTATCACTTGAGGATCAACGATTCCTTTTCCAATCATGGCAGCTACTTTTGTTGTAAAAAATAATCCAGCACACGCATTAAAAAATGCTGCAAAAGCTACAGCTTGCAAAGGAGTCAACACATTGGTAGAAACAACTGTAGCGATAGAATTTGCCGAATCATGAAACCCATTGATAAAATCAAATACTAAAACAAGTCCAATAACAACAAATAAAAGGTTTAATAAATTCATATAAGAGGTTCTAAAATGATTAAGAATTTTTAACTATGATTGTTCCAATAACATTGGCAACATCTTCGCAACGGTCAGTAGCTGTTTCTAATAAAGTCAATATGTCTTTTATTTTAATAATCTCAATAGCATTTTGTTCTTCATTGAATAAATTAGCAATAGAATTCTCAAAAATTTCATCTGCAAGATTTTCATTGCTATTGACATGAATACAAGCTTCTCTGAGCTTGTTGATATTTTTCAGATTTCGTAATTCTGATATCGCTTTATTCAACTCAAATGCTGAATTTTCAATAAGTTCAGCCAATTTAATAAATGAAATATACATTTTATCTACTTTATAAAGCAAGATACGTTTTGCTGAACCATTAATAAAATCAACCACATCATCAAGAGCAGAGGCAAGTTCATGAATATCCTCTCTGTCAAAAGGAGTAATGAATGTCATTTTCAATTCATTAAAAATTTCATGCGTAATATTGTCACCAACATGTTCAAGATTTTCAATTTCCAAAATCATCTTCTCACGTTTTGTAACATCATCTTCTTTAACCATATTGTGGAGAAGACATGCTATCTCGTAAAGATTACCGGATGCTTTTTCAAATAAAGGAAAAAATTTCTTTTCCTGTGGTAAAAGGATTTGTAAGAGTTTTGACATATTGGGTTGAATTATGTTTTTAAATATTTTTTCAAAAAGATTAAATTATTCTTAATTGCAAATTAAAACAATATTAAGACAATATTAAGAAAATGTTTATAATGTTAAATAATTGTTAAAAAATACATATTTAAACTAATCAGAAAAACGCATGAAAAGACAAACTACGTCAGAATGCCAATTTATTTCTATATTTTTGTACTCTTAAATACAGTTAAAATAAAAAGTATATAAAATGAAAAATATCCTTATTGGTAAAGGCCTTGATAAGATTCCTTTTGGATTAGATCAAGTTCAGTTAAAAGCAATTCTTGGCGCACCTGATGAAATTGAAAAATCACCAACTGTCATTCCTGACGAACCTTCATCAGAGGTTTGGCATTATGACGAAGCAGAAATATCTGCTTTGTTTGATTATTATGATAATACGTGGGAACTTGTTTCTTTGGCAACCACTTCAGAAGATGCTTTGCTGAATGGAGTTAAATTAATTGGTTTGCAAAAGAAAGACGTTATTCAAGCTATTCAGAAATTATCTTTGGGAAAATATACTATTGAAGATTTATCGACTGAAGAAAATGCGCATGATTCCATTATGAGTTTTGAAGCAACCGGAATTGATTTTTGGTTTGAAGCAAACACGTTGATCGAAATACAATGGAGTCCGATTATTGAAGAATAATTTTTCAAATGACTTCAAATAAAAATGACTGGAAAGATAGATTGGGTGTAGTTTATTCCACGCAATCGGATTTTAATTATCAAACCAATCATCAATCAAAACAAACCACGCTGCCACCACAGCAGCAAAATCTACGCGTTAGTCTCGACAAGAAACAACGCAAAGGGAAGGTGGTATCATTAATCACCGGCTTTATTGGTACAGATGATGATCTGAATGAACTGGCTCGCGTTTTGAAATCGAAATGCGGTGTTGGCGGCTCGGCAAAAGATGGAGAGATAATAATTCAAGGTGACAATCGGCAAAAGATTGCACAGATATTGCAAACAGCAGGATACAAGGTGAAAATTATATAATGCATTCTAATCAATATGATTTAATAATTATTGGCGCAGGCGCTGCCGGATTGATGGCTGCAGGCAGAGCGGCTGAGTCAGGCGCAAACGTTTTGGTGCTCGAACGAATGAAAAGACCGGGACTAAAACTCTTAATTACAAGTAATGGCAGATGCAACCTCACCAACACGGCTTCCAGAGCGGAATTCTTTTCAAGTATCTACCCTACTCCACGATTTTTAAAACATGCTTTTTCTTTATTCTTTAATCATGACATTATTGAGTTATTAAAAAGACATGGAGTTGCAACTCATACAGAAGAAAATGGGCGTGTTCTCCCCGATTCCGAAAGATCAAAAGATGTATTGAATGCTTTTGTTAATTGGACTTGCAACAATCATGTTTCATTTCGTTTTGATGCACGCGTTGAAGAACT
>Ga0118677_10001660_pt1 | contig 46521 bp, 39 predicted proteins | sample AliMusrvi5mmetaG_FD_86154 | JGI IMG/M metagenome (GOLD analysis project Ga0118677, IMG submission 86154) | reverse complement strand
CTTTTATTACTGGTATGATTGCGGATATTCAAAAAAAAAACATCCTGTAACTTTTCAATAATTCAAATCGTCTTAAAAAATAATTAAGAAGTAAAATCAGATATTTGTGATTTGAAATTACAGTATGTGAATAATATTCTAATTTTGCTGCTTTGGCAAGAGTAAACAACAGTAAGCACTATAATAATTCAACCATGAAACGACTTTTTACATTTTTATTCATCATTATCAACATCTCAGTTTTATTTGCACAGGGGCAGGTTACAGTTACAGGGCAGGTAAAAGATATGCAGACTAAAAAATCACTGGAGTTTTGTTCAGTAACTGTTGTTAATGCAAAAGACAGCCTTATCAAAAATTGTGTGACTGATAACAATGGATTTTTTTCGCTTCCCTTGGACATGGGTTATTACCGTTTTATTTTTAGCTATATCGCCTACAAGACCGACACCACAGCATTTATGACGATCACAGAAAACAAATTTCTGGGGGTTTTTAAATTGACTGCGGATGAAAAAATGCTGAAAGAAGTGTCTGTGAAAGCCGGTTCTAGGGCTAATCTTATTGACAAGGACGAACAAATCGTTACTGATAAAATGAAGGCAGGAGCTGCAGACACGAAAGATGTTTTGGAAAAAATTAATGGTGTGCAGTACGACAGGTATAACAATTCAATAAAAGTTGACAACGATGCGAAGGTGATCATCCTTGTGGATGGTATGGAAAAAGACCAGGAATACATCAAGAACCTTTCGCCGGATAGACTGAAAAAAGTTGATATTATCCGCAACCCGGGCGGCCGTTATGCCCTTGAAGGATATACTGCTGTTATCAATATCATTTTGAAAAAAGATTATCAGGGCACGGAAATTTTGGTTAGTGACAGGGCGATGCTTGATGCTGACGCATCAAAAAAGGAATACATTGCTGTGCAAAATAACACTTCGGCAACTGTGAATTATGTGTATAATAAATTGAACCTTTATGCGAAATACAGCATGAATTATAATAACTTCAACCTGCCGTCGATTTATTCAAAAACATATTCAGGCGGGTTGACCATCACTGAGCAGCCACCGGCAACAAACCCGATGAACACGAATGTGAAGCAGCTTGATAATGATTATACGCTTGGTGCAGATTATTATATCAACCCAAAACATACAGTTAGTTTTGAGAGCAACCTGACTACGCAGCCTACGGCCTACAATATCACAAAACAATTTTTTAATGTGAACTACACAGAAAATAACGATCTGATCGGGAACTACAATTCAGTTACGACCAGCAAAACGCAAAATCAAAGTTCGTACAATTCGTTGTTCTATGAAGGAAACCTGGATGAGAACAATGTTATTAATTCGAATTTCACATACTCAGCGTATAATGACAGCTACACAAATCTGGTTGCTTATAATTTGCTTGACAGTATTAATGAACAAGGCAAAGACAACAAAGACGGCACTAAGTTTTATGTGGAATACACACACACTTTCAGGAATAAAACCAACCTTGAAGTGGGCTATGGGAACACATGGGAAACACAGCATAACAATTACACTACCGACACATCAACCAGTACATTTAAGTACACTGATCTCAGGCATAAATTATATGCCTATTACTCCTTCGCTTTGGGTAAAAAAATCGGAATGAAGGCAGGAGGAGCTGTCGAAACAAGCGCTCCCAATGCAGACGGACTTAAACACCGATACACAATTTTCCAACCTCATGCCGACATAAAATATGATGTCTCGAAATTGCTTAATCTGAAGCTTGAACTGACTTCGCGAAGCGACTATCCGAACATTGAACAAACCAACCCTTTTACAACTGTGGTTGACCTTCAGAGTGTGAAAACAGGCAATCCTGACCTGCGTCCCGACACGAAGCAGCAGTTATCCCTGCAGATAAATTTCCTTAGTGGTTTGGTTACTTTAGAGCCGTATTATTACTTTTCAAACAATTATATTATTCAAACAGGCACACTACGCCCTGACAGCATTTTTGAATATGGCTATAGCAACGCCGGTAATTACAGGCATTATGGCGGTATCTTCAGGTTTACTGTTCCCATTGGTAAGAGTTTGTTTTTGCAGTCTGACTTTGATGTTTTCAAAAGCAGTATCAAATACACCGGAAAGACAAATGCTTTTCATGACTGGACAATGTCGAGTCAGTTGATCTATCAAAACCTGAAATCATCAACGGTAGCTGGGTTTAAGTATCAAAAGAACCTGTTTAAAGAGATCATCGCACAGGGTTATGAAAAAGGGGACAATGACTTTTGGATTGCGTTTGTTCAACAACCTTTTTTCAAGAAAAGACTCGAAGTAATGCTTCTGTATTTTCTGCCGCTGAACCTTGGTGTGGACTTCAATCAGGGCAGCTATATTAAAACGGAAAACTATGTTGAGAACAAATCAAACGACATCGGTTTTCTTAAAAATATGTTCCTGCTGCAGGTAAGTTATCGCTTTAACAAAGGGAAAACGGTGAACAGCAAAGAGAAAAATATTGAGAAGAATGATGAGAGAAAGACCAAGGGAGTTATGTGAGTAAGACCCAAGTTCCAAGTTCCAAGTTCCAAATTCCAAATTCCAAATTCCAAGTTCCAAATTCCAAGTTCCAAATTCCAAATTTCAAGGGAGGAGCTTATCCTAAAATTTAGAATTTGATATTTGAGGCTTGGAATTTTAGAGAATTGGGAAGCATCAATAAAAATGGGATACACCTTTCCCAATGCAGGGCATAATAATTATAACCTAAGGCAATGTTTTGATAATATTCAGAGCGATTATCCCAATAATATTTTTCGGAGTTAACAGACCAGGCAGAAAATCCTAATTTTGAAACAAGGAACCATTTCTCAAGCAGTCGTGCTACGCGGCCATTTCCATCGTTGAAAGGATGAATTTTAGCAAGCCATAAATGTATCATTGCAGCATAATAAAATATTTCATGATGGCTTAATTCCATACTTAACAACAACTGTATGTCGTCAAACAATTTCTTCATTTCTTCTTTAACAAACTGGGGCTCCACCGCCAGGTAAACAGGTTTCATAGTTACAGAATCACGAACGCCCACTTGCTCTTTTCTGAAAACTCCTCTCTCTTTTAAAGGTAATAATGTTTTGGATAAAACATAATGTGATGACAATAAATTTGACCTGGTCAATTTATTTTCAGAGGCAAACTTGTAGGCGCTTTGTAAATTTTCTATTTCTTCAACTTCCTTTTTTTTAGGAAAATCCTTCTTACCTCTATTTCTGAAAAAACTATTTACATCTAAAGTGTTCCCTTCAATTTTTGAAGAATACAAAGAGGAAGAAATTAAATAATATTCAAAATCTTCAAGGGTAAATTCCTCTTTTGACTTTAATGTATTCAAGACTTCCTGCCAATCAAGATTTATTTTATCAGAGTAATCTTGCAGGTATTCAGAAGAGATAAGTTTTAAATTTTTCTCCATAATTATATAATTCCCCTTTCCTTTTTTAGGTGTAGAATTCCAGACAGATGTTTAGTTTTTTTTGGTAAAGTTACAAATAATTTTAAACCCAAAACTTTTCCACACGTGTAAAGGAGTGAAAACATGCTTCAACAATTAAACGATATCATGAGTCAAAATTATGTATTTTAGGATTACTTTTACTAAGGAATTAGTATATTTGCAAGATAATAAAATCTTGTTTTAAATGACTCTTACCAAACACGACTATTTTTTCAGTAAAGAGACTGATAGTTTTGAAGAAAAGCTAAAGTATTATGCTTATACCGAAAACATTTCAAAGAAACCTTTCACCATTGCGCTTATTATTCCACCGTCGCCACAACAACCTACACCGGGAAGGGAATTCTTGATAACAGGACCATTTGAGGGGTTTACTTATATTGCCACATTGATAAAAAAAATGGGGTTCGGCATCAACGTGATTGATTGCCGGCTGAAAGAAAATCCCGAAGAATATGCTCTTGCACGTATTGACGATGCCATAGTGGTGGGCATTTCAAATTTTGCTGACTCGTTTAATTTCGTTGAAGTGTTCAGTAAAATGGCCAAAACTAAGTTCCCTGAAAAACTTATAATGCTTGGAGGCCCACTGGTGACAAGTATTCCCGATGTTTTGCTGGAGAATACTTCTGCTGATTTTGCAATAATAGGTGAAGGTGAATTAACGTTGATTGAATTTCTGGAAAAATTCCTTATTGAAAACAACAGGGAGTTTGATGGTATCAAAGGAATAGTTTACAAAAAAGACGGTAAGATTGTTCACAATCCGAGTCGTCCCCAAATAAAAAATCTTGATAATTTGCCGCTCATGGATTACACGATCTGGCCAAACTATGAAGACATCATCAAGAACGGACAGATACTGATTTCATCTACGCGTGGCTGTCCGCACAATTGTTCTTTCTGCTTCAAGACTATTCCTATGCTGCGTTTGAAAAGCATAGAAAGATTTGAGGAGGAAGTGGCATATCTGAAAAAGACAACCAATTTTAATTATACATGGCTGAACGATCTTAACTATAACGTTTATGAAGACCGTGCCATTGCCATTTGCGATATTCTTCAAAAATACGGGATCAGATATCACGTGTTCACACGTGTTATCAATGTGCACAAGCCGCTCATGGAAAAATTGAAAGCAACCGGCTGCCTGGGTGTATGGTTCGGGCTTGAATCATACGAACAGGAAATACTTGATCTGAACAGGAAAGACACAACTATTGAAGATATTGATACAGCAATGAAGATAGCCGGAGATGCCGGTCTTGCAGTGAGAGGACTTTTCATTGTGGGTTTGTATGGCGAAACTGAAGAAGCATTGGAACGCATGGTTGAGTATATCAGGAAAGGAACATTTTTGCCATTGGTAAAATACCTTGTCCCATTCCCGGGAACGAGTATTTATTATCATGCTCTTGAAACCGGCAAGATCAAAGATACTGTTGAATTTTTAAGATTTATGTCACAGCGGAAAATCAGAGACAATGATGATGAACTGGTGAATGTGACCGACCTTGATGAAGCGGTTATCAGAAAATATTTCCATCAGATATGGCAGATCACCAAGGAAAGGGAGAACAACCCTATTTATTGTCAATAGTCAATGGTCATTGGTCAATAGTCAATAGTCAGTGGTCAATGGTCAGGTGAAACTTTAAACTTTAAACATTTTTTCAAACATAATAACCTAACAGAATGGTACAAAATTCGAATGTACAGAAGCAATTTGCAACAAGGGCGAAAACATACAATCAAAGCGCTAACTGGATCACAAGTCCTGATCTGATTGCAGCACATCTGGAACTGGCAGGCCCGCCTAATGGCAAAGGGATAGAACTCTGCTGCGGAACTGGTGTAAATGGAAAAGCATTGACCGCTGCCGGATGGAATATAACAGGTGTTGACTTAACCATGGAAATGCTTGGTGAAGTGAACGACGTTTTTCCGGTGATACAGGGTGATGTTATTGCTCTTCCTTTTGAAGATAATTCTTTCGACATGGCCATTCTCCGCCAGGCGCTTTTTTTATTTGATTCCCTTGCAGGATTGAAAGAAATAAGACGCGTACTTAAAAAAGAAGGCACATTTATCATCAGTCAGACAGTTCCTTTTTCACATGCAGACGAGCCATGGCTGAAACATATTCACGAAGTAAAACAGGCCCAGTTGTTGAATTTCTACAACGCAACAGACATTGAAAGACTGCTGATCAGCGCCGGGTTTAATGTGAATGAAATGAAGATGCTTGCGGTGAGAGAATCCATCACACACTGGATGAAATACGCACCTGAACAATCAGAAGAAATGCAAAGGAAAATTTGCGATCTGGTAGCTAATGCTCCTGAAGAATACAAGCAAGCAAGGAATGTAAAAGTGGTGAATGGTGAAGTTTTTGAAGATTGGAACTGGGTAATTTTTAAAGCAGATTAAACATGCCTGATATGCTGACAACATACCAACGTCTAAGTCAACTGCCTCCTCCCAATGAAGCAAGGCAGAAGATAATGCAGAATTTCGCATTGATAGTACCTCCTTCGCCTTTTGTGGTGCCTGTAGGTTGGGAATGGACACACACTGCTCCTTTTGAAGGACCTTCAGTGATAGCTTCTGTGGTAAAAGGAATGGGGTTTGGGTTTAAGTTGTTTGATCAGCGGGAGAATTTCAATACCGAGGACATACGTGACAAGATTAGAGGCTTTGACTATATCGGTATCGCTACGTATGAGGACAGTTTTCCATACCAGAAAAAAGTAATCGAGATTTGTAAAGAAGAAAATCCTGATGCAGTAGTTATTCTTGGCGGACCTTTGGTGACAAGTGTTCCTGAGCTGATAATGAAAAACACCAGGGCTGACTATGCTGTAATAGGCGAAGGCGAATTAACCATTATTGAGTTGATGGGGCTTCTATCTCTTACGAATAACGAAAGAGAAATTAATGAGATAAACGGAATAGCCAGGAAAGACAACAACGGGAATGTTTGTGTAAATAAAGCGCGTGAACAAATGCAGGATCTGGATGCAGTTCCTTTTCAGGATCTGTCAGTATGGGATAGGTTCGATGGCAAAGACATTGCAGAGATCTATCTGAGCACCACACGTGGTTGCCCTCACGCATGTTCATTTTGCTTCAGGGCGATGCCTAAATACAGGGAGAAATCAGTAGAAAAAGTCAGAAAAGAAATTGAGTATCTGAAGAAGTACAATTTTAAACATGCCTGGATAAATGACCTTACATTCAATGTGGATGATGGCCGCACACACCGCATGCTTGATGAGGCTTTCTCAGTTTACAGTTTTAAATGGAACAGCTTTAACCGCGTAACGAATGTCAATCTGGATGTGCTAAAGAAAATGAAGAAGTATGGATGCGATATCATTCTTTACGGTTTTGAAGCAATTTCGCAGGACATCCTGAACTCATACAGAAAAGGCATCACACGAAATGATATGATCAATGCGATCATGCTGACACGAGAAGCCGATATCAAAGTAGGAGGACTTTTCATTATCGGCGCTCCGGAGGAAACAAAGGAATCGCTGACATTCCTGTTTAATTTCTGCAAAGAATTCAAAGAAGTGACAAGGGTGAAATATCTTTCTGCACTGCCCGGAACACCGCTATATTATCAATGCATAAAAGACGGATTGATCAAAGACGAAATAGAGCATCTTGACTGGCTTTCGAGAGAACAATCCATTGAAGAGGATATTGACGAAAAAGGTTTTCTGTTCATGGCAAATAATATTACGAAAGAAGAATTGAGAGAAGCTTATCACGCCATCAACGAGCGCATAGAAGTGAGACCCTACAGATACTGGGAAGATGAAAATACTTACCTTGATAATCCGGAGAAGTTTTTGAAAAGGAAGAAGTGATTTGTGATTTAAGATTTAAAATTGATTGTAAGCATCATTTGGAATAGAAGAGAAAAAGAAATAAATTTGTAAAAAAAAACGCGCTATGACCAGGGTTGAATTGCAAAATAACATAATCAGACAAGTGTTAAACACTAACGATAGCCAACTTCTGGATTATTTAAATAGTATTCTCACCAAAGGAGCAGCAAAAGCATTGTACAAGCTTTCTGATTTTGAAAAAACAATTATTCATGAAAGCCTTTCGGAATACAAAGCAGGTAAAGTAATTTCCAATGAAGACGTATTTTCAAAAAATGATAAATGGTTAGAAGAATAGTCTGGACAAACAAAGCGGATGAAATATTCACCAGTATTCTTGAATTTTATATTGAGAGAAATGGATCAAAAACATATTGCCGAAAATTAAACAAGGAAATTAGTGAAATAATTGGTTTAATAAATAAGCATCCATTTCTCGGAACCAAAACTGATATTGAAAACTTAAGAGTAATAATTAAGGGGGATTATAAAATTTTTTACGAGGTATTATCCAAGGAGCTGATTATTCATTTAGTTTGGGATTGCAGGCAGAATCCTGATGATTTGAAAATAAATTAGGCTAATAGAATCAAAAAAATATTTATCGGATTTAAGCTTAACAGATATCATGAAGAATTTGCTAAAAGTTATTAATATTTCACTGGGGAAAAGCATACTTCATGTTGTCCCTATAATTTTATTGTTTTTCATTTCATTTCATTCCTTTTCTCAAAAAGTTGATTCCATAAAAAAGCCAAATCATGTAAAGCTTTATTGGTTCATTCCTGATGGAGTGAGAGCAGAGCCGGATCTTTTTAAAGTGTTTGAATGGGCAAACGAAGGAATACTTCCCAACATTAAAAAGATGATGGAAAAAGGCTCTTATGGCTATTCTCTTCCTGTTTTTCCTTCACATACTCCTGTCAACTTTGCCACATTACTCACAGGAAGCTATCCAAAGATTCACGGCATTGCAGATGGACCAATGCATGTTGAAGGTTATCCTTTGAGTTCTGTTTCCGCACCTGGTTTCAGGTCATTGTCGCGGAAAGTGCCGGCTGTCTGGTCAATCATGGAAAAGGCGGGGAAGAAAGTAATGGCAATCACAACACCGGGTTCTACGCCTCCTGAAATTGATGATGGTTATATCATCCGTGGTCGCTGGGGAGGATGGGGCGCTGATGTGCAGGCTGTGAATTTTGAGAAAAAACAAACCGGAAACAATCTTGTTAAACCGGGCAATGATAACAAGCTTTTCAACGTGGGCGCTGAACTCACAAAATATATTGATGCGAAAGTGGCAACAGGCTGGTTAAACCCTGTCAAATCCTACAGTCCGGCATTGGAAACAAAGCTGATCAGTTGGGGTGATACGGTATATTGCTACATCTACGACAATACAAATGACAATAAGATCAATTACAACAGCATTATTTTTTCAGCAGATAAAAAAACAAAACTTGCTGAATTGAAGCAAGGCGAATGGAGTGACTGGTGTAAAGTAAAACTTGCTTTTGGCAAGCTGTCGTTTGAATCTCTTTGCAAAATCAGGGTTATCCTGCTTGCTGATGATGGGTTTTTCCGCATCCGTATCTTCTACGACAACATTAATCAATATCTGTGTGTGCCCGATTCCATTGCTGACGATATCAATAAAAACGTTGGTCCGATGATGGCTTTCGTGGACAACTATCCTCCTCAACTGATCTATTACCCGGAGGATAAAAAAGTTTTCCAGGAAGAAATGAAAATGTCGTTTGACTGGCATACAAAACTGGTTCCTTTTATTGAAAAGAAATACAAGCCCGATGTTGTTATCCACGATTGTTACAATTCAAACCAGATGCTCACCAGTAGGTGGTGGATGGGTTCGCTTGACACAAAAAGCATCAGATATAATGATGTGACAGAAAAAGAGAGGGCTGTTCTCTGGAGCGAAGTTCTTGGCATGTATAAACGACTGGACAGTATCATTGGCGAGGTTATGAAATATGCTGATGACAGCACACTGATAGTGTTCAGCAGCGATCACGGGATTTGTGTACGAAACAAATCCGTCCTGTTGAATAATCTCCTTGCAAAAAACGGCTATCTGAAATTCACCATCAATGACTCGACAGGTGTTGCCAGCGTTGACTGGAAAAACACGAAAGCAATATTCCTTCAAATGATTGGCATCTACATCAACCCAAACGGTCTTGATGGAAACTGGAAAAGGGCTTCGGGTGTGGAATACGATAAAATCAGAGATGATATTTCGAAGTTGTTGCTCAATCTGAAAGACACAAATGGAGTGCAGCCCATCAACAGTGTTACCAAATGGGAAGATGCCGAAACAAAATTAAATTTACCCAAAGACAGGGTTGGCGATCTTATACTGTCGAGCACACCGGGCTATGGGTGTTCAGAGGCGATGTCGAATAATTACAAATTATTTGAAGTCCCTCTTATCAGTGGTTACAAACAAGACCTGCTGCCTGAATCAACAAAAAGTTTGTGGACTCCTTTTATCATCATGGGACCCGGGGTTAAAAAAGGGTATAAATTACAAAAGAACATTTGTCACATTGATCAGTTGCCGACGTTCCTGAAGCTGATGGGTATTGAAATCCCGTCGTATATGGATGGCAAGGTAATTGATGAAATTCTCGTAAAATAAGATCATCCGTAATGTCCCCGTTTCCTTCTAAATTTCTTTTTTTTTCCTTCTTTTTAATTTTCTTTTCCCGATCATTTTCTCAAACAAAACCTACTCTTCAGATTTTCGATTCCTCGAAGGTTTGTGATGGTTATTTGCTGTGGCAGGACAAAACAAAATGTCAGTTAATGGACAGGAAAGGAAATGTACTTTATAATTTCCCCGGCAATCTTTGTTCATTTTTCTATAATAAAAATGAAATTGTAACCCATGTTGCAGGAAACCTTACAACCTACAATAAAAACCTTGATGTGATCTGGAAAGTGAGCACCTATATTGACCACGAACTTGTGGTCACGCCTCAGAACAATATTTTGCTTTATGCGGTGGATTATGATTCGATAAATCACATGCTGGTGCGCTTTGATAAGATCAGGTGTTTTGATTCCACAGGCAGAGAATTGTATCAGTGGAGCACACTGGCTGAACACAGATATTTGCTGAATTTTGTCATGAACGATAAAAACATCTTTCGATATAACATCAAAGGATCACATGACCCTGACAGCGTTCTTTATAAAATTGCTCCGTCACTAACAGGGATAACAAGGAATTTCGCGGACAGGGAGTTCTTTCACATGAATTCCATTCAGGTTATTCCGGCAAATGAATCAGAGAAGAAAGACAGTGTTTTCAGAAGAGGCAATCTGTTGCTGAGCTTCTGCAATTACAATGATTCCCTGGTGAGTTTTATTGCTATTGTTGATCCCAACTCTTATAAAATCCTGTGGTATTATGTTCAGAACGACGGGAAACAAATGCACACTCCGGGCATGTTGCCAAACGGAAACATACTGATGTATGTAAACTCCGACTGCCGCAACGCAGTGGATTCTTCTTTTATTGATGAGATAAATCCGGTAACAAAAACTGTTGTCTGGAATTATGTAGAGAGACTTCCTGATGTAGCTGTGCGCTGTTCTCATGGTTCATGTCAGCGGCTGCCAAACGGAAACACACTTATTGCAAATATCAATGGCTACATTTATGAAGTGACCCCTCAAAAGAAAATTGTCTGGCAATGGCACACTGTTGATGCCAAACATTTGTACCGGGCTTTTTTATATCCCAAAGAAAAACTTCAATGGATAGTTGATGAACAATAAACACACAGTAAAAAAACATCAGGCAGGATAAAAAGCAAAAAGAATGTAGGCAGTTAAAAGCACACGAAATTCATAGAAATAATAATCGTATTAAATCCCGAATTTTTTTCAACTTATTGAAATAAAAAAAAATGTTGTACCTTTGAACTAGTGAATGTCTATAAATCATTTTATCCCTAACCCCAATGACTATGAATAAAACTGTCAGACTTATATTTTACGCCCTCATCCTGTCGGGCTATCTGAACATTTGCAATGCACAGATAAAAGACACTACTTACAGCAAACTGATTGATTCCTCCCTTACCGCAATGGGAAAGATATCACTTAAAATTAAAGGCAATTTTAAACTTACAAAACAACAGGATGCAGCAGGCACAAGAAAGGTTGAATTTAAAAGCACGACTGATTACATTGTTGCCAAAACATGGTATAATATTGAAGACAGCATGGCGGGTAAAATAATTGATGATAAAAAGTTCTTAATTGAAAATCTATATAAAACACAGCCCTCCCCTTATCCGGATGTGGTTTCGAACGAGGTGGATTGTCCTGAACGACTGAAGCCGGTTCGCTTTGATACTCTTTACCCGAATTTAAGAATATTTGCTTTCAGACTCTATGCCAATGACAGGTACATCTATGGTGAATGCACCGACGATGTGATCGTTTACAAATCAGCTTACATTTTAGCCTATAATATTCATGAAAAAATGCTGACCGAGATCAGGTATTTCACACCAAAATTAAAACCTGTAAATGTCCCTGAAAAGGTGATGAGAAGTGTGAAGTAATTTTTGATTTAAGATTTAAGATTTTCCTGTAATTATAAATTACCTTATAAAAGTTAAAATTCAGGTAGAATGTATGTGGTCAGCTGAACCTTGAACCTTGAACCTTGAACTTTAAACCTGAAGCTAATACTTCAAAGAATCTGTGGTTCGTATAAAAGCATCTTTAAATCCGATATCCACCATTTTCTGTCTGTAGGCAAAGGCTTCCTCCTTTGTTTTAAACCTCCCCACAATGTAACGTTTTATACCATCACTTGAAGTCACGATTTGAATATCCTTTACCTTTTGGAAATAATCCCAGTCCATATTGCCGGCGCCTAACTGAACCACATATATTGCGCTGACAGCGGTGTCGTGTCGCACTGCAACCTCTGTCTGAATTTTGTTTTGTGCGATTACTTGCTGCTGATATTCATCTGTGATTTTGAAATAATATGTCTCAGCTTCCTTGTTGAGAGTGTTGGCTGTGTCCTGATATGCCAAAGCAATAGTTACACTGGAGTCGGCCAACTTTGCACATTTTGCAGAAGAGTTATACAGAATATTAAACTGCGACATGTAGGCCTTGGAGTTTCTCAGATCATACTGTGCTCTTCTTTCAGTAACGGTAGCGCTATCCAGAAAATCATGGGCTTCTTTTTTGTACTGTTTTACTTTTGTGAGTTCATTCTGGGCTTGCTTTTCGTAGAATCCTGCCTCTTTAAGTTTGAATTTATACTCCTGCAATTTTATTTTTAAAGCAGATGAATCAACAACCCCGTTTATATTATTTTGCGAAAACAGGCAGGAGGTTGTTAGCAGCAGAATTAAACCTGAAATAAGAAACCGCATGATCATTTTTTTTAAAGAATAGCAAAGGTACAAAATAATTTATTTTCAACCTAAAATTGAGAGGCTTTAAATCAATGCGTGATGAAACTTTGAACCTTGAACTTTAAGCCTAATACTTCATTGAATCCGTGGTTCGGATAAAAGCATCCTTAAACCCGATATCTACCATTTTCTGCTTGTAGGCAAGGGCATCTTCTTTTGTTTTAAACCTTCCGATAATGTACCGTGTTACCAAATCACTGCAAGTGACTTTCTGTACACCTACGGCTTTTTTAAAATAAAGCGAGTCCAGGTTTCCGCTGCCAAGCTGCACTGTATATACCGGACTATTGATGGAGTTTTGCTGTGCGGTAACAGTGTTTTTTGATTTATTTTGCTCATCATTTTTTTGCAGAAATTCACCGATAACTTTCAAATAAAATTCTTCAGCCATTAAGTTCATGCTATTTGCAGTATCCCTATAAGCAGCGGCAACATTGCTGATTGAATCAGCGATTTTCGAGTTACCGGCAGCGATACTATAGAGCGTATTAAATTGCGAAAGGAATAACCGGGAGTCGGCAGGATCCAGCTCTGATTTCTTTTCAATGACCCTGGCGCTATCGAGCAGTTTACGGGCTTCTTTTTTATAAAAATTGATTTTCTCAAACTCATTTTGTGCCCGCTTTTCGTACAATCCTGCTTCTTTAAGTTTGAATTTATACTCCAGCAATTTTATTTTTAAAGCAGACGAATCAACGACCCCGCTTGGATTACTTTGTGAAAACAAGCAGGTGTTTGTTAACAACAGAATTAAACCAGAAATAAGAAACCGCATGATCATTTTTTGTTTTAAAAAGGGTGCAAAAATACAAAATGTTTTACTTTAACCGAAAACTGAGTAGCAATTAATTAATGTGTATTGTAACATTAAACCTTAAACACAGAAGGATATTTACCCAATTGAGAAAACTTCAAACTTTTTTCATACTACAATTGGCACCTGAAGTACCGCTGATGCAGTACATGCATTGCCCTTCTTGCTATAATAGCAGGCATAGTACCATGCATAGTATTTAAGTTTTGGATCAAAATCATCAACATTAAAAGTGCTTTTGAATATACCATATTTTGCATTTCCTTTCTCAGTGTAATCACCAGGTGAGTTTGGAGGTTCGGTACCTACATAGCAAAAAACTTTGGCATAAAAAATCCCAAAGGGCACCGCTTTCTTTGTTGGAGTTTCAGGATTAACGACACTCAATTCATGATAACAATAACCAAGTTTCCTCAAAGAGACTACAGGTTGCAATCCCGGATTTTCAACATGACTTGTATGGGTTGAAAGGGCAAGCGCCGTTCCAGCTTTAATATTCAACGATTCATAATCGCTGATAGTGCCCGATATACCAATTTTAGCTAATAAATGATGCCCATTAACATTGCCGTGATCATAATCTTTCACTGTATTAATGAGTATCCTCATTTGCGTTTTTTTAGTCGGTGGGCATAGTTTTCCGATAGCAACAAACTTATAAAGCTTTTCCGCTCTTTTCCTGAAAAATGTTATTTTTTTCCTTTCAGCAAGCGTGAACATCCAATCATTCCACTTTTGTTTGCCGGGAATTTTTCCCGGTAACATTTGTAAATTATCCCATCTAACCATATAAGCTGTAAATGATGCAGCATTTTTCGGTATTCTACTTCTATCAGGCATAGGTAATTAATTAAGATTTATTGGTCAGTTATCGTTTAATAAAAGTACATTTTCATTTATTATTGGTTTGACTTCTTGGCACAGAGTCAAACCAACTATTTTTATTTGTTTGACTCCGTGTTAAGGAGTCAAACCAACTGTTTTTATTTGTATGACTCCGTGTTAAGGAGTCAAACCAACTGTTTTTATTTGTTTGACTTCGTGCCAGGAAGTCAAACCATCTGTTTTTATTTGTTTGACTCCGTAACAAGGAGTCAAACCATCTGTTTTTGTTAGTTTGACTCCGCACCATGGAGTCAAACTAATTATTTCTGTTTGTATGACTCCGTGTGATGAAGTCAAACCAGTAATGAATAAATGCGAACCTGCAATAATTAAAAGAACACCTGAATAAATTAATTTCTTACTCCCGGAAAATGATTGTTAATGAACGAAGAATGGCAGCACCTTTTCAAAGAATGATTGAAAGCAACCATTGCATGAATGTTTACCAACAATTTCTATGGATGTGCAATGAAAAATTAAGACATCGCATCCAATAAGCAAATACTGGCACTTAACTATTTTAAAAAACTGCTGTAAAGATACAACGAAAATGAAATACTGCAATCGTTTTCCGGATTTTTTTTTCAGCGAAAGAAAAAATTGTAATTTTACCGGTAATTATTTTTCGTTTTCGCCTCATTTACGATTCGTCCTTTTATTAAAATGATTGATTTAACTTAAAAAAATTAAGCAATGAAAAAAGCCGCATTCCTCACTCTTGCTGCCATTTCTTTTTTGATTTACCAAAATTCTTATGGGCAAAATTATGTTCCCTTTTCGACAACTATAGCCAAATGGGATTGCTTATTTTGGAATCAATGGGGACCAACTGATATAGTGCTCACCAATTATAAGTACATCATGTCAGGCGATACACTGATCAAAGGCAGGCAATATAAAAAGATGTTTTTCAAAGATGATTTCTCCAACCCACTTCGCTATATAGGCGGTTTGAGAGAGGACACTTCCAGGCAGATTTTTTTCTTTCCTTACAGCACCAGTTTTATGACTACTGCGCCCATCACTTTTCCGAATGACACGGTTGAGCAATTGCTTTATACTTTTAATAATTTAAGTATAGGAACGACGCTGCCGATCAACACCGGAAATGCTGTCATTACGGTTAACGGAATTGATTCGGTACTTGTAGGCACAACATACCATAAGAGGTATGCAATACACAATCAGAATATGCTTGGTATGCCTGAATACTGGATAGAAGGAATCGGCAGCACGAAGGAACTTTTTTCTCCATTTACTTATGAATTCGAATGGATATTCTACACACTCTGCTATGAAGATTCAATGAGCTATCACATCAATAACCCAAATCAAAACAGTTTGGATTCATGCCATTACATGTCAGGACTAAAGGAATACTCTGCAAATTCCATTTTTCAGACATACCCCAATCCTGCATCCAACCACCTAACTATTGAATCTTCCACTCTTTTCAAAGAAGCAACAATTTCAATTCTCAATATCGAAAGTCAAATTCTAATCCAGCAAACCATGCAACAACCCCAAACAATCATTGATGTTTCAGGCTTTGCAAGGGGAATGTATTTTGTAAAAATAAATTCGGATAAAGGAATTGAAATAAAAAAGTTTGTGAAAGAGTAGAAAAAAAGAAGTACTTTTATGGAGAATTTTAAAGCTCCTTTTATTGAATTTAAAATGAATCTCAACCAAAAACATAAATTATGAAAAAAGTTGTACTCATACTATCCATACTGTTTGCTGTTGTGCGCAATTCAAATGCGCAGTATTCGGTGTCATCCATCCCTTACACACCTTACGCATTCAATACCGGGACTCCCGTCCTTGTTAACCTGGATGATGTATGGAGTCAGGCGATAACGCTGCCTTTTAATTTTATTTTTTATGGAGTTAGTTACAATCAAATCGTAATAGGAGCCAATGGAGTTGTTTCATTTGGCCCTGCCAACTCCGGACTTTTTTGTCCCTGGTCTTTTACTGCAAGCTGTCCAAATTCATCAATTGTTATTGGCAGTACCGGTCCATACATTTTTGGCGCTTTTGAAGATATTGACCCTTCTGTTTATGGGAATATTTATTATAAAACATACGGGACTGCGCCCAACAGAGAATTTGTAATAAATTTCGATTCCATTGCAATGTTCAGTTGCAACTCCACATTTGCAACATCACAGATTGTGCTTTATGAAACTACAAATAATATTGACATCGTCGTTCACGAAAAACCGCTTTGCACTCAATGGAACAGCGGAAATGCTGTAATAGGAATCCAGGATTCCACAGGGACGCTAGGACTAACACCTCCCGGGAGAAATACAGGGCAATGGACGGCAACTAATGAAGCATGGAGATTTCAGGTTGCCCCTCTTGGTGTTTTCGTATCAAATGTTACAAATTCCAACTGCAATTCAAGCAACGGGGCAGTAAGTATTAATATCATCAACAATTCAGCTACACCGCCGTTCACATTCTTATGGAATACAACACCACCGCAGACAACGCAAAATATTTCCAATGTACCACCTGGTAATTATTGCGTAACTGTTGTTGATAATGCAAGTGATTCTGTTATCACATGTGTTACTGTGGACACTATTTATTTTGCCGCTCCTGATATCTGCATTGTAACTACTGATACAACCACAGGATATAATGTGGTTGTGTGGAATAAGCCCGTCACCACAGGGATCAATAAGTATCTTATTTATAGGGAAACCACAGTTTCGGGTGTCTATGCTCTGATAGGAACCAATAATTACAGCAACCTGAGCATTTTTGTTGATTCCACTGCCATTCCTGCACAACAGCCCTACCGCTATGAACTGGCCCTGTTGGATAATTGTGGTGACACTTCGCAAACTTCAGCATATCATCAAACCATTCACCTTGCAATCAGTCCTGCTATAAGCGGAGGCTGGAACCTGATATGGAATGACTATATCGGATTCTCTTATGGCTCCTACTATATTTACAGGGGCACCAGCAACGGTAATTTAATTTTGCTGGATTCTGTTTCCAGTACAGTCACATCCTATACTGATCTTACACCACCATCCGGTACGGTTTACTACGTGGTTGAAGTAAAACCGGCAGTACCATGTAATCCATCTTCAAAAACACCAACTGATTTCTCAACAACGTTATCAAATAAAGCTTTCAGTGGAATCGGAGGAATTCAGGAAACATCAACGCAGAACTCAATTCATATTTATCCCAATCCTGCAAGTGATATAATAACTATTGAAAACACTGCACTTTCAAAAGGAGCCATGATTTCAATTTGCAATATCGAAGGCCAGATTCTCATACAGCAATACATGCAACAATCCAAAACAACTCTTGATATTTCAAGCTTTGCAAAGGGAATGTACTTTGTAAAAATTAAAAGTGATAAGGGGATTGTTGTGAAAAAGTTTGTGAAGGAATAAAAATCTTATGCAATTAAATTAATTCATGTTTTGTTGCTAAGACAGTAGTTGCTGCATGAACTCCGCAACAACAAACCACAAACTACAAACCACAAACTTTTACAAAAACGAAGTCACCAGCAGTGTCACCGACAACCCTATCATGATGATCACCGTTGCCCAACTAATAACATTGGCAAAAGGTTTGTTCACATAATCCCCCATGATCTCTTTTTTGTTTATAAGCATGATCATGCAGAGAAGTACCACCGGCAGCAATACTCCGTTTGCCACCTGCGACCACAATGTAATTGTGATCAGGGGCGCATTTGGCATAAGAATGATCCCTGCTCCTATTATAATGATAATGGTAAACAACCAGTAAAATTGAGGAGCTTCTTTCCATTTTTTGTCAATACCAGCTTCAAAACCGAAAGCTTCACATACGAAGAAAGCTGTTGCCACAGGCAATATTGTTGCTGAAAAAACCGAAGCTATAAATAATCCAAAAGCAAATGTTGCCGATGCAAGCTGTCCGGCAAGAGGTTTCAGCGCCAATGCAGCATCTTTGGCTTCAACGATGCTGACGTTATTTTTATACAATGTGGAAGCACAGGCAACGATAATAAAAAAAGCAACTACTACTGTGATAATACTTCCAATGCCAACATCCCATAAAGTGAATTTATACTCTTTGATATTTATGCCTTTTTCAATGATCGCCGATTGCATGTAGAACTGCATCCATGGCGCAATTGTGGTTCCTATAATTGCAATTGTCATCGAAAGAAAAGGCACATCAAATTTCATCTCCGGATGAATAATGGATTCTCCGATCTCGCCCCAATGCGGATGTCCCATGATTGCCGATACAACATAGACCAGAAGAAAAACACTGAAAAAAAGAAACACTCTTTCAGCAATTTTATAAGTTCCTTTCACTACCAGCCACCAGACAAATATTGCTGAGATGGGAACACTGATATATTTGCTGACATTAAAAACTTTCAAACTCCCGGCCACTCCGGCAAATTCAGTGGTGGTGTTACCAATGTTGGCAACCAGCAATCCGATAAAAATAAAGAAGGTGATTTTCACACCCACGTTTTCACGGATAAGATCTGAAAGTCCTTTGCCTGTAACAATACCCATGCGGGCATTCATTTCCTGAACAACGAAAAGCACGATAAATGCAGGGATCATTGTCCAAAGCAACTTATAACCAAACTGCGCTCCGGCTAAAGAATATGTTGTAATTCCTCCGGCATCATTATCCACACTTCCTGTGATTATGCCCGGTCCGAGTATTGCCAGGAACAACACAAGGTTGCGCAGGTAATACTTTCTTCTCCTGTTGAAATTTTTGTAGCTCAGCATGGCGTAAAATTTTTAAATTGTTGCTGATTTTATTTTGTTCAAAGTTTAAAGTTCAAGGTTCAAAGTTGTCGCTGCCGGTTACTTTGTCTTCCGTTTGCCTAAAAGGTCTTCAACGATATCATCAATGACAACCATTCCTTCCATTTTCATTTCCTTGTCTGTGACAGGAATTGCAAGAAGGTCGTATTTGGAAATGATCTCAGCCAGCGTATCAATTTTGTCATCGTCAAACACGCTGATGGCATCTATCTGCATAATGTCTTTCAGAGTAATATTTGGTTCGGATATCACAAGGTCACGCAGTGTCACAGTTGCAACAAGCTTTTCATCCTTATCTGTCACGAAAAGTGAGTAGATCATATCTGCTTCGGGCTTTTGATGACGCAATTCAATCAGAGTTTCCTCAACTGTCATCGTCTCACGAAACGACATGTAATCTGTCGTCATGATACTTCCCACTTCTTTTCCTGAATATTCAAGCAGTTCTCTTACCTCTTCTGAAGATTCTTTTTCCATTTCATTCAGCAGCATTTCTGCTTTGTCGTCTTCAAGTCCGTCAAGCAGGTCGGCAACTTCGTCGGCAGGCATTTTTTCCAGCACATCAGCTGCCTTTGCTATAGGCAGGCTTTCGATGATCTGTGCCTGTGCATATGGTTCCAGTTCTTCGAGCACATCAGCGGCTTTTTCTTCATCAAGTGATTCAAAAACTTTAGCTCTTGATGATCTTCCCATTTCTTCAATAATATCGGCAAGGTCTGAAGGGTGCAGTTTATGCAATCCTGATGACGTGCTGGAAAGTTTGATATTGAAATTAGAATGATCGAAAGTGGCAACATCGTCCCACAGTATGAAACGTGTGTTGATATTCTTCTTTGTAAGACTTAAAACTTTGTTCACAATCTCCGAGATCCCTATGCGGCGCAACAGTCCCTCAGTGCCGATATCAACAGCAATGGCATAAGTACCCGAAGGAACTGTAACCAGCCTGACATCATTAACCCTTACAAGCTTGCGGCCGTTGATATCCACGATCTGCCTGTCCAGAATATTGTGAACAAGCGGAAGTGTGTTTTCGAATTGTTTCTCGGTAAGGTCAACGATCTTCTTGCATGAGAAAATAAATTTCTTCTCAATGCGTGAGATTTCGATGTGGAGAGCATTCAGGTAACGCAGCTTTCCATTGATCCTTGTTTTGATGCCAACCACCATCGGCCTGAATGATTCATCAGCAGGCGCAGGGGTATTGGCGGCATTAACTATAACGTCGAGAATTTTCCCCACACGATCGCCATCAGCATTGTAAAGTTTAACTCCAATGATCTGGCTTAAATAGAATGTGATTTGTGCTGTCATGGGCACCTCCTTCTTTTTAAAGACATAAGAGATGCGCCGCAAGCGAAAGGCAAACGGAGTGACCCCCTATATCCGGGTTGTATTAATTATGCAATATCTCGCAGGTCCTTCGTCCATTTTAAATTTTACTACAATTTTTGTGCGGCAAAAGTAAACTTGATTTCTGAATTAAACAACACTTAATTTTAGAAAAAAAAATATTTAACTAATGGCTTTGAAAGCAAAATATCTTTTATTTAAAGTTAAAAACATATCAGTCCTATTTGGAGCACAATTGTCAATCAGTAATGAATAATTTATTAATTTTGCTAAATCCTTTAATGAACGATTAAATGCTAAACATATTTCTTCAGGATAAACTTCCTGAAATAATTAAGCTTCTTAAGCAATATCATGTCACTTCAGCCTTTGCATTTGGTTCTGTATGCACAGATACCTTTAATGAAAAAAGCGATATTGATATGCTCGTTAATTTAGATGATAAACTCGAACCTTTAGAGAGAGGTGAATTAATATGGCAACTATGGGATGAGCTTGAAAAAACTCTTAACAGAAAAGTAGATCTCCTTACAGAGAAATCGCTTACAAACCCTTATTTCATTGAAGAACTTAATGAGAAAAAAGTTAACTTATATGAAAAGAGAAGTTAAAAAATTACTTTTTGATATCTCTGTTTCTATTCAATAGGTTGGCAACTATTTAGGTGAAAAAAAATCTTTGCCGAATACAAAAATAATAAATTGGTCAGGCGGGCTGTAGAACGTGAATTAGAAATAATCGGCGAGGCTATGAAACGGCTACTTGAAATTGACCCGGATGTTAAAATTTCCGAAAAAAGAAATATTGTAAATTTCAGGAACCGTATTTCACATAGTTATGATAGTATTGATGAAGAAACTGTATGGGGTATAATTATAAATCATCTTCCTAAATTAAAAACGGAAGTTGATAATCTCCTAAATGAAACCTGAAAAATAAATAACTTTCACTTCTCTCCAAACACCACAGCCGTATAAACCCATAGTTCGGCGGTTTTCCATCCCTCCCACCCTATACCGGCTTTGTCTTTGGCACAATGTCCAAGAAATTCTTCTTTAGTCCACCCTGTCTCTGTCGCAACTTGAGGCAGGAAAGTACCGGTAGCCGTTCCTTTCTTCATGTAGATTCCCTGTTTGCCCAGAACAAAATCTTCAGCAGAATTAATTTTCTTCAGTGGAGATAAAACTGAAATCTCAATAGTGATACTGTCAAGTTCATCTCTTGTTACTGCATTAAAACGGTAATCTTGTGTTGAAGATGAGATGGCCATCTTCTGAACCACTTTATAAAGCGGTTCTCCGGGCATAAACATTCCAATGCATCCACGCAATTCACCTTTTATTTTCAATGTTACAAATGCACCACAGTTTTGCCTGATGGTTTCAGAAAAACCGGAAGAGTCAATCAGCGGGATCTTTTTATCCTTTATAAAGGAGTTCAAAGTAGTGCGGGCAATATTCAACAGATCGCTTTTGTCTTTCGCAGTCAGCACAAATTCTGCATTGTCTCCGGGCAACACAGCCTTTCCATTGGTGTGAAAAGCCAAAGCCCAGTAACCAACAACCTTGCTGCTGTCCTTTGTTGCATCCCCTGAATTTTTATATTCGATCTCTTTAATCGTTGCACCCTTTATTTTCTCAGTCATATAAAGGAATGTCAACACTGCATCATACCCGCAAAGGCTGGTCAGCAACTCAGGTATCTTTTTATTCTCATTTGCACCTATTACTTTGATAAGTTCCGCGGCTGAATTCTTACAGATAGCAGCTACAGTTTCTTTATCATTTGCATTGGCATCAGCATATTTCGGATAATGTGAAAAATCAGTACTTATCACAAAGGCATTTTCTGAATTCATATAAGGACGTAATACCTCTGCCATTTTTTTGCACAATGCAGGATTGTCAGTGCCCAGCAGTATTGGAACAATTTTAAATTTCTTTTTCAGATGGTATTGTAAAAAAGGAAGCTGCACTTCGATACTATGTTCATTGATCTGGTAATCCGTGCTGCACTGAAATACTTTGTCAGTCTTTACTATCTGGCTTGCCAGTGCGGTATCCACCTCAACGGTGCCAAGAGGTGTGATGTAGTTCCCCTTATTATAAACGCAGGCACCATCGAACCATGCATGATGGCTTACGCCAATCACAAAAATAGTTTTATACTCCTTATTCGCATCGAGCTGATTAAAGGCTGAAGCTGCAACGACACCGGAATAAATATAGCCTGCATGCGGACTTATAATTGCGAATACACTATCGGTTGACTTTGGCGCAGCTTTTGCAAACATTTCTTTAAGTGAGGCTAAAAGTTTGACAGAATCCGCCGGATAAAACTGCCCTGCATAAGAAGGATAGCGGTCAACAGAAGTTGGCTTCACAGGCTTATCCTGTGAGTTACAGTTTGAAAAGAGCACCATATTGAACATAATGAAGAAGATTATCTTATTCCGAAACATGTTTTTAATTATTGTAATTTTGCACGTCCAAATTTTAACCAAAGGTAAGAAAAATTATAATTTGGACTTTGCCATTTGAAACTATGAAGATAACTAAACAAGCCGGACTTTTCTATGCAGTGCTCGCTCTCGGGTTTTCTTCTGTTGTTTCTCAAATTATTTTCATTCGTGAATTCCTCAATGTATTTTACGGTAATGAACTTATTTTCGGAATTATCCTTGCAAGCTGGATGGTTTTAACAGCCGGTGGAGCATATCTTGGAAAATTCTCAGGGCGCATCAGAAGGCGCGAAAGATACCTCATCATCCTGCAAATTATTACGGCTTTTCTTCCTTTGCTCACCGTATTTTTATTGCGCTGGTTGAGAGAAATTATTTTCCCTGAAGGTATCATGCTAGGGATACCCGATGGAATACTCACGTCACTTGTTTTCCTGGCTCCTTACTGCATCATTTCAGGTTTTCTTTTTACTTTTTTCTGCATTTTACTATCTGAAAGACTTAAAGGAAACCAGATTAGCCGGGTGTATTATTTTGACACGATTGGAAGTATCATCGGAGGATTTGTTTTCAACTTTATTCTTGTTTTCTTTCTCAACAGTTTGCAAAGCTTGTACATCCTGCTTTTCGTGAATATTTCAGCCGGGCTTGTTATCTCAATTATTAATAAACGTAAAAAGGCAACAATATTATTGATCACTCTGATTGCAGGATTTCTTGTACTGACCATCAGCTATGATCTTGAGAAATACACCAAAGAAAGGCAATTCAAAAACCAGGAATTAGTTTATTATAAAGATACACCCTACGGAAACCTTGTAGTTACCAAAACCAGCAAACAACTGAATTTTTTTGACAACAGCGTTTTATTATTTTCAACTGAGAATACCCCTGATAACGAAGAATCGGTACACTATGGCATGCTTCAGCACAAAAAGCCAAGAAAAGTGCTTTTGATATCTGGAGGTGTGAATGGCCTTGCCAAAGAAGTTTTAAAATATCCGGTTGACACTATAGATTATCTTGAAATAAATCCGGTGCTTGTTGAGCTTGGGAAAAAATACACCACAAATTTAGTGAGTCCGAAAATACGAATAATCAATCAGGATGCGCGGCTGTTTTTAAAACAATCTAAGGAAAAATACGATGTCGCAATTATTGCACTTCCCGAACCTACCACGGCGCAAATGAACCGTTTTTACACACTTGAGTTTTATAATGAGTTGAAAAAAAATCTGAATGATGATGGTGTTATTTCCTTTGGCCTGCTTGCAACTGATGATTATATCAGTCCCGAAGCCAGAAGTATCAATTCGGTAATGTTCAACACGCTGAACAACGTTTTTAAGAACATCATTATCATTCCGGGCGACAGGAATTATTTTATTGCCTCAGATTCGCCTTTACGGGCCGACATCACAAATCTTGTTGAGGAAAAAAAGATCAACAATATCTATGTAAACAAGTTTTACCTTGATGATAACAACATCCACGACAGGATGCAATACATCATGAAAAACATTGACAAAGATTCAGAGATCAACCATGACTTTCGCCCTGTTGTTTACTTCCATCAGCTTAAATTCTGGCTAAGTCATTTTAAAACCAACTATTATTTCTTGTTTATCGTTTTTGCTTTGCTATTGTTGATATTCCTCGCACGGCTAAATCCGGTAAATCTTTGTCTTTTTACAGGAGGATTTGCTGCTTCTTCCATTGAAGTTATTTTGCTGATCACTTTCCAGATCATATACGGGTACGTGTTTCAGATGATAGGAATCATTATCATGCTGTTTATGGCAGGACTTGCGATTGGCTCGTTTTACATAAACAAGAAAACCAAAATCTATACAGTTGAAAAGTACTTAAAGATTCAGGGCGGCATTGCAACTTATTCAATTATCCTTCCATTTATTCTACTATTGCTGAACTACGCAGGGAAAAACCCATTCATTATTCAGGCTGCCTACATGATCCTTATCCTCATCATTGGAGGGCTAACCGGAATGGCCTACTCAATTTCTTCAAAGATCATTAAAAAAAATATTCCGGCGGTGGCGGCCGAATCTTATGGTGCCGATTTATTTGGTTCAGCCGTTGGTGCATTGATTATCTCCGCTTTTTTATTACCTTTGCTCGGCATTTTCGAAGTGTGTTTTTTGATTGGAATACTGAACATTTTTAGTGGTATTATTTTATATACCAAAAGGAAAAAGTACCATGCGTAAGACCTTGCAAACCGGGGATCCTAATGATAGAAGCGAACATCTTTCAAAAAGAGATTTCCTCAAAAAAAGTCTTCTCGGAATTTGTGGAATTGCAGCAGGAGCTTACAGTCTTCCATTGAAACCTGTTAAAGTTAATAAGAATAAAATGACATCCAAGGATGATCTTCTGGGGCTATTAAAACATTCAAAAGAAGCATTGAATTATACTGCAATGAAGGATAATTATGTTGAGTGCAATCTTTGCCCCAACGGATGTGTTCTTGCCGAAAACGATCGGAGTACATGCAGGAACAAATTTAATGTTAAAGGAAAACTTTACACAATTGCTTACGGAAATCCGTGTATCCTTAACACCGATCCAATTGAGAAGAAACCTCTTTTTCATTTCTTCCCGGGGATGGATATTTATTCACTTGCTACTGCTGGCTGCAATTTACGTTGCCTGAATTGTCAAAACTGGACAATTTCACAAGTCGGACCCGAAGAAACAGATAATTTTAATCTTCTACCGGCTGAAGTAGTTTCCACCTGCACAACCGCAGGCATAAAAGCTATTGCTTTTACGTATTCCGAGCCTACTTCTTATTACGAATACATGCTTGATACTGCAAAATTAGCAAGTGAACAAGACATCCGCACTGTCATCGTTTCGAACGGATACATCAATGAAACACCGCTGAAAGAACTGTGCAAATATATTGACGGGGCTGCCATCAACCTGAAGAGCTTTAAAGATTCAATTTATCAAAAGTTGAACAGTGGAAGCCTGCAACCTGTGCTAGATACGCTGAAAACATATAAAGACAACGGAGTTTGGCTTGAGATTATAAACCTCGTCATTCCAACATGGACTGATGATTTGAATATGATCAAAGAAATGTGCGATTGGCTTGCAACGAATGGTTTCACTGAAACTCCTTTGCATTTTTCTCGTTTCACACCCATGTATAAGTTAACCAATCTTGCTTACACACCGGTTGCGACTCTGGATAAGGCTATGGCAATAGCTACCAAAGCTGGATTAAAATACGTTTATGTTGGCAATGTCCCGGGACATGACGGAGAAAACACATACTGCCCGGGATGTGCTAAAAAAATAATTGCGAGAAAAGGGTTTGTCATTTTAGAAAAACACATAAAAAATGGCAACTGTGAATATTGCAATACTGCAATTGCAGGAATTTGGGAATAAAACTTTATATTATGGCAAAAAAACCTACAACAAAAAAGAAAGTTATTGCAAAAGCAGTAGCTGTTACCGTGAAGAAATCAACCACAAAACCTGCAAAAAAGGCAAACAAACCCGTTGCAAAACCTAAGCCTGTTGTAAAAAAGACAGTCCCTAAAAAAGCTGTAAAGCCTGTTATGGTAGTAAAACCAGTTGCTGCTAAAAAGAAAGAACCAGCAAAAAAAACTGTAACTAAAAAACCAGTTCCTGCTAAAAAAGTTTTCACAAAATCAAAGTTTGTAGCAAAAAAAACTGTAACTAAAAAACCAGTTCCTGCTAAAAAAGTTTTCACCAAATCAAAGCCGGTAGCAAAAAAAACTGTATTGGCAAAAGCTGCCATAAATCAAAAACCTCAGCCGAAGAAAACTGTTGCCAAAACAAAAGCCAAAATTGTTGTAGTACCTAAGAAAAAATCAACAAAAATTGCAGAAATAAAAGTTGTAAGAAAACTTAAACCGCAACAAAAAAAATCATCTGCCACAACAAAGATTCTCTTAACACCCAAAAAGAAAATCACCAAGCTTCCTTTAAAAAAAGTTGCTAAAAAAATAAAACCACAGCTTAAAAAGAAGATCACTAAGCTTCCCGTAAAAAAGGTTTTAAAGAAAACAAAACCACAACCTAAAAAAATCATTGCAAAAGCAAAAACGGCTGTGCAACCCAAAGGAAAAACATTAAAAGATGCTATTAAAAAAACTTTACAAAAAGTAAAAATACAACCAAAAAAGATTGCTGCAAAAACTAAAGCAACTGTAACACCAAAGAAAAAGGTGGCAAAGACAACAGTGAAAAAGGTAGCGCCAAAAAACAAACCTCTACAAAAAAAGTTAGCTGCCAAAGTAACAGTACAGCCAAAGAAAAAAGTTATTAAACCGGCTGTAAAAAAAGTTGTTCCGAAACTAAAGCCACAGCCCCAAAAAGCTAATGTTAAAGCCAGGGTAAAAGCACAAACAAAGAAAAAAGAAACAAAAACTGCAGTAAAAAAAGTTGTTCCCAAACAAAAGGCTAAGGTCATTGTAACTCCTGTTGAGAAGATCGTTCAAAAAATTCCAGAACCGGTTCAAAAAAAGGCCACTATTATTAAATCGCCTGTGGTAAAAACAGCAGTCGTAAAAACTCTTCTTAATGCTAAATTACCGACTGAACCACGTCCTGAAATTAAAATTGTTGAAGTAAAACCTAAGGAACCCAAAACAAAAGTCCCTGTTTCAAAACCGTCTAAAGGAAAGGGAATTCCGGCTTCACCGGCATCAGGAACCGAAACTTTAGTTGAAAAGCCAGAGGCAAAGACAAAAACAGCAAAGGATAAATCAATAAAAATTACCAAAGATGCACCTAAAACCAGTGCAACTGTTGCTGAAGTTGGGCGCACAAAAAAAGAAATAACTTCACCTTCAAAAATCGCAAACAGACCTGTTATAGTTTCTATGAAGAACTACCATGGTTTTGAGTCTAATTATAACAGGGCTGACATGTTCTATAAAAACGTTTTAAAAGCCGAAATAATCAAGCGATATTCTGAAAACAAGGAAGAGGACAAGCCATTCATTGAACGTGATCATAGCCTTACAATAAAACTCAACGACAAGAATGTCACCATTTCTGAAAAATCGAGAGATCAGGATTGGAACGATATCTACATTGAGATCTTTAAAAAATATCCTAACGAAGAAGGGTGGATAAAATATACCACAGCTGATTACCTTGGATTTTTCTTCCCTGGCAGGGTCTTCTGGGCAAAAATGGAACCTATCAAGAAACTCTGCTTTGAAATACTTGCGAAAGCTCTGGATAGTGGGATATACAAAGAGTTGTTCTACATGTTCCCCAAAAACAACGGAAGGTTGTCAAAAACTTTCAAAATAAACACCAAGACCTACAGTTTTAATTTCATTCAGATCTATCACGAAAAGGGAGAAGAATCCTATTACACAGTTGGGATCAACCTTCCTTTCGTTTTGTTAATGGATTTCAGGATTGATTATAGGTTATTCAAGCAGTAATTTTTATTAAGGTCAAAAAGACTTAAATAAAAATGCAGATTGAACAAAACTAAGCCTTGTCAGAGGCTTCAGCTTTATTATATTCTGCAACAAGAGAATCCATAAGGTCTTTTACGTGGACAATTTCATTAACCCTGTAAACATTCTCGCCTGCAAAAGCAAATCCTTCCAGCAGGTTTCCTTCTTTGGCATTGCATAATGCATGTGCAATGCAATAAGGTGCAGTTTTCACTTTGCACGGAATTATACAATGGTAAGGGCAATTAAAAGGTTTTTTCTGGCCCGCACTCACATCGGTCAGAAATTGGCTCCTAATAGCTCTTCCTGGCATTCCTAACGGACTATCAATAATAATTGCATCATCTTTAGTTGCGTTCAAATACGCCTGTTTAAACTCATCGGAAGCATCGCATTCAAAAGTACCCACAAAACGGGTTGCCATTTGCACTCCGGCAGCGCCCATTTTCATAAATTTGTAAATGTCCGCACCTGTATAAATCCCACCTCCGGGGATAACCGGAATGGCAGTATTATATTTGTCTTCGAGAGGTTTTATTTGTGCAAGCACATCGGGCAATAAATTTTCTAGTTCAAATTTGGGATCAAAAATATTTTCTTTCTTAAACCCCAGATGTCCTCCTGCCCGTGGTCCTTCAAGAACTATCGCTGCAGGAATATAATTGTATTTTTCAATCCATCTCTTTGCAATCAAACCGGCAGCTTTGCCCGAAGAAACAATTGGAACAAGCTTGGTTTTTGTATTACCCTCAGGCAGGAATTCGGGTAAGCTCAATGGCAGCCCTGCACCTGAAAAAATAATATCTGCTTCTTCATTGATAGCCGTTTTTACACAATCGGCATAATTTGAAAGTGCAACCATGATGTTGATCCCAATGATACCATTGGATTTTGCTTTTGCTTTTCTGATCTCCTGTCGAAGTACACGATTATGGACTTCATTCCAGTTTGTTTTCAGGTCTGTTTCATTGTGACCGATACCGGCTGTGGCAATCACACCAATACCTCCGGCAATAGCAACAGCAGAAGCAAGTCCGCTTAATGAAATACCAACAGCCATACCTCCCTGAATGATCGGAACTTTTGCTACCAAGTCCCCGATTATTAATTCTTTCATAAAAAAAACAATTTTTGCCGGTTCTCTATGGAGAAACAATTACACTCATAAAATACTCCAACAGATTTCTTATTGATTAGCAATGAACCGAAAATTCAGAAAAGCCACTACTTTGCAGAACAATCATTGAAGAACCTATACTATTTTATCAAATTAAAAAAAAACAAAATTACAATTTATTCCAATATGGAGAATAGTTATTGACGGAAATTTTACATGAACAGTAACAAATATCCTGATACAAATTAAGTTTTCTCAAAACTTCCTTTCCTCATTCACCTGCCCTTTCACGTAATCTTCCTCTGCTATTTTCTTTCCAGAGTCATCATATAATATCCATGTGCCGTTTTTCAAATAATCATTTAAAACTTTATTGAAAAACATTTTCCCTTCTTCTTTCACGTTGCCATTTGGCCAATATTCTTTACTATCGTACATTTTATTTTTTTTATCAACCAACTGGAGTGAACTTTGAGGGCTACCGTTTTTATAATAATAATTCATTGTGATGTAGAACTCAAATGACTTATCGTTTTCCTCAAAATATTCCATTTTTCCGTTAGGGTAATAATCCTCCTCGGTTATTTCCTTTCCTTTGAAATATTTCCTCTTCGATTTCATCACACCACTTTTATAATAAAGTTCCATCTGGAAATTGCGTGAATCAATCATTTTGAATGAACGCTCCAATTGACCATTATCAAAGTAGTTTTTGTAAATAGTGCTGAGTTGACCGTTGGTATAAAACCCTTTATGTTTTAATTTTCCATTAGAATAATATTCTTCGTAAGATCCGGTAAGTTTCACACCCTTTTCTTTCCAACGGACAGAATCGCCGCCAAGAATGGAATTGAATTTATCATACACATCAATTGACTCTGTGTCTGCAACAGTCGTATCACTGTTCACATCGCTGATATCAACAGTCTGTGCAGGGCTATTTTTAAAGCCCAGTATGAAAAACATAATTAAGAAAAAAAACAATCTCATTTCTCTACTTACAGTAGTGTCTGCATAATTTTCTGCATGGCGCCTGCTTCACTTTTTGCATGCTCAGCAAAGTCATTTCCATTTGAAGCAAAGATAATACTTCGAGAAGCATTTACAAGCAGTCCACATCCATCATTTAATCCATATTTAGCAACTTCCTCAAGACTTCCACCCTGTGCACCGACACCCGGAACCAACAAAAAATGATCAGGCACAATTTTTCTGATCTCTGTCAGCATCCTTGCTTGTGTTGCTCCCACCACATACATCATGTTTTCTGAAGTGCCCCATTTTCCTGATTTCTCAAGCACATGTTCGAATATTTTTTTCCCTTCAGATTCCAGTAACTGAAAATTCTCAGCGCCTTTATTGGAAGTAAGGGCCAGAAGAATTATCCATTTTCCTTTGTATTCAAGAAAAGGAGCAACCGAATCCTCACCCATATATGGGGCCACTGTAACAGCATCGAAATTTTTTGACACATCCTCATTTCCAAAAAAAGATTTCGCATAAAGTTTTGAAGTGTTTCCAATATCTCCACGTTTGGCATCAGCTATCGTAAAAAGTTGTCCGGGGAATTTATTAAGATATTGAATAGTTTTTTCAAGACTCTGCATACCTGCAACACCACGGCTTTCATAAAAAGCAAGATTGGGTTTGTATGCCACAGTATAATCAATAGTGGCATCAATTATTGCCTTATTAAATTCAAAAACAGGATCGTCAAAGTCCAGTAAATGTTTTGGTAGTTTTGCAATATCTGAGTCAAGACCTACACACAGAAATGATTTTTTCTTAATGATTAATTTGTATAATTCTTCTTTGAGCATTATTCGTGATTTTTTATTTTTGATTTAACCTTGATGTTTTTTAATGATCAATATGTAGCAATCATAAGTTTGGTGCGGCCTGGAGAAATACCATAGCAGGCAAAAATCTTCAATTAATTTTTAATTTTCTTGTACCACAAGTGGTGTGCAAACCATATTAAATTGTTTCTTCTCCTGCAGATTTAAGTCTTTCAGCATTCTCAGCCAACTGCAACGCATCAATCATATCCTGTATAGCACCATCCATAAAGACCGGAAGGTTGTATGTTGACACGCCTATTCGATGATCAGTGACTCTGCTCTGGGCATAATTATAAGTACGGATCTTTGCTGAACGATCGCCTGTAGAGACCATTGTTTTACGTTTCTTTGCAATGTCATCAAGATATTTCTGATATTCCAGTTCATATAAACGTGAACGCAAAACTTTCATAGCCTTGTCAAGATTTTTAATCTGGGACTTTTCGTCCTGGCATGAAACAACTATACCAGTTGGAATGTGTGTCAACCTGATTGCCGAATATGTTGTATTTACTGATTGCCCACCCGGTCCTGAAGAACAGAAAGTATCTTTTCTTATGTCGGATTGTTTCAGGTCAACATCAAATTCATCCGCTTCAGGCAATACTACAACTGAGGCCGCAGAAGTGTGAACCCTACCTTGTGTTTCAGTTTGCGGAACACGCTGCACACGATGAACCCCTGATTCATATTTCAACTGACCATAAACATTTTCACCTGTAACATTAAAAATTATTTCCTTGAATCCCCCTACGGTGCCTTCAGTAAAATCAACAAGTTCAATCTTCCATTTGCGTGTTTCGCAAAATCGCACATACATTCTGTAGAGATCTCCTGCAAAAATACTCGCCTCATCGCCTCCGGTACCGGCACGAATTTCCATAATAGCATTTTTGCCATCCTGTGGGTCGGCCGGAATTAACATGATGCGGATATCTTCTTCCATTTTATCCCGCATTGCAATAAGTTCATCCAGCTCTGTTTTTGCCATCTCTCTGAACTCATCATCTTTTTCCTTTGCCAATATTTCTTTCGTTGATGTAATGTTATCCATCACCAACTTGTAATTTTTATATGCATCAACTATTGGCTGCAATTCTTTGTAATCCTTGCTCAGTCTGATATAGCGTTTCATATCTGAAATCACTTCAGGGTCGGCAATTTGCTTCCCTATTTCTTCCCACCTATTGTATATCGCTTCCAACTTATCTAACATCTCAAAGCCCTCAATTAATTACTTTTTTTCAAACTCTCTATACTGTTTTTTCTACCGATTATTACATCAACTGTTTTCAGATGGTGTAATTTATTCTTATTTAAAAATATTCAAAGCTCCCGTATTCACTCTTTATTGTGATCTTTTTTCCATCATAAGCTTCACACCTTCCTATTATCCTTGCCTCAATATTGAATGCTTCAACTATTTTTATGATCTCCTTAGAAATTTCTCCCGGGACATATAATTCCATTCTATGCCCCATATTGAAAACTTTATACATCTCATTCCATCCTGTTCCTGATTCCGACTGAATGATCCTGAACAAAGGTGGGACAGGGAATAAATTATCTTTTACCACGTGAAGATTTTCAATAAAATTTATCACTTTGGTTTGTGCTCCCCCTGAACAGTGTATCATACCGTGAATATCATTTCTGAATTTTTCAAGCACCTTCAAAATTACCGGAGCATAAGTCCTGGTAGGAGAAAGCACCATTTTACCAATGCTCATTTGAGTGCTTTCGTCAACATCATTTAATTTTTTTGTTCCTGAATATACTAACTCACGAGGTATAGATGCATCAAAGCTTTCAGGGTATTTTCCGGCATACATTTTTGCGAAAACATCATGCCGTGCTGATGTAAGCCCATTGCTGCCCATTCCACTGTTAAAGGTATCTTCGTAAGTGGCCTGACCATTTGAAGCCAACCCAATAATAACGTCGCCGGCTTTAATATTATCGCATGAAATTACGTTTGCTCTTTTCATCCTGCAAACAACAGTAGAATCAACAATGATGCTTCTGACCAGGTCACCAACATCAGCAGTTTCTCCACCTGTTGAATAAATATTGATACCATAACTGCGGAGGTTTTTCAAAAAATCTTCCGTACCATTGATGATAGTGGAAATTACTTCTCCAGGAATGTTGTTTTTATTTCTTCCAATGGTGGATGATATCAGAATATTTTCAATAGCTCCGACACACAGCAGATCATCCAGGTTCATGACGATTGCATCCTGTGCAATTCCACGCCAGACTGACAGGTCACCAGTTTCTTTCCAATAAATGTAAGCCAGGGAAGATTTGGTTCCTGCCCCATCAGCATGCATCACCAGACAGTAGTTTTCATCATTGCCGATATAATCTGGAACAATTTTGCAAAATGCTTTTGGAAACAATCCTTTGTCAATATTCTTTATTGCATTGTGCACATCATCTTTTGATGCAGAAACTCCGCGTTTGCTATATTTAAACTCATCCATCATTTGTTTACAAATAAAAAAAGCATCCCGACACTAATGTCAGGACGCTTTTCTGAATATTTAAGTCAAACTAATTTTGACTAAAAACTGAATTATCTTCTATGTCTTTGTTTTGAATTCCTTCAATATTATTTACTGAAATTATCGCTAAATCCAGGTTTTCGCGAAGTTCAAAAGGCTGAGGAGTCATGATCTTAACAGGAACTGTCAGGTTGTTTTGATCATGAGTTGTGTCAGATTTCACTTTAATTTCAGGAGCATTTAGTTTTGAAGTATCAGTTCTTGGAACATAATTTTGTCTCAGAATACGGAATTCCGTACGTCTGTTTAACTGATGAGCAGCTTCGAATTTATCTCCTGTTAACTTATTGATATATTCATCTGATAAAGTAATTCCCTTTTCAAATTTAAGAGGAATTGTCAAATTAAAGGTTTTACCTTCTTTATCAACATAATTACTTACATAAATATCTTTTGTAAGAGTTCTTGGAACCTTTTTACCATAGCCATAAGGTACCATTCTGTCAGCAGCAATTCCTTTGGTGATAAGATAGTCAACAACGGACTTTGCACGTTTATATGATAACGTATCGTTGTACAAATCTGCTCCACGTGTATCAGTGTGTGAACCTAACTCTATTACAAGTTTTGGGTTTTCCTGCATTGTTTTTATCAAGTCATTCAATGAATCTTCATACTGTGGTTTTAATTCCCACCTGGCAAAGTCATACCTGATTTCTGGCAGTACAATTGGCACAGGAGGAATTGGAACAAGGCAGAAATCATGCACGAAATCTTTGCTTCTTTCTAATCCTACTGTTGTTTCTTGACCTTTTGCTCCAAAATATCCTATTGCCTCTACAGTGATTTTATAAGATGTATTTGCAAGGATCTGTTTTTTTGTAAAGAGGTAAGTTCCGTTGACAGTAGTTGTATCAGTAGCAACAGTTCCATCCGAACCAATAATTGTTACAATAGCACCTTTAATAAGTTCCTTTGGATTGGTCTTACTGCTATCATTGCAAACAGAACCGGTCAATGTGAATACCAGAGGTGGTTGGTAGAATGAATAAATATCATCGCTTCCTTTGCCGCCTTTTCTATTTGATGAGAGGTAGCCTTTTTCGAGTTTGCCTTCAAAGATGATTGCAAAATCATCACCAGCGGAGTTGATAGGGTATTTCATGTTTACAGGAGTTCCCCATTTATCTCCTACTTTTTCAACCTTGAAAATATCGAGACCGCCCATACCAATCAATCCATTTGAAGAAAAATATAAAACTCCGTCATCACGCAAATAAGGATACATTTCATCACCTTCCGTGTTTATGTTTGCACCAAGATTGATTGGTTTATCCCATGGTTTGGTTTTTTTAGTACGGTGTACCATCCAAATATCCTTGCCACCATAGCCACCCGGCATGTCTGAAGAAAAATACAGGGTAAGTTCATCAGCAGTCAGCGATGGATGTCCATAAGAAAAGGAATCAGGACCCAAAACAAGAGGTTCAGGAATATCCCATGCAGGACCTTTCTTTTTTGAAACCAATATCTGGCAACCTAATTGTTTTTTCTTTTCATAAGCACAGCGTGTAAAATACATTTCATTACATTTTTCATTCAGACATGAAGCTCCTTCATTGAATTTTGTATTGATGTTTTCACCTACTGAAACAGGAGTACTCCATACACCTTTTTTATCCTGTGCAGAGATCCAGAGATCGGTAAAATTCTGACCAGTCCAAAGGTCCACATCCTTACCAACAGAGCCATCTCTGGCAGAAGTGAATAAAATGGATTTATTCTTTTTGTCATAGTAAACAGCAGCAAAATCCTCTTCTTTTGTATTGAATTGCTTGGCGTTTTCAACTTCAAAACGTGTTGGATTATCTTTCCATTGCTGTGCAAGCGTGCATGATTCCGAACCATTCGCCCCCCGTTTATCAGCAGGAACGAGTGCTTTATATGCATCGTATTGAACAACCGCCTCAGGATATTTTTCATTAATTTTCAACATATCTGCATAATCCAATGTTGCAATTGGGTCAGAGTATTTTGCTGCAATTGCTTTTTTATACCAGGTTTCAGCCTGCTTTGTGTCGTTTGTTAACTTATAGCATTCTGCTATCTGAAAAATAATACGGGCTTTTTCCGCTTTATTCTTCTTCACTTTGCTGAAGGCTTTTTTGTAAAGGCTTACAGCATCGTAATACTGATAGGTTTTAAATGCATTGTCAGCATCCTGCGCCCAGTTTTTCTGTGCATAGGTTTTAGTGATCAGCATCCCTGCAATGATGATTGTCGTTAAGAGTATCCTGTAAATTTTCATGGTAAATTATTTAGATTACATTTAATTTTCGCGGCTAAAATAATTAAAATATTCTCAAGAAAAAAAATAAATTCTATGAGCTTTTACTAACAAATTATTAAATTACTAAATTTCAATCTATAGCGTATTATATTTTCAACGTTAATTATTTTTTACTTCAACACTATAACTGAAATTATTGAAAAAAGTTACACAATTTTCAAAAAAAAATTCACTTCTCACCCTGCTAATTCGTTCTTTTTTTCTTCTGCATTATCAGAAGAAGCTTTGTCTATTGACGTTTCAACAGGTTTTGCTGTTTTATTTTCTTCATTTACTTTATCAACTGAATCCTGCAATTCACGTCTGATAGGCTCCATTGTTTTGTTAACTTCCTCCTGAATATCTCCTGTTGCCTTTTTGATATCATTAATTCCTTTTGCCAAACCCTTGACAATTTCAGGAATTTTATTGGGTCCAAAAAGCAGGAAAACCGCAAGAAGAACAAGGATTAGTTCACCACCGCTTACACTTTCAAACAGTAATAATGTAAATAAAAGGTTCATAAAAAACATTGCAAAAGTAATTAAAAAAGCCCCACAAAATGTGGGGCCTTAAAATAATGTTGCAATTTTTTATTTTTTGATTTTCAAGGCTTCTTTCTTTGCCTTTCTTCTTTCGATCCATTGCAATGTATCGTATGCAATTGGTGTTGCATTTAGCACTGAGGAGTATGTTCCAATTAACACACCAATCATTAAAGCAAAGGTAAATCCTCTGATAACTTCACCACCAAAAATAAACATTGAAAGAAGTACCATAAAGGTAATACCTGAAGTATTCAGTGTTCGTGACAGTGTACTGTTGATTGCGTCGTTCATGTTTGAATGCATATCACGTTTAGGATACAACGTCTGATATTCCCTGATCCTGTCAAAGATGATCACAGAGTCCATGATAGAATATCCGATGATGGTCAAAATTGCCGCAATAAAATGTTGATCTATTTCAAGACTGAAAGGAAGAATACCATTGAAAATTGAAAAGACCGAAATTACGATAAATGTATCGTGGAACAGTGAAACAACACCACCCAGCCCCCACTGCCATTTTTTGAATCGAATAGCAATGTAGGCAAATATTATAAGGAGTGAAAAGAATACTGCATAGAAAGCCTTCAACAATAAACTGTATGCAATGGTTGGTTCTACTTTTTGAGATCTGAGTCGTCCAAGCAATTTTGATTCATCATGAGATGTAAAGTTTGCCTGAGTCATTTTTTCTTTATAGAATGGAGCGAGTCCTTTGTATAGTTTGGTTTCAACAATGGAATCTGTTGCAGTTGACTTGTCATCGATCAGGTAAGAAGTTGTAATCTTAACCTGATTATCCGGTCCGAAAGTTTTTACTTCAGGTTCATTTCCATCATAAACTTTGGCCAGTGCTGCTCTGACATCATTTGTTTTAATATCCTGATCAAACCTCACAACATAAGTTCTTCCTCCAAGAAAATCTATACCCTTGGTCAGACCTTTTGTGAATAATGAAATCATTCCAATCACAACAAGAGACAGTGAAAAAATGTAGAATTTCTTCCTGACACCAATAAAATCAATGTGTATGTTGGTAAGGAAATTCTTTGTGATCTTGTTCCAAACTGTAACTTCAATGTTTTTGTCCAACATCCAAATAAAGATCAACCTTGTTATAAAGATTGCGCAGAACATTGAACTGATGATACCAATGATCAGGGTGGTTGCAAATCCCTGCACAGGTCCTGAACCAAAAATATAAAGTACTATACCGGTTAATAAAGTCGTGACGTTGCTATCAATAATTGATGAGTACGCATGCTTGTACCCATCGCTGATGGCAAGCCTTATTCCTTTCCCTACACGGATCTCCTCCCTGATACGCTCATAAATAATTACGTTTTTATCAACGTCCATACCTATTGTAAGCACAATACCTGCAATACCGGGAAGCGTAAGAACGGCGCCTAAAGAAGCAAGGATACCAAAGACAAAAAACATGTTGGTAAACAAAGCAACGTCAGCAACAAGCCCGGATCTGTTATAGTAAAAGATCATGAAGAGCAGTGTAAGTGCGAAGGCTACAATGAATGACCACAACCCAGCATTTACAGCTTCTTTACCAAGTGTAGGACCTACAATGTCCTCTTCGACGATCTTGGCGGGTGCCGGCAGTTTACCTGTTTTCAAAACGTTTGCAAGGTCCTTTGCTTCATCAAGAGTAAAGTTACCGGTGATCTGTGAACGTCCATTAGGTATTTCACTTTGAACAGTCGGGAATGAGTAAACATAATTGTCAAGAACAATAGCGATGCATTCGCCGAGATGTTCACCAGTAAGATGTTTCCATGTTTTTGCACCATCGGTATTCATTGTCATGGAAACCTCATTGGTTCCTGTCTGACCATAGTCCTGACGGGCATCGGTAATTGCACTTCCATCAATAGGCGCTTTTCCATCATTGCCTGTCTTAATTGCAATCAAACGCAATGTTGTTTTTTTATCATCAAAAGGTTTTACTTCCCATAAGAATTTATATTGAGTAGGGAATATGGCTTTGATCTGATCCATATTCAATATCCTATTCACTTTTGCTGTATCAATAATAAGGCAATAACCAACAGTTGGACCCTTACCAAAATAATTTTTACCATCTGCCTTTTGATCAAAATTTGGTCTCAGGTAAGCGAATAAAGGATTTTCTTTGGCGTATTCAGACTGCGATTTTTTACTTGCCAGTTCTTTACTTCCTGTAGTATCTTTCTTCTTTTTATTTACAAGTGAGTTCGTATCTTTTGATTCAGTAGCAACATCCTTTCCTGTTTTAACATCGGCTTTTAATGCCTTTGTTTTACTATCTGTTTTTTCAGCAACAGCAGTAGAATCGCTAATTAAAGTGGTGTCGCCTTTTAAGAGCAATTTTGCTTTTTTATTGGCACTTTCCAGATATGGCCATACTTTTGAGAATTCTTCAGTGAGCCAGAACTCAAGTTTTGCAGTTCCCTGTAAAAGTTTACGAACACGGTTGGGATCTTTTACACCCGGAAGCTCAACTAGTATGCGTCCTGCTGTTGACAGCTTTTTGATATTAGGTTGGGTAACACCGAAACGGTCAATACGAGTTCTGAGAATTTCAAATGTACGGTCTATAGCATCTCCCGTCTCTTTCTTAATAATAGCAAGAACATCTTCATTGGTAGATTTATAATTTACTTTATCTTTTAAATCCACAGTATTGAACACTGAAGAAAGTTTAAAATTTGGATCAATATTTTTTATAGCCTCACCAAATAAGGTCACGTAATCTTTCGTACTTGATTTCTCCATGGCAGAAGCCTGTGCAATAGCTTTGGTGAATACAGGATTCTTGCTATTGTTGGACATCTCTTTGATAACATCAACTACTGAAATTTCCAGTGTAACATTCATACCACCTTTAAGGTCGAGACCAAGGTTGATTTCCCTGTCTTTACACTCTTTATAGGTATATTTCCTAATCAGAATATTAAATACAACTTCGTTTTGCATTGAATCCAGATAAAATGCTTCCCTGGATTTTACAATAGAGTCGAATAAAACTTTTTCCTTTACCGGGTTTCCTTTGGCAAGCATTTTTGCCTGATTCACTGAAATGTCAGAATTGGCATACTCTGTAGCGCTTGACCCAACTCTGTTGGCAAAGAAAGTAAATGATAACTGGAATAATGAAACAAGTGCAAATGCAATTGCAAAAAACTTGATGGTTCCTTTATTTTGCATACTTCTAGAATTTAGATAAATCTATTTTTAAGTTAATTTTGAATGATGAGTTATGACTTTGTTTAATGTTTGTTTTGCTGTCAACTTTTTAAAATATTATTACACGCTTCAAATGTCCAACTCAAGACCCGACAATTTTGAGCGTGCAAAAATAGAATTTATAATTATTATAACCAATTTAAATCAACTATTTACTCAAGTTCTTTGTGAAACCCTGTATTTATGAGGCTTTTTAATGCCCGATTAATACCTCCGTTGCTCCCAAACCGTACTTGATAAGTGGAGCGTCCTGGAATTTTAGGTAAGCGTAATCCGTTTTCAACCTGTTAATTATCTCTTGTTTGAGTATGCCATCACCAACACCATGAATGAAAATAATTTTTCTAAACTTGTTACTTATTGCAATTTCAAGCATTTGCGTAAAATAATTCATTTGCATGCTCATTATTTCAAAGCTATTCAGACCAGAATGACTTTCTATTATCTCTTGAATGTGCAAATCAACTTCAGCCACCCCTTTCTCAATAATATGTTTCGCAGGAACAGGTTCCACTTTAAAATAATCATTGATATGCCCAACAACTTTTACCCCGGCCAATTTTTCGATTTTTCTGTTTTCCCATTTTTCTTCAGACCAATCTTCAGGTATCTTCTCATCTTTGTCACTTAAGGGTAGCAAGAAACATTTTTCTTTCAGCAAAGAGTGTAAAACGAAATTATCTTCTTTGTAAAACCGCACCGGTTTTATGTTCATCTCATAAACAAACGGAAGTTTATTCAGAGCAACACCTTGTTTGAAAAACAGAAACTGAAATTGAATTTCACACCATGTGGCTATATCAGTTGCATCAATAATGTCAAGCAAAATGGCTGATTCTTCATCCAACTTGTCAAAATCTCTACCTACAAATTGTCCCTGTTCTTTGATGCTATAAATAAATAAGGTGTCATGCTCATTGTGATTGACCAAATAAACCCCGATTCCAGATGACAATATGTTGTGAGGATATTCAGGAACAAAGGCAATAAATAATCCTGAGTTTACCTTCTCCTGATCCGTTAAACTTTTTGAAAGTTCAATGCGTTTTGCAAACCTGCCTTCTGTTTCTTCAACGACCTCCTCAGCAGGTTTTGGTGCAGGGATATTCCTTTCTTCAGATTGTGCAGCAGAATAAATTTTTACCAAATCATGCTCAAGAACAGGAATCGTAAAACCATCCTCAATTTCTACAAGGACCATTTTATTATTCAGAATTTTTTGAACAACTCCGTCACGCTTTTCATTCAAGAAGCTGACTTTATCACCGGGTTTTAGTAGCATTTACTTGCAGATGTTTAATAGATCACTCACATTGTGCCTGCCCAAAGCAATACTTTTTTGCCAGTCATTACAGGCACCATCCTTATCGTTCAAAAATTGTTTACAAAACGCCCTGTTATAATAGGCATCTGCATAATCAGGCTTCAATTCAATCGCTTTATTATAATCCAGTATAGCTTCCTTTCCCTGCCGAAGATTAAATTCTGCATTGCCTCTGTAATAAAAAGCTTCATAATTGTTCGTGTCAAGTTTGATAATATTTGTAAAATCTACTATCGCAGCTTTATTATCACTATTCCTTAAATCCATAATTCCTGCTTTCTGAAATTTATCAATCTTCTCCTGCTTTGAAGTGCATGAAGAAAGCATTGAGATCAGGATTAAAAAAAATAAAAAAGTGTGTGTTTTCATTTCCAATTTTTTGGCAAAGATATAGTTTTTAAAGTTCATGCCGACTTTAATAAAAAAGGAAAGGTTTCCATAGTAAATATCAAAACAGACTTAAAGAAACAGGAAAAAAATGAAGAGTTGGATGTTGAATCAAACCACAAACTTTTCAAACCCTTCAAACCCTTCAAACCCCTCAAACCCGAATTTGAACCCAGTTTTCAAACGCGTTCTCCCAAAACATTTCACATATTTATTTGTTTCTCCCAAAACTTCACTCTATTTCCCCACTTTTCCCATATCTCCCTGACTACATACATTTTCACATTTTTTCCACATTGTTTTACATTGCGAAAAACAAGTTTTTCAAAATAGAAAACAATATTTTCGAAATAGAAAACAAGTTTTACAAAGTGTCCATATTGTTTTCTGCAATAGAAAATTTGTTTTCTACTCTAGAAAATTTGTTTTCTGCTCTAGAAAATTAGTTTTCTGCTCTAGAAAATTAGTTTTCTATTCTAGAAAATTAGTTTTTCATTTTAGAAAACAAGTTTTCTGCTTTTTTCACATTGTTTAACGTCTTTGCAACTAACCTGAGAAGGCGAAAAGTTTGTTTTCTGCAATAGAAAATTTGTTTTCTACTCCGTCAACATTGTTTTCTACAAAATAAACATTGTTTTCTGCACAAGAAAAGTAAATGGAGAAATTGAAAAGTTTTAGGGAGGTTGGGGAAAAGTTGGTTAATGGATTGAAAAAATATAGGGAAGAATTGGGGAGGAAAATGGAAAATTTGGAAAAGGGAATTTAGAGGGGGAATGCAATTACCAATGGAATTACAGTTACAGTTAAAAACGTGGCGGAACTATACTCCGCCACGTTTTTAAATAATTAATTCAGGATTATCTTCCTACTAAAAGTTTTTTCACTGTTCTGTAATACTACTAAATAAAGTCCAGCAGTTAGATCTTCATTATTAATGTGTATTGAGTTTAATCCTGAAATTGCATTACCGGAGGACTGCTTCAGCACTTGTCCCGAAAGATTGTATAAGTTGTATAAATACCTCTCACCTTCATCGGCAACGAAGTTTAATACAATATCATCACTTTGTGCTTGTAATACAGAAATAAGATTGAAATTATTATTATGGTCACAACTAACTGATATTATATCGGAATAAGTAAACTTCCCATCATAATCAGTCTGTTTTAACCTGTAATACGAATTTTCAAATAAAGGGTTCTCATCAAAAACCTGGTAAAATTTAAGGTTATTACTTGTGCCCGCACCCGGATAATCCAAAACTTTTTCAAAAGACTGGCCATCTTTAGTACGTTCAAGTGAGAAATAAGCGTTATTGATTTCAGATGCAGTAGTCCAAGCCAGAGTTACTTTATTATCTATACACTTGGCCCCAAAGCTGATAAGCTGTATCGGAAGTGGAGGCTTTGGTTTTTGTATCAAAACTATAGAATCAAGGCCGAGGTCATTTCCAATACGTTGATTTACAATATCTATTATTCGTACAGTTAAAGTAGTATCTTTGCTTCCTGAGATCCAAAGAATGCACTTTTTGTACCAAACACAAGGCGTGTTTGGAGCAATAGCAGTATCAATCAATACGTTGTTTAAATAAATTTTAAGAATTGCAGGATTGGATATAGAAATATTGCAAATCATAAATGATAAATTTTAAGTTGATGATGATGAAACAGGGACAGTAGTTTTCAGAATAGCTCTATTCGTATCATCAGAACAATTAAATACCCAAAAGGGGACCGAAGAAGGACAATCACTCCAGAAGCCCTCAATAGTATTGGGATTGTCTATAACATAATACATACCTGAGTAATAAGGATACTTTGACCACGTATAATCAGTATGAAAATATTGCTGGTGGTAATAATCTATTACAATTGGTTGTTGAGCACTTGCTGTAAAAGTACAGACGAACAGTAAAATGGTAGCACATATAGAAGCTACGCATAAAGTCAAATTTCTCGTTTTCATAATACAATCATTTTGGTTTTTAAATTGTTGTTTGGTTTATTAATTTTTATCAGTTATTTTTTATACAGCGTACAGAGAATCCGGCTAGTTTGTTATAATAACTAGAGTAAGCACTAGAGCAAAAACTATTTAATGTAAAATAATAGGCTGAGGTACTATTGTTTTCAGTAACTAACCAGTAAAAGGCACTCTGACCAGAACCAAAAAGAACCCCATCACAACTAAGCAAACCACTTGGGAGTGCAGAGAAACCACTACTTCTAAATACAGTTGAATTTGAATTTCCCCAAGGAGTATGAGCTTTAAGAGCAGTGCCAGCCACATCAACTCCTCCTAAATAAGTTGTAAGTTCCTCAAAATCTTTTAACGTTGGTAAATACCAGCCGGCCGGACAAGCTTTTTGAGCCATTTCAAAAGTGTAATAGCGACCATATTTACAGTAGCTGCTATCGTGAAAAGGGCACCAACTACCGATAATATTGTATCTGAGATTTTCAGCCATCCAAACCTGATTGCCAATTGTAACAGTTTTGTATATTGTACTGTCCCTGTTGTCTATAAAGGAATCTGTTGTCTGACCAAAGCTAAAAGGATAAACAAAAGCAGACAACCAAGTAATCAAAAGGTAAAATTTTTTCATTGTTAGTTTTTTTAAGTTTTTATTTATAATTTCATTAGGTTGAATATTGTCTGCTTGAAAATTTCTTTCCAAGCAGACAATAATAGGTTCAGAGTTAATTGTACATTTTATTTGCACTAGCTTTAACATGCCAACCATAGTAAGAAGCATTACTAGGTAGTTGATTCATAGGCTTGTCCTTTGTATTATTGCTGCGATAAGTCAAATAAATCAGTGACCCTACCTTTTTAGTTACCAACATGCTATGGTCAACAACACCATTTGCAGGGTACCAATCAGCCTGAAGAATATCACCAACTGACAATGAAGAAGGCACATAACATGCAGAATAAATCCGGCCAGAAGAAAGCACATAAGTTTTAAAATTATTTGCACCTGTCCAACAGGCGCTGCGGTTAGAAAGGCTGTAGTAATGCCAATTGCTGTTCATTACCCAACCAGCACTTAACAAACTCCAATTCAGGAAGTTAGTGCAGTCGCCCCCTAAGTTGGTAAAATCGTAATAAGGTGAACCAGGAACCGAGGACCAATGTGCATAAGCAAAATTGACTGCTGCCGTTGCATTGTAAGCGTATTTTGCAGATTCTTCAGTATTGGCAAATGAATCTGCAGGAATTTTAACCATGGTTGGGTTAGCATTGAAAGCCCAAGGCTGATCATTACAGGTTTCGTTAACAAGCTTAAAAGAAGTACCAGTTCTTACGACAGTGTAAGAATGTTGGTAAAAGCCTTCCGGTTGAATAAAGGTACTTGGTCTGTCTGGATCAGGCTGGTTGCTGGTAAGAGTATAATGCTCGGTTGCATTATAAGAAATCTGTTTACCCAGTTGTTTGATGTCGAAAATTGAAACAACAACTTTGAAATCGGTATAGGCAAAATTTGATTTTGCCAGACCTTCTCTTTGATCAATAATCAAGGATGCTTCTGAGGATGCATCTTTCGATGCAACATAAAAGCCATCCAGTGATTTTACATCAGCCGTAGTGTTTACAAGTAATGCATACTTTGCACTGAGGCATTTTGTGGTGAAAACTTGCAACTCATTATTCATAGTTGCGTTGATATTAGTAGGCTCAACCGTTGTACCGGGAACCAAAACTCCTGTTTCTTTCTTGCAGCCTATCGTAAAGGCAAGACACAGTATTAATCCGATAATCATTTTTTTTATCATCACTTTACTGATTATTTTATTAAATTAACTCATGATAACCTTTGGCTTGAAAACCTACTTTAGATTTCCTCGTCTCGCAGGAGAATATCCTGCTGATTTTTATTTTTAAAAAAGGTGGAGCGTGTATCTGATGGGCATCATTACTGTTATAGGCAATTTCAGGGTTCCTGATAGAGGTCACTATAAATAGTAAGGTATCAACAGCAATAGAGGTTAGCAACTCATACAATACAGAGAACCTGGAATCAGCCTGCCAATTTAATGATATGTTTATGAGAAATATCATTTTTTGTCCTTGCATGTTATTGTTTCGTGGCACGACAATTGCACCTGCAGCAATAACGATTCCTGAACAGTTGTGCTTTCTGTGTTATGAATTGTCTTAGATTTCGGGGGAGTCCAATTTGTAGTATTGTACCAATCCCGAATGACTCTTTCTGAATTAAGTGTAAGATAAGGTTCCATAAAAAATAATTTTTTGTTTGACTTAAAATAAAATTTGCAATTGTACAATCCTTATTAATTTCATAACCTACCTTTACAAATGATAGTCCAAGTAAATAATGCCATACTAAAGGATCACACCAAAATCATGTAATTAATTATCTTACAATGAATTAAAAATAATAAAATTATTGCTGAAAATAGTTGGAGATAATAATGTAACCCTTTTGTAAGGGGACAAAATAATTTTTAGGTTACTTAAAATTTAACCAACTCTGTCTTTTTTGCTGTATATTTTTTTTATAT
>Ga0118677_10001659_pt1 | contig 46522 bp, 40 predicted proteins | sample AliMusrvi5mmetaG_FD_86154 | JGI IMG/M metagenome (GOLD analysis project Ga0118677, IMG submission 86154) | reverse complement strand
CTTCAGAGCGACGGCTATGGCGTCGCCTACACGGTGGCCTGCCTGGCGTTTGCCGGATTGGCGATCCGCCGCCGCGATCCGCTCGCCTGCCTTTTCGCCGGATTGGCGGCCAGTCTGCTGACAGGGGCCAAGGTTTCCAATCTTCCGTTGATGTTACCACTGGGCGTCATCTTTGTGGTGGCCGCATGGAGATCAGACTTTTTCAGGCGCCCGGCTGTCGTCAGTCTGCCGCTGCTCGCTTTGGTTTCATTCCTGCCGTTGGCGGCCATGAGTTATCGTCACACCGGCACTTGGACGGGCGACCCGAACGACCAGTGGGGCTTCCGCACCGGCAACCCCGTCGCGGCGGCTGTGGCCAATCTGATCATTGCGGGAACCGACCTGACCCGCCCGCCGGTCATGGTGGGCACTGATGCCGTCAACGCTGCGATCACGCGGGCCCAATCGAAGATCTCGCCGTTCATGGCATGGTTGAAGAAATCTCACAAGACTTTCGTCGGCATTGGCTACGGCGATATGGTTTACGAGGGCGATGCCGGCCCGGGTTTCCCCATTGGATGCTTTCTAATCGGCGGGACCTTGCTCGGATGGTTGATCAAAATGAAGCCCCGCATCAGGAGGACGACCTGGTGGCAATCGGCGGTGGTTGGATGTGGGATCGTCGCATGGTTGGTCTTGCTATCCGAACTGGGCAGCGGCCATTCGGCGCGCAATGCCGTGTCCTATCTTCCCCTCCTGCTGTTTGGCTATTCACGGGTACGGCCGTTCCATAGGTTCCTTCGTTCGAAGGCAGCGCCGCCACTGGCCATCCTGGCAATGTCGAGCGTGATGTTAATCATCGTCCTGACGCCGGCCCGTCCGCTCATGCCCTTGGGCCTGCTTCGAGTGTGTCAGAGCGTGGGCCCGATATCCAGCACGGTCACGGGCATCCTCGAAAAGTATGAACTGTGGGGAAACCTGAGGGATGATTTGAAGCCGATGCGCGAGCACCTGCCGCCCGGCGAAGCCCTCATTGGCTATGCCTGCGCCTTCAGGGATACCAGTTATGGCTTGTGGAAGCCATTGGGAAGCAGGGTCATGGTGGAAATCGGGGTTCCGTGCAAGGAGCCGTCGCTACAGCCTCCGATCCCCGACTACGTCGTCGCCACCGACCAAGGCATCCAGCAAAGATACGGTCAATCCCTCGACGCCTGGATGAAACAGGAGCACAAGGAAATCCGCTACTCCTTCATGCGTTCAACCGGCCTCTCAGGCCATGATCGGGGCGCCTTGTATGAGTGGTGCCTTCTGGGCCCCGCCGCCGCTCCCGCACAGCCCGCCCGCTAGGCATTGCGCCTGCCAATCCCAGCCCTCATGAACCCCATTGAAATCCCAGTTGGTTGTCTCGGAGTTGTCATGCCAGTTTACAACGAGGAAGAGACCATTCACCTCATCGTCGAACGTGTCCTCGCGCGTCCCGAGGTCGGCGAACTGGTCATGGTCAATGATTGCTCGATCGACGGCACCTGGCAGCGGATGCAGGAAATCGCCAAGACCGATCCGCGCGTCCGCATCTTCACCCACGAGGTCAACCAGGGGAAAGGCGCGGCCTTGCGCACCGGTTTTGCGCAGGCCAATTGCGACATCGTGATCATCCAGGATGCCGACCTCGAATATGATCCGGACGAATACCCCAATCTCCTACTGCCAATCCTCACCGGACGTGCGGACGTCGTGTTCGGTTCGCGCTTCCTTGGCTCCGGTATGCACCGCGTTCTCTATTACTGGCACTGTGTCGGCAACCGCTTCCTGACGCTGCTGTCCAACATGTTCACCAACCTCAATCTCACCGACATGGAGACCTGCTACAAGGTGTTCCGCCGGGACATTCTAAAGCAAATCACCATTGAGGAAAACCGCTTCGGCTTTGAGCCGGAAATCACCGCGAAAGTCGCCAGGCTGCGGGTGCCGCTTTACGAGGTTTCCATCTCCTATTACGGCCGCACCTACGAGGAAGGCAAGAAGATCGGCTGGAGAGACGGGATACGGGCAATCTGGTGCATTCTCAAATACAATCTCTTCGTCTAGCGAGGCTTCGCCTCAGACCCAAGACGACAAGACCCAAGACGCAAGACGAAGAATTTGACCTAACGACAACACATTAACGGTTTCAAGGATTCTAGAAGCAAGCCATCATGCACGAGCCCAACGCAACGGCAGCCACCGAGGATTTCGAATTTGCCGCCCTCTCCGAGGCGCTCAATTATCGGAATGCGATCATCAATGAATTCAAGTCCTTCCTGGGCGGCCGGGTCCTGGAGGTGGGTGCCGGAATTGGCCAGACCAGTGAGGCGATTATGCGCCTTCCGGGCGTACGGGAACTGGTGGCGCTTGAGCCGGATCCAAGGTTTCAGGATCGCTTCAGAAAGCGCCTCCCCGATGTGCTACTCGTTGGCGGAACCACCCGCGACCTGTCGGACGGCGAAACGTTCAGCTCGGCCGTGATGGTCAACGTGCTTGAGCACATCGAGCACGACCTCGCCGAGTTGGCGACACTGCGGCAAATCCTGCTGCCCGCGAAGGGTCACCTGTGCATTCTGGTTCCAGCCCGTCCTGAGATATTCTCCAAACTTGACGCGCATTTCGGTCATTTCCGCCGATACACCCGAGTTGACCTTCGCGACAAACTGCACCGCGCCGGCTTTGACATCGTATCGCTCCATTACTTCAATTTCGTCGGCTACTTCGCATGGTGGCTGCGCTTCAAGGTGATGCAAAGCATGAGTTTCGACATCAACCAGGTCCGGTTGTTCGACCGCAGGATCTTCCCAGTCGCCTACGCGTTGGAAAGCCGGTTGGTTAGACCGCCCGTTGGCCAGAGCCTCATCGCCGTCGCCCGAGCCATCTGATCCGTATGACCCAACTCAAGTCCGTCGTCTGGTATCTTGTGGCAAGTGTGGCCCTCTCGGCAGTCATCTACGGCAGTGCGCTGTGGGGTGGGCGCCTGCTCGCGCCGCTGGATATCGGCCCCGACCTATTCGCGCAATACAAGTACATGGATCCGGCCGCCGACGGGATTCCTGACAATCATCATATCGTCGATCAATTCACCTACGATCTGCCGCTGCAATATGCGATCTACCGCGCCTATCACGCGGGGGAGATCCCCTGGTGGGATCCCTACACCTATGGTGGGCGCCCGTTGCTGGCTGATGCGCATGTCAACGGGACCGATCCGGTGCGGCTGTTGTGTTATGCCGCACTTCCGTTTGAGGTGGCATACAACTGGAATTACATCCTCCGCGGCATTCTCACCGGTCTTGGAATGTTCCTGTTGCTTCGTGCCTTCGGGGTCAATCCTGTCGTGTCGGGGATTCTGGCGATAACCTATCAGTACGCGGGATGGTTCACGCTGTATTGGGGCCATCCGTGGATTCAGGGGTCGTTTTTGTATTATCCGTTTCTGTGGGTGGTGTGGATGAGATCGATGCAACGACACCTGTGGTTCAATGTGGGATTTGGCGGGATGCTCTGCGGCCTGGTGTTCTATGCCGGCAATCCCCAATCCCACATTTATCTGGTGCTCTTCGCGCTGTCGTTTTTGGCGGCATCGCTGGTCAAGGCGCCGGGAATGTTCCACCGTGCCTTCGGGATCACCGCGCTTTCGGGTTTGGTCGGGGCGCTGCTCGCCGCGCCCGTTTTGTTCAATCAGGTGGAGTTCTTCCTGCATAACGCACGAGCCATGGAGTCACTTGGCGGATGCGCCTGGTATTACCGCATCCTGGCGATTCCCTTCTCGTTTGGCTCGTATTATCCTTGGATGTTTGGAACCTTCAAGACGCTCGATATCGGTCATATCACGAAAATGAACGGCATGGGCTTTCAGTGGTTTTGTGGAATTGGATGCACGTGCCTGGCCATGTGGGGAGCGTGGGTCTTGCGCCGGGAGAAGGGGGATGTCGGGGTGGCGGTCTGTCACTCATGCATCATGATCGTGATTTATCTGTGCGTCGCTTCAACACCGTTGGCGGTGTATCTTTACAGTCGGTGTTCTCCGCTTGCCGGAATGGGTTTGATTGTCCTGGCCGCGCTGGCCGCGCAGGCGGTCATTGAGCGGAGGGTGCAACCGCAGAGATGGCTGGTGAAGAGTATGGTGGGCGTCGTAATTGCCACAGGCATCTGCAGCAGTGCGCTGGCATGGTGGGTGTATCCGATGTTCAAGACGAGAATCGAGAAAGTGGCGTTGGAAGCTGACAGGGACGATGCCCTAACGATGGGCGCACTGCGCAAGCGCCAGGTGGATAGCTTTGCCCGCGAGGTATCACTGGGGAATCCGGAGGCCGCGGTCACCCTTGTGGCAGTTGCCTTGTTTGCATTTGCCTTGACCAGGCGAGAAGGCAGGCAGGTTCAAATGGGTCTGGCACTCGCCCTGCTGGTCAGCGCGGTGCCGGTTGTCATGTTCCACGCACGCTTTCGACCCTCTCACCCCGTGCTTTTGTGGCAGCGGATGGTGGCCGGCGGGCCGGCACAACGAGAGGCGCAGGTGCTGCTTGACGGCGGGTTGAGGCTTGATGAAACGGGCATGAAACCCGGCGCGGCGATTTTCCCTCTTGCGACCGCGGCCATGTATCAGGTGCACGTCGTTCAGGGGTATTCCGCCCTGCAGCCGTGCAGTCTGCAACTCTATCCTCCACTCGCCCCGCACGTGCCCAAGGAATGGCGTGCCGATTATTTCAACGACCCGGTCGGAGGCACCGGTCTGACGCCGCGCGCTGGAGACGAGGGCACCTTGGCCCGATTTCGCTTGCTTTCGACTGGCAACGCGGCGCCTGTGAGAATTGCCGAGGAGACCCATAACCGCCTAACCCTTGAGGCGTCGGCTTTGCCCAGCGGAGAGACTCTTGTGAGGACCGACACGTATTACCCGGGGTGGGTTGTGAGGGATGGAGCTTCCAAGCAACAACTCGCGAAACAAGGTGCGTGTTTCTCGAGCATTCCTCAATTGAAAGATGTCTCGAATGGCAGGGTTGTGCTTGAGTACGTACCCAGCTACCTGCGAATCGCCCTGTCATGTTTGGTCGTCGGCATGCTGTTTGTGGGTGCTTCACTGCTTAGCGGGCTATGGGTGCCGCTAACCCGACGGTTCGTTCTGCGCCCTCTGACCTCTGACCTCTGACCTCTGACCTCTGGGCATCCCTCCGGCTATGGACACCAACAAAATCAAAGTCATCATCCTGGGCGTCATCTCGACGTTCATCGCGCTGTACCTTGGCATTTCCGCAGCCACGGCGCAGTTTGAAGCCATCGCCTGGATCGTCGGCAGCGCGGTGGTGCTCACTTGCGTTTTTCTGGGAAGGAAGGTCTGGATGATCGTGCCGTTTCTCGGAGCATTGAATCTGAGCCTGAGTCTTCCCGGCGGACCCACCACCATGCTGATCGGCCAGTTCCTCTTTGTGGTCTTTGCCATTCTCCTGATGTTGATGCGCAAACTTCCGTGGCGCTTGGCGTTCACCGAGTTGGAGTTCTGGATTCTGGCGCTGACGATCATGATCGCCCAGGTGTACCTGAGAAATCCGGTAGGTATGAACCTGTTCGGAGGTGAAACCGTTGGCGGCAAGGCCTACTATGTGGTTGGCATTTCACTCGTCACAGCCATCTTCCTGAGCGGGCTGCGGGTTTCGCAATCCGATTTGAAAGCCATCCTCAGACTCACGATTCTGGGTGGGGTTTTGAACATGATTCTGGGAGTGGTTGGGATGATGAGCCCGGCCATCGGACGGTGGTATGGAGTGGGCCAATTGGCCACCGCAGAAGCGAGATCCGGCGACGAGGGCGGGCTGGGCCTTGGGTTGAGTCAGAACCAGTATCTTGGCACAACTGGAACCACCCTCGCCCTGTTCATATCGACATACATTTCGCCGTTGCGGGCCTGCTTCAGCTTGCGCTGGGGCTTGCTGCTGCTGCTGGCCTGTGGGATGGGCGCGATAAGCGGCTATCGCAATGCCATGGGCTCGTTGGGGCTCACGCTCCTTGTCGGAATCTGGTATCGGGGTGGCTTCTCATCGCTGCTGGCATCCCTGCTGGTTGGCAGCATGGGGGTCGCGTTGCTGGCAGCCGTTAATTCCGCGATGCCATTGCCTGGCACGGTCCAGCGTTCGCTTGCCTTCCTGCCTGGCACTTGGGAGCAGCGCTACCTTGATTCAACTTCGGATTCAACCGAGTGGCGCGTTGCAATTTGGAAAGAGGTGCTTTTCACCGACCGCTGGATTCACAACAAGTCGTTTGGCGTAGGACTCGGATTCACCGCCCAGGAACTGGCGATGCAACGCAATCTCGGAGCGGAAAATTCCAGTCATCGCTTCGGCATCTCGGGATTCGATAGCCACCGGGAGACCATTCTTGCCAATGGGGACTACCACAGTGGCCCGGTGCAAACTATCCGCACCATCGGCTATGTGGGCCTCATCGTTCTGCTGCTCGCCCAGATCCGGCTCGCCGTGCATGCCCACCGGCAAATCCAGCGCTGTCGCAACACCGAGTGGTTTACCCTCGCTTTGATCGTTGGAATGCCCTTGGTATGGGCGCCGATCTTTTTTGTGTTCGTTTTCGGCACGTTCAAGGATGGTGCATCTGCCCTGATCATGGGCTATGCCATGGTCCGCATGCTTGAGACCAATCTGCCTCTTCCCGCCTATGTGAGAAGGAGGTTTGAGGACATTGTCACGCACAGCCGCCCGCTGCCGGCCGCACTGGCTTTGGCAAAGCGCTGACGTGCGCTGTCGCGAGTGTCCACGCTCAGTCCACGCTGCCACATGTTAGAAGAGACGCCTGCCATTTCCCGCACCACGCGTTTCATCAACGGGCTGTTCACCGGATATGCGGCGCTGGGCTCCAGCGTCGTTTACACCCTTGCGTCGGTTCCGCTCGCGCTGCATTACCTGACCAAGGAGGAATTCGGGCTATGGGCGTTGATCACCCAACTCTCGGGCTACCTGATGCTCCTGGAGTTCGGAATGTCCGGTTCGATCGCCCGTTTTCTGAGCAATCACAAGGACGACATGAATGGTGGCGAGTATGGCAGTGTGCTGGTTACCGGATGCGGGATTTTCCTGCTCCAAGGCCTGGCGGTGGCGGTGCTGGGGACCCTCTTCGTTGTCATGGGAAGCTCGTTGCTGGGAATCCCCACCCACCTCAGAGCGATTTTCACTCAACTCGGCATTATTCAATCATGCATGGGTGGGGTGACCCTGATGACCCGTGCGGCCGCGTCGCCCCTGTGGCCGCACCAGCGACAGGACATCAACAATCTGGGAAGCATCGCCTGCCATCTGGGCAGTCTGCTGACCTTGTGGTTAGGATTTCTGGCCGGATGGAAGCTCTACAGTCTTGCGGCCGCCGCGATTGTCGGATTTGTTCTGGGCATGTCGATCGCCGTTTCTGCCTGTTTCCGCCTGCGCTTGTACCCAAGCCGGGGACATTGGGGCGGATTTGACCGGAACATCTTCCGCGAGATGTTCTCCTACGGCAGTGGATTATTCGTGCTGAATCTGGGCACTCAACTGGTTTCGACAAGTCAGGTGATCGTTATCACCCGCGGGCTTGGCCTGGAAAGTGCCTCGATCTGGGCGGTTGCCACCAAGCTTTCGACACTGGTCCAGCAATTTGTGAGCCGCATCTTCGAGAACTCCGCAGCCGGCTTGGTCGAAATGCTGGTCCGGGATGAAGCCGTGCAACTGCGCCGGCGGTTCCATGACCTCTTCATTCTGACAAGCACCACCGCCGCCTTGGGAGCGGTCGGGCTAGCCATTTTCAACCGACCGTTTGTTGAGATTTGGACCTCGGGCAAGATCGCGTGGCCGGTCGTCAATGATTCATTGCTCGGTGTGGTCATCTTCCTCTATTGCACCAGCAAGTTTCATGTCGGGTTCGCATCATTGAGCAAGGACGTTCACAAGATCAAGTACGTATGTCTGGGCGAGGGGTTGTTGTTTGTAACCACGGCGTTTCCGCTCAGTGCCGCCTACGGTCTCAAAGGCATCCTGATCGCGTCAATTGTTTCCAGTTTGATCGTTAACTTTGGTCTTTCCACCTGGATCACGAGCCGTCATCTCGGCGCCGCCTATCTTTCAGTGGTTTCGTGGGTGGCAAGACCCGCCCTGCTCACCGCCATGGTCATGGTCCTCTATGTGCCCTTTTCCCACGGGGGTTCCTCCGCGCTGGTGTCGCAAACGCAGTTGTCGGTCAAGATCGCTGCCTATCTATTCCTGGTCACTCCGGCATTTGTATATATCGGGCTTCCCGCGCGACTGCGGGCGGAAATCGTTGGTTATGTTTCGAGAGTTGTGTTGTCGCTTTCGACGCAGATCAACGCCCGATTCAGGTGAGCATGTCGCGTTCTCAGCCCCCGTTCCATCGTCCCCGGCAACAGCACGATGTTGGCATTTGATTGCACTGCGTTTCAGCCCGAGTCTTCGCGTGGGGGGGTTAGCCTTTACATGCAGGAGGTGCTCCATGGCTTGGCCCGGCAGGGATTTGCGCTGCCGGTTGGGATCGACCGGAGGCTGGATCCGGAAGTCCGCGAGCGGTGCACGGCGCTGGGCGTCAGATGGGAACCCACCGAGTTGAGGGGGGTGTTATGGCGCGACAAGGTGGGCCGGCGGCTTGCCGCAAGGGGCTATACGGCGCTGTGGTATCCGACCCAGTTCACCGCGTGGTGGCCGCCGCTGCCGTCGGTTTCGACCTTGCACGACTTTGCCGGTCTGCGCTCGCCGCCGCGCGCGGGATGGCGGGCGCGGGCCTATATGAATGTCTCGCTGCGGACGATGATCCGGCAGTCCGATCGGCTGATCGCCATTTCCGAGTCAACCGCCGCGGATCTCCGCAAGTACTTCCCCGCATGCGCCAGGAAGATGGTGGTGGCGCGTCACGGCATGCCCACCGACGTGCGGGAGGCGTCGCCTGGCTTGTTGCAGAGCAAGGCGGATCGCAGCGGGATGCCCTACCGCTATCTGTTTCTGGACGGCGCGAATGATCGCAAACGGCTGGACCTTTGTCTGGCAGCATTGAACCGCAGCGGTTGGGGCGGCCGCGAACTGCGCATCACCGGCAGTCCTGAGGCTGTGGCACAGCGGATCGGATCCCTGGAGCGCGCCGGGATCACTTTGATGGGGCGTCTGTCGCGAGGCGATCTGCTCAAGGAGATCTGCGAGGCTGACATCGTGCTTTATGTTTCTGATTTTGAGGGGTTTGGTTTTCCGATCCTTGAAGCGCTGCCCTTGGAGACCACGGTGGTGATTTTTCCCGGCGAAGCGGAGATGGAAATCGGTGGCGATCACGTGGTGGTGGCGCGCGAAAGAGATGCCGACTCGCTTGCTGCGGCCCTGCGCGATGCGGAGGACCGCTGCCGCGACCGGGCTTGGCGCGAGGCAATCCGTGCCCACGCCCTGCGCTTCGAATGGGACGAGAGCGTTGCGATCCATCAACGGATTTTCACCGAGTTAAGTGAATTGAGGAAGGGAATGAAATCATGAAGTGCCGACTATGCGGAGCGGAAGCGCGGGATTTCGGACGGTTGACCATGCTTCACCGTGTGGAGGTGGCGTATTTCCGGTGCCCGCGCTGCGAGTATGTGCAAACCGAGGAGCCCCACTGGCTGGAGGAAGCCTACTCTTCGGCTCTCAGTGCGCTGGATGTCGGCGCGGTCGCGAGGAACAAGCAATTTGAGGTGGTGACTCAGGCGATCATCCAGGCGTTTCTGAATCCCGACGGCAGGTTTGTGGATTACGGCGGAGGGCACGGCTTGTTTGTGCGGCTCATGCGCGACCGCGGCTTCGACTTCCGCTGGTCTGACAAGTATGCCGAGAACCTCTATGCCCGCGGTTTCGAATATGTGCCGTCAAGTGATCCGCTAGAAGGAGTCACCGCGTTTGAGGTCTTCGAACACTTGGTCGATCCGGCTGGGGAGATTGCCCGGATGCTTGCCATGGCACCCAATCTGTTTTTCAGCACCGTGCTGATGCCCCGCTCCTTGCCCAAGCCTGGCGAGTGGTGGTATTATGTGCCCGAGACGGGTCAACATGTCGGCATCTTCGCCGAGGCGAGCCTGCGCTGGCTGGCTCGCGAACATGGGCTTCACTTCAACACCAATGGGGTTGGACTTCATCTGCTGTCCAAAAATCCGGTTCATCCCATGGCATTCAGGCTTCTGTCAAAAATGCGTGTCGCCGGCCCGGTCAACTGCTTCAGGCACAGAGTGAGGCTGACGGGGTCAGACTTTGATCGCCTCAAGCGCGATGCCTACTCATGAGGCGGCTGCGAGCCTTTGCGAAACTGTAAGCGAACCCGATCACAGATGACTGTCTCTACCTGGATTCTTCAAAGGTATCTGTGCTCCAGCGGACCCTTGAAAGGCACCTGGGACCTTGCGCGCAAGCTCGCGGTGAGGCTGTTGAACGATCCGGCATGTGAGTTTGAGATTCACGGCAAGCGACTGAGAATGCCGCTGTCGCACAAACTGCCGATCTATCTGAAGGATTGTCCATTGTATGATCGTCTGCCCCAAAGATTGGGCGCCTACGCGAGCCAAAAACACGGACTGCTGAAATGCATTGATGTCGGTGCCAATATCGGCGACACGATCGCCGCGCTGCGACAAAGCGAGAGCGATGCGTTTTTGGCGATCGAACCCAACCCTCATTTCAGGAGATATCTGGAGTCCAACTGGGGAAGCGACGGAAACGTCACGATTCTTCCGCTCATCTGTTCTCGTGACGACGGGACGGGGGCTGTCGAGATCCGGGAGGTCAACGGGACTGCTTCAATCGTCAGCCGAGCGGGCAGTTGCGAGATCGAGAGGAAGCCCCTGGATCGGATTGTCGCGGAACATCCGCTCTTTGCCAGGCCCGACATCGTGAAGGTGGATACCGACGGGCACGATTTCGAGGTCATCACCGGCGCGAGGAATGTTCTGAGTGAAAGCAAGCCGATCCTGCTGTTTGAGTGCGCGTCGTTTTCCGACGGAAACTATCTTCGCGAGTGCCTGCAAGTGCTGGCTCTGCTGAAGGAATGCGGCTACGGGCATTTCATCCTGTATGACAATGTTGGCAATATGTTCGGGTGCTACTCGTTGTCTGACCTGGGGCCGTTCAAGAACCTATTGTTCTATCAAATGACAAGTGATTTTTGCTACTTTGACATTCTCGTCATGCGGGATGAGGACCTGTTTGAGTTCTACAAACTCGAGGTGGATTTCATTACCACGCAGATGAAAGACCGGGCGCTCACGGGCAGCGCGTTGGCAGCATCCGAATTGTGATAGCATCATGTCTTTTCCTGGCAATCTGAAGCGACTCGCCCTTACCGGGTTGTCTCCATTGTGGTGTCTCTACTTGCGCGGCCTGGGGGTTTCTTGCGGCAGGCACTTGCTGGTCATCGGACGTCCAGGCATCAACCGCAAGCGCGGCTCGACGATTTGTCTGGGGGACAGCGTCACGCTGTGCAGCTCGGCGATGGCCAACCCGGTGGCGGAAGGCGGTCGTTGCCGCCTGGCAACGCTGGCGGCGGGGGCGGAATTGATCCTGCGCGATGGGGTTGGCATGAGTTCAACGGTGATTTGTTGTGCGCTGCGGATTGAGATAGGTGCCGGAACTCAAATCGGCGGCGGCGCGATGATTTTGGACACCGATTTCCATCCGCGCGCGGACGACGGAACCTGGCTAACCAATCCTGTGGCCGTGGCCAAGCCGGTGTTGATCGGGCGCAACTGTTTTATCGGGGCACGCTCGATCATTCTCAAGGGCGTGACCCTGGGTGACGGCGCCGTGGTGGGTGCGGGCGCGGTCGTCACGCGCGACGTGCCCGCCGGCGCGATGGTCGCCGGCAATCCCGCGAAGGAAATCACGCCGCGAGCCAAGGATGGCGAAAATGCTGAAATTTGAGACACGACTACTTCGTGCTGCTCGACTTTCCCTAGAATGCTGCTTTATTGCATTCGAATGGCCGTGGCACCGACACATTGTTTGCTAATCCGTGAGGGTATCTTCCCAGTAGCCCGCTACCCGGCTCACGGAATCACCGAACAACGTCACCCTTACTCCCTTCTTGCCAATCATACACCCGAGGCTAGCATCCGCCCATGATCACATTTCCTGATATTGAAAGAATCGTCTTGGATCCGTCTGTAATGGGCGGGAAGCCCTGTATTCGTGGAACACGAGTCACCGTAGGAACCATCACGGGGTTGCTGGCCTCGGGAGCCGACACCGCCGAAATCCTGGAACTTTATCCTTACCTCTCTATCGAAGATATTAGAGCCGCCCTTTCATACGCCACATGGCGTTCAGAAGAACGGGAGATTCCCTTGATGGCGGTGTGATTCATGAAGATCCTCATTGATATGAATCTCAGTCCCACCTGGGCTGATTGCCTGCGGGGAATCGGGATCGAGGCGACCCATTGGAGCAAGGTCGGTTCCGCCGATGCGCCTGACTTGGAGATTATGAGATGGGCCATTCTGCATGACTATGTCGTCTTCACGCACGATCTCGACTTCGGAGCGTTGTTACATGTCACTGCCGCACTAAAACCCAGCGTGATCCAAATCCGCGCGCAGGACGTTCGTCCGATTACCATGAACAAATACGTTTGCGCAGCCATTTTGCAAAACATCGACGATCTTCTACGAGGGGCCTTGGTGACAATCGATCCGAGGAAGAACCGGGTGTCAATTCTCCCTCTCAAGCGTCAATAGTGCCACACTCCGAGCGACTCATTGACTCTGACCTCTGACCTCACTGACGTAATGAAGAGCATTAAGAACCATCCGGTCGCCACCCTTGTGGCCGCATTTGTGCGGCTGTGGACCTTTCGATTGGGTTTTCGGGGATGTGGCAAGCTGATCGTCATCGTCAAGCGTCTTTGTCCGGGAATTCAGCGGTATTACCTTGAGTACCCGGGGCTGGGGCGCTGTGATATTGCGTTTCTGGATTTTGCCTGGCTGGGCCAACGAACACTGGGACCCATCGAGGAAAAATCGTTGCTGGAACGATTGATCCTGCTGGTACCTCCGGCCGCAGTGGTATGGAATGTGGGTGCGAATTCGGGGTTTCTAGGGGCTGAACTGCTGCTCCAGCTCCAGCCGGCACGGCTGGAACTCTTCGAACCCAATCCCACTCACCGCCGCACACTGGAGTCACTGGCGAGCCTCGACAGCAGGGTGGGAGTTCACATGATCGGTCTTTCCGACAAGGCGATGGAGTGCATCCTGTATGTTCCCGGGAGGGAAGGCAGCGGCTCGTCCAGCGCATCCGTCGATGTGAACCTGGTATCCGATGCCTCCGCATGGCATGAGACGGGCGTTCGTCTGGAGGTTGCGGACACCCTTCTCAACGATGGCTTGGTCGCCGCTCCCGATTTGGTGGTGATCGACGTGGAGGGACATGAAGTGTCGGTGATGGGTGGAATGACCGAGATTTTGCGCAAGCATCGCCCGATTGTCGCGTTGGAACACATATTCATATCGGACGAAGCCATGCAACATCTGACCCCCGCGGAATATACTGTTTTCACGGTATGCGATGATGATGCGCGCCTAGTGCCGGGTGTCCACAGAAGCCTTGGGCATAACTCTGTGCTTTTCCCGAACGAACGGATTCCTGGCGGGCGCTCGGAGAAGAAGTAATGGGTTTTCCGCACCGATCCTCTGTCTTCTATCATTTGTCCTCTATCCACGATGTCCCCACCCGGCAAATGGTTCACCTGCACGCCGTTGCGCTTCAAGGGCGATCACACGTTTTTTGCGCGCGACAGCGGCCTGTTGTGCAAGGGTTTTCAGGAAATCGGGGTGGCTTGCAAGGTGATCATGCCCGGTCCCCCGATGGACGATGATCAGACGGAGGATCTCATCCGAACCGATTACAGGAACCTGGAGGATGCCGCGTGGTGGCGCTCGCTCTGCGGTGAAGGGGTGATATTCTACGGCTGGGGAGACGGCAGATATCTATCCATCGTGCGGGCCATCAAGGCGGCGGGGCTGATTCTGATCACCAACTTGGATACGGGTGGGCTGTTCAGCATGGTCAACGGTCCCTGCGCCTACACCGGTTCGTTGTGGCGAGGGACCATGGGTAGGCGCGGCATCAACTTGAAGAGCCTGACATATTTCGTGTATCGGGTTGCCTATTCGGCGTCACTGCGTATCGCCCGTGTGGACTATCCGCGAGCGCAACATTTGAAAGTAGCTGACATCGTTGGCTCGGTTTCGCCATTGGCGATGGAGCGAATTCAAAAGGTGTGTAGGATTTATGGCGGGCAGCGTCTCGCCTCGAAGGTGCGCTTGATACCGCATGCGAACGCATCCTACATGGCCGATGACCCCTTGGTTGCCAGGCAACGCATGCTGATCGCCGTCGGCCGCTGGGATGATGAGAAAGTCAAAGGCACCGACTTGCTGCTTGCCACCGTGGAAGAACTGGTGGAGCGGGACCCGCAACTCCTGATAGAGATCTACGGGACGTGCGCAGCCAAAATGGGTGCCTGGCACCAGCGGCTTGCGCCCGCAGCCCGCGTACGGGTCCGCTTGGTGGGGGTGGTTGCCAACTCCGAGTTGCGCTTGGCCATGCAACGAGCGAGGATCTCGCTTTGCACCTCCCTGGGAGAGAGTTTTCACATCGCGTCCGCCGAGGCCTTGTGTTCGGGATGCTCGGTGGTTGGGCCGGATGTGCCGGAAATTCCCAGCATGCAATGGTTCACCTCGGGCCCGTACGGCACCCTGGGACCCCGCACCGCGAGGGGCTTGTCGAGTGCCGTGTTGGTGGAGCTCAAGGCATGGGACGACGGCGAACGGGACGCCCCGGCTATCAGCAAGCACTGGTCGGGGTTACTGCATGCGCCGCGGGTGGCCGAGCGGATTCTCGGGCTGGCTGCGGAACTCAAGGGTGCCCGCACGCAGCCGGACTTGTGAGGGTCCCATCACTCCCGCTCAGCGCTCCGCACATTGGTTTTCCCAAGCGCGATGACTCCGAAACCCGCGGTCTAGCAATAAACACGATGCCTAACGATCCACCGATAATGCTCAAAACGAGTTTCAGAGAACTGTTGTTGAAGTATGGGGCGATGCTTCCGGAAGTGGTCCTGGGCAAGGCCTCCAATCTGCTCAGGGAAATCGATCTGAGGGCTTGGATGGCCAAACGGGGCATGCGCCTTGATCAATGTGTGACGCAGCGCGAAGAACTGTTCGAGAGGGTGGGGACGGAGGTGGGGCAGTTGCCGGTCTTGTACCTCGAATTCGGCGTGGCCGCCGGCGATGCAACACGCAGTTGGGCGAGAATTCTCAAGCACCCGGACTCGCTGCTGCATGGATTTGACAGCTTCGAGGGACTTCCCGAAGCTTGGTCGGATTGTCCCAAGGGAATGTTCAGTACTGCGGGCGCGCTGCCGAAAATCGATGACCCGCGCGTGAGCTTTTTCAAAGGTTGGTTCGACCAGACCCTGCCATCATACCAACCTCCCAGCCGCGACGTGGTGATTATGAACCTGGATGCAGATTTGTATAGCTCAACAGGGTATGTGCTCAGAAAGCTAAAGTCACTGATTCGGATTGGAACCTACTTGTATTTTGACGAGTTTGTCTCACTTGGACACGAGGAACGGGCTTTCCGGGAGCTGGTGGAGGAAACCGGCGCGCGATTCAAGGTCATCGGCAATACACGCGACCTGGTTCACGTGATGTTCCAATGCGTTGGCACAGGGCAGCCGTAGCCAGCGCTTCTCCAATTGTAGGACATGCATGAAACCAGTTCCAGTCAATTCGGATTATGTATGAGAGTGAGGTAAATGACCGGTGGGAGGATGCCGGAAACATCCCCGAGGAAGTGCGCCGGCAATGGGCCGGGATTGGTAAGAACATCATTGCGCGCACGATGACTTGCTGGGGGGAACACTGCACGGAATGCGCTATTCCCCATTGCTTCCTGACCTGCGACCTTTACCAGCAGCGCGCGATTGACTTTTCATGTCGCCGATTCGCCCTGGGCACGGTCTGTGTGACCGGAATGCAGGCCGTGGTTCCATGGCTGTTGAAAATCGAGTTCAAGCAATGGGCCAAGTTATGGGCGGATGGCACCACCGGCTTGGTGGCACTGCCTCATGCAAATCGGCTTGAGAGATTCAATGCCTGGATCGGCGCGCTCATCCGCTGGCTTCCGGTGCCCAAGCGGATCAAGAGATCCATCGCATGGCGCTACCGGGGTTTCCGCGGGCGCTGGGCCATCAGGCGTACGAGCCGTCAAACCCCGGACTATTTCCTCATTGAGGTGTACAATCCTGCCGCGTCCGACGTGGGGATGACGTTGTATATCCGGCCGACGTCCGCCGGATCTAACACACCGTTCGCCGCCCGTTTCATCGTTGCCCCGGGGCTCCAACGGTTCTGCTTTCCGGTGGCAACGATCCGCGCGTTCGTCAACTTGGACGAGCGCTTCAACCTGGAGATTTCCCCCAGTGACAGCGTGGCGCGGCCGATGCTGTATTTCGGCTGCGTGGATTTTGTCCGCGATCCTTCGTTCGTTGCGGCAAGCAAGCCCGCGAGTTGCAAATGCGTGGTGTGGGATCTGGACAACACGGTGTGGGATGGGATTCTTGTTGAAGACGGGCCGGATCGACTCACCCTCAAGCCGGGCATCAAGGAAACCTTCGCGGAATTGGACCGCCGCGGAATCCTCCTGTCGGTGGCGAGCAAGAACAATCCGGACGACGTCATGCCCGTGCTGCAGCGATTCGGCTTGGACGAATACCTGTTGAAACCGCAGATTTCCTGGGAGCCCAAGGGCCAGGCGGTGCGGAGGATTGCGCAGTTGCTCAACATCGGGATCGAAAGTTTGATCTATGTGGACGATTCGCCATTCGAGCGCGCGGAAGTCAGCGCTGTGTGTCCCGAGGTGCGGGTGATTGACGCGGTGGATGCGAATTGGCTGTTGTGGCGCGAGGAATGCCAGGTGGCTGCCACCGCGGAAAGCTCGCGTCGGCGCATGGCTTATCGCGAGCAGGATCTGCGCGAAGAGGCGCAGGCGCAGGCCGACGGTGATTACGAATCGTTCCTGCGTGATTGCAACATCCAGGTGCGCGTTCTGCCGCTTGATGAAAAACTCTTGCCGCGCGTCCACGAGCTGGTGCAGCGCACCAACCAAATGAATTTCTCAGGGACGCGATATACGCGTGAAGAGCTTGCCCTCATCTGGGCCGATAAGGATCTTGAGGCTTATGCGATTGAGGTCGATGATCGGTTCGGAAGCTATGGCATCGTGGGGTTCGCGGTGATGGATCAAGCGCGTGGCATCCTCACGGATCTGGCCTTCAGTTGCCGCATTCAGTCGAAGCGCATCGAGCATGCTCTGCTGGCATATCTCCTGCGGCGGTATGCGGTCCGGCCATTCCGCGCCCGCTGGCGCAAGACCGAGCGCAACGCGCCTGCCGGAAAGGTTTTCGCGGATCTCGGGTTCCGTGAAGTCAACGAATGCGATGGCGTCACGGAATTGGAGTATCGCGAAGTGGAAGTACCAACCTTTGATTTCATCGCTTTGAAAGCGGGCCCCTGATCATGAGCAGTTTATTCAACTCGTTGCGGCTGCGCATTCGGCCCTATTCTCCGCGGCCGCAGATCCACCAGTGGTTGTTCCGCCGGCGGATTCCCCTCGATCTGCCATTCCCGATCGCCTCATTCACCTTCGATGATTTTCCGCGCTCCGCCTTGCATAACGGCGGCCGCTTGCTCAAGCAGTTCGATGCCCGTGGCACCTACTATGCCTCGCTTGGTCTGATGAACACCGACCATGTCACGCAGGGTCCGTGTTTTACGCGGGAGGATCTCGACGTGTTACTCGCCGATGGGCATGAGCTGGGGTGCCATACTTATGCGCATGTGGGAGCGCGCCAGAAAGGGCTGGTGGTGTTCGAGGAGGAAATCCGCAAGAACCGGCAGCACATGAAGGAGATCCTGCCGGGACATGCCTTGCGGAACTTCGCCTATCCGGGTGGCGAGGTGACGCTGCGCCTGAAGCGGCGGATGCGCAACTATGCGCTTAGCTCCCGCGGAACCTATACCGGGATCAATCGCGGGTCGGTGGACCTCGACCTGTTGCTGTGCCAGAACCTGCGTGATTTCATCCCGCTCGATAACGTCAGGGAGGTGGTGGCTGATTGCTGTGCCAATCCCGGTTGGCTGATCTTCTATGGGCACGACGTCCGCGACAATCCATCCTCCGGCGGTTGTACGCCTGAGTATTTAGAAGCCGTGCTGAGAATCGTCTCGCAACGTTGCCGCATCATGACTGTGGACGATGCGCTCGCCCTGATCCGCAACGGAGCCGCTTAATCGCCCTTCCCCCACAGCCTGCGTGGGTGCCGGGATTTCCACCGGCCAGTCAGGACGTCCCGCCTCATTTATTTAGACTTATGTTAAACCACAAATCCATTCTCATCACCGGTGGCACCGGATCGCTCGGCAAGGAACTCACCAAGACCATCTTTGCGCAATGGCCGCAGGTCAAACGCTTGGTGATTTTTTCGCGCGATGAACAAAAGCAGTTCCAGATGGCACAGGAATATCCCGAGGGGGAATATCCCGCCATCCGGTATTTCATTGGGGATGTCAGGGATTTGGATCGGCTGAAGCGGGCGTTTTCGGGCATCGATTATGTCATTCATGCGGCGGCCATGAAGCACGTGCACATAGCGGAATACAATCCGGACGAATGCGTGAAGACCAACGTCGGGGGGGCGGAGAATGTCATCAAGGCCTCGCTGAGTTCCGGCGTGTCGAAAGTGGTGGCGCTGTCCACCGACAAAGCCTGCGCGCCGATCAACCTGTATGGCGCCACCAAGCTCACCTCGGACAAGCTGTTCATCGCTGCCAACAACATCCGCGGCAATCAGGACATTCGGTTCTCCGTGGTCCGTTACGGCAATGTCATGGGTTCCAACGGTTCGGTGATTCCGTTTTTCCTCAGGAAGCGGGCCAGCGGCGTGCTGCCGATCACCGATCCCAACATGACCCGTTTCAACATATCACTCGCCGATGGCGTCAGGATGGTGCTCCACGCCTTGGAGCACGCCTGGGGGGGAGAATTGTTCGTGCCCAAAATCCCTTCCTATCGGATCTTGGATCTCGCCGAGGCGATCGGCCCGGAATGCCGGCACCCGGTCATTGGCATCCGCCCTGGGGAAAAGATTCATGAGGAGATGATCACCAGTTCGGATTCATTCAGCACCTACGACTTGGGCAAGTACTATGTCATCCTGCCGCAGGCTCCCAATTGGATGCTGGAGGATTACATCGCGCATTTTGGCGCCAAGCTCGTCCCGCCAGGCTTCAACTTTTCCTCGGGGGCCAATCAGGCGTTTCTCAGCGTCGAGCAATTGAGGGCCTTGATTGCGGCCAATGTGGCGACGTCCTGACATCTCTTCCCCTGTCCCCTGCCCCCCGCCTACGCATGCTCCCCTACGGTCGCCAATCTATCGATGATGCTGACATCGCCGCGGTCATCCGCGCGATGCAATCGGATTTTCTGACCTGCGGTCCGGAGGTGGATGCCTTCGAGCGCGAGTTTGCCCAATACCTCGGCGCCAAGCACGCGGTGGCCGTGTGTAATGCGACGGCGGCGCTCCATCTCGCCATGGTCGTGGCTGACATCGGTGCCGGTGACCGGGTGGTCACCTCGCCTAACACGTTTGTCGCCTCCGCCAATTGCGCGGCATTTGTCGGTGCCATGCCGGATTTCTGCGACGTCGAGGCGGACGGCTTCACGCTGGACGCGGTCTTGTTGGAGACCGGTTGGCAGGCGGACACCAAGGCGGTCGTGGCGGTCGCGTATGGCGGACAGTGCGCCGACATGCCGCAAATCGCGCGGGTGGCGAGGGAACGCGGTGCCATTGTCATCGAGGACGCCTGTCATGGCAGTGGCGGTGGCTTTGTCCATGCGGGGAAATCCTGGAAACTCGGCGCCCATCCGTGGGCGGACATGAGTGTCTTTTCATTTCACCCGGTGAAAACCCTAACCACCGGCGAAGGCGGCATGCTCGTCACCGACAACGATGCCTACGCCCGGCGCGCCCGCTTGCTGCGCGCTCACGGCTTGCAGCGTGCGGCCGCCGAATTCGAGGGATTCGGTGTGGATTGCGATCCCGCGTACGCCGAGCGAGGCCCCTGGGTGTATGAAATGCACGAACTCGGATATAACTATCGGATCACCGACATCCAGTGCGCTCTCGGGCGCTCCCAACTTGGCAAGCTTGCGACATTCGTCGAGCGCCGCCGCGAGATTGTCGCCCGTTACAACGAAGCATTCGCCGGCATTCCATGGCTTAGGACACCCGCTCTGCGCAACCCGCTGGACCGGGACGAGATTTCCTGGCACCTCTACACGGTCCTGATGGATTTCGATGCGTTGGGCAAGACGCGGACCGAAGTGATGGCGGAACTGCGCTCCAAGGACGTCGGCAGCCAGGTCCTTTACATTCCGGTCCACCTGCAACCCTGGTATCGCAAGACATACGGCTACAGCCATGGCAAGTGTCCGGTGGCGGAAGCCCAATACCGGCAGTCGCTCAGCCTGCCGCTGTTTCCGGCTCTCACACCCGCCGACTTGAATCAGGTGATTCACGCGGTGAAAGCCCTTAACCCATGAACTCATGAATATTGCCATCATCCCCGCACGCGGCGGGAGCAAACGAATCCCACGCAAGAATATCAAGGAATTCTGTGGCAAGCCGATGATTGCATGGTCAATCGAAGCTGCGCGGGCAGCGTCGATCTTCGACGCGATTCTGGTGTCAACTGATGACGAAGAGATCGCCGCCGTCGCGGAAGCCTACGGCGCGGAAGCTCCCTTCCGCAGACCTGCAGAGCTGGCCAATGATCACACCCCGACCATGCCTGTGATTGCCCATGCGCTCCGATGGACCGAGGAGCATCGCGGTCCGGTGGAATTCGCCTGCTGTATCTATGCGACGGCACCATTTCTTCAGGCGCAATTCCTGCGCGAGGGACTTGGCTTGTTGCAAGCCCACCCGGACGCCGAGTTTGCCTTTAGCATCACCTCGTATGCTTTTCCAATCTTCCGCGCGTTGAATCGCAATGCCGATGGAACGGTGGGCATGTTCTGGCCTGAGAACGAAATGAAGCGTTCCCAAGATCTGCCCGAGGCCTGGCACGACGCCGGCCAGTTCTATTGGGGAAGGAACCAGGCGTTTTGCGATCACCTCGGCGTTTTCTTGGCGCGCTCCTATCCAGTGGTCCTACCCAGACACCAGGTTCAAGACATTGATACACCTGAGGATTGGGAAAGGGCCGAACGGATGTTTGCCCAGACACTTTGCTAATCGGAATGTCGGACTGCCTTGTTATTCGCGCCGATGCTTCCGCTCGTATCGGGACGGGCCATGTGATGCGCTGCCTTGCGCTGGCACAAGCATGGCAGCGAAGCGGTGGTTCGGCGGTCTTTGCTGCCGCTGAAATGACCGACGCGCTGGAGGCACGACTTGCGAGAGAGCAATTTCAATGCATGCGGCTTGCCGTGACTCCAGGAACGATTGAGGACGCGGCAACAAGCGCGGAGTTGGCGCGGAGTCAAAACGCGTCGTGGGTCATCGCCGACAGCTATTGTTTCGGACTGGACTTCCAACGTGTCATCACGAAAGCCGGGCTGCGCCTTCTCATTGTTGACGATTACGGCCATTCGGATGAATACGCGGCGGATTTGATATTGAATCAGAATCTAACAGCCGATGCGGATTTGTACGTGCGGTGTGCGCCCCACACGCGACTGTTGATGGGCACCCGCTATGCGCTTTTACGACAGGAATACCTCCACTGGCGCGATTGGCAGCGGGAGATTTTCCCGGTTGCCCGCAAAGTCCTTGTCACCTTGGGGGGCAGTGATCCCGACAACGTGACTGGCAAAGTGATGCGGAATTTGGCTGGTTTTGCGGACCTTGAAACCGTGGTGGTGGTGGGCGGCAGTAATCCGCACCTGGCAGAGTTGCAACATGAATTCCTGGATTCCAAGTCCGCAATCAGATGGGTGGTGGATGCCACCAACATGCCCGAACTGATGGCTTGGGCCGATGTCGCCATCGCTGCGGGCGGTTCCACCTCCTGGGAATTGGCATTCATGGGACTGCCGAGCCTGGCATTGGTGCTTGCCGAGAACCAACGCGAGGTTGCGACAGCGCTCGACGCGGCGAATGCCGCGCGCCAGACTTCGGTTGAACGACTGACCTCCGATCTTGCCGATCTATTGAGCAATGACGAGTTGCGCCGGGCTTTGAGCCGAGTCGGAAGGCGACTGGTAGATGGTTACGGAGTCAACCGTGTCATCACCTGCTTCCATACCACCAGCCTGGAACTGCGACGGGTGCGAAGCGAAGACTGTCAGTTGATCTGGGAATGGGCCAACGAACCGCAAGCGCGTGCGGTTTCACTATCAAGCGCAGCGATTCCGTGGGAAGCCCATAGGAAATGGTTCGACGAGCGACTGAGTTCACCGATCTGTCTGTTTTTTTTCGCAACTAACAGCCACAAGATGCCGGTGGGTCAGATTCGATTTGACCTGAATGAAGGGGATGCCGTAGTTTCGGTCAGCCTGGCAAAGGAAACGCGCGGGCATGGTTACGGCGCGGCGTTGATTCGGCTTGGGTCGGAACAGTGTTTCGCCGACGCGGGGATCAACCTTATTCGCGCATACATCAAGCCGGACAACGAGGCATCGGAGCGGGCTTTTTTGAAGGCCGGCTTTACGAGTGATGGCACTGTGGAAATGGCCGGCATCATCATGAAGCAGTTTGTCATGCTTCGGGAATGGATTTTATGAAAATCGCTGGACGACAGATCGGTTCTGGTCAACCAACTTATGTGATTGCCGAAATGTCGGCCAACCACGGCCATTGCTATGACAAGGCACTTGAATTGATCCGCGCCGCCAAGGACGCCGGTGCCGATGCCATCAAGCTTCAGACATACACGGCAGACACGCTCACGATCGACTGCGGCAACGAGCACTTCCAGATTGGCAAGGGAACGCTGTGGGAAGGCAAGAACCTGTACCAGCTCTACGAGGAGGCCTACACGCCATGGGAGTGGCAGCCGAACCTCAAGGCCGCCGCGGAAGAACTGGGCCTTGACTGTTTTTCAACACCCTTCGATTTCACCGCCGTTGACTTTCTGGAGGCGATGGATGTCCCTGCGCACAAGATCGCATCGTTCGAGCTGGTGGATCTACCGCTCATCCGCAAGATCGCCCGGACAGGCAAACCGGTTATCATGTCAACCGGCATGGCGACCCTAACGGAGATCAGTGAGGCCGTGTGCGCATTCCGTGGGGCCGGTGGAACCCAGCTTGCCTTGCTCAAGTGCAACAGCGGTTATCCAGCGCCACCCGAGGAGATGAATCTTCGAACCATTCCTGACATGGCGGAGCGCTTCGGTGTTCCGGTGGGCTTGTCAGACCATACGCTCGGGATTTCCGCGGCGGTGGCGGCAGTGGCGCTGGGCGCGTGCATCATCGAAAAACATCTGATCCTCTGTCGCGCCGACGGAGGGCCTGACGCGGCCTTTTCCATCGAGCCTCACGAGTTCAAATCCATGGTGGATGCCATTCGCGAGGCGGAGAAGACGCTTGGCCGAGTGAACTACGAGCCGACGGCGAAGGAACGTGCCAGCCGGGCTTTCCGGCGTTCTCTGTTTGTTGTCAAGGATATGAGGGACGGGGAGCAGTTCACGGATCAGAACTTGCGTTCGATTCGTCCCGGTCACGGCCTTGCTCCCAAACATCTGCCCGAACTGCTCGAGTGTCGGGCGCAAGGCGACATTCCCAAGGGAACACCCCTTGCATGGGACTTGGTCAGCCAAACCTCGGGCGTTTACACGGCGGCATTGATCGGGTTGGGACGGATTGCATGGCGGTTTGACGGTGGCGAGCCAGAGGGGCTGGCTGTGACTCATTTTGGCGCGTATCAGCGCAATCGCCACACGCGGGTTGTTGCGGCTTACTCGCCGGTCATGCAGGAGCGGGTCGATTTTCACCGCGCAAGCAAGGTTGAGGTTTCGGAGCGATTTGAGGAGGTGTTGGCGCAACGCCCGGACATCGTGAGCATCTGTTCGCCGACTGAATTTCACTTCAGCCAAGCGCTGGCATGTCTGGAGAGTCACATCCCGATGATCTGGCTGGAAAAGCCCCCGACCTTGAGTCTCGAGGAACTCGACAGGTTGCTAGGGCATCCGGCCTACACCAGCGGGCGGACAAAAGTGGCGATAAACTACATGCGGCGCTATTCGTCCGTTTACCACCGGTTGCGCGCGGTGTATCACGAACGACTGCTGGGCAAACCGATCACCATGCAGGTGCTTTACTCGCGCGGGTTGGAATTGAACGGCTCGCATTTTCTCGATTTCGTATTCTCGATGCTTGATGACCGGATGCCGGTGGATATATCGGTTGCAGACTCAGAGCGCTCGAAGGAAAGTCCGACGTTCGTGCTGCGATTTGAGGATGGCTTCGTGGTTTCCGTCTGCGGACATGACCTGCCATATCATCTCAATGATGTCTTGTTGGTTTGTGAGGACGGACGCGCCTCCGTGCTCTCCGGAGGGTTGGAGGTTCGGGTCGAACGCAAGGTGGAAAACGAATGCTTCAGTGGCTTTCACCGGCTGAGGATCTCTCCGTCCGACCTGTTGCAGGCCACCGAGCCAAATGACGCATTCTCCGCCACACTGGCGGATTTGATTCACGCCCATGAGTCCAAGACTCAACCGCTCAGCAATCTCGCGACAGCCCGCCGCACTCAGGAAGTGATTGAGACAATCCGCCGCAAATGAGCGATCACAAGTCCATCTTGGTTGTCACCGGAGACGTTGGTGGGGCGCGAGCCATGATTCCGGTCCTGCGTGAGTTGGAGCGCCGGGGAGCGGAGTTCGACCTGGTGGATCATGGCTTCATCCGCGACGAGGCTTCCTCGTCATGGCGGCGGGTGTCGCTGCCGCCGGATGGTGCGGGACTTGTCGCGAAGCTCAAGGCGGATTATCGAGGGTGTGTTTTTGGAACGTCGGTCAGTGATACCTATCCCTTGGGGCTTGCGCGGTCGGCGCGAGCCGCGGGCTTGCCGGTCATGTGCGTGCTGGACAATTGGGGCAACTACCGTCGTCGGTTAGAGATGGACGGCCAAGCCGCGCTGGTGCCGGAGTGTTATGCCGTCATGGACAAGCTGGCGTTTGAGGAGGCGCTCGCCGATGGAATTCCCGCGTCGTGTCTGCGGATTGTGGGGCATCCCGGGCTTGCCAGCCTTCCGCAGGAGTATGGCGGATACGACGTGCCTGCCGAGCGCCAAGGGCTTCTGCAGCGGGCCAAGTGGGCGGGGAATGACCGCAAGCTGATCGTGTTTGTTTCCGAGCCGGTGGCCAACGATCAAGGCGTGGACGGGCGCAGCCCACAGTATCGCGGATACACTGAGAAGGTGGTGCTGGCGCTGTTGGCGCGCTGTCTCCAGCCCTTTGCCGAATCGATTCAGATCGGCTTGGTGGCTCATCCGCGCGAGGACGCCCACGCCCTGCTCGCTCATTGGGAGACGTGCCGGGGCTCGCTGGTGGGAGGGATGCTTGCTGCGAAAAGCGGTCGCGAGGCGGTGTTTGTTGCAGACGGCGTTTGCGGCATGGCCTCACTTCTTCTCTATGAGGCGATGTTGCTGGCAAAGCCGGTTTTGAGCCTGCAGCCAGGCATGCGACTGCCGCAACTCGCGTTTCTCCAGAAGAAGGGCATCCCGTTTTTCACCTCGGATGAGGCTGCCGCACCCGAGGTGATAGGAGAGTGGATGGGCAAAGTCCTTGCCAGCTCGAGCGTCGTCGATGCCTGCGAGTTAGATCCCGAGATTACAATCCACCATAATGCACCGGCGTTGCTGGCTGACTTGATCGTCGGTCTGTCACCCAACGAGTGAAAACACATAACACCATGAAACTAGCCATCAACGGAGGAACACCGGTTCGTACGGTTCCATTTCCGAAATATCGCACCATCGGGGAGGAGGAAAAGCGCGCTGTCATGGAAGTGCTCGACAGCGGGGTTCTGTCGAGTTTTCTCGGCACCTGGTCCGCGGATTTCCACGGCGGCTTCCGCGTGCGCAAACTCGAACGGGAGTGGGCCGACTACTTCAAGGTCAAACACGCTGTCAGCGTCAACTCGGCGACATCCGGCCTTTACGCGGCTGTGGGAGCGGCCGGTGTGGGCCCGGGGGACGAAGTCATTGTGTCACCCTACACCATGTCCGCGTCGGCGACCGCAGCGCTGGTTTACGGTGCCATCCCGGTCTTCGCTGACATTGATCCGGACATTTTCTGTCTCTCTGCGGCCACGATTGAAAAGTGCATCACACCTCGCACCAAGGCGATCATTGTGGTGGACATTTTCGGACATCCGGCGGACATGGATGAAATCATGGCGCTGGCCGCGAAACACCGCCTCACGGTCATCGAGGATGCGGCCCAAGCCCCGGGCGCGACCTTGAACGGGCGCTATGCGGGGACGCTGGGTCACATGGGGGTTTTCAGCCTCAACTACCACAAGACCATCCATTCCGGCGAGGGTGGGGTCGTGGTTACTGACGACGACAGCCTGGCGGAGCGACTCCAACTCATCCGCAACCACGCCGAGGCCGTGGTGAAGAAGAAGGGCGTTGCCAACCTGGTCAACATGATAGGTTTCAATTATCGAATGACCGAGATTGAAGCGGCCATTGCGAGCGAGCAGTTGAAAAAGCTGGAGCGGCTCGTAGTGCCCCGCATTGCGGCGGCGGACTACCTCACGTCCCGCCTGTCAGAGCTGCCGGGCCTCACGATGCCGCGGGTGCGCCCTCACGTACGCCACGGCTACTATGTCTTCTGCATGCGTTATGATGCCACGCGGACGGGCATCGCGCGGGAGCGCGTGGTGGCCGCGTTGCAGGCGGAGGGGATTCCCGTGGCTCAAGGCTACGTCGAGCCCCTCTATCTCCAACCGCTTTACCAGCAGCGCATGGGTTACGGGCATGAGGGTTTCCCCTTCAGCCATGCGGGCTACGCTGGCTCGGTGAGCTACAAGCGCGGCATTTGTCCGGTCACGGAGCGGATGCACTTCAACGAATTGATCAGCACGGACGTCTGTCACGCGGACATTCGGCGGGAGGACCTGGATGACTTCGCCCTGGCCTTTGAGAAGGTGTTTGATAGCATGAACCAACTGGCAACCCCAAACAACGTATGAACTCGGTTAAGTTTCTCAATGGAGAGCAGGTGTATTTGCGCGCCCTGAGGGAATCGGACATTCAGGGTCCGTATCTATCATGGTTGAATGACGAAGAAGTCTGTCGGGGCAACTCGCATCATTTCTTTCCCTTCACGGCTGAAGAGGCGCTCGAGTACCTCCGGAACATGCGCCGAAGCAAGGAAGCCCTGGTGCTGGCAATCATCCTGCGCGAAGGCAATGTCCATATCGGCAATGTCGCGTTGCAACGAATCGACTGGATTGCCCGCTCGGCGGAACTCGCCATCCTGATTGGGGAGAAATCCTGCTGGGGCAAAGGCATTGCCAAGCAGTGTTTGCTCCTGCTCATGGAGCATGCCTTCAGCTCGCTGAACCTGCATCGAATCTACTGCGCCACATTCGACGATAACATTGCCATGTGCAAAGTGGCTCAGGCGTTGGGGATGAAGGAGGAGGGGCGCAGGCGCGAGTCGGTGTGGAAGAACGGCGGCTACCGGAACACCGTCGAATTCGGTTTGCTGCGGGAGGAAACGGTTGCAGGGCGCAATCAGGCTGCAACCGAGGATGCCGCTTTCACGGCGTGTAATCTGCCCCGCTACTCCCCATGGCCCGCGCGCCTGCTGGGGTTGGAACCGTGGCAATGCCGGGTCAAGAATTCAGCAACGGTATTGGAGGAATTTGACGTGGAGAAGTGGGGTGCGCTGTTGGCAAAGGCGAAGCTCCACGACCCCCCGCCGACAGTGGATGACGTCCAAAGCTGGGAACTTGAGGGCGTTGCGGCACAGCCGTGCTGGGTCGGCACTCACTACGAATTGCTGACGCCGATCAAGGCCAAAGCCAAGGCGTTGGAACTGTTGCGAAGCACGTTGATGCCGTATCTCCCCGCGGCGGCGTTGGTTGAGCTGGGCGCCGGTTACGGTGGAGTATTCCTGCCACTGGTCAAGAACGACGCATTCCGGAGAATGCCGCTTTATGCCGGGGAATTTTCCCCCTCGGGCTTGGAACTGTTGCGCCTGCTGGCCGAAACCGAAGACATTCGTGTCGTCAGCGGCTCGTGCGATTTCGCTTCGAAATCCATTACGGAATTGAGCATCCCGGAAGGTGCCGTCATCTTCACATTCTACGCCGCCCATTATATTCCCGAGTTGTCGGCGGAGTTTGTGGCGGGTTTGGCGCGGTTTCGGCCACGCGTCGTTGTGCATTTTGAGCCATGCCCCGAACACACCGATAAGTCCACTCTGCTGGGACTGATGCGCTTCCGATATAGCCAGGTCAATGGCTACAACCAGAACCTCGTATCCCTGCTGCATGAGCGGGAGCGGGCGGGAGCCATCCAGATTCTGGAGGAACGACGGGCGGTTTTGGGGATCAATACGCTGTTGCCCGCCTCCGTCATTGCCTGGGCTCCCGCATGACTTCAAAGCGGAAGGGGGCATGCCAAGGCGGACCTGCGACCTGGCGAGCACAGGTTTGTCTGGCACCCCGCACTTCGTCCCGCCATTCCTATTCGTTACGCTCTGCCATGAATTTCCTGCTGTTGCTAGACGCTGTCCCGAATTTCCATCCATTTCTGGTGCAACTCGGCCGGGCTCTGGAGAGTCGTGGGCATACGGCCTGTTATGTGATGGAAACCCCGCTTGGAAACCACCGCTACCGCGAGCACGCCGCCGTGGGCCGCGTGCGGGTGTTCTCAGAATTTCTCGCCGCACGCCCCGCCGAGGCGGATCCGGAACAGGCTGCTCGGGTTGGTTCCTGGGCGGCCTTTTTTGCCGATTTCGACCGCTACGAACAATACGGCGTGAACCGCGGACGTCGGCAGGATTGGTACATGCGTCTGGCCTGCGGGCTGAGCGACTTTTTTCTGGGCTGCCTCCGCGACTGGCAGATCGACGCCGTGATTTATGAGGGCAACACCAACAGCTTTGCGTGGTATGCGAATCAGGCGGCGCAGCAGACGGGAGCGGTCTTCCTTGGCTTGGCGGGCTCGCGTCTGCCTGGCCGACACGAGTTGCACGGAGATAGCGAGGACCTGATGCGCCAGCGGGTCAAGGGTTGTTATGAAGGGCTTGCCCAAGGGCGGCTGCGGCAAACCGAAGAGCAGGAGCAATGGGTCGCGGGTTATCTTGCGGCCTTTGACAGTGCGAAACCCGACTACATGGCCAGCAGCGGGCTGCTTCTCGAGAACCCGGTTAGCAAATACGCCCGCAAGCAGCACCTGCGGACCTTCTGGCGCTTGGCCACGTATTCATTGGGCGGAAGCACCGAGGCGCGCGTTTCCTATCGCAGCGGCCTGCCGCTGCCCTATTCGCTCATTCACGTCCGCCGCAACACCGCGCGCTTTTTCAAGGCGCTGCGCGTCTGCAGGTATTTCACGCCTCCCGTCCCCGGCGATCGCTTCTTCCTATACCCGCTGCACTTTCACCCGGAAGCCTCCACCTCGGTGAACGCCCGCTGGTATGTGGACGAATACACGACGATCAAGAATCTTGCGTTCAGCCTGCCCTTCGGCACCTGGCTTTATGTGAAGGACCATCCGGCGGCGGTGGGTTTTCCCGCGCTGGATTTCTACCGCAAGCTCGCCGGGTTCCCCAATGTGAAACTGATTGACCCCGGTGCCGACACCAAGCAACTCATACGTGACTCACTTGGAGTGATTACTCTCACCAGCACAATGGGCTACGAAGCGCTGGTGCTTTGCAAGCCGGTCTGGGTCCTTGGCGAGGTGTTCTATGATTTCCATCCGGGGTGTGCGAAAATCGGCTGGAATGACGCTCTTCCCGAACTGCTGGCCCATCCGCCGCAGCAAACGGTGACGGCGGCGGACGCCCGTCGCTTGGTGACGGCCTATCTCATGGCGACCCAGCCTGGCGCGCTGCCGCTTGGGAGTGAGCGCGCCGCCAGCGCATCGTTCGAGCAACTGGCCGCGGAAATCGAAGCACAGGTCAGCCAGCCTGATTGACGAGGACGGGCAGGCGGTTGTGCCAACCCTGACGGAACATCAGATGGATTTCAGCATCATCACCCCGAGCTACAATTATGGGCGCTACATTGGCGAGTGCCTGGCCAGCGTGGCGCGCCAGGAAGGTGCCACGTTTGAGCACCTGGTGATGGATGCCGGATCGACCGATCAAACTGCCGAGGTGGTGAGCGGTTTTGCCCATGCGTCATTCTTTCAGGAACCCGACAAGGGAATGAGTGAGGCGATCAACAAGGGCTTCCTCAAGGCCAAGGGCCGATGGGTCATGTGGCTCAATGCGGATGATTTTCTGTTGCCCAACGCCCTGCGCAGGGTGCTGGAGTCTGCTGCGGGAAATCCGGAGGCTGACGTTGTCTTCGGGACCTATCGTATCGTGGACGCGCAAGGGGCGCTGGTGCGGACGATGAAACTGCTGCCATACAGCCGGTTCATCAGTGTCCACTATGGCTGTTATGTTCCATCCACCGCCACCTTCCTGAACCGGGAGCGGACGATTGCGCAGGGTTTCATGCTCGATGAACGCATGAGAACCGTGATGGATAACGAATACTATGCGAGACTGAGCGTTGCCGGCAGGAAATTCGTCTATGCACCGCAGGTGCTGGCCGCCTTTCGCGTTCACGACGAGAACCTGAGTTGCGTGGGAGGCGTCAAACGTGGCACTCTGACTGATGAGTTGAGGTATGCCAACATGGGGACCGAGACCGAGGCGGTCCGGCGAACTTATGGAATCACTCTTTTTGGCAACATCATGTTGAATCATGCGCTGGACTTTGGGTTGTATCTTCTCGCGTGGGGCCTCAAAGGACTCCTGAAGCTACCTTACTGGTTTGCCACGCGTGAGTCATAGTGTAGTCCATCCTACGGACACATCAGTATGCGAAGCGTTTGATGAAAGCACAGTCGCGGACATGCATCGTTGTGTTTGCCCAGGTGCCGCCGCCTGAGCACGGGCAGAGCCGGATGGTTGCGCAGGCGTTGGAATCGCTGCGCCGGCATCCGGAGGCGTTTGAGGTCCATCATGTCAACGCGAGATTCTCCCATTCGCTCGAGGACATCGGCGAGAACTCCCTCGGCAAGCTCTTTCTAACCACCAAGTATCTTGCCCAGGCCATTTGGCTGCGGTTTCGCACAAGGCGGCCGATTTTGTATTACGTCCCCGGGCCGGTGAAATGGAGTTCGGTGTTGCGCGACTGGGTGTTGCTGGCGGTGCTGCGGCCTTTCTATAGGCGTGTGGTGTTTCACTGGCACGCGATCGGTCATGGCGAATGGGCTCACGGCTCGGCACGGCTGGTGTTGGGGGGGCCAGCGTGGGTGGATCGGCTGGCGCGAAGGATCAGCGCATCCGTGCTGAACACCCCCTTTGCATCGGTCGCCGTCTCGGAAACGTCAGGTAAGGATTCCCGAGCGATACATTCCGGTCGGGATCTTGTCATCTTCAACGGGATCGAGGATCCGTGTCCCGGCTTCGAGGCGGAGCTTGCGCCGCTGCGGCTTGCGCAACAACAGGCGCTTGGCAGCGCGGAGCAACCCTGCTTCAAGATCCTGTTTTTGTCCCATGGCACGGAGGAAAAAGGGACCCTCGACGCACTCGAGTGCATGCGCGAGGTCGTCGAGCATTCCGATGCGGCGTGGCACTTTCAGGTGACCTTCGCGGGTGGTATCAGCGAGGCAATCCGCACCCGATTCGATGGGGCGCTCGGTGGCTTGCTGACACGCTGGCCCGAACGGATCCGCGTCATTGAGGCAGGCTATCTCACCGGCAATGCCAAGCACCAGAGCCTCGCCGAACATGACATATTCCTCGCGCCCAGCCGTTGGGAGAGTTTCGGCCTCACGGTGATTGAGGCGATGGCCCACGGCATGCAGGTGGTGGCCGCCGCATCGGACGGAGTCGCAGGCGTGCTGCCTCGCGGCTACCCCTATCTCTCGCCGGTGGGCAACGCGCCGATGCTCGCCAAGAACCTGCTGGAATGTTGTTCGAGGCTGAGGGAACGACCGTGCTTGCAAGAGGGGCGGGCGTTGCGGGAGCGGTTTCTCGCGCAGTATCAGAGCAAGTACTTCTCGGAAAAAATCACCGCCGCCTTTCTGGAGTTGGGGGATGGCGCATCAAGCGGGGCGCTGGCAGCGGGCAACGCCGCGACACCCACCAGCCAGGATTCACAACCCCCGATTCGCGTTCAGGTCTATCTGGCGGACCAGAATCCGGGGTACGACCGGAGCTTTGGCATCTCGCGCATGTCGCACATGGTGGTGGATGCCCTGCAAACCAGCGGACAGGTCAGCATTGAAGCGATCACCTCGAGGACATCGCAGCAGGCACCTGACAGCGTGACGGCGGTGCGCGTCCTGCCGTGGGGGACGCGCGGGAAGTGGGTGCGGCTGCTGACCGACCACTTTCACCCGTTGTTCGGAAATGGCAACTCAGCTCCGCAAGTGCACTATTTCCCGAAAGGATACCTTCCGCTGTTAGACGGGCTGTGCAGGCCATCGGTGGTGACCATCCACGACACGATCATCCAGTATGATGAAGACCATTATCCGCGGTGGAGAAGACCCTTGGAGTATGGCTATTGGGCGATGATGCTCAAACACACGCTGCGCAAGGCGGACCGGATCATGACCGTGTCGGAGTCATCACGCCATCAAATCCATGACTTCATGAGCCGCCATCGGATCCCGCGCAACGAGATCATCGTGACCTACGAGCCCTGCTTGTACGAGCAAATCCCCCAGCCGCTCGATCCGGCGAAGGGCAACTATGTGATTCATCTGGCATCCTGTGAGCCACACAAACGGACGGCCCATCTCATCCGTTGGTGGCACGAGGAGGAAAGCAAGAGCCGGAACCTGCCCGAACTGCACTTGATTGGCACCGTCCCGCCTGAGGTGAGCCCCTTGCTGGCGAGTTCCCGTGGCATCGTGAGGCGTCCGTTCCTGGAGGACGCCGCGTTGCAAGCGGCCTATCAGGGTGCCCGCGCGCTGATTCTGCCTTCGGAGATCGAGGGGTTCGGGCTGCCTGCACTGGAAGCCTATTACCTCGGCACGCCGGTGTGTTTCGTGAAAGGCACCTCAGTGGAAGAGATCCTTGCCGTGGCCACCGCCAAGGGCGGCTTTGACTTGGCCAACGCCGAGTCGCTCTTTTCCGCGCTTGAGGAAGTGATGCGAATGAGTCCGGCGGAAGTTCACGAATGCGGGCTGAAATTGCGCGAATGCTATGCCGCCGCGAAGGTGGCGAAGAAGATGTTGGAGACGTTTGAAGAGGTGAAACGGAGGCCGTGAGCCAACCCGGCAAATCCCCGACCTTAACGTTCCTTGCGCCGATGCGGTCCCTCAGGATCTCGAGTTAATCCCATGGCCAGCCTCGCCACATGGTTGCGGACGTTCGGAGTTGATGCGAAGCGCGGCATCTCCGCGATCGCCGGAATCGGACGCTATCTTCGCGGCCGCAGGGACTTCCGCGCGAACTTGGGCGACGATTTTGTATGGGGCCGATCCCTGCCGATGCTCGACGAATGGCATGAGGCCTGTGGTTCGCTGGGAGCCTATTTTCTCCAGGACCAGCGGGTGGCGTGCTGGATCTATCAGGAAAATCCCCGCCGCCACGTCGATGTGGGATCACGCTTGGATGGGTTCATCGGGCACCTGTCGGTGTTCCGGGAGGTCGAGGTGATCGACATCCGGCCGCCTCCCGCAGCCGTGCACCATGTGACATTCCATCAGTTGAATCTCATGGAATCCCTGCCGGCCGAGTGGATCCATTGCACGGATTCCCTCTCGTGCCTGCACACCATCGAGCATTTCGGACTTGGCCGCTATGGTGATCCGATCGATGTGAACGGGCACCGCAAGGGGCTCGAACAATTGAAGCGAATGGTTGCGCCCGGCGGCAGGCTGTATCTCTCAACCCCGATCGGGCCGCAGCGTGTGGAGTTCAATGCACATCGGGTGTTTGCGGCCGCGACCCTTGCCGGATGGTTCGCGGAGGGTTGGGAGATCGAGCGCTTCGTTGTGATCGATGATGACAACCGGATTCACGAGCCCGGCGCCTGGCGGGGACCGGAGTTAGAGAGGCATTTCGGCTGTCGCACGGGTTTGGGGATCGTGGTGGCGAGGAAGTGCGAAGAGACGCCAGTTCGCGCCGTTGCGGAAACACCCGACGCAAGATAGGAGGGAAACTCCACACACAACCATGCCCCGTTGTCTGTTAGATAGGATGCATGACCGGGGTTGGTCGTTGATTTCGGGGTGGCTCGAGGATCGCACCTCGCGGGAGGAAGGGGTCGCGGACATTGACGATGCATCGAGCGTCTCCGCGTCGCATGCCTGGTCGCGATTCTGTGAGGCCTTTGGGGCCGGCCAGCGCAGCAGTCGGGGGTTTCGCCGCATTCAGGCGGTGCGCCAGATTGTGGAAACCCTGGGGCCGGTGGATGGGCGATATTTCGCGCAACTCGTGCGCCGGTGGCAGGCCTCGTTGCTAGGGAACAACGGATTCCTGAGGATTGACGGGTGGGCAGACCCGATCCGCTGGCCGGGGATTTTGCTTGGCACGGCGGCGGCTCACAGTCCCACCAGCCTGCGTTATCTGGCGCACGCCCTCTGGCTTAGACGCGAGGGTCTGGTGAAGGAGCAGGGCAGGATCGTTGAGATCGGCGTGGGCTTTGGGGGTTTGGCGGCGCTGAATGCGGTGGTGTCAGGCGCCACCACCTTGCTGGTGGATCTGCCTCAGGTCGAGCAGGCCGCGGCAAGAATGCTCAAGGAGAACGGCGTCGAGGGCTTTTTCAAGACGCGTGCTGATGAGGTTGAGTTCGACGATTATTGTGTGGTGTCCAACTATGCGTTCACGGAACTGTCGGCGGAGCTTCAAACCCTGTATTTCGACCGCTACATCCGGCATTCCCCACGCGGCGTGATTATCAGCAATGCCAACGTCTTTGCAGGAATGATTGGCGGAAGATGCGACGAGGAGTTGCTGGCGTGGTTTCAAGGCGAGGGATTGCCCGCAACGCTTGAGAGAACCTGCGAGATCCTCGGTCCTGCGGATCGTCTGTGCAACGTGGGGTTGATCCGCTGGTAGGGTCAATGGCAGGGGGCATTGAGTCGCTTGCGTCTTGTGTCTTAAGTCTTGTGTCTTCCCCATGATCCGCATTGTTCTGTTAGGCCGCACCGGCAATCATCTGTTTCAGTATGCGCTGGGCCGGGTGCTGGCGGAAAAGCACGGTGTGCCTTTGGTGTTGGACGCTTCATGGTTCAATCGGGCGGGCTGGGCGGAGGTCTCGCATTTTCTCAGGCTGCCGTTGCAGGCGAGGGTTGTCAGGCGCTGGTCGCTCGGTGCGCGCGCCCTGCACAAGATCACCGGCAAACATTACTGGGAATACCGGGGTGTGCCGGTGTTGCGCGAACCCGCCGATGATCAGTCGTTCGACCGCCGCTTCCTGGATGCACCGGCCGAGTGCGTTTTGTTCGGGTATTTCCAGTCACCGCTTTATTTTGAGGCAATCGCGGGTCCGCTGCGAGCCGAGTTGAAGGCGCTCATCGCCGGAGCCGTGCGGCCGCCGGAGGCACTGCGGACACAGTTGGGCAGCGCCTGTTCGGTCGCCGTGCACGTGCGCAGAACGGACTATCTGAAGCAGCCCATCTTCCAAGTCTGCGACAGCCACTACTACCGGGAGGCCATGGGGAAAATGCGCGCGGAAATTCCAGGCGCGCGTTTTTTTGTTTTCTCGGATGATCCGGGGTGGTGCCGTGCGGAGTTTCGCGAGGCCGATGAGGACGTGATCGATCTGGGGCAGGCCGCAGGCAATCCGCTTTGCGATCTTCACCTGATGAGCCTTGCGTCTCATCACATCATTGCCAACAGCAGTTACTCATGGTGGGCCGCTTGGCTCGGGCGCAAGCCCGGCCAACAGGTGGTGATGCCGGAGCGGTGGTATGCATACGGTGTCAAGGCGCCGATGGGAGAGAAACAGATGAGTCATGGGTCATAGGTCAAGTTGCGAAATGTCAGATCTTACTAACAACTGGGCGGTGGTCATCCCGCTGGCCAACGAGGAGGCGGAGTTGCCGGAGTTTGCGGAGGTATTGCGCGGGGTAATGGATCAGATTGGGGGCGGGACGGCCTATCTGGTGGTTGATCGGGTTTCCAAGGACCGCACCCTTGAGTGCTGTCAGGAACTGGGGAAATTGGACCCGCGGTTGGTCACCCTGTGGCTCCCCGATAACCGCAACGTGGTGGATGCCTATCTCAACGGCTTTAGGCAGGCGCTCAAGGATGGTCACGAGATCATCATCGAAATGGACGGCGGTCTGTCGCATGATCCGCGGGCGATTCCGGTGTTCCTGAGGGCTCTGAGCGTGGGCAACGATTGCGCCTTTGGCAGTCGCTACATGAATGGAGGATCGATGGTGGACTCGCCATGGCGGCGGCGGTTTCTGAGCAAGGGCGGGACCTTGCTGGCGCGATGGCTGTTAGGTGCGAGACAGACGGACATGACATCGGGGTTCCAGGGGTTCCACCGCTCCGTCTTGCAGAGGGTGGTGGATTATCCGCTGCGCTCCAGGGCCCACTTCTATCAGACCGAGCTGCGCCATCTGTTGCGGCGGCAAAGGTTCATTGAGGTTCCGATCCACTACCGGGCACCGTCGCCACGGGTGTCGCACGGGGCGATACGCAATTCGATGGCGGTGTTGCTCTATTATTTTCTGCGGCGGATCCAAGGTCGGTCTCCGGCAATCTGACCATGAGCAGCCTCAGTTCCACCGCGCTTGTTGTCACGTCGATCGGGTCACCGAACGCGGCGCTGCGGGCGCTAGCCGCGGGTTGTCGGGAATCGGGATGGGATTTCGTGGTGGCAGGAGACAGCAAGAGTCCGGTGGATTTCTCCATGGAGGGATGCCGGTTTCTCACCTTGGAAGCCCAGCGTGAGAGCGGCTTTGCGCTGGGGCGGGTTGGCCCGGAGCGCTCCTATACCCGGAAGAACATCGGTTACCTTGCGGCCATGCAAGCGGGCGCAAGGGTGATTGTTGAGACGGATGACGACAATCATCCGAGGCCGGAATTCTGGGCGAGCCGCCAAGCCAGCGTGCCATGCAGGCCGGTGGAGACGGATGGCTGGGTGAACGTCTATCAGTACTTCAGCTCGGAGTTCATCTATCCGCGGGGGCTGCCGCTGCGCCACGCGCGGGATGTCGGGCCGGCGGCGGGGCCGCTTGAAACCGTTGAGTGTCCTATCCAACAGGGACTCGCTGACAACGATCCGGATGTGGACGCGGTGTACCGGATGTTGTTTCCGCTGCCGTTCCGATTTGACGCGGGCAGTGAACCGATTCTGCTGCGGGGCGGGGCCTGGTGTCCATTCAACAGCCAAAACACGACGTTTTTCAAGGGGGCTTTTCCCCTGCTGTATTTGCCAGCGTGGTGCAGCTTCCGGATGACGGACATTTGGCGCGGCTTTGTGGCGCAGCGGGTGTTGCAGGCGCGGGGGCAGGGGATCATGTATCATGGGGCGAGCGTGTGGCAGGAGCGCAATGCGCACGACTTGCAGCGCGATTTCATGGATGAGCTGCCCGGGTACGCCAACAACGCGCGGATTCGCGACGAGCTGCTCGGGACCGGTCTTGGTCCGCAGGAGTCGATTCGCACGATGATGGAGCGGTGCTATGAGGTCCTCATGCGCCACGGTTGGGTGGGACGAGATGAGGAAATGCTGCTGCAGGCGTGGTTTGCGGATTTGGAATCGTTGGAGGTGGTTTGCTTATGATTGGTGCTGACGCATCTCAGTCCGCCGGAGCGCGGCGAGTGACATGGCTGAGCCGGAGTTTCATCGCACTGGTGCTTTTGCTGGCGTTTCCCTCAACCGGCTTCGTTCAGAAGTACAGTGGGCTCGCAGGGGTTGCCGGCTATGTGGCATTTGTGGCCGCCGGGGTCTATGTGCCGTGGAGATTTGGCGCGTGCTTGGCCCCGTGGCTGCGGCACCGCTTTCTCGCGGTGTGTGTGTTGACACTAACCGGACTGGCGATTTGTTTCGCCATTGCCTATCCGATCGAGAATGCCAGGGGGCTCGGCAAGAGCAGCGATCGTGACGACGGCCTGAATCTGGCAGTCACTCGCATGGCAGGGGGACAAAGCCCCTACTATCCATCTGACAAGTTCGCCGGCCCGCTGTCGGTATTGCCGGGGGGCATTTTCCTATCGGCTCCATTTGTCGCGTTTGGCAGCAGCGGGTACCAGAATGTGTTTTGGCTGGCGGCATTTGTTGTTGCAGCATGGTGGCGGTTCAGGGATCCGGCGCTGGCAATTGTGATGCTGATGGTGCCGCTGGCACTGTCTCCGGCAGCCATTTATGAGTATATTTCCGGCGGCGACATGCATTCCAACGGGATTTATGTGGCGGTGTTCTTCCTGCTGGCGCTTGGAGCATGGACCCAACCGCGGGTGCCGCGCTGGGCACGATGGCCGGCCTGTGTGTTGTTAGGGGTGGGTTTGGCCTCCCGTCCGAACTTCCTGTTGCTCATGCCGCTGTTTGGGGCGGTACTTTGGCGGACGGTGGGTCTGCGACAGGCCGTTGCCGCCGCCGGATTGGTGGTGCTGGTGTCGGCCGCCATCACGGTGCCGTTCTATCTGCATGATCCGGCAGGATTCACGCCGCTGCTTGCCAGGGGCAAGTTGGCAGTCATCGATCATGTGATGCCATCGGCCAGCAAGGCGATGATTGGAATGACGGCGCTGCTAGGGATTGTTGGCGCGTGGGCGCTGTTGCGATCAACCGCCGGGGATGTGACCGGGGCGTTTTTCCGCTGGTGCACCTGGGTGACGTTGTGTCCGATGGCGTGTGCTGTGGCATTGTCCACGGTGGTTGGCGGACACTTGGATTTCAGTTTCATGAGTGACAGATTTGGACTGATGTATGTGACCTTTGCGCTGTTTGGATGGGGCGGGCAGTGGTTGAATGAAGCGCAGACACGCCGACTAGTCGCGGGAAGGGATCGGGGAGCATGAGACTGCGAGGCATTATTGATAGATTGATGCCGCCGGCGCTGGCCTAGCGGCTTGGGCGGGCGGCGCGCGAGCGGAGGGAATTGGAAGGGTTCGGGCATCTTTACCGGGTCTTCCTGGCAACGGGGGACTTGTGTTTTGACATCGGTGCCAACCTGGGCAACCGGACACGTTGCTTCAGGACTCTTGGCTGTCGGGTGGTCGCCATCGAGCCACAGGCCAAGTGTTTCGCAAAGTTGGCGAAGGGGTTTGCGGGTAATCCGAACGTCCGACTGGTGCATGCCGCAGTCGGCAGGCAACCCGGTCGCGCCACACTCCACATCTCACCCGATCATGTGCTCTCCACCCTGTCCCAGGCGTTCATCGATGGCACCACCGGATCGGGCCGCTTTGCCGCCGCCCGCTGGGACCGTGCGGAGGAAGTGGAGGTGACCACGCTGGATCGACTCATCGCAGAGCACGGCATGCCGCGATTCGTCAAGATTGACGTCGAGGGATATGAGGCGGAGGTGCTGGGCGGGCTCACGTGTGCGGTGCCGGCATTATCGATCGAGTGGACGCCGGAGCTGGCGGAGAATGCGCGGGCGTGTTTGCGTCATCTGGCGGAGCTGGGGGATTATGAATTCAACCTGAGCTGGGGTGAGAGCATGCGTTTCTCACGGCCGCAGTGGCGGGCATTGGAATCGATGTTGGTGGTGATCGACGAGTTTGAGGGGGACACCCAGTTGTTCGGGGACATCTATGCGCGACTCAAAGGTTAGACGAATGGATAAACACATGTCACTGGAACCCTATCATCCGAATGCTGGTGCGGACCCGCGTGCCGAGGCGATGCTGCCGGCGGTGGGCGGCTTTCCGCCGTCTGATCGGTCGCTGTTTGTGGCGGGCTACGGCGAGTTGTGCCGGATCGACCTGAGGGGGAAGCGGGCGCTGGAGATATGCGGCGGGTTCGGGAAACTCGCCGGATTGCTGGCGGAGACGTTTCCTGACGCCGAGGTGATCGGCTTGGACTTGTATCAGGCATCGGGGCCCGCGATTGAGGAGCAGCTCGAGCGCCTTCCCGGACTTTCCTATGTGGCGGGAGACGCGTTTGACTTGTCGGCCTACGAGGCGGAGTCGTTTGATCTGGTGTGGGGGCAGGCGGCGCTGCACCACTTGGCGCATGATCTGGACGGGTTGTGCCGGGAGGTGCTGCGGGTGCTCAAGCCCGGCGGACGTTGCGTATTCATCTTTGAGCCGTTGGGCCACAATCCGCTGGTGGCGGCGATTCGTGCGGTGCGCATGGCGCGCCACGAGCTGGGGGACGAGAGTAACTTGTATTTCTCCCAATTTGAGCGCATGAGGGACTCCGGCTTTGACAGATGCGAGGTGCAGGTGTTCAACTTCCTCGGGTATCCGATGAAGGCGCTGTCGGATCGCTTCGGCTGCATCTCGCGGGCAGCCCAACGATTGGATGGCTGGTTGTTCCGGCGCTTCCCAAAACTGCTGCGCTACGGGGCGAACTGCAATGTGATTTTGACGAAGTGAGACGGCTGCGCCGAAGTTGTTAGTTATTGGTTATTGGTTATCAGTGTGGCTGGCGTCTGCGATTTGACAATGAAGCGGTTCAGGAGGCGAGCATCTGTGATACTGAGTCTTCACCAATAACCAATAACCAATAACCAATAACCAATAACTTGTCCCGTGCGCTGGTACACCTGCACTCCTGTGGCGTTTGGAGGGGGTGCGGATTTTTTCGCGCGGGACAGCGGATTGTTGTGCCGCGGGTTGCAGAGGATTGGGATAACAAGTCGCGCGGTGATGCCGGGAGCGCGGCAGCCGGAGGACGATGCGGATTTGATCCGGACGGAATTCTGCAACCTGGAGTCGGCGGAATGGTGGCGGAGTCACGATTTGGATGGGATTGTGCTGTATGCCTGGGGCAGCCCGAGATTCCGCAAGGTGGCAGCGGCCATTCATCAGGCGGGGGTTTTCCTGGTGTTGAATCAGGACAATGGCGGATTGGTGAGTCCACTCGCGGGCCTGGGTGATTGGCTGCGGGAACAATGGATTCTCGGCGGCCAAGGGCGCGGCGCGCGGGCATGGCTGCGCTGCTGCCGGCTCGTGTTGCGGGGCGTGAGCGTCGGGCTTTTTCTAACCGATCCGCAGCGCGCGGCGCATCTGAGGCATGGGAATGTGCTCGCCTGTGTCTCGCCCAAGGCGGCAAGGTATTACCGCAAGGTATGCCGGTGGTATGGAGGCGCGGATCTAACGGAGCGGGTGGTGGTCGTTCCGCATGCGGTGGAACCGCGGTTTGGGTTTGCGGATGGAAGCAAGCGGCGGCAGGTGGCGTGCGTCGGGCGCTGGCAGGACGTCGTGCAGAAGCGTCCATGGCGGCTGATGGAAACCATCGGCTTGCTGGTGGCGGCGGACGCTGGCGTTGAGGTGGTGATTGCCGGGCAGGCGACTCTTGAATTGGCGGACTGGCACCGATCCCTAGCCGAAGCGCAGCGCGGCCGCGTGCATCTTCGTGGATTGGTTGAGCGGGACGAGTTGGCGGGGATATTGCGCGAGTCCCAGGTGTTTTACAGCCCCTCCGCGTATGAGAGTTTTGGCATAGCGGCGGCGGAGGCGCTGTGCTCGGGATGCTCGGTGGTGGCGGGGCGATCGGTGTCGATGACGAGCTTCGAGTGGTTTGTGGCGGAGAACTCGGGGACGCTGGCTGATGACGGTGACGCCGCGGGGCACCTGCGGGCGTTGCAGCGGGAGTTGACATGTTGGGAGCAAGGGAAGAGGTCTGCGCACGAGATCGCGCGGATTTGGAGTTCGCGATTGCATGCGGATCGGGTCGCAGCCCGGGTGCTGGACCTGGCGACGGGTGGTGCGATTGACTATTGAGACCTGAGGCATGGACTTTAGCATCATCACGCCGAGCTTGAATTACGGGCGCTTTTTGGGCGAGTGTTTGCGCAGCGTGTCCGGGCAGGCGGGAGTGACGTTAGAGCATTTGGTGATGGATGGCGGATCGACCGACGAGAGCGCGCAGGTGGCCGCCGGGTTTGCGCATGCGCAGTGGCTCCAGGCGCCGGACGACGGCATGTCCGATGCCATCAACAAGGGCTTCGAGCGAGCCCGAGGGGACTGGGTGATGTGGTTGAACGCGGATGATCGGCTCCAACCCGGGGCGCTTGCGGTGATGTTGGAGAGGTTGCAACAAACCACGGCGGATGTGGTGTATGGCGATTGGGACTTTGTGAATGAGGCGGGTGACTTCCAACGCCGGGTAAGGGCGCTGCGGTGGTCGGCATTCGTGAACCTATATCATCATTGTTATGTGGGATCGACTGCGGCGTTTTATCGGCGGGCGACGGTGATCGATGAGGGGTACCGGCTACGCGAGGATTTTCGCTATGTGATGGACGGGGAGTTATACGCGCGACTGGCGGCGGCGGGGAAGACGTTCAAGCACGTGCCGGTGGTGGTGGCGGATTTCCGCTTGCACGGAGCGAATGCCTCACAGCGGCACTTGGTCAGGACGCGGGATATGGCGACGATATTGGCGGCGGAGCGCCAACACGTCGAATCGCGGGCGATGCGGCGGGCATATGGGTTCCGCGGGTTCCGCGATCCCTATCTGACCGGGCTGGTGGACGGGGTGTTGTGGATTGTGGCGAAGGGCTGGAAGGTTTTGATGAGATGTTTGAAGATATGAGGGTCGAAGAGATGAGCGACGACAAGATGCAAGACTTAAGAGAAGAGCTTGCGGTTTTTTCACTGAAGAGTGTTCGGCGGGACGCCGAACACCGCCGGCAGGATGCCGGCGCTCCCCATGAGCCATGAGTCGAGACGTGAAAATCGCCGCGGTGTTTGCCACGATGAATCGTGCGGAGACAGCGGTGAGTTGCGTGCGGGCATTGGCGGCCCAGACGCTACCGCCGGCATGGGTGGTGGTGGCGGATAATGTTTCGCAGGATGGGACGGCGGAGATGCTAGAAAGGCTAGAGGGTTTGCCGTTCGAATTGTTGGTGCACCGGATGAAGGACAACCGGGGCAATGCCGGCGGAGTGGAAGAGGCGATGGAGTTGGCATTGGCACGAGGGGCCGACGCAGTGTGGATCCTGGACGATGACTCGTGGCCGCGGCCAGGAGCGCTGGCGGCGCTGTTGGAGCAGGAGTGGGACCCGAATGTCGTGCGCCATGCGCTGCAGGTCGATCCGCGAACCGGGCGTTTCACCTGGCCCTTGCAGGTGGCCGACGGGGCGGGTGGCTGGCGCTTGATCGATTCAATTGACGAGCTGCCTGCGGGCGACAGCGTGCGGAGTCGGATCACCTGGACAGGGGCGCTGGTGCCGCGCGAGGTGCGCGCGCGGGTGGGGCCGGTGAACGGCGAGTTGTTCATTCGCGGGGAGGACGAGGAGTATCCGTGGCGAATCGAGCAGGGCGGATTTCGGCAGGAGGCGGTGCGGGCTGCGGTGCTTGACCACCCGGGGCCGGCGAACCTCATGCGCTGGCGGATGTTCGGCAGGAGTTTCTTTTTTGAGCGAGGTCTGGCCGAGTGGAAACTCTATTACAAAGTGCGCAACATGGTTTGGCTGAAACGAAGGCAAGCGGGAAAGCTGCGGGCGCTCGGCATGGCAGCGGCCTATGCATTCGCCGCCACTTTCATCGATGGGCCCAGGCGCCTTCCGTTGCTGCAGCGGGCGATCGCGGACGGATGGAAGGGGCGCTTGGGGAAGATGTGAGGCGGGGCATACCGATGATAAGTGACAAATGATAACGCAACTGAAATCCCTGATTCGCCAGCTTTTCTATCGCTCGACGGTGTTTCAGAGCATCGTTGGGTTTTGCTCGGTTATCGTCGGGCGCACCACGGGGATTGGCATGTCGCATCTGCTGGCGTATCGCGAGGATGACGCGATCGGACCGCTGCAGCGGGATGAGGCGATCGCCCTGTTTGGAATCATCCGCACCCTGCGGCCGAAGGTCGTCGTGGAGTTCGGTTTCTTCCATGGCCACAGCGCATTCAACTTCCTGCGGGCGCTGCCGGAGGACGGGCGACTCTACAGTTATGATATCGACGCGGATTCGATTCGGAGAGCCAGGACGGAATTCACTTTCGACCGTCGCTTCACATTCGTCGGCAAGTCACAGACGGATTTTGAAGCGAGCGACATCGGGCGGCAGGACATCGATTTTGTGTTTTTCGATGCGGCGCATGAGCTGGATCTCAACATCGAGACATTCAGGCGCGTGATTGCGCATCTGGCGCCGGAGGCGATGATCGCCATTCACGACACGGGCTTGTGGCAGCGGGCGCACTTTTCCGAGATTCACGAAACCTTCATCCGGGAATATCCGGGCGAGTGGAGAAGCGACGAGTTATATGCGCATCAACCCGGCGAGAGGGCATTTGTGGATTGGATTGTTGCCGAACCCCACGGGTTTTCGGCCATCCACTTTCATTCCACGCGCATCCTGCGGCACGGTTTTTCATTGCTCCAACGCCAGCGTTGCCTCGCCGCACGGGTGAAACCCGCGCAGCACGGGGCGCCGCATAATTCGCCCGCCGGCACGAAGGCTTAAATTCGCGGTTGTGAGCGATCCGGGCTTGCGGAATCCGGATTTCCGGCAATCCTTGCTCCCGCAGACGGCTGCATTCTTCCTCCTCCGACCGTTTCATGACGATTAGCCGCAAACAATCATTCACAACCCAGGCATTTCAGCTCGCCGACGCACTGTTGGTGTGGGTGGCGTTCCTGATTGGCGGGCAATTGCGCGACGTGGTGCGCTACCTGGTCGGAATGGGCATTGGCGACGATGACATGCTGGCCTCGATGAACTGGGTTTTGTATGTCTGCGTGCCGTTCACGCCCTTGCTGCTGGATCGCTTTGGCTTTTATGACCGCATGCGGCAGAAGACCACGAGAACCTCGGTCGGGCAATTGGTGCGGGTGTTGGTGGTGATCGTGTTGGTCATCGGGGCCATCGCGGTATTCGCCAAGTGGCTGGACGCGCGGCGCTTGATTCTGGGCATCGGCTTGATTTTCGTGTTTGTGTTGTTGTTAGTGCGGGATCGGCTGACGACCGTGTGGTTGAAGAAGCGGAGGGGCAACGAGGCCGCCAGGGAACGGGTGGTGATCGCGGGGTCGGGTCAGGAGATCGACGAGTTTCTGGCACAACTGGATCCGGAAATCACGGCGGATTGGAACATCGTGGAGCGCTTTGATCTGGGCCTGCGCGGAGTTGAGGAGCTGTTTGATCTGCTCAAGAGTCAGGCGGTTGGGTGGGTGCTGTTTGCGGCGAGGCACACCGAATTTGAGAAGGTGGCCAAGGCGGTGGAAGCATGCGAGTTGCAGGGCGTGGAAGCGTGGATTGCCGCATCATTCATTCGGGCGCAGATCGCGCGTCCGGAATTTGACATGGTGGGCGCCAAGCCGATGTTGGTGTTGCGCTCGACGCCGGAGCTATCATGGGAGCTGATGTTCAAGGCGGTGTTTGACCGGGTGGCGGCGGTGCTGGCGATTTTGTTCACGTCGCCCATTTGGGTGGTTGCCTACCTTGGGGTGAGGCTGACGAGTCCGGGAGCGCCGGTGTTTTTCTCGCAGATGCGGGCGGGTCGCTATGGCAAGCCGTTTCGGATGTGGAAATTCCGGACGATGGTGGCCAACGCCGAGGAGTTGCTGAATAAGACCAAGGAGGAGCACGGCAATCGGATGGATGGCCCGGTCTTCAAGTTGGACCATGATCCGCGGGTGTTTCGATTTGGGGCCTGGTTGCGCGGCGGGAGCATTGACGAACTGCCACAGTTGATCAACGTGGTGTTAGGAGACATGAGTTTGGTGGGGCCGCGCCCGCTGCCGCTGTATGAGGTTGCGGCCTTCAGCAAGATGGCGCACCGGCGGCGGCTGAGCGTCAAACCGGGAATCACCTGTGAGTGGCAGGTTGGCGGGCGCAATCAGATCAGCAGTTTTGAGGAGTGGGTGGAACTCGACTTGCACTATATCGACAACTGGTCGTTGTGGTTGGATTTTTGCATCCTGCTAAAGACCATTCCCGCCGTTTTGTTCGGCAGGGGCGCCAAGTAGGGGCGGGCGAGCCGGGGATGGCGCCGGGCCAGGGGACGTTGATAGATGGAGGAGTGGCAGCAACCCAAGTGACACGAGCATGACCGTAGTGGCAGCAATTTTCCTGGTGGTTTCGATGTGGCTGGCGGTGTTGCTAGGCCCGGACCTGGTCGCGTGGGTATGGGGTCCGTCATTGCTGGCACTGGGTTTGGCGGTATTGGCGGCCATGCCGGCGATGTGGCGGTGG
>Ga0118677_10001658_pt1 | contig 46525 bp, 30 predicted proteins | sample AliMusrvi5mmetaG_FD_86154 | JGI IMG/M metagenome (GOLD analysis project Ga0118677, IMG submission 86154) | reverse complement strand
GTGGTAGTCCTGCGATGTGCGGATGAGCATCCACACACGGCCGTCGTTCAATTCAATAACGGTGGGTTCGTACGCGCCGTTCTGCCAGCGCACCGACTTGTCACGTTCGTCCGGCACATGCGGAGGCGCCTCGACCAGATTTGACCGCTGCCAGGTCTCCCCGTCGTCATCGGAGAACAAAGTGCCAACCTGGTTGCGATAGTCCGGGGCAAAGCGGCGCATCGTGCACCACGGCACGAGCGCGCGTTGGCCATGGCGGATGAAAACCACCGAGCGGGTGAGATTTAACTCCGCGCCACGGATGGGCGTGGCCCACACCCGGCGCATCGTCCACGTACCATCGATCCCGCCCTTGGTTTTGATCACGTAGACACCATCGCTCTTCGTCTGCAGCCGCAGATATTCGCCGGACAGCGGGCTGCGGGCATCCGCCCCGAGTTGCCCCGGCGGGACCGGCCGGGTGTCCCACGTGAGCCCCTGGTCGCGGCTGCAGATGTAGCTCGTGGCCAGAAAGTCGGGGTGGTGATGGATCTCCGGCGTCGGGTCAAAACCATAGTCGTAGTGGCGTAGTTCCCCGCTCTCCAATCGCACCAGGCCGCACACCGCATCCGCTGGCGGCCGGCCGACGACCACGGGCGCATGCACCTCTCGGACGGACGCCGGCAACTCGGCGGCCAAGAGCGCGGCCCATGGCACTAACAGCAGGACGGCCAGGAGAGCGAGGCTTGGGTTCACGGTTGTTCCTTGCCCGGCTGAACCGGAGCGCCGTTGTAGGCGCCGAGGTGGGGTGTGGCTGTGTCGGAAACCGGATTGCCCCAGTAATCGCGGCCGCCGCTGCCGGGAAGCAGCAGGCCGGAGGCGAGCGCCGGCGATCCGGGGGCCAATTTGTATCCGGCGAGCGAGTCGAGCCCCTGACCGCCGGTGCCGGGAGCGAGCAGTCGCGGGTCGGCGAGGATTTTCTGCGCATCGTCGGCGATGTGGCCGGAGCCGAAGTAAAGATTGCGCTCGAACCGGCAGCCCTTCGGCGCGCGAAAGGTGCCGGTGCCGGTGTTGATGAAGATGTTGTTTTTGAAAGCGATGGAACTCGCGCTGCTCTCCGCGCCCTGCTCGAACATCGCGGGGTTGCCACGGCCTGCGTAGATCGTGTTGTTGTAGACTTGATAGCCGTGGTTGCCGTTGCCATGGACGAGAAAGACGCGGCTGCGGGCAACGCATCCGTCGTTCTGGCTGATGTTGTAGCGGGCGATGTTGCCGTTGCCGTTTCCATCGCAACACATGTTCAGGAATCCGCCCGCGTTGTCGTGGCTGTAGTTGTACTGGTAGACGCACCGCTGGTCGCTGTTGTCGAAGTCGAAGGCCATGCCGTCGTACGTGGTCTTCGTCTCGCACACCTCGTTGTATTGGAAGACGACGTCCTCGCAGAAATACGGCCAGACCGCGGCGTGGCCTTGCTTGACCGAATTGTTGTTCGCCTGGCGAACGAAGTTGCGCTCAACCACCGAGCCTTTGACGCACCACAGAATGATGCCGTCGCCGCCGATGCGCTCAAGGCGGTTGCTGGCGATGCGGATGTTCACAGAAGGCGTGTAGGCCCCGTGGCCATGCCAGCTTGAGTTCGTGTCGGCCGGCTTGTTGATCCACTGCGACTGCATCAGGATGCCGTTGCGAGTGACATCGTGAAGAGCGTTGTTCTCAATGCGGATGCCGTCCCACTTGGAAGGAACAGACAGGTTCGAGGCGCTAATGGTGAAGACGATTCCTCCGCTCTCCTTGCCGTCGCGATAGTCGGCCAACTCGCCGACCACGTCGTGGACGTCGCACCCCGACACCTCGAAGCCCGACAGCGTGCCGACCGAATTGTTGCGGATCAGGATGCCCATCTTCTTGGGAACCGGTGAGCCGCAGTTGGAGACCTCGAGGTTGCGAATGCTCCAGTACTGCTGGTTCACCAGCAAGACGGCACCGCCCGCGATGCCGCCTCCGTGGATGGCCGGTTTCGGGCCATCGCCGTAGCGGTCGAGCGAGATCCCATGAGTGGCGTTGCCTGAGCCTTGGGGATGCAACTGTCCAGCCCAGACCGAGCCTGACTTGAGCAGCAGCCGGTCGCCGGGCTGAAACGTGGTGGCATTGACCTTTTCCAGTGAGCGCCAAGCCATGGCGGGCGAGCTGCCGTCGCTGGCGTCACTGCCAGCGCTGGAATCGACATGGTAGTTGGCTGCCTGAACGATGGCAAGCGGCACCAGCAGTAGGGCGGAAAGGAGTGTATGTTTCAAATATGACCTCCTTTCAAAGCCCCAATGGCCTCGCGCAGCGCCACAAGCGCTCTTTCCACCTCAACGGACGGATCGTAGTCCTTGCGTCCCATCGCCAGCGTCTCGATGGGCAAAAAGCCGCGGTAGCCGCCATCGCGGATGATTTTGGCGAGCCGTTTGAAATCCGCTGGTGGTGACCTTAAGCTGCTGCCGAGCGTCTCCTTGATCTGCCAGTTAACGGCGTAAGGCACCATCATCGCGATGTCGGCATACGGGTCGTCTCCGAAGTACTTTCCTGTGTCCACCAACGGCCCGCACCAGGGGTGGTTCACGCGCTTGAGCAGACTCAGATGCTCAGGACCGGTGCCGATGAAATCTCCGTGGTTTTGCACCGCCACGATCACGCCGTACTTCTCGCCGTGCTCCGCGCAGGCGCGCAGGTCGTTGGCCATCCAGTCCTCCACGTCCTCTCGCTTGGCGTTACCTGATGCGGCCTGCCAGTCCTTGATCGGCTGCTGCGGACCCGCGAATACGCGTACAACCGGGGCACCGAGCCTAGCTGCGACCTCGATCCACTCCTTCGTGAGCCGCACGCCCTCGGCACGCACGCCCTTGTCCGCCACCGCAAAGTCGTTGCGGACGCCCGTGCCACTGATCACGAGACCGCGATCATGAACATAGCGTTTCATCCGGCTTATGTAGGCGTCAGGGGGCGGCTTCGGGTAGCCGGGAATAAAGTAGCCCGTGAGGTCGACCGCCTCAATGTCATGTTTCGCGCAAAAGTCGCACACGCCGAAGAGGTCGATGCCCTTGGCGGGATCCTTCATGTTCTCGTTCAGCATCTCGAGGAACGAGTAGGCGTTCAGCGCCGGCTTGAGCTGCGGCCCTCCCGCACGCGGGAGAGGCGTCTGAGCGCGAAGCGGCATTGCGGCGGTCAGCGGCGCCAGCGCGGCAAGGCGCAGTGCGCTACGACGAGTGATTCTATCTACCGAACTCATGTCTATTCCTTTCGTCCTGCATGTATCGAACTCAACGGGCCGTTCCCAGTCCACGCCATGGCTTCGCCCGCGTTACGAAAGAGCCACGCCTGGCACTCGGCCTCATCCGCCGCTTCGCGGTTCTGACCGAGTGCAAACGCGCATGCGATTCCCAACCCGTTCAGGCTTTTCCTGAGTTCGCCTCTTATCCCCATTATTGCAGCGTTGTGTTTGCTCATGCTCACCTTTCTCTTCTAGGTAAATTTGGCGGCGTGAAGGTCAGTCCCTTCCAGTCGGCAAGAATCTTGAGGTACTGGTACGGGTCGGACCAAGACGACGAAGGCTCAACGACGGTCGTTTCCGGCCACTCGTTGAAACTCGTGACCAGAATGAAGTCCGCTTGGGCGTCTGTCGCCGCTCGCAGAAAATCGCGCAAGGTCTGGCCGTCACATCGGGGCATCACGTAAGGGGTCTCGCTGAAGTGCGAGTTGTCATGCCCCGGGTGTATCGGCAGCAGCATTTTCTTGCCCGCATCATGCGCCAGCTTCACCAGGTAGCGGTATTTTCCGGCCAGCTCCTCATACCGGTTGGCCCGGAAATGGGAGAACGTGCTGTAAAAGCCGAAGCTGTCGACGCCCGGCACGGCCAGCCACTCCGCAGGAATGCGTTTGACGCGGTCCCCGTCTCCGGCCCGCTGCGCTTCCGCACCGTGCGCGATCTTGTCGACGATCCAGTAGACGGGCCCCACCTCGCCTTCAACATACGCTTTGAGGGCTTGGAAATCTTCAGGTGCCAGACCCGGTTTCGCGGCCACTTGATAGAGATAGACTGCGGGCTTTCCGTCGATGCGCAGATACGCAGGGCTGTCCTTGTACTTGCGGAGCGCCCGCGCGAGCATGGCCTGATAGTCTTCCAGCTTGCTGTGGAACTGAGCCCGCTCATCGAGCAGGGCGACCTTGAACCCCTGCTTGACCGCTGCCGCAAGAATCCCTTTCTCGAACGATTGGTCAAGGCCATTGACCGTATCCCACCAACTCACCAGAAAGGCGTCGACGCCGGCGGCCTGCGCCAGTTGGACATGCCACTCCGCTATGCGGGGATCGGCGCTGTCATAGAGCCCCGCCAAAGGCCGCGCCGCGCTGGCCGGAGGCGGCTCACCGCGAATCTGCGCCGTGATCGCCAGCGCGTTGGTCTCCGCGGCCGGATAGGTCCAGTGTACCCAGGGCTGGCGCGAATGGTCGCCCGTATGGTACCAGACGTAGTACGCCGCAAAGAGCAGCGGCCTGTCGGGCCTTGGCGCATCGGCGGCGAGCAGCGTACCGGGAGTCGCCAGTAAAAGCGCAACGGCACCTGTGAGAGCGAGGACGTGTTTCATGGCCGTTGGCCTTGGGTTGGTTTGTTTGGGCCGGGCACCACGCCGATACGCCGTCCGTCGAGCGCGGTGTCCCGGCACTCATCGAGGCCCAGCAGCGGAGAGCCACTAGCCTGATCGGGGAGCGTATAGCCTCCGACATCGACGAGCACATTCGAGGTTGCCTCGGTCGAAGCTGAGCGGCGCAGCATGATGGCTTGCCTCTCGGCGGGCCCATCCGGGCGAACCAGAAGCGTAGCGCGTACGGGAGCGTCAACCCGATTGCCGGTGATGCGCGCGCCTTGGACGCCGATCAGGTTGACCGCAGGACCGCCGGGGCGGATGAACGTGTTGCCCGTGATGACGAGACGCTCGATGGGCGGGATGGCGTCCTGGCCTTGGGCGTTGTGCGCGTGTGCGTCGATCGCGGCGCCGTGCGGACGCGGGTTCACATCGATGAAAGTGTTATCCGCGATGGTGATGTCGCTCGGGATGCCGCCGACCAAGCCCATGCCGGTGTTCAGCGAAATGCTGCTGCCCATGCGGACGAAGGTGCAGCCGCACACCCTGCCTGGGCCGGACATGATGAGCAGGCGCTGGAAGCTGTCTTCCCCGCGACAGTTCAGCACGGTCCAGCCCGCGCACTCGTGATCGAGCCACTCGGCCTGCGCCTCCGCAAAGGGCGAGGCGTCTTGATCGAGCGTGAGTTGGAAATCCTTGAGCGCGGTCAGCTTTGCTTCACCCAGAAGGACGCCTGTCCTGCGATGAATCAGACGCAGACGGTCGCCAGGGCGGGCGTTGGCAAGGGTTGGCCGAAGATCAGCGGTCGACTCCAGCGTGAGTTGGTTGCCCGAAACGGCTTTTACTTTGCCCCAGATGCCGTGAACGTTCGCGAGGTCATCGGCGGTGTGGCGAAGGGTGACGTTCGCCAGCGTGGTCCCGTAGCGGGTTGAGCGGAAGAGATAACCATCTGCGCCCTTCCACTGGCTCGTGCCGGGACGAGGGCCAAAGTAGCAATCCTTCCACAGATGCGCGCCCTCGCCCCCGTTCTCGCTCGGGCCGCCCTTGGCGACATAGACGCTCACGCCATACAGGGTCAGGTTCGCAGAGTCTTCAAGCACAAGCGCCCCCGCCGTGGTGTAGAGGCAGGAAAGCCCGTCGCCGACGCACAGGACGCCGAGTTCACCATAGGCGCGGGCCCAGTTTGCATCGTGGATGCGCTCCATCAGGTCCGGGTCGCGCAGATTGACCCAGAAGCGGCCTCCGGCGGAGGGCGTGATGTCCCGGTAGCGCAGCTTGCGAAGGCCCGGCTGCAAATCATAGAGCGGCGCACAGAAGCGGCCATCGCCTTTGAAAGGCAGCAGGCGCTGCTCTTCACTGCCATTGTAGGCCAACGGCACTACGATGCCGGGCGAAGGCTGGATCTCCAAGCGATTGCCCGCACGGTCGATGCGCGTGATGCGGCCCTCGATGCAGCCGCGCGTGCCGCGGTCGATGGTCGCGCCGCGGAGAACGATGTTCCGGCAATTGCGAAAGCCGACGCAGCGGTGTCCCGGCGGCATTTGCACATCGCTGAGGTCGAACCAAAATGTCGCGCCCGTGGCATCGATGACGAACGGATGTTCAGCATCGCGCTGCAGGTCGCAGAAGCCCAGCGGGAAGATGAGCTTGGAGCCTTCGTATCGCTCCTGTCCGAAGCGGTAATCCCCCGGCGGAATGCGCACCTCGCCCGCGCCACTCGCGAAGGCCTTCTTCACCATCGGCAAGATTTCCTTGCCGCGCTCACGCTGCGTTTCCTTCTCGGCCTCGGTAAACTGCGGCCCCGCCGGCGCGTCGAAACTGAACCGAGCGTCGAAGGGCGGAGGCGACTTCGCTTCGAGAATGGCGCGCTGATGCGGCGCGAGTTTTTCGCGAGGCTCAGCGGCGTGCAGCGCCGCCAGCGGCGCGAGCAACAGGGCAATGATGGGCAAGGTGGCTCTCATGGCTTGGATTGACGGGTGACGATCGGGACGTAGCCGACCTCCAAGCCTTTGGGCGGGGTGACCAGCAGCGCGGGATCGAGGACAACCAGTTTCCCGCGCGTGGGCGGCGCCATGTAGTCGCGGTCAATGAGCCAGTGCGCGTGCAACTTTTCAACAAAGGCCTGCAGCTTGGCCTTCTTGTCGGCGCTCCAGGTGTATTGCTGGAAAGAGGGCTGATCGACGAAGCGGTACCAGCAGTACGTCACCACCGAGCCATCGACCAGACGCGCCGTGAAAGGGCCGGCTTGGGGTCCGGGCTTGGCCCAGGCGCCGGTGGCGGGCGAGGTGTAGGGTTTGCCGGGCGTAGCCAGCTTGAACTGTTGTGCGAGCAGCTTGGTTTCGGCGGGCACCTCGGCGGCGCCGACGGCGAGGCGTTCTTCGCCCACGTGCTTGTAATACTGCGGAAAAACGCCCGCGGCGGCGATAGTGTTGGTGAACCATTGCAAGCCCCAGACATTGCCCTCGAAAATCCGCGTGTCGAAGGCGCGCTCGACGCCGACCATCTTTTTGCCGGCCTGGTCGTAACGCGTGGTGCGGGTGTTGAGTTTGGGTTTCCATGCGCCTTTTTCGTCGAAGCGGCCAGAGCAGGCTGGACCGCCGTTGCGCCAGGCTCTGAAGGCGTCTTGGAGGGCGGCCTTCGAGTAGTAGGTGACGTCTTGCACGAGGTAGGCGCGGCCAGCGGCGTCCACGGGGAACTGGAGTCTGGGCAGCTTGGAATAGACGGTGCCCTGCGCGTCTTGGGCGTCGAAGCGCGGGACGGTATTGATCTCCATGGCGCCGCCGCCCATGACGCCGGGACGGGCGTCCAGCCCGCGGCCATGCAGGAAGGGCTCGTTGAAGAGCTTGCCGATTTTGCTCCACGTCTCCGGGATGTAGTAGGCGATCGGGCCCTTGAAGTTGGACGCGCTGAGAAAACAGGTCCAGCTTTGGTCGCCCGTCGGCGGATCGCCGGTTGTGGGGTCAGTGAAGGGCAGCGCCATCCACGTGTAGCCGAGGAATTCTCCGTTGGGATGACCCTGGAACGGCAGCGCGTCGGGAGGAATCAGCAGACGGTTGCTGAGCTGCGCGATGCTGAGGCGGCGGTCTGGCAGCGCCTCGTTGCTGTAGAAGAAGGACCAGCCCGGCGAGCCGACTTCGTAATCATAGCATTGCGGCGTGCCGTTCATGCTGAACTTCGGCGGCCCGTAGCGGAAATGGTTGCCGGCCCAGTAACCCAAACCGCCTTCCACGGTTTGGAAGACACTGCCCCACGTGGGACCTCGCTCCTTCCACGTGCGGGCCAGCGTCCCTTCTGGCGCGAGCGGCTTGTCCTTGTTGTCGGAGTTGTCCGGCTGAATCCATGAGCCGGGAAGGCCGATTTGGAAATTGGCCAGCGGCTGCTCCACCAGCGGCCAGACTGCGGCGTAGAAGCCCATGCCTGCGCTGTAGGCAGATTGGGGCGGATGCTTCTCGTGGCCGAAGCCGATATAGCCGTGCAGACCCTGGGCGTGCGCTGTGACTTGGGCACCCTCAGCGCTCTTTACGTTTGGGTTGTCTTGTCCGGAACAGGCCCAGCACAGGAGCACAAGGCTGCCGGCAGCTGTTAATGGGGTTCTCCTGTTTCTTTCATTCATGGCCGTGTGCCTTTCATTTGGTCGATCGAATTGCGGTGCATCCCGAAACCTTGCTCGCATCCAGCAGTCCCCTCAACTCATTCACAAGATTCAGCAGCGTTACCTCCCAAACATCAAAACTTGAATGTCTCATACACTCCGGAATCCTCCCCCGGATGCATAACATTTTCTCCAGGCCAAGGGTATCACAGCTTCCCTGTCCCGTCGGCCGGCTCCAGCCTCGACAAGACATCCGCCTTTCCGGAGTCGAGTTTGACACGCAGCGCGCCAGACTGTCCAGACTCTACTTGCGCGCCAGCCTCGTCATACCGGCCGAACGGCAGAGGCTTGTCGCTCATCGCTCCGTCTACCGCGCGACCTGCAACCGCGAACTTCATCGCGATCATTGTCATCTTAGAGTTCATTTAAGCTCCTTCACCGCGGTTCGCGGATTAGAGTTGAACCCTCGCACCTCACGGCCTTCCCCCCATTGGACGATGCGCTCCTGCGGCCATCGTGCGACTGCATCCTCTGGCTCCGACTGGTGCATCCCAGCGGCAGCAGCTCTCGCGGTCGTATCGGCAAGCCGGGCCCGTTTGTCGAACCATGCGGCAAGCTGGTAAACTTGGCTATTCACCCTGCGATAGTGTTCGCTAAAGGCGGCGTATGGGACATGTTCGCTGTTGAGGAGCCCCTTGTTGGAGCCCTTCTTGCTGACGTCGCGGTGCTTGAACCACTGCCAGCTCACGACGTTGCCGTTTTCCAGTAAGCTGAGGACGAAGTTCTCATAGAAAAGTCCACGCTCGGCTTGTGAGTGGACAATCCAGCCATCACCATTGGTGTTGTCGAAGGCCAAGTCGTCGCCCATTGCATAAAACTCAGTGACGATAAATGGACGATCACCGGAAGCCTCGCGCCACTGCGCGAGCAACTCGGGCGATGGTGCCGGCGCGCCGTAGAAATTGACCGAGATCGCATCGAGATGCCGACCCGCGGCGGCGAGGATGGCTGCGCTATGCACCGCGTCTTTGTGCAGGCGCGACCCCATCCGCAGGTGATGCGGATCATGGCGCCGGATCGCGGCGCTGGTCATCGCGTAATAGCGTTCGAAGACAAAGCCGATAAACTCAGCGCGTTCCAGGTCGGTGAGATTCGGCTGCTGAGGGTCAAAAGCGGCGCCGCGGCGCGCGCCCAGCCAGTCAACCGCGGGTTGATATGCGCTGCCGAGCAGCTTGTCCCGTGGCCCAGCTCGCAAGACGCGGTCAAGAGTGTCCGGGGAATTGGGCAGTTCGTTGTCAGTAAAGTAACCGATGAGAAAAGGATCATCCTTCACCGTCGCGACTTGCGCGCGGGCATACTCGTCGCAGAACGCGGCGAAGCCGGGATGGAATACAGGCAGGCAGGCAGGAATACGGGCTTTCGGATCGTCTTTGCCAATGCCTTTGAATGCCGCATCGCGTAGCCCGCACTTCTGGCCAAACGCAGGGAGCAACTGCCACGTCATCGTCCACGGCAGACGCTGTTTCGCCTGCAGAAGCGCAGCGTGGACTTTCATTTCATCGAGGCTCTTTCCGTCGGAGCTGAGTGACATGACACCGAAGTCGCGCAATTGCGTCAGGGAGGCTTCCGCCCATGCGGCAATGCTGCCGAAACGAGCAGCGGTATCGGCTTCTTCCTTGGCGGAGCCGAGCGCGTTTTGTCCGACGTTGTTAACGCCGGGCGAAAGGCACGGATGGCCTTCAGGCGTGATAAGCCACCAGCGGTGGCCGCTCCTCTCCACGCGAAAGAACCCCGTGGCAGCCAGCTTGATATCCGTGCGCCCGCCAAAACCGTCGAGCGCTGGCGCAGATGCGGCAACGAACCCAGGCAGCAAGGCGATACAACGGACCTCAAGGGCCATCCAAGTTTTCACCTGCGGCCAAGGACCGTATGGCCCTGAATTACGAACCTCAATCGTTGCGGCTGAGATGTGCTCAGGCAAAACCGACGACGGCACGAGTAGCAACGCTGCGAGAATTGCGGGGTTCAACTTCACGGTTGCTAATCTCCTTTTTGGCCAGTTCCAATCATTGGAACTCCGACTTGCTTGCGGGAGCAAGCTTGCCGACCGACGAATCGAAATCGCTTTGAGCACCGTCGGGGTGATGCGCGAGGCCCGTGCGCTTGGAACTGAAAACGTCAGGCACCTGTTTCTTGTGGGTCATCGTCTCTCTCCTTATTCACAGCCGCTGAACTCTGAATTGGGTCTCCACCACAACCACCTGTTTACACTCGAATTTCTAGGGTGTGCTGAGGATGTATGCTTTGCCGGCCGTCGTGGGAAAGGAGCAGATGCCGCCTTCCGCCTTGACGGGGATGCGGGCATCGCCCGCCTGCTCAACAACAGTGATCGCTGGCGACTTCCATGGGCTGACCAACCTGACCGTCCCGCCCACCGTGGAACGGATCCTGACGTTGCTGATCTTACCGTCCATCTGGTCCGCTGAAACCCAGAACCCGCCTTGCGCGAGCAGGTCCGTGAAGCGGGCGTCTGTACCGGCGGGCCAAGCCGGAAAGATCCGGATGACGTCGCCCACGCTCTGCAGCAGCAGCTCCGTCACCAGGCGCGAGACCGCCACCTGCTCGGACATGTAGTAGCCGTGCGCGTTCCAGTAGAAGAGCCCGTTCGGCTGCTCCTTGGAATACTTTCCGATCTCGGTTCCGGAGAAACACAGCTTGGCGTTGGCAATGACCTCTTCGCCCAAGCCCAGCCGGGCGCGTGCCATGTTGATGGTCACATTGGAATTGGCGTGCGTGGTGGATTTCTCGACGCGGTTGATCGTGCGCCTACCCAGCTCTTTCAGTTCCTCGCTGGAGAACCAGTTGATGATGCCCGCCGGAAAAATGCCCTGGAGCATCGTCGCATGGCGGTCAGCGCCTTCGTCAAAGCGCGCGCCAGACCATTGTTCAATCACAGTCTGATTGTCTTGGCCGGGGTCGGCTTGCGCTCCGTACGCAGGCAGCTGCGCAATGTTGGCGTCGAGGCGTTTGACAAAAGTGGCTTCGCCTTTGAGGGCCGCAGCCTCGCGGGCGATCTTCAGCGCGGCCGTGATGAAAGAGATGTCGTAGCAGACGTTGAACTCGCTGAATCTGCCCAGCTCGGGAAAGAAGCTCGGGCCGATGCGGCGCCTGCCGTCGACCAGCGCGCATTTCTCTAAAACGGAGCAGTAGAAGAGGCCGATTTCCTTGATGAGCGGATAGACGCGTGCCAGATGTGCCTCCGTTGGGGAGTACTTGTAATAGTCCCAGATGACGGAAGAGATGTGGCCCGCCATGCCCCACGTATAGCCCCACGGCATGTAGGTCTGCTGATGCTTCCATTTCGTCTGGCACTTCGCCGGGTCTGGCTCGAAGGGGTAGAAGTCGCTGAAGAAAAAGGCCCCTTCCGCACCGGCGAAACTGGCCGCTGCAAACCACTTTCCGCGGGCGATGTCTCGCGTCAGCACGTCGATGAACGGCTCCAGCAGCTCGGGATGCCCGATCGGCCCGGCGGAGAGGTAGGTCTGCTGGATGTTGTAGTTGAGCTTGAGCGAGTTGTGCCACCCGGCCAGATGGTCGAAGCAGGCGGCCAACCCGACTGCGTTGCCGCCGCTGCGGGAGAAGATGCGGAAGAAGTAGACCATGCGGTACCACCAGTTCTGCAGCTCCGCGTCGCCCAGCTGGACGCCGCTGGCCGACCAGAACGTCCGCCAGGCCTCTTCGTGTTTGGCGACGGCGCCCTCGTCGACCAGCGTTTTGGTCACGAGCGCGACGGCCGCTTCCAACGGATTCGGAACATCGCGCGAGGTCACGACCGCCACGGCCTGCGTTGCGCCGCGCTTGCCCGCGACGACGTAGATGTCCATGCCGCTCATGTCTGGGTCGCCGGGGATGTTCTGATGGAGATACTGGAACTCGCCTTGCGTGCCGAGATCCGCCGGACTGACCCATGTGGCGAGATCCTTGTCCTTCAGGAAATCGAGCACGCCCTTGAACGAGAGCGGACGCTCCGAGTGAATGAGCAGCACGTTGGCCTGCGCAAGCACGCGGACCTCTACGGGCGCACTGCCGGTCTTCACTGTGGCGACGGCTTTGGCGAGGTCGAGCGTGCCTTCCGCGATTGTTTCCGGACTGCTGGCGCTCAAGACAATTTCAGCGCAGGGCAGCGCGGTGGGATAGGGCTTCTTCCAGCTGCCGACAGCGCCGTGGCAGTTGGTGACTGTCCCGCTGGCGGGGTCGATGACTGGCATCGGCGGATCGCTTTCGGTGTCGACGCGCAGATCCCAGCAGTCGTTCTTGGCGAGGCGCAGCCGGAGGTCGTTGCCCACAGAATAGACGATGGCGTTGAGCTCGCCGTTGCCGATGACAAGCCCCCGCTTGGAGATGTCTGAGAGCGGGCTCACCGTCACCGCGGAGGCGGCCAAGGCCTCAGGATAGGGAATTCCCGCGGCGACTTCCGCTCGCACCTCAGCCAGCGGCACCAGCAGCAGGGCAAAGAAAATGATGTCGGACTGTTTCAGCACTTTCATAGGGAACCTCCGTAATTACTGGCCGAACCCCAAGTCTTCGCCCTCGTGCAGAACCACGCCGATTTGCTCCAGACTGCCGTGCCGGCCGTTATACCACAGCAGCCATTTCGTGCCGTCGAATATCGCGTAGGGCTTGTAGCACGCGTCGTGGTCCCATTTGTCCTTGCCGGGAAAGATGATCGGGTTAGCGGGATGGCGCTGCCAGTTCGTGATGCCATCCTGGCTGCGGGCGAGGCAGATCCTGGCCGTGCCCTCATTTTCGAACCCGATGTAGAACATCACATACCAGTCGCCGACTTTCTCGACCTGACAGGCGGTCACCTTGTGCTTCTCCCACGGATTCTTCGAATCGGCAGTGAAAATCGGGTTGCTCTCATGCTTCTTCCAGGTCAGCCCGTCTGGACTGGTGGCAATGCCGATGGCGTTCGGCTCATTCTGCTCGCCGCCGGAATACCACATGCGGAATAGTTTAGCCTGCTCGTCCCAGAGCACCGACGGGCACATGACGGCAACGTTCTTTTCCCACGGCTGGTCAGCAGTCAGAATCGGCCGGTCACTCATGCGTTTCCACGTCACGCCATCGGGGCTGTTCGCGCAGCCGATCCATGACCGGCCCTTGGCCTGGCCGGTGTACCACATGTGATAGCCATCCGCGCGCTTTAAGACATAGGGCCGATTGATGACGTCTTCCCAGCCGGTCTCCTTGCGCGGCCCGAACACAACCTGCGGCGGCTCGCTCCAGTGAATGCCGTCCTTGCTCTCGACGAGCGCGATGCTCTTCTTCGGCCGCCATGAAAGCCACATCCGGTACTTGTCGCCGTCGCGCAAAACGGAAATGTCAAAGCATGTGCCGTACTGTCCGCCCATCACCGGATTGCTCTCGAACTTCTTCCAGCCCGCCGATGTTTCCGGGGCAGCGGCTTCCGGAGCTACAGAAAGCTTGCCCGTCACCCGCGTGAGCTTGTCCGAGGCGGCGATTTCCTTGCCGTCGCTGAATACGCGCAGGCCTTTGCCTTTGCCGTACCGCTTACCTTCCTTGTCAAAGAGGATGGCCAGCCCGTGACCGTGGTAGCGGATCTGATCTAGGCAGAAGTAGTCCCACGTCCCCTCCGGCACGAGCGGGTTGACCTCGACCGTCTCGTCGGCGCGCGGCCGCAGGCCGATCAGGCCGCTGATCACGAGGTCGCAGAAGGTCGAGTGGTTGTAGTCCTTGCCGCGCTCGGGGATTTTGCCGCCACGCCGGATGAGCATGGTGCGGGCGATCCAGTCACCGTTGGTCGGATTCTGGTCTTCGTCGATCCACGGCACGACGCGGCCATCGTCGAGTTTGAGCCGGTGCGACTTGGCGTAGATACGCAGCAATTCGAAGTAGTCCTTCGGACTGACGGCATCTTGCGGAGCGCCGTTCAGCAGATTCGCTAAGCCGGTGAGGGTGATCGCGGTGGAAAATGGCCACACCGGGCCGTTCCATTGGCAGTGGTGGCCGGTGTAGGAGATCGCAAACTTTGGATGCCGCTGTTCCGCCGTCGTCAATCCAAACGGCGCGAAGAAACCTTGCGGATCTTTGACCTGCTTCCACGCGGCCGACTTGTCAGCGTCGGGCAGATTGAAATACCACGGCGTGTAACCGTGCAGTTCGCGGACATCGGACAACTTCGTGTCCTCGCCGCGAGGCAAGACCTTGAAGAACTGTGCCGACGGATCCCACAGTTTGTCCTGGGTCAGCCGCTTGATCTCCAGCGCCTTTGTGCGGAACCGCTCCGCAACATCCTTCTGCCCCGCCCGCTCCGCGATCTGGGCAATCGCCAACGCATCGCCATACATGTAGCTGTTGATCGTGGCGCGGTAACCGAGCTGTTTCGGGTGCAACGTGCCGCTGATAGACCACTCCATGCCATCGCGGTCATCCATCTGCCAAAACAGCCCGTTGGAATCGCGGTGATCGCCTTCCCACGCCTCGTAGTTCCTGATCAGGCCAGGCAGCAGGTCTCTGGCGAGCCGGTCGTCGCCGGTGACCTGCGCGCGAGCCCAGATCGCATCCGCGACCCAAAAGCTGTAACGCCGGGGTTCGCCGCCGTTAAACCAAAAGCGGGAATAGTCATCGAGCACTTTCGGATCCGCCAGCCAGCGCCCTTCATAGATGTGGTGGCCTGCCGCACAGCTGATCGAGTTGAATTTTCCCGCCCAGCTGACAGTGGGCAGAAACTCATCCACGATCCAGCCAGACGGCGTCTGCTTGATGTGCTTCCGATAGGTCCACCAGCGGAAGTAGTAAATCTCCTCTAGCTCTTTGTCAGGACAGTCGAGCAGCGGGATGTTGTCTTTCAGAAAATCCCATGCCGCGACATTCGTGATGGCTCCCTTGTAAAACTCGTTGTCGCTCTTATTGAAGTCGGTGACGTAATGCCGGAATGCCTCGGCTTTGAGGATCGGTTCGCCGCCGATCCGCATCGGCCGGCTATGGGTGGTAGCGCCCAATATGGCGTCCGCCCGCGCATCGGATGCGCCTGCTACGGCCAAACTCACCAGAGCTAGCCAGACGGCGAACAGAGACCTTATGCGTGTCATAGCCATGATTCCTTTTTATAATTTCTTAAGGGGAATGATGCGGGTCGCTCCGTCCTTGAGACTCACTTCAAGGGTCGTGTTAGCACCCTCAGTCTTAATCGAGAGCCCCGGGGTTGAAGGGGCTGCCCACGTGCCCGAAAGCACAAGCCGCACCTGCGATGGCCGTGAATAGCCCCAGTCATCGCTGTTCACTTTGCCTTCGGCGTCGCGACGGGCTCCCGTGTCATCGAGATTCAGGTCCGGATCGCTGACGTAGAGCGACAGGCCCTCGGACGTCCGCTTCACGAGGGCCAAGCACGCCCGGGAGGCGGAGAGGATCGGCCCGTCTGCCAATGCGGGAGCCGCCTCAAACAGCGCATACGAGAAGGTCTTGTCCGGCGTGGACTTGACGATGTGCGCCGCGGCGTCGAGGCGCACGGCCTTCAGCGGGGGCTGGCTGGTCATCGCCTGGTGAAACGCCTCCACCTCTTCGCGCTTCGCCTGAGGCAAAAGCACGTAGCGGTACGTGGCGTTCTTCGGTCCGCGGCCATGGCTGATCCAGGCGGTGGACCAGTTGCCTTTCGTGTCCGCCTTGTCATCGGCATCTCGGGAGACCTGAGCTGAGCGGCGCACCACGAGCTCCTGCCCGGCCGGCACGTGGTAGCCGTTTCCGTGGGAGTCCATGAGCCAGGCGGCCTCGTGGCGCTTCTCTTCAGCAGGCAAGGCGGCGAGGGCTTTACCGCCGATCAGGATGGGCTCGCTCGCCTTGCCGATCTCCTCCTGAAACAGCGTCGTGCCGTGCTCGTCGTCCTTCAAGCCGCTTGAAATGCCGCTGCCGAGACACAGCACCGCCCCGCCGAAACAGTGCCAGGACTTGCGCGCGACAAACGAATCGAGCTTCACCTCTTTCGCCCCGTGCAGGGCCAGGGCGAAAAGCCCATTGCCGTCGGGCCCGTCGAGACCTCCGGCGAAAGCCTGGTCGCTGAAGTACTGCTTCCAGCCGGTCCAGGTGATGCGGGCGGGCGGCAAGAGGGGCGTGGTTGTTCCCGGGAAACGTGCCCAGTCGAAGCCGGGCTTTCCGAAGTCGATATTGTGATAGGACCTGTTGTTCGAGAGTTCGGTGAAGTCTTTCGCGGTCAGCAGCTCGAGCGTGCCGTAGCCGAGGAAGGTCACCATGGGAAACCCGGCCGAGCCCCCGGCCTCGCGGGCGTAGATGTAGCGCGAATGGCCCTTCACTTGCAGCAGCCAGTCGGCGCGGCGGTGCACGGCAAGCGCCGCGTACGGCCAGGTCCAGTGGCCGGAGGGTACGGGCTCCGCCGCAAGCCCAAGCGTGCGGCACTGCTCCTGCGCCAGCTGGTGCAGGGTCGAGAAGGGCGGTGTCGGCTGCTCGCGGACGAGGAGGCGAAGCCAGGCGGCCGCAACCAGCGGATCCACGGGCTGTTGGCCGTCGGGCGTTCCTGCCAGGGTCATGTAAAGGAAAGGTGCGGAGCTCTGCGCGGTGTTGTAGTGCCGCACGAAGCCGCTCTTCCCGCCGAGGGTGAGCGGCAGGGTGTTCTCGCGCAGCAAGAGCCGGTAGCGCAGGAGGACGTCGCGGAAGAAACCATGGCCGCGCGGGCTCACCGCGTAGGGCGTCGCCGAAAGATCGTAAATCGTCCGCGAGAGCGCGAGCAGCGACCCGCTTCCGTAGCCGGGGATGAAGCTCTGGTGATGGAAGGTCGAGCCATCGGGCTTGAAAGTGTCGCAAAGCCCGGGTGAGTATTGGAGCACCACGCGGTCGAGCCAGGCTGAGAAGGACTGCAGGTCGCGAACCTTCTCAGGCGAATCCGGGCCCATGAGGATGGTGATGAGGAGGCGCTGGACGGACATGCGCGTGTAGTCGCAGTCCTCCCCGAGTTCCCCCGGCCGATAGGTGCGCCCGCGAAAGCTCATCATGGCCACCGACTTGTCGGTGTAGATGCGATCAAGGGCCAGGCGGTCTTTGAGCTCGGCGAGGACGTCGGCCATCAGCCGCCCGCTGGCGCGCAGCGGCTGGCGCAGGAGAAAGGCGGCCTCCAAATAGCCGTCGCCTCCGGCCCACGAGTCGGGCATACCGCCGAGGTAGCGCTGGAAATCCCAGAGCTCGAAGAAGCGCGAGAGGAGCTCCATCCGAAGCGTTTCGTCGCTGGCATGCGTGTAAAGGTGCGCGAGGTGGGCCATGAGCAGGGAGTAGTCGCGCTCCTTGCTGCGGTAACCCTGCTCGTTCACGGTGTCGACGGTGACGTTGAGCCCGCGCCAGCCTTTCTCTGTGTGGCAGATGCCCAGATCGCTGACGCGGCGGCGCACTTCTTCCAGGCTCCAGTTGGTGAACATTTCGGGATTAGGATCTTCCCGAAGTTCACGTTCGACCCGCGACTCGATGACTTGGAACGCCTTGAGGTCTTCTGCGGTGGGCGCTTGCGCCGGGGGCACGGCCCAGCCTTCGGGGTAGACGTGGAGCCCGACATTATCGGGGCGTACGAGCTCTTTTTCGGCCAAAGCATACTGGCCAATAAGAAGCCGCCCGGGTTTGCCCGTCGGCGCCCGGATCGTCACCGTATCCACTGCCCTTGTGATGAAACCCTTTACAGAATCAATGCCAGTTTGGGCATTCGTGGAGTAGCGTTCGCTGCTGGAAAGCTCCACTCGATTCCACTCCCGGCGCTTGGCCTTGAACTGGAGCGTGCAGACTGGCGCTTCCTGGCCATGGCTGAACTCGACCGTGAAGGTGCGCCCGTCGGGCACGGGCGCCTCCTGAAAATAGGCCAAGAAGAAATGCGCCGCGTAGCCCAAGGGCTTTCCCAGATAAGGGAGCGTGAGCGTCCCGCCCGCCTCGTATTCCCACGCGAGGGCGTGTTCGGTCCCGAAAGCGGGGTCGTCGGACCAGCCGCGTTTCCCATGAGCCACGGAGACCTTTTCGAGCGTCTTCGAATCCAGGGTGAGCCAGTCACCCGAACCGGCGGCCTTCGTCCCTTCAGCTACGCACAGTCCGGCAAGCGGTGCCAGCAGCAGGGCGTTGAGGAGTGCGAGAGAGTGTTTCATAGTCGTGCTTTTGCAGCGATTATAAAGAATAGCCATCGGTTGATCTACTTGAAGGAATGCGAGGTGTCCAGCTCCTGCCGCGTGGCGATGGGCACATAGCCGATTTCAAACCCCTTGGGCGGGGTGACGAGCTGGGCGGGGTCGAGGTCGGCGAGCGTGCCGACCGTGGGCGGCGCGAGGTAGTCGCGGTCCTTCGTCCAGGCGCGGTGCAGCTTCTCCACCTTCGCCTGCATCTTCTCCCGCTCCTCCTTTGTCAGATCGGCATTCAGCAGCGCCGGCTGGTCAGCAAAGCGGTACCAGTAATAGGTCACCACGCTGCTGTCGCCGAGGTGCGCCTTGAAGGGTCCGGCCACCGGGCCGGGCTTCTTGAACGAACTCTGGGGTGCTTCGGGTGTGTCGTAAGGTTCGGAGGGCTTCTCCTTGGGCCGGTCGAAACGCAGTTCAGCCAACCCCGACTTGGCTGGAATCTCAGTGGACTTGGCCACGACCCACTTCTCTTTCTTCCCGTCATTCTGTAGACGGAAATATTCGGGCAGTACCACGCGAGAGCCGTTCGGCGCAGAAACCTTCTTCACGAACTCCGTGTTCCACGTATAACCGTATGTCGTGGGGTCTGGGCTGATTGGTGTTGAAAACGAACTCCAGGCCATCGCCACCTTCTTCTCCTTCGGCGTCCGCTCCGCGTAGATCTTCCAGGTCGAACCGCCGTTGGCGCGGAGCGTCTGTACATAGGCGCCTTCGGGGTTGATTGCGCCGCTGACCGCCGGGCCGCCTTCGAACCACGCCTTCACGCCATCCCACAGGGCTTTCTTGTTGTAGGAGGTCAGACGGTGCAGGACAACGGTGTTGCCGTCAGGCCCCACGGGAAAAGAGGTCGGCGCCACGCGCGCGAAAGCCTCGCCCTTCTCGTCCACTGCGAGCGCGGCTGGCACATACTGGGTCTCCATTTGGAACGGTTTGTTCGGAGCCGAGGAACGCGAATCCAGCAGCAAGCCTGCATAATTCGTATTCACCTCGGCGGAGCGCGACCAGAAATAGGGCGTGAAGAAACAAACCGGGCCTTTGAAGTTTTTGGTGCTGAGGAACAGGGTCCAGCAGTTATCGCCGGTCGGCACAGGCTTGCCCCCGGTGGTCGCTTTGGCAGCTGTCAGCGGCAGCGGCAGATAGCCGTAGCCGAACAAGTCGCCGCAGATGCCCTGCTTGAGGTTCAGGCCGTCGATCGGAAAAAGCAGCCAGGGGCTCAGCTGGGCCACGCCGTAGAGGCCCTGGGGCTTGTCCCACGTCCCCCACCCATGCGCGGGCCCGTTGGCGATCTCTTTGAAATTCACGGCCACGCCGCCCATGATGAACTTCGGCGTCTCCGTCGGGAAGCGCGTGTCTCGCCACCAGCCCAGCCCACCCTCGATGTCGGAGTAAAGGTTCGTCGGCGGCTTGCCCTCGTACTGCGCATGCATCCATGTGCCGAAGAGCCCCGTCTGGAAGCGGTGCCCCGGATACTGCTCCAGCAGCGGCCAGGCTGCGGCATAGAGCGAAAATCCAGCATTGTAGGTGTCCGAGACTTTGTCTGTGGAGACCAGCAGGTAGCCTGCCATTTCAGCTTTTTTGACCTCTGCGGGAAAGGCCGCGCCCGACAGAGTCGGCAACAGGACGGCGAGAGTGAGGATGTGTTTCATAGTAGCTCCCTGAATCAAAACAGAATCAACTTAATCGCTGCCACGACTGCCAGCGCCAGCGCAACTCTTTCAAATAGTTTCTGGTTCATGTGCCGCACAATCACCGGCCCGAGACAGGCACCCGGCACCATCGGCAGGATCAACATGGCGTCCATCATTAACGACTCTTCGGTGATCAGCCCCAAGTGGACGCTGAACGGCACCTTGAACGCATTCACCAACATGAAGAACCACGCGCCCGTCCCGATGAACTCCAGCTTCGGCAGTCCGACCGCCAACAGATAAAGAACCATCACCGGCCCCGCCGCATTCGCCACCATCGTCGTGAATCCCGCCAGCACCCCCATGGCTGCCGTAAACCAAACCGTGTGCGGCAGCCGCACGGACAGGGCCTCACTCTGGCGCTGACGCCAAACATGCAGCGCCACCATCGCCACCAGAATGACCCCAATCATCCGCTGCACCTGAGCACTGCTGACCTTGCCCAGCGCGAAAGAGCCGGCTACGATACCGATGACGACCCAAGGAAACAGCTTCACCACATGCGGCCAGACCGCGTGTTTGCGGAAGAAAGCCACGCCGAACACATCTGCGCACAGCAACAGCGGCAGCAGAGCGCCCGTCGAGGCCCGGGCCGGCAGCGCGTTGGCGAACAGCGCTACGGACAACACGCTCACTCCTGCGATGCCAGTCTTCGACAAGCCCGTAACGAAAGCGCCAAGCCCCAGCAACACCATCTGGATGACCGTCAACTCGTTAGCGGTAGAGAAAGTCATCATACGTGTGGCCTTTGTCGGCGTAGGCGGCGGCGAAGAAACCAGAGCCCCCATTGTAGGCCGGGACGAGTGACGCGCGGCCTTGCAGGGCGGCTGCCAGGTGGAGAAGCGCGAGAGGCTCGACCCGGTCGAACTTCACCCAGCCCTTCCGATAGCGGCCAGCGGCAAGGATGTTGTCGCCCACGCGCTCGGCCGCTTGCAGGTCCGCGCGTTCACGGGTCTTGCGATAAAGCTCCAGAAAGCCGAGCAGGGCGAAGGGATCGGCGCTTTTTTCAAACGCATTGGCCTTCCGGATGGAGCGCGTCATCTGGCCGATGAAATCGTCGTCGGTGAGCCGGTAGCCAAGGGCGTAGGTCCAGAAGTCAATCGCCCCGGCTTTGCCGGCGGTCAGGGTCCGGCCTTTCGGGCCGAAGTAGCCGTCTTTCTTGACGACATAGCCCTCCAGGCTGGTGCCGTCGGTGAGCATGGGAATGAAGGTGTTGTCCGCCGCGCGATAGGCCGATTTGCCCCACGCGGTCAAATCCTCGCGCGCCCATTGGACAAACTCCGTGCCATTGGTGCCAAGCGCTTCGCCGAGCAGCATGTGGCAGATGCGGGGGCGCACCTCCGGCGTATTGCCGTAGCAGGGGAAGAGCGTGCCTTCGACGACGTGGTGGCCAGGGAAATCATCGGCAAAGAAATACTGTGCGCGGTCGCCGCGGGTCTTGCCCACATCGTCGCACCAGGAGTTGGCCGCCTGGCTGAACTGATAGCCGCCGATGCCCGTTTTCGGATCGCGGGTCTCGACGTAGCGGTGGGCCAGGCGCTTCGCCCAGACCAGCGGTTCGGGGTCACCGGTGAATTTGCTCAGCATCGCCGCGGCATAGATCAGGTCGCTGCCGGCATTGATGAAGGTGAGGCCTTTGCCCCAGAAGAAGACGGGCGTCCCCTTGTACTCGCTCTGCCACAGCCGCCCCATTTTTTGCGGGTGGCCATGGCGGTTGAAGTCGAGGTTCGACCAATCGAGGACATGGCCGTTCCACATGTTCTCGATCAGAGCCTTGGTCGCGCCTGGATCTATTTCCCACATCAACTCGTAGAACGGATAATGGCATTTGAGCTCGTGGACCCGGCCTTTGTCTTCGGCGCAGACGACGATGTCGTCGGTGGCGTTGTAAGCCATGTGGCCGCCCCACGCGAGGAACCCGTTCTCCATGAGATTCGTCAGGGCGTACCGTGTGGCATCGACTGCGGCTTGCCGGTAGCGCGGATCGCCGGTGAGCGCGGAAAGCCCGACCAGCGTGCGGAAGAAGGTCTGCTGGTTGCCAAGGTCAGAGAGCACCCATGGATGGCCGTCGCGGGACTTCCACATGACGGGTTCGTGTGTGTCACTGTTGATGCCGTCGACGAACAGCGGTGTGCGCTTGGGGCCATACGTATCGCGACCGCCCTTCAGCGCAACGTCCGCAAAGGACTGGACGGCCTGAACAAAGCGGTCTGAGCGAGCGTCCTGAGCCATCGCGGTCGCCGCGAACTGGAAGGCAGAAACCTGTGCCAGCAGCAGGGCGCGGAACAAGGAGAGGAGGCGCCAAGGTGTTCTGTGTTTTTTCATTGTGCCTTTGCCTTTCTGGCAACCGGAGCCACGGTCGCCGAATGCATGCCCAGCAGACTCTTGCGCTCGGCGTTCGGCTCGGCGTTCCACGAGAACACGTGCGCACCGAAAAGGCCGATCAAACACCTCCAGCCGATTTAATTGCCCAAGGTCACCTTGAAGACCACGGCGTGCTGGCTAGGCCATGCAGACGGCTTCTGTATCACCAGCGCATCGGCCTCCTGCTTCCACACAAGCTTCTCGACGCTGCCCAGCAGCTGCACGTTCGAAACCAGCTTGTTGTCGGCCTTGGCGAGCGCACGGATCGTTACATCGACGGCAGGAACGCCAAGCGCAATGGCGTACAGCGTGCGGCCGTCCTTCGACTGCGTGAAACGGATATCGTCGGCGCTGAAACCGAAGTCCTCTTTGAAGGCCCCTCCGGTGACCGCCGCATTGCCCTCGCCGTACACGCGCCACGGACGCGAGCCGTGGATGGCCTCGCCGTTGATCGCCATCCACACCGCCAAGTCCTCCAGCAAATGCTCGACCTCCTGATCGATTGAACCGTCGGGACGCTGGATGACATTGAGCAACATGTTACCGTTCTTGCTGACTACGTCCGCGAGCGTCCGGATCACCCAGTCGGCGTCGCGGTACATTTTTCCGGTCTCTTTGATCTTCCACTCTTTGTTGTAGAACCAGTCGCCGATGGAGGTGTCGGTCTGCCACGGCTGCTCCTTGATGCCGGAGAGCCCGCCTCGCTCCACATCCTGCACGCCGATGCCCTCCACGTACGTGCCATGGCCGGGTTTCGTGGTCCAGTCCTTGAGGCAATAGACCACATCGAGTTTTCCGCCGCGTTTCGCGATGTTGGCGTTGTAGTAATGCGCCAGCATCTTGCAGCCCGTCTCGCCGAACGGCAAGGCCCCATCGGAATAGAGCAAGTCCGGCTGATAGGAGTCCACTAGGTCGGTGATGCGGGCCAGCCATTCCTTGGCCCATCGAGGATCCGTGCTGTACCAGGCGTTGTCACCGGGCAGAGCAGCCGGGTGATAAAGGTCCTCCCACTTCGGATCAGCGCCATCGTAAGGCACGCCGGCCTGCGGCCCTTTCTTGTCCGCGCCGTGGCTCGGCTGCCACCAGGTGAAACTTGCGCCGAGATGTTCCGAGACGCCGAACTTCAGCCCCTGCGCCAACGCGGCTTTTTTCCACGCTCCGACGATGTCTCGCTTGGGCCCCATCTGCACCGCATTCCAACTGTGGAACTTCGAATCCCAGAGGTCGAAGTTGTCGTGGTGCACGCCCATGCTCACGAAGTAGCGCGCGCCCGCCGCCTTGTAGAGCGCCATCAGCCGGTCCGGATCGAACTTCTCGGCTTTCCAAAGCGGGATGATATCTTTGTAGCCGAACCTGGAGGGATGGCCGTAGTGCTCGAGATGGTATTGATACTTCTTGTCGCCCTCGACATACATGCGCTTGGCGTACCAGTCGCCGAACATCGGCACCGACTGCGGACCCCAGTGCGCCCAGATGCCGAACTTCGCGTCGCGGAACCACTCCGGGCACTGGTACTGCGCAAGCGAGGCCATGTCGGGTTTGAACGGGCCCTCTGCGCGTTTCTGCTCCTGCACCGCAGAGGCCCCTGCCGCTGCGAACGCCGTCACCCCCAACAACGCTGTCTTAAACCGATTCATATTCGCACGTCCTCTCGTTTGTTCACCCCGCACACTGTGCAGGCTCAACTGACTGTTTTTTGACAGGCCTGTCTGAAAGTGGGGTTCGGGTGTCAGCCCGCCCATCCTGATCGCACCGCCTGCTTAGTTCGCCGGAACCAACTGGACCGAGCGAAGGTTGATCGCCTTCCACGTGGCGGCGTCGGCCGCGCGGACTTTGACCTTCTGCACCCCGGCTTGGGCGATTGTCAGCGTTCCCGCTGATACGCTCTGAAACTTCACCCAATCGCCCGTCTTCGGCAGCTTCACGGTCAGCGCTCGACTGCCGACCTCGACGACCGCCGTTGCCCCTTCGTGCGCGGTGGCAGTGTTCAGGCTCACCGCGTATGCGCCCACCTTGTCGAACCGAACATTCCAAGAGACCCAGTCGGCGGAGCTGTCCCAAAACCCGATATTCTCACCCCCGCCTTTTGTCTCGACCTGAACGTTGCCCTGCAAATCGGCGTCACCCGCGTTGAGCGTCAGCTTGCCCGCCGCATCGGCCTGAACGACGCTCGCCGCCACAGCCACCGGCACGGGCTTCAAATCCGTACCCGTGATCCGCAGCGCGCAGGTAAAGTCAGACACCTTCTGCGCCGGCATCGTCACGATCAGGCCTTCTGCGGTCTGCTGCCACTCGACCTTGCCGTCATATCCGAGCAAGCTGACCTGAGCGATCTTGTTGATGTCTTCACCCGCCGGTTTCGCCAGCGAACGGACGGCCAGCTTGCCGTCTTCGGGCCAGCCCAGCGCGATCGCGTAGAGCGTCGGGCCTTTGACCGTGAAGCGGATCTCCTTGGCCGTGTACTTGAAATCTTCCTTGAACGCGCCGCCCTTGACCTTCACCGCGCTCTCGCCGTACACGAGCCAAGGCCGCGTGCCGAAGATGGCTTCCCCGTGAACCGCACTCCACTGAGCCAGCTGCTCAAGCATCTGCTCGACTTCAGGGTCGAGCGAGCCGTCAGGTCTCTGGACGACATTCAACAGCAGGTTGCCGTTCTTACTGACATTGTCCACCAGCATGTGGATCACCCAGCTCACGGGACGAAACTTCCAGTTCTTGTTGTAGAACCAGTCGCCGATGGAGGTGTCCGTCTGCCATGGATACGGCTCGATCTTGGGCATGATGCCGCGCTCCAAGTCCTCCACCCACCGGCCGTCGGACTTCTGCTTGCAGTTATAGACCGCCTCCGCCTTACCGTTGTGCTGAGCGGCGTTGGCGTTGTACAGGTGCGCGATCATGCTGAGTCCGACCTCGTTGCCGAAGGCGACCCCGCCGTCGCTGTAGAGCAGGTCGGGCTGATAGTTGTCAACCAGCTCCTTGATCTCGTCGTACCATTGCTGCTGCCAGCGCGGGTTCTTGCTGTACCAGCCGGTGTCGCCCGGCTCGGCCGGAAAATGGTAGAGGTCCTGATACTCCGGATTCGCGCCGTCGTAGGGCACGCCCGCCTTGGGCCCCTCTTTGTCCGCGCGATGGCTGGACTGGAACCAAGTGAAGCTGGCGCCCAAGTGCTCAGACACGCCGAAGTAGAGCCCCTGCTTCTTCGCCGCTTTCTGCCAGTCGCCCACCACGTCGCGGTGCGGCCCCATATTGACCGCGTTCCATTTGTGGAGCTTGGAGTTCCAGAGGAAGAAATTGTCGTGGTGCGTGCCCATGCTGACGAAGTACTTTGCGCCCGCCTTCTTGTAGAGCGCCATCAGCCGGTCCGGATCCCATTTCTCCGCCTTCCAGAGCGGGATGATGTCCTTGTACCCGAACTCCGACGGATGCCCGTATGTCTCCAAGTGGTGCTTGTAGTAGCGGTTGCCCGGCTCATACATGCCGCGTGCGTACCAGTCGCCCTCCATCGGCACCGACTGCGGACCCCAGTGAGCCCAGATGCCGAACTTCGCATCGCGGAACCACTCCGGACACTGGTACTGTTTGAGAGAGTCCTTGTCCGGTTTATACGGGCCGTCCGCGATTTTCTGCTCTGTAGCCGCATTTGACGCGATTGTCGCGAACACGGTCATCCCCAGCACCATCGTCGTCATCCGGTTCATTGTTTGGCTTCCTTATTGCATGTTGTACCGGCTTCAGCCGGCCCAGGGCACAGTCTCGTTGCCGACTGAAGGCGGTGCAACGAACAAAGATCAGCGCCCCGACGCATGGGGCGCAAAGATTGCAACCGCGACGCTCGCACCAGGTTCGCCGCGGCGCTTGGTTAGACCTAATTGGGTGGTCCATGAATTATCGGGTTGTAGTAAAATGTCCAATACTTCCACTGTTGGTCAATCGCCTGATCAACGCCATTCGTCTCCACCACAAAATGGAACGACCAAATGCCGTTCGACCAGCGTCGAATGCGTGAACCGTCAGAACCACATGGATAAACGTCGGCTCTCAAGGCCTCGAACTTTTGCTCGATGTCGTAACGATGCGGCTCAACCTGAATGGTGTAGCGTTTACCACTTGGATCCGCGATGTGCGACTGCTCGACGACAATCGTCTCCCGCTTCATGTCTATTCCAACCAATACATACCGGTCATCACACAAAAGCAAAGGCGGATGAACTGGCCCACTGACGAGAGATTCCTGCCTGAGCGGAATGCACCCGGAGAGCAAAACCATCAGCGCGAGGAGTGTGTGTGACGGCTTCACTAGGTATGCCTTACGCATTTTCCCAACCGCCTATTTCTTCAGCTCTTCGTCGAAACAGACCGCGACCTTGCCACAGTTGCCGCCCGCCATCAGCGCATACGCCTCGGCCGCTTTCTCCAGCGGGAAGCGGTGCGTGATGAGCTTGTCCGGGTGGATGCCCCAGCGCACGAGCCGCTCGACCAGCTCCTCCATGCGCCAGATGTTGGTGACCCACGAGCCGTAGATCGTCTTCTGGTCGTGGATGATGTCGGGACTCGGGTTGAAATTGACCGTCCCGCCCTCGCCGATGAACACGATCTTGCCCCACTTGCGCGTGGCCTGGATCGCGGTGAGCCGGCCCTTGTCGCTGGCGGAGCACTCGATCGCGCGTTCCACGCCCTGGCCGCCGGTCAGCGCCTTGACCTGCGCCACCGCATCCGGCCCGGCCGGGATCACATGGTCGGCCAGTTTGAGGCGTTTGGCGATCTTCATGCGCGCCTCGCTCACATCCGTGCCGATGGTCAGCGTCACGCCCATGGCTTTGCAGAGTTGCAGAGCTGCTAGGCCCACAGGCCCGAGACCGGTCACGAGCACCGCGTCGTTGCCGCAGACACCGATCTTCTCGAGCCCCTCGTAGACCGTGCCGAAACCGCACGCCACCTGGGCGCCGTCGGCGTAGCTCAGCGAATCCGGCAGCAGCACCAGGTCCTTCTCCTCGGCCACGATGTAAGGCGCCATGCCGCCGTTGCGCTGCCAACCGTAGGCTTTGCGGTATTTCTCGCTGGTGCAGGAGATCATATACCCGCGGCGGCAGTCGTTGCAGAGTCCGCAGCCGGAGATGTGGTACACGATCACGCGGTCGCCCTCTTTGAAGCGCCGCATGCCCGGCCCGCATTTCACGATCTGTCCGGCCGGCTCATGTCCCGCGACCATGCCCTTCTGATAGCCTTCGGGGCCCTTCCCCAGATGCTCGTGATAGATGCAGCGGATATCCGAGCCGCAGATGGTGCAGGCCTTGGTCTTCAGCAGAACCTCTCCGTGCCCCAACTCGGGAATGTCGTACTTCTTGAACTCCACCGTGCTGTTGCCCGGCAGATAGGCGCCCGTCATCGTTTTCGGAATCTTGCTCATGGTTTCTCCTCTTCCTAACAGTCCAATAGCCTACAGCATAAAAGCCTTTTCTCACTGCTTAATCGCGCCGTCCAAGTCCCACAGGTCTTCCCACGACAGTCCTGCACGCCAGAGAAAGACCTGCCCTTTGATCAGCCGGCAATTCTTGTCGATCTTCGCGATCGCGCGCAGGTCTTCCGGCGTGAGCGGATTGTCGACAGCCGCCTTGAGGTTGCCGAGAAGCTGACCGCGCTTCACCGCGAACGGAATCGTCACCTCGCCGCGCTTCACCGCCCACATGATGCACACGACGGCGGGATGCACGCCCAGCCGGTCCGCAATCTTCAGGATGACGGGGTCCTCCGTGTCGCACGTGTCAGCCGGCGTACGGTCGCGCTCCGGACGCGAGGGCGAGCCGATCGGGCAGAAGCCGATGGGCTGGATGCCGTTCTCAACCATGTAGGCGTAGAGCTCCGGCTGCTGGAGATGCGGATGGATCTCCATCTCGTTTACCGCCGGCTTAACCGTGCAGTCGCGCAGCAGCAGTTTCATCTTGGCGGCCGTCATGTTCGAGGTGCCGATGGTCCTGACCAACCCCATGCGGACCAGCTCCTCCATCTGCGCCCAGACGTTCATGTAGGCCGCATGAATGTAGGGCTTGGCGTTCGGGTTGTGGTAGTCCCCGGCGCACCCCTTGGGATGGAAGTTCGGGAACGGCCAGTGCACAAGGTACAGGTCCAGATAGTCCAGCCGGAGGTCTTTCAGAGACTGTTTGCACGACCTGATCACCTCACCGTCACCGTGCATGTCATTCCAGACTTTCGAGGTAATCCACAGCTCTTCGCGCGGCACACCGCCCTGCCGGACCATCTGCAACGCCTCGCCGACCAGCGCCTCATTGCCATAGACCGACGCGCAATCGAAATGCCGGTACCCGAGCGTCGACGCCTCAATCACCGCCGCCGCGACCTGCTCGCCGCTGTACTTGTCTGAACCGAACGTGCCCATCCCCACAACCGGCATCCGCACACCGCTCGCGAGAGTCCGTTTCGGAACCAAGTCAGGATCGATCCCATCCGCCGCCAAGGTCAGTTTGATGTCTCTCATGTCCGTGCTCCTCACATCGGGCCTGTTACGCTGGGAATGGCACCGCTCAATGTGTAGTCAAATCATACGCCGTTACCTGAAAAAAGGGAATGGACAGAATTGACCGGTTGATGGATATTATTGACTTTGTGAAATCCGCCTCCTTCATTTCAAAGCAAGTGGTCTCGGGCGAGTACTACTTCCTGAACCTGCTCCCGGACAAGGAGGCGTCAGGCACGGTCGTGTGCGGCGGGCGCGAACAGTGCGACCCGCACTACCGGATTGCGCGCAGCCGGTTCAACTACCATTCCATCGAATACGTCGTCGCCGGACAGGGCGACTTGGGCGTGAACGGAGACCGCTTTCCTCTGCGGCCCGGCGCGATCTTCTATTACAGCCCAACGACCTCGCATGAGATCACCACCGACCCCGCACAGCCGCTGGACAAGTATTTTGTCGATTTCTGCGGACCGCGCTTTACGCGTTTGCTCAAGGGCCACCCGCTCGCGGGTCACGAGCCCTGCTACGTCAGCCCGACGCTCCGGATGCAGGAGCTCTTCGCCAGCCTCCAGCAGAGCGGCCGCAACGCGGGAACCCACACCCAGAGCATCTGCGGCTGCCTGCTCGAACTGCTGATCCTGCAGGTGGCCGAGAACGCCCTGTCGCAGGACGATGCGGAGTCTCCCGCGCAGCGCACGTACCAGCGCTGCCGGCAGTTGATCGAGCGGCAGGTTCTGGCGTTGCATGCGCTGAACGACATCGCTGAGGCTTGTCACATCAACGCTCCCTACCTGTGCCGACTCTTCAAGCGGTATGGCGCGGAGTCCCCTTACCAGATGCTGATCCGGCTGAAGATGCGGCACGCCACCGACCTGCTCAACGGCTCCCCGGCGCTCATCAAGCAAGTTGCCAAGGCGACCGGTTTTGCGGACCCCTACCACTTCTCCCGCGTCTTCAAGAAAGTCTACGGCGTCTCGCCCCGCGCCTTCCTCCAGTCCGCCCACCGCGCAACAGGAGAATAGACGTTTAGCGTTCCAGGCCTTATAGGCGGTTAGGGGCAGGCGGCATTTCTTTGGACGCCGCCGCCCCTTCACCTCATCTACATCCTCTGCGCTACGCGTGAGACCGTCTTCGGCCGACGGCACTCAAAGCCTGATCGGCTACTTCGCGGCGAGTTGCGCTGGGGCGTCTTCGATGACCACGCGGAAGCCGACATCGAAGGGCCGCATCCAGCCGGGGTAGCCCCAGCGCCAGGACGAGGTCGAGCGGATCGAACGGCGGTACCACGAGCCGCCGCGCACGACCTTGCGCTCGTCGACAGTGGCGTTGTTGCGTCCGTCTTTCTCGCTGTACGGATAGGCCTTGTAGGCCGAACGCGTCCACTCGGCGACGTTGCCGTGCATGTCGCACAGGCCCCACGCGTTGGGCGCGTAGGCGCCGACCTTGGCGAGGTGCAGGACGCCGTCGTTGAAGCGCCGGTCGCGCAGCTCGTAATCGTACAGGGGCGAGGGCAGTCTGGCCGGCTTGGGGTCATCGCCTCGCGCGATCGGCTTGGGGTCCACGCCCTCGACCGCCAGCTCGATGAGCATGTAGTCCGCGAGGTTCTCCGACTTGGAGAAATCGGCGTTGAAGTCACCGTAGTTCATCGGCGTGGACGTGCCCGCACGGCAGGCCCACTCCCACTGCGCCTCGGTGGGTAGACGCACATTCTTGCCGAGCTTTTTCGAGAGCCACGCGCAGTAGGCGTTGGCCTGCTCCCACGACACGCGGATCGCGGGGAAGTCCGGCCCGTTGACGAAGTAACCCCGGTTGACCTGGTCCTTGTAGTGCTTGTCATACACGCCGTTCTCAAAGGACGGGTCGAACTGCTGGAACTGGGCCATGGTGACCTCGGTGGCGCCCATCCAGAAGGGCTTGTCGATCGTAGCAGCGCACATCGGCTGCTCGGCGGGCGTCTCGTCGTTGCTGCCCATCACGAAAGAGCCGGCAGGGATCTTGACCGCTTTGAGCTTCTGCCCGCCGCCGAGATCGAACTCGGCGGACGCACTCCCGCCCTGCTTGGCTTTAGCGGCGGACGCGTCGAAGGGCCAGCCGTTCACGGTCGGTGCGGGCGCGGGGTCGGCAGGTTTCTGCGGCGCCTTGAATTCCGCTGGCTTGTAGGGGTTCGCCACGACTTCGGGATCGAAATCATCGTTGGCGTATTTGATGGCCATCTCCCGCCTGCGGACCAGCACCTCTTTCTTGTCGCCGCCCATGCGCTCGGTCCAGCTGCCCCAATACGGCACGTTGAGGTCGATCCACGTGCTGAGGCGATCCCACTGTTCGGGGCTCAGCACCACACCCTTGTGGCCCTTCCTGAGGAGTTGGACCAGCTCGGAGGTCTCGGCGTGGAACTCCAGCGGCGTCAGCAGATGATAGTCGCCCTCCGGCCCGTTGCGGCGCACATACGGCATGAGGTTCACATACGCCGTGGAGAAGCCGCTGTCGCCGGGTGTATTCTCGAAGTTCGGAATCGGCTGGCCGAGCTTGTTCTTGGCCGTGGCCTTGCCGTTGTGGCAGCCGACGCACGACTGGTCGAGCACGGGCTGCACCTCGCGCTCGAAGGCGAAGTTGCGGCGCGGGCCGTACCAGGGCTTGATGGCCTGGGCTTTCTTCACGACTGCCTTGGTCGCGTGGTTGACCGGCGAGTTGTTCTGCTGCTCGTGGCAGCCCATGCACGAGACCCGCTCGCCCGGCATGCCCACGAACCAGGAGCGCATCATCTGCATGGCGTTGCCGTTCTCGTCCAGCGGCTGCATCGCAAGCGGGACGTTGGCCGGTGCCGTGAACATGCACGAGCCATCCGCCTCCACCTCCACGGTGCCGAGCATCACGCGCGGGTCCCACGGCCCCTCGAAGCCGATGGTGTAATGGCCGCCGATATTTCGCGGCGAATATTCGTACTGGAAGACGCGGAAGGCTTTGACTTTGCCGTTCGGCACGCCGCGCAGCCCTTCGCCCAACTGAGCGCCGACCAAGTAGACCGTGCACTCTTTCGCTCCCTTGACATAGCGGTCAGAAGGCAGCACCGGCTTGGGCTGCTTCTTGAGCGGGATGGGCTCGTAGAGGTTGTCAAAGGGCGACTGCCACAGCGGAATGAGATTGTCGTAAATGTCCGCCAGCATGATCGAGAAGAGCCCGTTATCGCCCTCCATCGACACGAGGAAGAGCTCGTCGTTCAGCGGGAACGGATGGAGGAACAGCGGCTTGGAGCCGCCGACGAGTTGGTCTTTCGTGACGTTCTCGACCGTCTTGCCGTAGCCGGGAATGCGCTGCACCACGCCGGAGGTCTCCTGCCGCCCGCGCGAGGCGTCGAACAGGATCAGCTCGCCCTTGCGCGCGTGGCCGTGGTGGCCGCTGACGATGCCGACGAACTTGGTCGCTGAGCCCGGCAACGGCCGCGCATAGAAGAGGCTGTTGGGCCAGTAAGAGTTGCTGCCGTAGAACGCCTTCTGATCCGTTCCGTCCGGGTTCATACTCATCAGCACGCGCGAGAAGTAGTGGGCCGAATCGGCGTATTCCCAGCGCAGATACAGGATGCGGCCGTTGACCAAAGCCGTGGGGCACCAACTGTTGTCCTGGTCGAACACCAGCCGGCGGATGGTGCCGTCCGGGTCCATCGAGTGCATGTTTCCGACATAGTCGCTGCCGCCCACGCACGGCACGCCCTGATAGCCGCTCGTCGCGACGAAGAGGCGGCGGCCGTCCGGCAGATAGCAGGGGTCATAGTAATCGACATCAGGCCGGTCGGACGGCGTGATCTGCCGCACGGTGCCCGGCGCGCTCAGCGGCGTCTCGAGCACGCGCCAGCCCCGCTCGCCTGACTTGCCGCCGGAGAACATGATGCGCTGCGCGTCATAGTCGAGATCCACGTCGCCGACGAAACAGTCGCTCGCATAGACGGTCTGCGGCTCCGTGCCGCCCTGCTTGAGCGGCGCGCGCACCACATCGTTGACGTACCCCTGCAGAGGCACCGAGGAGTTGCCCTGCCAGTTGGCGGGCAGGCCGGTGTGAGCCGAGCCGGAGGAGCGTCGCACGAACAAGATCTCCTTGAAATCGACCGCCGGATGCTTCAGAAAGACCGCGTCGTTGAGCGCCTCGACCTGCTTGGCTGCGGCGACCTTGGCGGAGAAGTCGTTGCCCGCTGCGGCCACCGTCTGGCGCAGGTCAGCCACTCGCTTGAGCAGCGCGTCTTTGTCTTTGTACACGTCCGGGTACTTGGCGGCGAACGCGTTGATCGCGCGCTCCAGCGCCTCGGGATTGAACTGCTTGAGGAGCGTGAGCTTGAGCTCCTCGCGGCGGCTTTCGCGGAAGCCCCGGCGGATCTCCGCGAGGTCGGCCACGCTCTTCACGCTGGCGGCGGCCTTGTCCGACGCGGCTCGGCGCTGCGGGTCAGGCGTGTGGTCAACGTACCTCCGCACCAGCTCGTTCAGAGAATCGATGCGCTTGTTCTGATACAGGGCGCTGAAGCCTGCGAACTCGTCGACGATCTCCTGCCGCGCCCCGGGAAAGTCCTGCAGCAGCCGCTGCGTGATCGGCTTCAGGTTGCGGAACGCTTCCAGCTTCGCCTGCGTCGCCAAGACCGTTTCGATCCACGTCGCCTTTTTCTCGTAGGCCGCCAGGATCTCCTCGTCCGAAGCTGGCTCGATCTTGCGGGGGATCACTTTGCCGACCGCAGCGCTCTTCTGCGCGGCGTCGACCTTCAGCGGGTTCGAGGTGGGCGCGGGGTTCGTGATCGTCTGCTCCCACTTCACCTGGCGGTCCGCGCCGAGGATCATGACCGACGCGTCGCACAGGCGCTTGACCTCCTCCACGCGGTTCCAGACCACGAGCTGGTCGATCGGCACCTCGGCGTGAAGATCCACCTCCCACCACGGGTTGGGCTGGTTCTCCGGCGTGTGCGTGATGGAGTTGCCGCCCCAAGAGGTGTTGGTGTCCCCGTCGATGGCGCGGGAAGCGACGCCGCCGTACGCGTCGGCGCTCTGCATGGCCTTGCCCTTGAGCGCCACGTTGACGCCCTTGGAGAAGATCTGCACCTCCGCCAGCGACAGCGTGGCCTTCTCCTTCGGGATCTCCACGCGGACGAAACGTCCCGAAACGGGCGTTTGCGCCATGGCTCCCAGCGCTGCAAAGAAAGCGACGCACCCCAGCTCCCAACGACAGTTACTCATGAATTTCCCCTCTGCACGATCCCTAAAAAGTAGCAAGGCAGGTTAACACAAAACCGCATGGCCTGACAACGGCCACCGGCATCAGGAGACACAAAAGACTCCCGAGACTCCCGAGGCCGAAGTACGCTGGTCGCGGGTGTCCCGGGAGTCTATCCCGTGTGTTATTCCGTCCCTCAGCCGTAGATCGGGCCGAAGTTCTTGCAGGCGCGGTAGTCGGCGCCGACGGGATCGTCCGCACCGAACAGCCCCCACACGTGCGGGCGGAAGACCTGCTCGTCCGGCACGTTCGACATCGCCACGGGGATGCGCAGCATCGCCGCCAGCGTCATCACGTCCGCACCGATGTGGCCGTAGCTGATCGCGCCGTGATTCGCGCTCCAGCCGTTCATCACGCTATAGACGTCGCGGAACGCGCCCTTGCCGGTCAGGCGCGGCACAAACCAAGTGCACGGCCAGGTCGGATTGGTGCGGTCCATGAGCTTCTGGTTCACGTCCTTCGGCAGCTCGGTGGACCAGCCTTCGGCGATCTGAAGCACCGGACCCTGCCCTTTGACCAAGCTGATGCGCGTCATGGTCATCGGCATGCCGCCTTCGGAGAGGAAGCTGGACGAGTAGCCGCCGCCGCGGAAGTATTCGACATCGGCCGGCGCCCACTGGGTGGCCTTGAGACAGGCGTCAGCCTCTTTCTGAGTGATGTCCCAGAAGGACTTCATCACGGGCTTGCCCTTCTCACGCTGCTTGCCGCAGGCGTCCATGCAGGCCGCCCCGGAGTTGAGCAGGTGGATGAAACCGTTGGCGTTGATGCCGGTCATCCGCTTGCCGGTCACGCGCTTGACGGCCTCGGGGCTCCAGTAGGTTCGCACATCCGCGAAGATCTGAGCCCGGTTGGTGAGCAGGTACATCAGCAACATGCACACGCCATTGAGCGAGTCGTTCTCGGTCGCCACGATGTAAGGCGCGCGGATGCCGTTCCAGTCGAAGGAGCTGCTGAGCACGGACTCCAGAAAGTCGCCGTTGGGCTTGTAGTCGGTCCACTGGCGCTGGCCCTGGAAGCCCGAAGCGATGGCGTTGCGCCCGAGCGCTTCTTCGCCGTAGCCCAGCTTGTCCAGCGCGGGGTTGCCGACCATCAGATCGCGCACGATGAGCGCCATCTTGACCACGTATTCCCAATCCGCATCCTTCGCGGCACGCGACTTCTGCAGTTCCTTCTTGTTCAGATCCTTACTTTCTTTGCAGAACTTCTTGGTCCACGCCAGAGCCTTTTCGTACTCAGACTTGTCGTAGATGCCTTCGACGATGCGGCGGTCCACCTCGCACATGTCGACGTTCTCGGTGCGCATACCCAGATAGTCCTGGAAGAAATCGGGGTTCACGAACGAGCCCGCGATGCCCATCGACGAGGTGCCAACTGAGAGGTAGGACTTGCCCCGCATCATGGCCACGGCGAGACCGCCTTTGACAAAGCGCAGAAGCTTCTCACTCACATCCGCCGGAATAGACGTATCGGTGCGGTCCTGCACCTCTTGTCCGTAAATGCCGTAGGCGGGGAAGCCCTTCTGCGCACAGCCTGCCAGCACAGCCGCCAGATAGACCGCGCCCGGACGCTCCGTGCCGTTGAAGCCCCACACCGCTTTGGGGAGGTACGGATTGGTGTCCATGGTCTCGGTGCCGTAACACCAGCAGGGCGTCACGGTCAGCGACACGCCGACGTTCTCACGCTCGAACTTCGCCGCACAGGCCGACGCCTCGGCGCACCCGCCGATATTCGTGTCGGAAATCACGCACTGCACAGGCGTGCCGTCCGGATACTTCAGGTTCTCGGAAATCAACTTGGCCGCACTCTTGGCCATATTCATGGTCTGCACTTCGAGCGACTCGCGCACACCGCGCCGACGCCCATCGATCACAGGACGGATGCCCACTTTAGGGAAACCGTTGCCGCACCAAATCGTTTTGCTCATAAACAAACCTCCTTAAGTGTTTAGAGTATACGCTTCTCTTGTTACTTTTGGGAATAGCAAGAATTGACTTCGGCCTGTCAATTTTTGACTTCCGTCTCCGGCCCACCCCTCGCCTCCGCTGCGCTAAGGAATGCCCTTCAGACGATAAAACGCCGACGGCTCCGACCGGGAGACGCGCCCAGTCCAAGACGTGGCGCCGTACACATCCGCAACCGGCTGCCAGTCGCCGCCCACCCCGCCTGCGGATCGCTCGACGCGGTAGCCGAAGGCGGAGTCGTCCCACTCCAGCCGAATCGCTTCGTCTCCGCTGCACGTCACATCCGTAATGCGCGGCCGCTGAAGAGCGCTCACGGTCAGCCTCACCGCCATCGCAGTCGCCACGACCTCCTGCGTCCTGCTTCCGCCGAACGACAGCGAGCAGGTCGCACCCGCGCCCAAGCTCCCCGACCCAGAAGACGACAAATGGAGAACATCGCCTTCCTGCCGCCACGAAGCCCCTGACAGCCACGTGACGGTGCATCCTGGAAACTGCGCGGACGCCTCCCAGCTCAACGCGGAGCGGTCGGTGTCGTTGGATATCACGATCTGGCCGCCGAAGCCGGTTTGCCACTCCCCCGAAATCGAGCAGGACATGACACCGCCGGGCAACTCCTGCGAACACAGATAGACGGTGTCCGGAGCCGGATAGGCCGCCACGTCGGCGCCGCAGGTCCGCACCGAGCCTTCGCCGAAAGTAAACGTCCGGGTTTCGGACTGCGGGACGGCGGAGCGGCTCACGTTTTGAAAAGCCGGGAACGTGTAAGCCGCCGTGCGGTCTTGCGGGCTCCGCATATACTCGACCAAGGCCCCAAGGCCCACCAGCCAGACGTCTTGAAACGTCTGGACCCAGTCCAGGAACGCGCTCATCGTCTGAGCCCGGTCCACCCACACACCGGCATGTAGAAAAACGCCCATGGGCGAGCGGTTGCCATTGTAGTGCGCCAGAAAGTTCGTCTGAAGGGTCGCCAGCGCCTGAGCGTCCGAGCCTCCCGGGTCCATGGCGGCCCACTGGGAGCTCGCCGGGTCGTACAGCGACCAAAGCGGCACCTCGAACAAGCCGGGAAGAGGGCCTTCCGGCGCGAGCCCCGTCCACGCGTTCTGCTTGAGCCCGTCGTCGAGCGTGTATGGCCAGATCAGCCGACTGAGAGATTCGCTGTACAGCCCGGGAGCCTCGGTCACCGACGAGTCGTACGCGAAGCCCTGCTCGGCGAGGATAGCGAACGAGTCGTTGTCGAACTCGAGGAAGGGCGCCCGGAAGCCCCGGATACCGGACTCGGGAACAGCGGCCAAGCGGGACAGCGTCTTCCGGCACCCGACAATCTCGGCGCGCCACGTGGGCCGGTCGGTGTCGGTGTGGGTCGTATGCGTCATCGTGTGAACGGCGATCTCATGGCCTTGCGCGTACAGGCGGTTCACGAGCCAGTAGTCCGACCAGCGCGTGGAGACAAAGAAGGTCGCTTGAATCGGGGTGCCGTTCGGATTGACGCGGCCAGGCAGAAATTGCTGAACAACGTTGAACGACGAATCATTGACCGCGTCATCGAAGGTCATAAGCACCAGCTGCGGCGTGTTCGTGGGCGTCAAACCGCCAGGCGGAGAGACGCTCACGTCGACACGTGATCCGGCGTGACAAAGGAACGCCGCCACGCCGACCGCCCATGCAAGGCGGGTGACACACATCCCTCGCAGTCCCATGGTGTTACGCATACGGGATCAGCCCCTTTTCGATCATTCGGCGCATACAGGTAAAGACCCCATCGTCTCTGCTTGACACCGAACCATACAATCCATTTATATAAATAACCTATCACTTGCCGCGACAAAGAGCAAGACGGGCGGCCGCCTCGGCACGATTGCGACGGCACCGGCATCCTCTACGTCCTGTGTTCCGAGGCTCAAAGCACCCTGGTTTCCGTGCGCTGATTGAGTCCGTGCTGAACAAAAGGAGATAGCCAAGGCACGCCCTCCTGGCGCCGTGCGTGCAAAGGGAGCCGGGGCACACGCTTATGTGCGTGTCGCTTTTCGGAGTTTCCCCGGAGTCGCCATTGCGCTATATTAGCGTGCTTATGGACAACGCAACTCTCCTTTCGCGCGCACGGGAGGTCATCGACATTGAGATCGAGGGCCTCCGCACCGCCCAAGCCGCGCTTGGCGACGACTTCATCGCCACCGCCAGCCTTATCCTTGAAACACTCGACAAAGGCGGCAAGATCGTCGTCACCGGCGTCGGGAAAAACCTGCACATCGCCGAAAAGCTTTCGGCCACCTTCGCCAGCACCGGCTCGACCAGCGTGGTCATGAACCCGATCCAGGCGATGCACGGTGATCTCGGCATGATTGCCGAGAACGACGTGCTGCTGGCGCTCAGCTTCTCCGGCGAGTCCGATGAGGTCATCAAGCTCATTCCGGCCGTCCGCCGTCTCGGCATTCCGGTCATCGGCTTTGTCGGCAACGCCGACAGCACGCTCGCCCGGATCAGCGACGTCGTGCTGCGGGTGCACATCCACAAGGAGGCCTGCCCCTTCGGCATGGCCCCCACCACCAGCACCACCGCCACCATGGCTGTCGGCGACGCATTGGCCATGGTCCTGATCGATGCGCGCCACTTCGACAAGGAGAGCTACGCCAAGCTCCACCCGGCCGGAGCCATCGGGCGCGCCCTGGTGCTCCGCGTCAGGGACATCATGCGCACCGGCGAAAAGATTGCCCTGCTGCCCCTCTCCGCCACCATCAAAGACGCCATCATGGCCATGACCACGGCCAAAAGCGGAGCGGCGCTGGTGTCAGACGCCGGCGGACGCCTCGCCGGCATCTTCACCGACGGCGACCTGCGCCGGCATCTCTCCCAGGGCAAGGACATCCTCCACAGCCCCCTCAGCGAGATCATGACGCACAAACCCATCTCCGTCACCGACGAAGCCTTCGCCGTGGACGTGCTGCGCATTTTCGAGAAGTACAAGATCGACGACCTGCCCGTGGTCGACGCCGAGGGCCGGCTCGTCGGCTACGTGGACATCCAAGACCTGCCGAAAATGAAGGTGATGTGAACCGGAAGAAAGCGGCAGGCGTTTGAGGTTGCAGGAAGACCTCAACCCTCAGCGCAGACACGTCGGCCGGCCTGGAACAGACCTCGGCCGCGTCAGTCTCGAAAACAGCGGCGTCGAACGCGCTGGCTTCCAAGTCAGCGGCAAAGAGGAAAAGTGACGGATCGGCTTGCTGCATGTCCACCAACAACCCCATTTATTGCCTTCGCCTCTCCGTGCTCCTGCACCTGCTGGGACTGCTGTTAATCTGCCAATGGGTGAGCCCGAGCGATGAAGAGAATGAGATCCCTCCCGAGCAGCGGGTGGACTTGGTGGAGCTAACCCTGAGCACAACCGAAAACGAGGGGGCCGCCGGCACCGCGGCAAAGCCAGGTGCCGCCGCCGCACAGAGCGGCCAGCCCGAACCGGCCCCGTCTTTCGAGCCGCCCACGCCGATCGAACCCGCCCCGCCGATCGAACTGCCTAAGCCTGTCGAACCCGTCCCCCAGCCGAACCTGCCGGACAAGCCGTCCTTCCTCGATGCACTGAAACCGCCGCCCGAGCCGGAACCGGAACCTGCGCCTGACACCATGGAGATCCCCTTGCCAGCAGCCTCCCCCACTGTCGCTCCAGCTCCAGCTCCCACGCCATCTGCCACCCAATACGCAGCGGCCCCGACGCCTGGCAGACCCACTGAGCAAGCCCAGCTCCTGCCGGCTGGCGAGGGCGGCGATAGCGGCGGCGGGGGCGGCGGCGGCATTAACGGCCGCCTCGATGTGCACCCCTCACTCGATCGCGCCATCAAGCCCAACTATCCCATCGGCGCGCGCCGCAAAGGCGAGGAGGGCACCGTGATCCTCGACGTGTCTGTCACCGCCGACGGACACGCCAGCGCAGTCTCGCTGGTCTCTTCGAGCGGCTTTCCTGAACTCGACAAGGCCGCCGAACACGCCGCCGAACAGGCGCGCTTCAAACCCGGCGCCCGCGGCGGACGGCCCGTCGACTCCGCCGCCCGCCTCACCATCATCTTCCGTCTCCGCGACCAGTGAAGAGCCTCCACGCGAGCGACACTCGACCGCATCCCGGCCCTCCGTTTTTCGTTCTTCATTTCTGCCTCCTAGGCGTGCTATTTTAATGGTCTTGATCGTCATGGAATCTGCGGTAGCGCACACGCCCGGGCGACAAGGTGGTGTTTACTAATAATTGAGGGTGAGTTATGACAAACGTATCACGCCGGTCGTTCCTGAAAACGGCTGCGGTGTCGGCTATCGCCGCGCCGATGATCATTCCGGCCTCGGCCCGGGGGGCGCATGCGCCCAGCAACCGCATCAACGTGGCCACCATCGGCGTCGGCCCCATGGGCAAAGGCCACATCGGCGCGACGCTCAGCAACCCGGGCTTTCAAGTGGTCGCCTCCTGCGACATCTTCAAGCTGAAGATCGAGAAGGCTGCCTCCATGGTCGACGCCCGCTACGAGGACGCCAAAAAGGCCGGCTCCTACAAAGGTTGCCTGGGCTTCACCGATTTCCGCGAGCTGCTCGCCATGCCGGGCCTTGACGCCGTCACCATCGCCACGCCCGACCACTGGCACGGCCTGATCGCCACCGCCGCCTGCGCGGCCGGCAAGGACGTCTACTGCGAGAAGCCGCTCGGCCTGACCAACCACGAGAGCCGCGCCATGTCCGATGCAGCTCGCCGCTACGGCACCGTCTTCCAGACCGGCTCCATGCAGCGTTCAGACGACAAGTTCCGCCACGCCTGCGAACTGGTCCGCAACGGCCTGATCGGCGAGATCAAAGAGGTCTTCGTCTCGGTCGGCGGTTCGCCCAAGCCGTACTGCACGCTGCCCGCCGAACCCGTCCCCGAAGGCCTCGACTGGAACCTGTGGCTGGGCCCGGCACCCGTACGTCCCTACAACAGCGTCCTCTGCCCCGGCGTCTGGGAGCACGGCTTCTCCGGCTGGCGCAGCTATGCCGAGTTCGGCGGCGGCGGCCAGTCCGACTGGGGCGCCCACCACTACGACATTGCGCAGTGGGGTTTGGGCATGGACGAGACCGGCCCGGTCGAGGTCATTCCGCCCAGCCTGAGCAAGACCGACCCCAAGCCGCTGACCTACCGCTACGCCAACGGCATCACCATGTACCGCGCCAGCAAGGAGCCCAACGCGGGCGTCACCTTCATCGGCACGAACGGCTGGGTCGCCGTCAACCGCGGCTTCCTGAAGTGCAGCCGCCCGTCGCTGGAGACCCACGCCTTCCGCCCGTCGGACATCCGCCTCTACAAGAGCGCCAACCACATGCAGAACTGGCTCGAGTGCATCAAGACGCGCGGCCCGGTGATCTGCTCCGCCGAGACCGGACACCGCACCGCGACGGTCTGCCAGATCGGCACCATCGCCGAAACTATCGGCCGCCCGCTCAAGTGGGATCCCGTCGCTGAGCGCTTCGACGACGAGGCCGCGAACCGCATGCTGCGCCGCGAGATGCGCGCGCCGTGGACAGTCTGAGGCGCCTGTGTTCGGGGTTCAGAGTTCAGGTTGAACAGTAAAAGCTGAGATCACTACCATGAATAAAATCGCATTGTACACGCTTCTTGTTGCCGGATCGTTTCTGTCGGCCCGGGCGCAGAGCAACACCGCCGCCCAAGCCATGACCTTCACCTTCGGCGCGCCGGACGCGCCGATCCAGGCGGTCTACGCCGAAATCGCCGCCACACCGGCGAAGGCGTATCCCGCCTTGGAGGCACGCCTGCTGGCCGCTGTCAAAGCGCAGCCCAAGCTCTCGCCCGAAGCCGTCAAACTGGCCTCCGACGCGCTGCGGCTGACCGGCTCGTCCGCCTGCCTGCCGCTGCTGACCGAGTGGCTCAAGTCGCCGGAAACCGCCCCCGCCGCGCTCCGCGCCTTGAGCGGCATACGCGGCAGCGAAGTGGACACCGCCCTGCTTGGCCTGCTCGAAACGGCGGACGGCGACGTGCGCATTGGCCTGCTGAACGCGCTGGCCGCGCGCGGTGCCGCCGCGCTGCTGCCTCAGGCCAAGGCGTGGGCTGGCGGCACGGACGACGCGCTAGCCGTGGCCGCGACCCGCGCGTTGGGCAGCCTCGGAACGCCCGACGCCATCGCGTCCCTGAAGACGCTCAAAACCGCAACCGCCGCTCGGCGCCAGGCCCGCACCGAAGCGCTGACTGACTGTGCGAACAGCCTCAAGGCACGCGAGTCCGCCAAGCTCTGCCGCAGCCTGCTCGCAGGCGACGAGCCGCAGGAACTCAAGGCCGCCACGCTCGCACGCCTGGTCGCACTTGACTCCGCGGCCGCGCTGCCCGACGTGCTCGCCGCGCTCGAAGGAAAAGACCTCTACCTCGCCCGCCTGGCCGCAAGTTTCACGGCCCGGATCAAGGGGCCCGCCGTCTCCAAGACCCTGACCGCCGCGCTGCCCGGACTCGCGCCGGAAGTTCAGTTGGCGCTGGTGACCTCGCTCGGCCTGCGCGGCGATGACGGTGTCGTGCCTGCGCTGCTGGCGCTGGCGGCAGCCGAAGGCGATGAGGCTCTGCGCCTCGCCGCGCTGGATGCGGTCGCCAAGCTGGGCAACGAGACACAGGTCGAACCGCTGCTGAAGCTCTCCGATCAGGCGAATGCGGTCGGGCGCGGCGCCATGAACACGCTGAGCACGCTTCCGCCGAAGGCTGTCGACGCCAAGCTGATGAGCCTGCTTCTGCCCGACGACCCCGCGCGCCTGAAGAACGTCATTCAGGCCTTGAGCAACCGCGCCTGTACGGAGGCCACGCCCAAGCTGCTCGCGCTGGCCAAAGGCGAGAACGCGGACGTGCGCCTGACTGCGCTGCGCGGCCTGCGCGGAACCGCGACGCCTGCGGTCTTCCCCGAGCTCGCAGCCCTGTTGCCCAAAGCTTCCTCGGACGATCTCGCAGCGGTTGTCGCTGCGATGTGGATCGCGGCGGACGATGCCGAGACCTACGGTTTACGTTTCATGAAAGTGTGGCACCCCGTCGAAAACGCCGCGCCCGCATTGCGCGTGGCCGCGCTCAGCCTCGCGGCTCGCGCCTCTGCGCCCGAAGCGCTGGACGTCGTGAAGAAGCAGATGTCCGACAGCGACAAGAGCGTGGTCACCGCGGCTCAGCGAGCGCTGTTCGCATGGCAGAATGAGGGCTGTGTCGATTTCTGCATGGAGTTGGCGAAGACTTCAGCTGATGCCCGCATCAAAGCCCAAGCCTTGGAAACGGTGGCCGGACGCCTCGACCGTCGCGACACCAAGCTGGACAAAAAACAGAAGCTCGCGATTTTGGATGCGGCGCTCAGACTGAACCCGGAAAAGAACACGCTCAAGCGCATCGAGAAAGCCATGGAAAGCATCCGGAAGTAAACCTGTCTTCGGGGCGTGCGGCCTCGTGTCCCGCCCCGATTTCTCATCCGTCATCTAGCGCGGACAGAGACCGTGCAGAACCGCCTAAGGAGCACCATGAAGAACTGTAGAGACTGCCGTCACGAGGTGTCCGAACAGGCTATGGCGTGCCCGCATTGCGGCGCGCCCTATCCGGCCAAGGATAAATGGGACGGCTGGGGTTACGAGTATAAATCGCAGGCCGAAATTATGGGGCTGCCGCTCCTCCACGTCTCGTTCAAGTACCGGCCCAACCGAAGGCCCGTGGTCGCGAAAGGGGTGATCGCCGTCGGCCAGTTCGCCTGCGGCATTTTCACGCTTTCGCAGTTCGGCATCGGCGTAGTCAGCGTGAGCCAGTTCACGGTCGCGGGCTTCGCGCTCGCCCAGTTCGCCCTCGCATACTCCCTGATCGCACAGATGGGCCTGTATTTCCACGAAGGGCACGGACAGCTGGTGCGCAATCTGACAGAACTGATCGGCAAGCTCTGACACCTGCTTTACGAACGGCTACCGCTTCTCTTCGAAATCCTCTTTCGTCAGTACGCCGTCGCCTGTTCGGTCGAGCCGCTGAAAGAGCTGCGGCGGCCCCTTGAACTCCTCCTTTGTTACGCGACCGTCTTTGTTTGCGTCGTCGTGTGCCAAGACCTGCCCGAACGTGATGTGCGGACGCTCCTGTTGTCCCCGCTCTTGCCCTGGCGCGCCGACCGGCCCAACCGCCACACTCTCTGTGCGTGTCGCCTCCGGCGCAGCCTTGTTGTCTGCCGACTTCAGCCAGCGGTCGAAGAAGGCCGTGACCATCTCGTCGATCTCTTTGCCGTTAAAGCCCTGGCCGTGTCCCGCCCCCTTGATGCAGTGCAGACGCACCGAACCGCCCGCCTTCTTGAGCGCATCGAACAGCAGCTCGCTCTGGTGGAACGACACGACCGGATCGACATCGCCATGTGCGATCAGGAACGGCGGCAGCGCGTTCGTCGTCACATAAGTGAGCGGGTTCGCCCGGGCGGCTTTCTCCTTGTTCTCCTGAACCGGCCCGCCGAGAAGACAGGCCTCCGGCGACTTCGGGTCGTTGTGCTTGAGCCGCGCGCCGGTGACCGCGTGGCTGTCCATCTGCGTCAGGTCGGTCGGCCCGAAATAGTCGCACACCGCCTGCACGCGGCTCGACACGCCGAGATTCGGTCCGACATCGAAGGCCTTCTCGTCGCCGCTCGTACCGAGCAAGGCGACCAGGTGTCCGCCCGCCGAACTGCCCCATACGCCGAAGCGGTCGGGACTGAGCCCGTACTCCCGGGCGTGCACGCGCAGATAACGGATAGCAGCCTTGCAGTCCTCGATCTGCGCCGGAAAGATCGCGTCCCCGCTCAGCCGATAGTCCAAGCTGGCCACGGCATAGCCTCGCTGAACGAAGCCCTGCCGCAGAGGGGGGCAGCCCTCCTTGCTGCCGTTTTGCCAGCCGCCGCCATGAATCCAGATGAGCAGCGGCAGCGGGCCCTCAGCCTTCTCCGGCAGATACAGATCGAGTTTCTGGCGCTCGTGCCCGTTCTCGACGTACGCCAGATCGCGGTGCGCCTTCACGCCTTCGGGACGTCCCGCGCGCCCCGCAGGCTCCTGCGCATAAGCCAGCCCCGCGATGACCGTCATCACCACCAACGCCTGCTTCTTTTTCATGTCGCAATGAACGGACGAGCCGGCAAGTTATTGGCCCTTTTGGGCAAGACTCGCCCGCGGGGCAGACCGTTTCCGTGGACAGAAGATCAAACGCGTTCCGAAGCGAACCTCACCCCCAATCGAGCCTTGTCGATAAAACCAAGGGCGTGTTACGATAGTCTCATCATGAACAACCCTGTGACACTTCTCACGTTGTCCACCGTTCTTGCCTGCTGCGCGTGTGCCCAAACCAACGCTCCGGCGGCCTCCTCCCAGAAGGACGATGGGTACCGCGGCCTCTGGTTCGAGTTGGGCCAGAAATCGGAGTACGGCGACAAGTACTCGGGCGGGCTCGGCACCTACACTGCCAACCACGTGCCCATGGCCATCTACTCTAAAGAGGCGAACAAGACCTTCTTTGTCTATGGCGGCGCGAAGCAAGGCAAGCGCTACTTGCTGGACATGATCTCCTACTACGACCACGCCACCGGCATGGTGCCGCGCCCCACCATCGTGCATGACAAGGGCGGCGTCGACGACCCGCACGACAACCCCAGCCTCAGCATCGACCCTCAAGGCTACATCTGGGTCTTCGTCAGCGGCCGCGCCAAGATTCGTCCGGGCTTCATCTACCGCAGCGCGCAACCCTACAGTATCGGCCGTTTCGAGCTGGTCCGCCAAGGCGAGTTCACCTATCCCCAGCCGCGCTGGATCGAGGGCGAGGGCTTCCTGTTCCTCTTCACCAAATACACCAAGGGTCGCGAATTGTATTGGAGCGTCAGCCCCGACGGCAAAACATGGTCGCCCGACCAGAAGTTCGCAGGCATGGGCGGACACTATCAGACCAGCGGCCAGCGCGACAAGCGGGCGTTCACCGCCTTCAACTGGCATCCCGGCGGCAACGTAGACAAGCGCACCGACCTCTTCTATCTCCAGACCGATGACCTGGGCCAAACCTGGCGCAATGCTGCAGGCCAGCCGGTCGATGTGCCTCTGACCGAACCGAAGAATCCGGCCCTCGTGCGCGACTATGCGGCCGAAAAAAGGCTGGTTTACATCCATGACCTCGATCTCGACCGCGAGGGGCATCCCGTCATCCTCTACGTCACCAGCGCTGACAGCAAACCGGGACCGGGTGGCGACCCGCGCTGGTGGACGGTCGCCCATTGGACCGGCAGCGAGTGGCGCTACACCGAGGTGGCGCGCGCCAACCACAACTACAGCACCGGCTCGCTCTACCTCTCCGCCACCGAGTGGCGGATCTTCGGTCCCACCGAGAAAGGCCCTCAGCCGGTCGGCGGCGGTGGAGAGATCGCGGTTTGGGTCAGCCGCGACGAAGGCAAGACTTGGAGCAAGGAGCGC
>Ga0118677_10001657_pt1 | contig 46527 bp, 40 predicted proteins | sample AliMusrvi5mmetaG_FD_86154 | JGI IMG/M metagenome (GOLD analysis project Ga0118677, IMG submission 86154) | reverse complement strand
ATGTTCAGCAGCGAGGACTTGCCGACATTCGAGCGGCCAATGAAGGCGAACTCCGGCAGCGACTCGTCCGGACACGCAGCCAAATCCGGCGCGCTGCAATCAAAAATGGCGGATGAAATATTCACGATGGAAAACGCATAGCCCATTGTCGCACACATCCACCGTATTGATACCCTTATAATCAGAGATGGGGCTGCTCAATCCTCTGTTCCAAACACGCGAAGGACTCCACGGCTTTTGGTCGCCGGCCGTTGACGCGGCCGGCAAGCGAGCAAAACCAAGCCGGCCCACGACCGGTCCTGGCTCCCCTGCCCTAGCCCTGGCCGGCAAGATCCTGCCTGATTTCCGCCAGCTCCGCAGCCGGCTCGTCCGAAACGCGGCCGAGCTTCATGGCGCGGCGATACCAGTACCGGGAGTTGTCGGGATCGCCCTCGATCTTATGCAGGACGGCATGAATCCAGGCAGCCGTCGGGTCGGTGTCGTATTGCTGCACCAGTTCGTGGGCAGCATGCCATTGGCCCGCCAGGACGAGGTCGATCGCTTGGAGGAGCTGGCGCTGCATTATGGGAGGCCCCCAATGGGCTACTTGCCAGCCAGCGCCTGCTCGACGGCCTGAACCAATTCGACGGAGTCCGGTTTCACCTTCGAGTCGAACCGCTTCAATATCTTCCCATCCCGCCCGACGAGGAACTTGTTAAAATTCCATTTAATGTCGCCAGGGAATGGGGAGCCGCTGCCGGCCAGCAGCGCGTAGAGCGGGTGGCGGTTGGGCCCGTTGACTTCAAGTTTGTCAAACAGCGGGAAGGTTACCTCATACTTGGAGGCACAGAACTGCTTGATTTGCTCGTTGGTCCCCGGCTCCTGGCCGCCAAATTGGTTGCAGGGGAAACCGAGCACGGCCAAGCCCTTTTCCTGGTATTTCTTATACAGACTCTCCAGCCCGGCGTACTGGGGGGTGTATCCGCATTTTGAAGCGACGTTCACAATCAGCAGGACCTTGCCCTGGTAAGCCTTAAGTGAGGCAGGTTGGCCGTCAATGTCTTTGAGTGAAATGTCGAAAATGGAGTCGGCAGCATGGCTGCAAACAACCTGCAGGAGGAAGAACGCGGAAAGGATCAGGAGTATTCTCATGGTTTGAAGATGTACGCCCTTGCCTCATTCGTCAAATGACAGGCAAGCCTGCCGGCCAGCCGCTGTTCCGACGCGTGCTCACATTTGCTGGAAGCGACGCGTGGGATGGGAGAGCCGTATCAACGTTTCCCGCTGCGGAGCTGTGCCGGAATTTTGAAATGCGCCGGGTGCGCCTGAGCGAGATTCAAGAGGGTCTGCGCCGCAACGGTGTGAAAACTCTGCGCCCAGGCCAGCGGAGTGTTGTGACCAGGCTTGCCGCCAACATACATTTCCGGCGCCATGCCTTGCGGGGTCATGCTATTTTCGAGACGGCTGAAATAATCGAGCGCCTTGGCATAGAATTGCTGGCGTTCGTCCCAGCTAAATTGAACGGGGCGCCTGGTAAGGTCGAAATCGCGGCCGTATTCCGCCAGCTTGCCGTAACAGATGGCGAGCCACGCGAGACCCAGGGGCCATTGGGCAGTCTCCCCCTTTTCCGCCTGCAGACCTTTGCCGCAATACGAGTCCCCGGGGTATCGCCGCACGCCATCGGAACCCACCAAGTGCTCTTCGATACGGGCCAGGATTTGTTTCTTGGTGTCGTAGTCCACGATGCTGTATGGCCAGATGAGGCTTAGCTGCGCCAAATCATACGGTCGGGTGGCAGATTCATTGGGCAGGAGGCGCATGAGAGCGCTGTAACCTTCGGCGATCATCCGCTCGCTCACTGGCACCAGGTGCGAGATGGGAATTTTCTCGCGATACTTAAAATCGTAGTGGCCCTGATCAAACCACATCGACAGCCCGCCCAGCACTGCGCCGTAACTGCTCGCATGTTCCTCCGGGCCCTCCTCCCACACGCCAAAGTCATCCTCAAACCCCATGTTGAAGATGTAATTCCGGATGTGCCCCATCAGGTAGTAGTCCTCGGTGCTGAAGCGAAAGCCAAACCCCTTCTTCACCAGGTCGCCCAGCTTATACATGAACAAGCCAAAGACATCCAATTGGTGATGCCCCCATTCATCGGTAATCGTCTCGAGCGTGGTTGGGTGCACGCGCGCCGGGACCTCGGCGGCATCGTGTTCATCGAATTGCGCGACCGGGAAGGCAACACGCAACTCGTGTTTGATCCGCAGCACAACAAAGCGTCGTGGGAATTAGCGCAGTCGTTGCGCAGTGAATTTGTCATCGCCGTCGAGGGCCAAGTTCGCCAGCGACCGGAAGGCACGATCAACCCGAAACTTCCCACCGGTGAAGTGGAATTGCTGGCGGATACGCTCGAAATTCTGAATCCGAGCGAGACGCCGCCGTTTCAGATTGACGAGAGCGGTGGCGCGCAAGCCGGTGAAGATTTGCGGTTGCAATACCGGTACCTCGATTTGCGCCGGCCGAGCATGGCGAAGAATTTGAAGCTCCGGCATAAAGTTGCCAAAACGGCCCGCGATTATTTTGACGCGAATGGCTTCCTCGAAGTCGAGACGCCGATTCTGTTCAAGAGCACGCCGGAAGGTGCACGCGAATATCTGGTGCCGTCACGCGTCAATCCCGGCAAGTTTTTCGCGTTGCCGCAATCGCCACAGCAGTTCAAGCAGATGTTGATGGTCGCCGGCGTCGAGCGGTATTTCCAATTAGCGAAATGTTTCCGGGATGAAGATTTGCGCGCGGACCGGCAACCGGAGTTCACGCAGATTGATTTAGAGATGAGCTTCATCGACCGGGAAGATATGTACGCGTTGATTGAAGGTTTACTCGCGCAAGTCTGGCTCGCAGCACGCGGCGAAAAGATTCCGACGCCGTTCCCTCGGATGCCGTACATCGAGGCGATGGAGCGATTCGGCGTGGACAAGCCGGACACGCGGTTCGGGATGGAGTTGGTGGATTTCACCACTGATTTCAAAGAGAGCAAGTTCAAGGTGTTCCGGTCCGCGGTGGATACCGCCGGTGGCGTGGTGAAAGCGCTGAACGCCAAAGGTTTCGCCTGCGCGACGCAAGGCCAAATCGAGCAACTCACCGAGACGGCGAAAAGTTTTGGCGCGAAAGGCTTGGCGTTCATCAAAGTCGAAGGCGGCGAATGGAAGTCGCCAATCGTGAAGTTTTTCAGTGACGCCGAGAAAGCCGCGCTCACCAGCAAACTGAAAATCGAGGAAGGCGACTTGATTCTGTTTGGCGCCGACCAGCGCGAAATCGTTTGGGAAGTGCTGGGACGCATTCGGCTCATCGTCGCGGATATTTTGAAACTTGAACGCACCGGTTGGAATTTCCTCTGGGTCGTGGACTTTCCGCTCATCACGTTTGACCGGGAAGCGAACCGGTATCTCTCGACGCACCACCCGTTCACAGCGGCGGTGGCAGAAGATGTTCCGTTGTTGGACACAGACCCGACGAAAGTGCGCGGCCAGCATTATGACATCGTGCTCAACGGCGTCGAACTCGGCGGCGGTTCCATCCGAATTCACCAGCCGGACGTGCAGAAGAAAGTTTTTGAAGACGTGCTGAAGATTCCGGCGGACGTGGCGCAATCCCGGTTTGGTTACATGCTCCAAGCGTTCCGGTACGGCGCACCGCCGCATGGTGGCATCGCGCTCGGCTTTGACCGGTTGCTGGCGATTCTCTGCGGCACCAGCAACATCCGCGACGTGATTGCCTTCCCGAAAACGGCGAAAGCAGTAGATTTGATGACAAACTCACCGGCAGAAGTTGAACCAAAACAACTCCGTGATTTGCATATTAAGCTAGATCTGGAAAGTTGAGCTTTCCGGAATTCATAAGCAAAGAAGCTGTCATCACCGGCGGCGCGTAACCTTGCCTGCCGGTAATAAACAAAAACCGAGGCCGGGATACCGGCTTCGGTTTTTTGTTTGAATGCTAGGTTTGCCAGCGATGCCACTTGACCGACTGATCCGCGTTTGATCTACTGCCTCAAAATAAATAATGAGGAAAGAAAATGTTCTCACCAATTAAAACACGCATCGAAGATATTCTTAATGCTCCTGCTCAGTTTATAATACCGATTTATCAACGAGAGTATAATTGGGGGAAAGAAGAGGCTCTCGACCTGATTGATGACCTGAAGGATTATCAAGCATCCGATGGAGAAAAACTTTTTCTTGGGAACATGATTTTCGGAAAAAGCAACGACAGCCAAACTTCCGTTATTGACGGGCAACAAAGATTAACAACGATTCTCTTGCTCTTGGCTGCCTGCAAGAAGCGAGCAGCGGACTTAGGGGCACCTGAACTTGCACAAATGATTCAAACAAAAATGACATTTGTCGACTCAGCAACCGGTGAGACGAAGGGGAATCGGCTAATTGCTTCTGAGTCGGTGCGAGAAACATTTGAATGCATCACAAAGAATTCATGGGACGGTAAGTTCTTACCAGTAATTGGAAAGAAACAAGTTAAGAGACAAATTAATAGGATTAGACCGATATACGATTTTTTCCTCGCTGAGGTTTCACAGTTGAACAAAGAGTCGCTCGGACGTTTTCTGCGCGCTGTTTATGATGCTTTCGTTATCCGTATTGATATTGAAAGCGAGATCGATGCTCTGAGCATCTTCGAGCGAACAAACGCGAGAGGGATGGAACTTGCGATTTCCGACCTACTGAAGAATTATCTTTTTCAACAAAAGGTGGACGGAATCGAAGACCGTTGGGCGCAAATTCTTGATAATTCAGGTGGCACAATTCTTCGCGTCCTTAAATACTTTTACGTGGCAAAGAAAGGGCCGGTTCGTAAGTCTCAACTATACAGGAAGCTTAAGGGCTATGCTGCTGAAGTAACCGCACAAAACTTGACTCAAGAGCTATTGGCCTTCTCAGAATTCTATCGATTAGCAAAAACTGCGGATGACAAGAGCACACAAACATTCTTTGAGAATAGAAAGTGCGCGGAGATTTATAGCTACAAAGACCGCTACCAAAAAATAAACCTCAATCTCCAAGCTTTAAAGGAGTTTGGCATAACGCAGTTTTGCCCCACTGCCTATGCCGCCATCGAATGTCTCACAAAAACTGGCGGTGCTGTAAAGCTAGCGGATACCAAGACACTTATTCGGCTCTTTGATTCATTCGAAAAATATCACTTCATAAATAATGTTATGTGTGAACGCGTAGGGAATGAGGTAGAAGAATTGTATGCTGAAACGTCCCTAACGTATTCCCAATCTAACAACTTTACTCAAACAACCGACACGCTTATCAACGAACTCAAGAAGAAGCTTGCCTCCGAGGAAGAATTTATCTCGAAGTTCATTGAGTTGGCCTACTCGATGGAGGACCTGCCAACCCTCTGTTACATCTTTGACCGGTTTAACAATCACGGCCTTGACCCCGGCCAGAGGGTGACAATCTACGATCCCGACCGGAAACTTCTGCGGAGAAATCATAGCATCGAGCATTTCTTGCCACAAAAGCCAGAAGCAGCATTAAAAGTTAAAGATGAGACGCTAGAGGTCATTGATAACATCGGAAATCTTTTGGCTGTATCTTTTCGAACGAATTCTCGTCTTGGCAATGCGAGTCCAGCAAAAAAGATCGAGCGGCTTAAAGGTGAACTCGCAAAAGATGTGCAAAACTTATCGTATGTGAAAGAATTTATTGAGAAGTACGCCGTTGATGCGGCGGCTTGGGATAAGAAGAAGATTGATAAACGCGCGAGAGAGATGGCAGAAAATGCTTACCGAGCAGTTTGGAAGATCGCTTAATAATTTTCAAACTTTGTTCAGCCTTATAATCTCCGTCTCGCACCGAACGACGTGAGTGTTTTGGAGCTTCACAGATTGCGGTGTGTGCAACTATGAGGATTGCACATTACCGGTAACGCCTAACTCAGCCGTTCTATTCAGTCTTTATCGACGAGGACGTTGAGGTAGAGAAAGGCTTTTTATTCATAGCCACTTCGCATTTTTTTGCGGGCGAAACTGCCGATGGCGCGCTGGACATCATTAACCGGGCCGGCAATTCTGCCGGTACGTCTGCGCCACCGCCAGCTTGACGCTCGGATTGCTTTCGGTACATACTCTGACTGAAGCATGAACGCGCAGAAACTGCACAAGCAATTGCTAGTGAAACCGGGGCGACCGGTGGTGCTGGACAAGCTTGACCCGAGTCACACATTCGGCTGGGAAAAAACGGACGCGGTGGCGAAACGGTTGGTTGAAAACACCGCCCGGATCGCAGAGTTGCAATTGCGACTTTTTGCGGAGAACAAGCGCGCGTTGCTGATTATCCTGCAAGGCATGGATGCCAGCGGGAAAGATGGTACGGTCCGGCATGTGATGTCGGGATTGAATCCGGCGAGTTGCCAAGTTACCTCCTTCAAAGTGCCGACGGACGAAGAAATTCGGCATGATTACCTCTGGCGCGTTCACCACGTCGTGCCGGCGCGCGGCGAGATTGGCGTTTTTAATCGGTCGCACTACGAAGATGTTCTCGTCGTCCGCGTCCGGCAACTCGTTCCGAAAGAAATCTGGAAACGCCGGTACGACCAAATCAACGACTTCGAGCAGATGCTCACCGAAAACGGCGTGACGATTCTGAAATTTTTCCTGCACATTGACAAAGCCGAGCAGCGCGACCGGCTCCGCGCCCGGTTGGTGGATCCGGCGAAGAATTGGAAAATCACCCGCAGCGACCTCGACGTGCGCCGGCAATGGGAGGCTTACCAGCGCGCCTACGACGAAGCGCTCAGCCGGTGTAGCACGAAATGGGCGCCGTGGTTTGTGGTGCCGGCGAACAAGAAATGGTTTCGCAACCTCGCCGTCTCCGAAATCGTCCGCGCCAAGCTCGAAGAACTCCATCCGCAATTTCCTAAACCACTTTTTGATCTGACCAAAATCCGGATCGTTTGACCGTACCGATGGAAAGTTCTAACCCATGACAACACTCTACCATGAAGCCAAACGCGCCTACGCCCGCCTCGGTGTAGATACTGACAAAGCCATTCGTGCCGCCCTCAAAGTACCGGTCTCCTTGCATTGTTGGCAAGGCGATGACGTGGCCGGGTTTGAAGTTAAGAAAGGCCCACTCGGCGGTGGCATCATGGCGACCGGTAACTATCCCGGCCGCGCCCGGAATGGCGACGAGCTTCGCGCCGATCTCGCTACGGCAATGTCGTTGTTACCCGGTAAACATCGCGTCAATCTTCACGCCATCTATGCCGAGACAAACGGCAAGTTCGTGGAACGCGATCAGCTGAAACCGGAGCATTTTTCCAAATGGATTGCGTGGGCGAAACGCCGGCGCATCGGACTCGATTTTAATCCCACATTTTTTGCGCATCCCAAAGCCAGTGACGGTTTCACATTGTCACACGTCGATGATGCAACGCGTACGTTCTGGATCCGGCACGGTCAAGCCTGTCGGCGGATTGCCGCAGTGATGGCGAAAGAACTCGGCAGTCCGTGCGTCATCAATCACTGGATACCGGATGGCGCGAAGGATTCGCCGACGGACCGGTGGTCACCGCGCGTTCGCTTGACCGGCGCACTGGACCGGCTGTTGAAGGAGAAATTGCCGGGCGTGGTGGATTGCGTAGAAGGTAAGCTATTTGGACTCGGCAGCGAAGATTATGTGGTCGGCTCGACAGAATTTTATAGTCATTATGCGTTGACGCGCGGCGTGGTGCTCTGTCTCGACATGGGACATTTTCATCCAACCGAGACGATCCACGACAAGATTTCGGCCTTCCTCCAATTCCACAAGAAATTGCTACTGCACGTTAGTCGACCGATTCGATGGGATAGCGATCACATCGTCATCTTCAACGATGATCTCCGAGCTGTATTTCAAGAAATTGTCCGGGGCAACGCGCTTGACCGAGCATTTTTCGCGCTGGATTATTTTGATGCCAGCATTAACCGGATTGCCGCGTATGTAATCGGTGCGCGCGCCGCTCGCAAGGCGTTGCTGGCGGCGCTACTTGAACCCGCCAGCTTGCCGCAATTGGAAGGCGCGCAAAAATTAGCCGCGCTTGAAGACTTAAAAACGATGCCATTCGGCGCGGTATGGGAACAACTTTGCGAGAGTAACGGAGCACCGGTGGATTGGTTTGGTACGGTTCAACGCTATGAAAAAGAGGTGCTCGCCAAGCGGAAATGAGCTTGCACCATTACATTGCCTGCGACCTCGGTGCGGAAAGTGGGCGCGTGATGCTCGGCACGTTGGCCGACGGCAGGCTTACGCTCAAAGAAATCCACCGGTTCCCCAATGGTCCAGTCACCACCGACGGTACACTGCGTTGGGATGTGTTGCGATTGCACGAGGAACTGCGAACCGGTCTCCGCAAGATTGACGTGAAGGTCGAAAGTGTAAGCTGCGATTCGTGGGCTGTCGACTACGTCTGGATTAAAGATAACAAACCCATACGCACCGCGCCATTCCATTACCGGGACGCGCGGACTGATGATTATGAAAAATGTTTTACGCAGGTACCGGCGGAAGAAATCTTTCAAGAGACCGGTATCCAGTTCCTGAGCTTCAACACGCTCTACCAACTCGCTGCTGAATCACCGGAGGTATTCAAAAACGCTGACCAGCTTCTCCTGATTGGTGATTATTTCAATTACCTACTCAGCGGCGTCGCAAAGACTGAGGAATCGATTGCCAGCACAACCCAGCTCTACAATCCACAGCAACACGCTTGGTCGCAGAAACTCATTCGTGGTTTCAAGTTTCCACCGCAAATTTTTCCGGAAGTTGTTCCTACCGGTACGATTCTCGGCCCGGCGCGCGACTTAGCCGGTGCACAAGTCATCGCAACTTGCTCGCACGATACCGGTGCGGCGGTAGCGGCCACACCGGCAGCCGGACGCAATTGGGCGTATCTAAGCTCCGGCACCTGGTCATTGCTCGGCATCGAAACGCAACAGCCAATCATCAATGAAAAAAGTCGGCGGTACAACTTCACAAATGAGATTGGCTACGGTGGCAGCATCCGGTTTCTAAAAAACATCGTCGGCCTCTGGCTGGTGCAGGAATGCCGGCGGGCTTGGGGCCGGTTTGATTATGTCGAGTTGACAAAACTTGCCGAGCAAGCTGCGCCGTCGAAAACACGGATTGATGCGACGGATGTTCGCTTCGGAAAGCCGGGCAAGATGCCAGAAAAGATTGTGGCGTATTGCCGTGAAACCGGCCAGACACCACCGGTGACCGAAGGCGAATTTGTGCGCTGCATTCTCGAAAGCCTCGCGCTGTTGTACCGGCAAACGCTAGAACAAATCGAAGATGTGACCGGCCAATCGATTCAGACGCTCCACATCATCGGCGGCGGCAGTCAGAACACACTCCTCAACCAACTTACCGCCAACGCCACCGGTCGCACCGTCGTCGCCGGGCCGGTGGAAGCAACCGCGGCCGGCAACGTGCTCATCCAAGCCATTGCGCTCGGACATTTGAAAGACCTTGACGAACTGCGCGCTGTCATGCGTAGTTCGTTTGAACTCCAAACCTACCGACCCAAATTATGAAAACATTCCGACACGTGAACTATCTCTGGGACGACGCACTCGCAGCAAAATTGACCGGCGTCGAGCGACTGGTTTATCGCTCGAATCTACTTGGCCGTGACCAGCGCATTACCAACACCGGCGGCGGTAACACGTCGGCGAAGCTCTTGGAAACCGATCCGCTGACCGGTGAAAAAGTTGATGTGCTCTGGGTGAAAGGCTCCGGCGGCGATCTGCGGACTTCCAAACGGGAAAACTTTTCGTCGTTGTATCAAGCGAAGCTGCTCGCGCTGCAAAAACTCTACCGCAACAACGAAGACCAGATGGTGGAGATGTATTCGCATTGCACGTTCAACCTCAACCCACGCGCCTCGTCCATCGACACGCCGCTCCATTCGTTCATTCCGTTCCGGCACGTGGATCACATGCATCCCAACGCCGTCATCGCCATCGCCGCTTCCCGCCACGGTGAAAAACTCACCCGCGAAATTTTCGGCGACGAGATTATTTGGACGCCGTGGCAACGACCGGGGTTCGACCTTGGCTTGAAGTTGCAGGAAGTTTGCCGGCAACACCCAAAAGCTAAAGGCATCATGCTTGGTCAGCACGGCGTAATCAATTGGGCGGATGACGACAAAGAATGCTACGACCGGACTCTTGATTTGATTGAACGCGCTGCCGCATTCATCGAGCAGCATGACAAAGGCGCGAAAACTTTCGGCGGTCAAAAATACCGGACCCTCGACCCCGCGCGTCGCCGGGAAGTGTTCGTTCAAATCCTGCCGTGGTTGCGCGGCCAAATTTCCCAGCACCGCCGGTGTATTGCGACGATTCAGGACGACGATGCGATGTTGCGATTCGTCAACAGCGTGGACGCGCCGCGCCTCACCGAACTCGGCACCTCGTGTCCCGATCATTTCCTGCGGACCAAGATCAAACCGCTCTACGTGGATTGGAGCGAAGACGTGCCCGTGCTAAAACAAAAACTCGCCGCCGGCCTTGCGCAGTACCGGCAGGATTATGCGGATTACTATCAACGCTGCCGGCAGCCAGGCTCACCGGCGATGCGCGATGCAAATCCGACGGTCATCCTCATTCCCGGCCTTGGTATGATTGCGTGGGGCAAAGACAAGAGCGAATCGCGTGTCACCGCTGAGTTTTACAACTGCGCCGTCGAAGTCATGCGCGGCGCGGAAGCGATGGACGAATATATCGCGCTGCCGCAACAAGAAGCATTCAACATCGAGTATTGGCAACTGGAAGAAGCGAAGCTCAAACGAATGCCACCGGAGAAAGAACTCGCCCGGCAAGTCATCGCCGTCATCGGCGCCGGTAGTGGCATCGGCAAAGAAACCGCCCACCGGCTCGCGAGTGAAGGCGCGCAGGTTGTGTGTGCCGACCTCAACAGTGCCAACACAACCGTTCAAGAGATTACCGGCAAATATGGTCTCGGCATTGGTGTGGCCGGCACCGGTATTTCAAATTGTGGCCCAGCTATCGCCGTCGCTACCGACATTACGAAACGCGACAGCATTCGTACGATGCTCGATGAAATCACGTTGGCCTACGGCGGGCTTGATGCCATTGCCGTGACCGCCGGTATCTTTGTCTCTCCTGACACCACCGGTCACATTCTCGACGATAAATGGGCGTTAACGTTTGCAATCAATGTCACCGGCTTGTACCTCGTCGCCGACGAAGCGGCGAAACTGTGGCGCGAGCAAGCGCTGCTGGCGAATCTCGTACTTACCACCAGCGTCAATGCCGTCGTCTCCAAAAAAGGCAGCGTCGCCTATGACACAAGTAAGGCTGCCGCCAATCATCTCGTCCGTGAATTAGCCGTCGAGCTATCGCCGTTGGTGCGCGTCAACGGCGTCGCACCCGCCACGGTGGTGCAAGGTAGCTCGATGTTCCCGCGTGACCGCGTCATCGCCTCGCTCGCCAAATACAAAATTCCATACAGCGAGAGCGAAGCCGACGATCAATTGCGCAGCAAGCTCGCGCAGTTCTATGCCGACCGGACTTTGACCAAGCAACCCATCACACCGGCGGACCAAGCCGAAGCGATTTTCCTGCTGCTGACGAAACGCCTCAGCAAAACTACCGGCCAAATCATTAGTGTCGACGGCGGCCTGCATGAAGCGTTTCTGCGATGAAACCTGCTGTGACGATTAAAAAAGTCGCGTACCGGGGCTGGAAGAATTGTTGTCGGATTTCTAACGGCAAAGTGGAACTCATCGTCACCACCGATGTCGGGCCGCGCGTCATCCGGTTTGGGTTTATCGGCGGCCAAAATCTGTTCAAGGAATACGACGCGCAACTCGGAAAACGCGGTGGCAAAGTTTGGCGGATTTATGGTGGCCACCGGCTCTGGCATGCACCGGAAGACGCAAACCGAACTTATTTTCCGGATAATTTTCCGGTCACCGTCGAACAACACGCCGGTCAAGCGCGTTTCATTCAACCAGTCGAAACCACGACTGGAATTCAGAAAGAAATCGAAATCAAACTCGCGCCGAATCGCGTCAGCGTCGAACTCGTGCATCGTCTTCGCAATACCGGTGCGTGGCCGGTGGAGTTGGCGCCGTGGGCATTGTCGGTGATGGCACCAGGTGGTACCGGTATCATTCCGTTACCGGCGCGCGGTTCGCATCCGAAAGATTTGCTCCCCGGCAATTCGCTGACGCTCTGGCAATACACGGACATGAGCGACCGGCGCTGGACGTGGGGCCGCCAATACATTTTGCTCCGGCAAGATTCAGATTCAAAATCTCAACCGCAAAAACTTGGTGCGCTGATACCGGACGGCTGGGCTGGTTACGCGCTGAACGGTCAGCTGTTCGTGAATAAATTTGCCTGGGTTGCCGGCGCGAACTATGCCGATTACGGCTGCAATTTCGAAACTTTCACGAACCACGAGATGCTGGAAATCGAAACGCTCGGATCGTTCACGAAAATTGCGCCCGGTCAAACGGTCGAGCACACAGAAACGTGGTCGCTGTTCGACAATGTGCCGGCACCGGAGTGCGACCGGGACGTTGCCCAGCACGTGTTGCCAAATATTCGACGTTAAGCCAAGTCGCGTTGCTGTTGCCGGTACGTCTGTGGCGTAGTGCCAAACTGCCGCTGGAACAGCCGGTAGAAATGGCTGAGATTGGTTAGACCACAATCCAACGCGATGTCCATAATCTTGGCATCGGTCATCGTCAACCGCCGGGCGGCATATTGCATTCGCACCCGATTGACCACCGCGGACGGCGTTTGCCGGAGGAGCGCCCGAGTGACACGCGCCACATGTTCTGCGCTGCGCCCGGCGAGTTTCGTAAACCCCGGTGCACCGGACCGGAAGTGTTCGGGTTGATTGATCTCGGTGCAGGCGTGCTGAAACCATTCCGGGGAATCCGCCGGTAGTGCTGGTGCCGGTTGGCGAGCGAGCATGTGAAGTAGATTCAACAGAAAACGCTCAATCACGAGCCGAGTGCGCGGGGTGTTGCAAAGTTCATCGGCGGCCCGATTGAGACGGCGAAGTTGACCGGGTTCAAGCCGGTGAACCTCCGGCGCTGGTGCGGTTGTCCATGGTGTTGTGTAGCGCTGGCGAAGCCAATTGTAAGTGTCGCGCGGGAACGCAATGTTGGTAAATTGCATGGTTGTGGCCGAGGTCAGCGCGTGGATGTCAGACGGACGGATGAAAATGATATCCCCGGTTTGGAGCGGTTTTGCCCCGGCCGGTGACGATTGCATACCGGTGCCGGCATCAATCCAGAGCACTTCAGAAAAATCATGCGTGTGCAGGCGAATTGCATCACTCGGCTTTCTCCATGCGCGAGCAACAAAAAAAGCCTCACCGGCGGCGAAGTCTTTCCAGTGCAGAATCGTTACCATATCAATATAGGATAGCAGAACGTCATTTTAGCGCAAGACTGAGGCGCGGTGAAATTGTAGGGTTGAGGTATGACAGCGACACAGCGTTTGACAGCTGAGCAAGTGGCGACTTATCACCGCGAAGGATATTTATTACCGGTGGTGAATGTTTTTCCGGACCGGAAGTTTCAGGATTTGAAAAATCATTTTGAGGCGAAGCTGGCGGTCTTACCGGCCGACCAGCGACCGGAAGGAATGGCGTCACCGCATTTTACGGATCCTAAGTTGATGGAATGGTTATTGGCGGACGAGGTGCTGGATTTAGTGGAACCGCTCATCGGGCCGGATATTGCGTTATTCTTTAGCGCGTTCATCTGTAAACCGAAAGGCGATGGCAAGCGCGTGCCGTGGCATGAGGACTCGTCGTACTGGAAACCAATTATCTCACCAATGGAAGTGGTGACGGTTTGGTTGGCAATTGATCCATCTACGACCGAGAACGGCTGTATGTATATCGTTCCGCGGACACACAACACCGGCCGGAAGGGGTTTTCAGATTACGAGCCGGTCGATACGGCGAAGAATGTTTTTCCAACGGAGATTACGCCGGCGCAACGCAATGATGCCGCCGCGGTCCCGTGTATTCTGAAGCCCGGTCAATGCAGTTTACATGATGGCCGATTGGTTCACGGCAGCCCGCCGAACACAAGTGACATTCGCCGATGCGGTTTTACCATGCGGTATGTGCCGACGACGGTAAAACTCTCGGAAGATGCCAGCGATTGGCATCAACTCTATCTTGCCCGCGGTCGTGATCAGGCCGGTAATTATTACGCCGATCCGACAAAGAGTTATCCGGAAATCGTCGAACGCCGGGCTGCGCGCACCAAGAAAATTCACTAACACAGAGGAACTTTCCAATGGCCAGAAAATTAAATTTGCAGGACTCTCTCAAACGGTTCCAAGAAGTTTACCACGGCGCGGAAAATATGCGGCGTAAGCAGCTGATGGAGCGGCATTCAAAACGATTGCCGTGCGAAAGAATTCCGGTTTACTTTTCCGTGCCATTCGACTGGTCGCTGATGCGCGTGAATCTCTGGATGGAGCTATTGAATTGTCCGTTGGATGTGGCGGCGATTCTGCGCACCACCGGTGAATATCCACGGGAGCTAGCCGAAAAAGTAATCGCATTTCAGCTCGAACAGAGAATTTTCTACATCGAAAAAATGCCGGGCGACGTGCCAATTCGTCCAGCTATCAGTACCAACTTCAATATTCTCTGGGTCGAAAATCACAACAAGCTGAATGCCATTTACGACAAGGTTCAATATGATTTGAAAACCGGTGATTTTCATATTGAGCCATTCCTGAATTCTGAAGAAGACCTTGAGCGGCTCGAACTGAACGAATACCGCTTCGATACCGCGCTGAGCCAGCGGCGGGTCGCACTTTTCACTGAACTCACCGGTGGCGCATTCGAGATTCGGGATGACATCATCGGATCGGGTTATCTCAATAAGCTCGGTTCGCCTTTTGAAGAAGCCTGCCGGAGTCGCGGAATGATGAATTTGCTGATGGATATGAAAGATAATCCGGCTTTTCTGCATCGCCTCATGAAGAAGCTCACCGGGTTTTGTATTAGCCGGGCTGAGGAAATGAATCGAAAATCTGGGACGCGCAATTTTATTGCAAACATCGGCGGCGACGATGTCAACTGCCAGATGTTTTCACCGGACGACTACCGGGAGTTCATCTTTCCGTACGAACTGGAATGCTCCAAGCATGGTTCCGACTACAATTATCACAGTTGCGGCTCGCTGACGCCAATCTACAAGCAAATCGCCGAGCTGCAGAATTTATCAGTCATTCATATCAGCCCTTGGTCTGACATTCGCACAGCGGTTGACGTTTTCTCCGGTAAACCGGTTACGCTGCAAAAATGTATGGATACTCAGCGCGATATTCTGAACAAAGACGACGCCGGAATGGTGGCTCAGATTGACGAGATGCGCAGGGCTTTTGGATCTTCAATTGTCGAGGTTGCTTGCCATTGCGAAACCGCCGATGCGGTTGCGAAGACGACACGGTTCGTGACGTTAGCTAGAGAACGATTGCGCCGCTAAAAAACAAGCGGGGCGGTCTTGCGACCGCCCCAACCTGAGTTTTAGTTAATGGATTTGAATTACTTCGTCGTGGCTGCTTCCACTTCTTTTTCCATGGCAGCCATTTCTGGTGTGTCGCGCTTGGACTGGTTCACAGCCCAAACAATCGCCGACAAGCCGATGACGGAGATTACAATGGCATACTTGTAGGGCAATGCAGTCTGTAATCCTTCGACGCTGTGGAATTTCAGCACGATTGGCAACATCAGCAAGCTGACCATGTTCATGACTTTGATCAACGGATTGATGGCCGGGCCGGCGGTGTCCTTCAACGGATCGCCGACGGTGTCACCGGTAACCGCAGCTTTATGCTTCTCGCTGCCTTTGCCAGTATCTTTCGTGCGCGGTTCATCTTCAATGGCTTTCTTGGCATTATCCCAAGCGCCACCGGCGTTCGCCATGAACACCGCAATCATTTGACCGACGACAATCATCCCGGCGAGGAAGCCAGCAAGTGCTAGCGGTCCGAGCAGGAAACCAACGCATAACGGCGCCATAATCGCCAAGATACCGGGGCCGATGAGTTCCTTCTGCGCCGAAGTCGTGCAGATACTGACGACACGAGCGTAATCCGGCGTCTTGCGACCTTCCCAGATTTCTTTGTCGCGGAACTGAATCCGGCATTCTTTCACAATCAAAAATGCCGCGCGACCGACTGCACGAATCGTCATCGAGCTGAACAAGAACGGCACTGCGCCGCCAATCAGCAAACCGATGAACAATGTCGGATCCGCCACCGTCAACATCCCGGCGATGTGATTGTACTGCCCAGTTGTCATCTTGCTGATGGCCTCTTCACTGCCCATTGCCATGACGGCGATAAAGCTGGCGAACAATGACACCGCAGCGATAACCGCTGAGCCAATGGCGATACCTTTGGTTTCAGCTTTCGTCGTGTTGCCAACGGAGTCGAGGTCAGAGAGAATCTGCCGGGCCTTCAAGTATTTCGCTTCACCCATCTCCGCTCGGTCGTAACCCATTTCACCAATGCCGTTGGCGTTATCCGCCACCGGACCGAACACATCCATGGAGATTGTGTTACCGGTCAACGTCAGCATGCCGATACCGCACATGGCGACGCCGTACGCAACGAAGATTGGTGAGGTATGCGCGTAAATCGCTACGGAAGCACCAATCGCTGCCGCGATGATCACTGTCGCCCACACCGCGGATTCATAACCAACCGCAAGACCTTGGATGATGTTCGTCGCGTGGCCGGTTTGACAGGCTTTCGCAATCGATTTCACCGGTGCATGCGTTGTGTGCGTGAAGTAGCTGGTGCACTTATTTAACGCCACCGCAAGGATGACACCGATTAAGCATGTCCACGCTGGCCGCATGTCTAATGTTGCCTGACCGAAGTTCGCCCACCATGGCAAGGCACTTGGACCGCCAGTGGGATAACCAGCGAGCGCTTGATGATACATCGTGAAGTAGGCACCGTTAAACTTGAGATAGAGCAAGCCCAATGCAAAGAAACCCACTACGCTGATAGCCGAACCAATGAGGAATCCACGATGCACTGAATGCAACGCCGCATCACCGGAGTCTTCTGGTTTCGCACGAACGCTGTACGTGGAAATAATTGAACCGATAACGCCAATGGCGCGTACCAGCAATGGGAAAATAACACCTTTGTGACCAAACGAGGCGTAACCGAGAATCATCGCGGCCACGATTGTGACTTCGTAGCTCTCGAAAATATCTGCCGCCATGCCGGCGCAATCGCCGACGTTGTCGCCGACGTTGTCAGCAATGGTCGCCGCGTTCCGGGGGTCATCTTCCGGGATACCGGCTTCAATCTTACCGACGAGATCCGCACCGACGTCCGCCGCCTTGGTATAGATGCCGCCGCCGACACGCATGAACAATGCAATCAACGTGCCGCCGAAACCGAAACCGAGTAACACTTCATACGCTTTTTCGCCGTACGCCATGAAAATCAACGTGCCACCGAGCAAGCCCAAACCGTCCGTCAACATCCCGGTAATCGTGCCGGTCCGATAACCAATCTGCAACGCGCCACCGAAACTATCGCGCGCCGCTGCCGCTACCCGCAAGTTGCCGAGTGTCGCGAAGTGCATACCGACGTAGCCAACGGTGAAGCTGAAGAGCGACCCCATCAAAAATGCGAACGCCCGGCCAAACGCGACTTCCTGCCCGTTGTCGAGCGCGGTAAAGTACAACACACCAGTCAGCACGACGATCAATACGATGATCTTGCTGAACTGTTGTTTGAGATACGCATTGGCGCCTTCGCGAACCGCTTGGGCAACCTTCTGCATCTTTACTGTGCCGGTGTCCGCCGCCACTACCTGTTTCACCAACAGCAATGCATAGCCTAATCCCAAGAACGCCACGACCAGCACACCCCAGAGCGCATACCGCTCCATGTTGCTGTAGTGCGTATTGCTCGTATCCATGAACGAGAAGAACTTGAACGCTTGCTCGCTCAGACCGGCGGCTGCTTCCGCCGCCCGCGCCCATTGCGCTGCGACCAGAGTGCCCACACATAACGCCGCCGCCATAAACATTTGCCGGCGTGGCTTGCCGCGCGTGATGCGCTGCATTACACGATTTAACGATGATGTCATACTTATTTTCCTTTCAGTTTCGGTTAAAACGGGGAGAGTTCCGAAAAAGCGACACTAGATTACACAACCACCTCCCCCTTGAAAAGTGAAATCTTGGCAACAACTCCGTGACTACCGGTGGCGGAGCAATAAGACCGGCACTTCCACGGTGTGACGAACCCGGTGGACGGTGGTGCCAAAAAACAAATCCGCTAAGAACCGATGGCCGTGCGTGCTCATCGCGATGAGGTCGCAGCCTTTTTCTTCCACCCACCGGATAATTTCTTCTGCCGGCTCGCCATAGGCTAATTCAGTGTCGGCCGTCACGCCGGTGGCTTCAAACTCGGCGCGGACAATTTCCAAATACGCTTTGTCGTCAGTGACTTCTGCGCTGACCGCATCCGCACCGTACCGGCGCGCCGCCCAACCATCCGCGACATGCAGCAAGACCACCCGGCTGTGCATCGTCTTGGCCAATTCTTTGACATGATCGATAATGGCTCGGTCCGATGCCGTGGCGTCGAGTGTGATGAGGATTTTATTGTACATGGTGCAGTCCTTTTCTCATTTGCCGGTAATCACGTCCCAAGCTTGTTTCAAGGCATCCGGCAATCCGTAAATATCCAACGCGGTAATCAAAATCGCGCTTCCCCAACCAGTCACCATCAACCACCAGCCATTCCGCCACTGGCCCATTCGCTTCCGGGAGCTCGTGAATTGCAGCAGCGGCAGCATCGCCAACGGCAACTGCAACGCCAGCACCACTTGGCTGAGGTTGATCAAATCTGTAATGCTCCGGTTGCCGCGCACGCCAATGATGATAATCGCCGGCACAATCGCCAACAACCGCGTCACCACTCGCCGGACCCACGACGGAATCCGCCAGCGCATAAAACCTTCCATCACCACCTGTCCGGCGAGCGTGCCGGTAATCGTGCTACTCTGCCCGCTCGCCAGCAGCGCCACCGCAAACAACGTGCTTGCCAGCGCCGTGCCGAGCAACGGCGCGAGCGTCAGGTGCGCAATCTGAATCCAGTCACTGTCGGGGGTGAACGGAACAACCGCACCACCGGTGAGTGTCACGCTCGTCTTTCCGAAAAATACCATCGCCGCTAGCACCACGATGGCGGCGTTCACGAAAAATGCCAGCGTCAACGAGGTCGCCGTATCAATCGTGTTGAACTTAATCGCGTCGCGCACCGACGCTTCATCCTGTTGGAACTTCCGGGACTGCACCAACGCCGAGTGCAGGTAGAGATTATGCGGCATAATCGTCGCACCGATGATTCCGATGGCCAGCACCAACATGCCGGGGTGATGCAGGCTTGGTTGAAACAAAGCGTGCCCCATTTCCACAAAACTCGGCTGCGTTTGCGGTAAGATAAAAATCTCGATGCCGTAACAAACTGTAATCGTCGCCACAAATACGCCGACCACCGCCTCAATCTTCCGCATTCCCAAACCTTCGAGCGACAACAGCAGCAACACATCAAACGCCGTAATCACCACCGCCCAGAATAGCGGAATGTGAAACAAAAGATTCAGCGCCACCGCGCTGCCGAGTGCCTCTGCCAAATCGGTTGAGCCGATGGCGAGTTCGCAGAGCAACCAATTCGGCCAGCGCGTCCATTTCGGATACCAATCCCGGCACGCTTGCGCCAAATCCTTACCGGTGGCCACGCCGAGCCGCGCCGCGATGATTTGCATGAACATCGCCATCACGCTCGCCAACGCCACGACCCAGAGCAGGCCGTATTTGAATTGCGCGCCGGCCGCTAAGTCCGTGCTCCAGTTGCCGGGATCCATGTAGCCAATGCTCACCAGCAACGCCGGCCCGACAAACGCCCGCCACCGGCGCCAGAAACCGGCTTGTTGTCCCGGTACCGGCACGGAGTTATGCATGTTTTCTAGCGAGCGATTGGAATCGTCCATGCTGCCGTCAATATAGAGTGAGAAAATTTCCTGTCGAACTTTTTCCGTCTTTGCCGCACAGTGCCGGTGTATGAATTTGCAGAACATCTTGGCCGCATTCCGGCATCGCAACTACCGGCTGTTCTTCGCCGGGCAAGGCGTCTCGCTCATCGGCACTTGGATGCAAAATGTCGCACTCGGCTGGCTGGTGTACGACTTGACCCGGTCGGCGTTTCTGCTGGGCTTCGTCAATTTTCTCAGCGCTTTACCGGTGACCGTGTTGACGCTTTACGCCGGCGTTGTGGCCGACCGGCACGACAAACGCGCCATCCTCATCCTCAACCAGACGGCGGCCATGCTGCTGGCGTTTGCGCTGGCAGCGTTGGTGTACTGGCGCGTCGTCACCGTCTGGCAAATTGCACTCATCGGTTTGCTCACCGGCATCGCTAACACGTTCGATATGCCGACCCGGCAAAGTTTTGTCGTGGACATGGTGGGGAAAGAAAATTTACTGAACGCCATCGCGCTGAACTCCTCGATGTTTCACACCGCGCGGATTATCGGACCGGCCTTAGCCGGGGTGCTCATCGCGCATATCGGTATGGACGGTTGCTTTTTCCTGAATGGGTTGTCGTTTTTGGCGGTGATTGCCGGTTATGCAGCGATGCGAATGCCGGCGCACGTCACCGCCGAGAATCATCCATCGCTCCGTCACGCAACGCTCGAAGCGCTCCGGTACGTCCGTGACGACCGCGTTCTCCGTGCCATCGTTCTCATGCAAGCCGTTGTGAGTGTCTTCGGTTTGCCGTACGCGGTGTTGATGCCGGTCTTTGCGCGCGAAGTGCTCCACACCGGCGCGTCCGGACTCGGTTACTTACTGGCGGCCAATGGGATTGGCGCACTGCTCGGCGCACTCACGCTGGCGTCACTCGGCGAACATGTGCATCAACGCCGGTTATTCTTCGGCGGCCTGCTTGGTTTTTGCGGACTGGTAATTGCCTTTGCGTGGTCCACTTCCTTCTGGTTGTCGGCGGTGCTGCTCTTGTGCGCTGGTTACTGCATGATTATTGCGTTTGCAACCGCGAACACCACCGTACAAACGCGTACGCCGGATCATCTGCGTGGCCGGGTCATGGGGATTTACGTTCTAGCATTTCTCGGCTTAAATCCATTCGGTGCGCTACTCGCCGGCTCAGTGGCGCACGCCATCAATGCCTCCATCGCTGTCACTATCGGTGAGGCGATTTGTTTCATCGCAATTTTGGTGGCAATCCGACTCTCGACACGCCGTCAGTAAATTTTACCAATGTTCTGTTAGGAATTCCCGGCTAACTTCAATAGTGCGCCTTCGGCTTCCTTGACGTTGGCAACGGCATAGAAACCGTTTTGTACGAGGGCAATGTTACCAGAATTACGATTGACCATCGGGAGTGTACCGGTAAAAACAATGTCGCCGCTGCCATCGGAACGAATGCGTTTGGTGAATGACTTGAGCTGTTCCGGCATGAAGGAATGCGTGGTGACGGCGAAGCCGCGCTGGAAGATGATCGCGCGCCGGTTGGTAATCAAATAAATTGTCCGCCGCATCCGCCGCTTCATCCAGATCGGTGCCGAAAACATCCAAAGTCCGATGAAAATGAATGGCATGCCAAACAGCGGGAAAAATTGACCCGGTCCTGACGCCACACTTTTGCTCGTACCACGATATGCCATCACCACCCAAAAAATTGCAAACGCCGTCCATGGAACGGCAAACAAAAACAGCGGAATCGTTTGCAAAGTGAACAAACGCGGTTTGGGCTGACCGGCCCAAGTGATGGTTTCACCGGGTTGAAGTTCGGCGTCAATCAGTGCGCGTTGGTCCGGTGCAAGGCTGTAAAGAGCGGAAAGTTCCATCGCGGTGACCGGCTACGATTTTACATCTTCGCCGAGCTCGACGTTCCAGTAGGCGAGATCGAGGAAATGTTTCCAGCTATCGTGGGCCACCATGCCGAGTGTGACGTTCACGAATGGTCGCCACTTCGGTCGCTTCGGTTTGCGGATGAGATGCATTCCGGCTTGCACCGGTGTGCGGTTCGCTTTGCGAGTGTTGCACGGAATACAGGCACAGACGATGTTTTCCCAATTTGTTAACCCGCCATGGTCGCGCGGAATGATGTGGTCGAGATTCAGCTCGCGCCGGTCAAAATGTTGCGCACAATACTGACAAGTGTTCCGGTCGCGCTCGAAGATATTGTGCCGGGTGAATTTCACTTCCTTGTGCGGTAGCCGGTCGAAGAACAGCAACACGATTACACGCGGAATCCGAATCTTGAATGAGATGGTGCGCACCACATCGTCGCCGTCGTGATCGCGCGTGACATCGCGCCATTCGTGGAAATCAAAGGTTTGGAAGTTGCCGCCGGCTTCCGTGACGACCTCGGCGTGCCCCATGTACAACAACGTGAACGCGCGCTCGACCGAGCAGACATTGACCGCCTGCCAGAGGCGGTTGAGCACGAGCACGTTCTCATTGAGCGCGTTTCTCATACAGCGGCAGCAGACTACCACACCACCGGCGTTAGCGTCAACCGACTGCCGACCGACCGATTACCCGCTTGCCGCGCGCTCACAGGCAGCACTAGCAGTCTTACCGGTAACCGGCTTCGCCGGCTTTGTGCATCGACGGACCGCGCGTAGTAATTTTCTCACAGGCTTTTTCGATTGGCACATTCGGGCAATCATCAATCCAGCGTGAACCTTCCGGTGCCGCCCAATGGACCGCATTGCGGAGAACGCGCTGGACGGTTGCGTTGTGATAGGTCGGATAGGTTTCGTGACCGGGACGGAAGTAAAAAATCTTGCCATTGCCGCGTTTGAAAGTGCAACCGCTCCGGAAGGCTTCGCCGCCTTGGAACCACGAGAGGAAAACGACTTCATCGGGATTCGGAATCGCAAATGGTTCACCGTACATTTCTTCGTTTTCGAGTTCGAAGTACCGGTCGATGCCTTGCGCAATCGGATGGCCGGGATTGCAAACCCAGAGGCGTTCCTTCTCGCCAACTTCGCGCCAAGTCAGACTACAGGTGGTGCCGAGGAGGCGTTTGAAAATTTTCGCGTAGTGACCGGAATGGAGAATAATTAAACCCATACCTTGGAGGACGCGAGTCTGGACGCGGTCCACGATGACATCTTGCACAGAGCCGTGCGCCATGTGTCCCCACCAAGTGAGAACATCGGTATTGTCGAGAACGTCGGTAGTTAGGCCGTGTTCTGGTTGTTCGAGTGTGGCGGTGCGGACTTCGAGATTGGCATCCTGCCGGAGTGCGTCGGCAATGCAGCCGTGCATGCCTTTGGGATAAATGTCGGCGACGACTTTGTTTTTCTTTTCGTGGGTGTTTTCACCCCAGACGGTAACGCGAAGTTTTTGATTCATATTGGTTCCATACGAATACCGGAGAAATTTTACAAGTCTGTTTTATTGCTAACCCAGTCGCGCGTCATTCGAGATTTTTAATCTCCACAATCTTGTCCGGTGTCAACACGTACAAACTCACCACATAACCATCCTGTTTCGTCTCGCTGACGCGAAACTGGCCGTTCACCTGAATCGGCCCGGAATAAAACTTCGCCGTCTTTCCCGCCGGCATCTTCACCGCCACGATGTGATTAATCGCCGGTGGCTGCCCGTAACAACAGCCCCACAGCGACGGCACCAGCAAAAATTCCTTGATATTCTCAATCTCCGTCAACGGCATCATATATCCCAGCATCTCGATCCGTTTTCCATCCAACGCCTTGATAAATGCCGGGAACTCCGTCTTACCTTCCACATATGTCCACCGCTTCAATACCTCAAACCGCAACCGCTCATAACCCGCCGCATTCGCCGCCTCCGGCTTCTGCGCCATGGAATTCGGCTGCAAAACGCTCACCAGCGCCAGTGCCATTCCAAAAAATATTATTCGCAACAGTTTCATTTTGATTAACTCGTCGGCGCTAAATTCTCCGCCACTTCCGTCCGGTACGCTCGCCACGCCGGGCCAATTCCGGCCAACGCGCCCAGCGCCACACTGCCGGCCACCACCCATAATTCCGCCACTTCCATCGTCAACGGCGCGACCGTGAAACCCGACACGTGCCGGAGCGCCGCGTTCGCCACCATCACAATCAAATGTCCACCGGCGACACCTGCCACCGCACCGGCGGCACAAATCGCCACCGCTTCTAACACCACAATCGCAAAAATGGTTCCGCGCCGCGCGCCGAGTGCCCGCAAAATCGCAATCTCCCGCCGGCGTTCGCTCATCGAATTATAAATCGAAACCGCAATCGCCACCCCGGCCACCAACCCAATCAGAATCGCCTGCGCCAAAAGAATCCGGTCAATGTTGCCGACAATCGCAAATAATTTTCGCACCTCCACCGCCGGAAACGCCGCCATCGCTTCCTCGCCGTCGTTGATTTCCCGGTAAATCGGAAAAGCGTGAATCGGACTCCGCAACTTCAGCGCGATTGCCGAAACTTGGCCGGGATCCGGATCGTTGTCCTTCGGCGCATCGCGAACTTCGTGACCTTCGATGTGATAAAAACTGTCGAGGTTGATGTAAAGTCCCCGGTCCACCGCTGTGCCGGTCGGCGCAAGAATACCGGTGATCGTCCATGGATTATCCGTGTGTTCTTCCGCATTCGGCGAAACCTCGACACCGTGCGCCGCGATGAATTTCTGCCCGACGCGCAAACCGGTTTCCTGCGCCACCGTCGCGCCAATCACCGCTTCGGCGGCGTTGTGGTGATGCGCCGCCGGTTTGGCTGGCGCGTCGCCTTTTTCCTTTGCAATCCGCTCTTGCGAATGTTCGAGTGCTTCCTTGAAAGCGTCCCGCAATGCCTCGATAGAACAGGTGAACCACCGGCCTTCCGCCAATTTGTAACCGAATGTTTCGCCGAACGCACCCGTCGTGCCGATGATGCGAAAGCCCCGGTAATTGTCGCCGACAGAAAACGGCACCGCCGCTTTCACGCGTCGGTCTGCCTGCAATTTTTCGACAAGTGTCCACGGAATATTACCGGGCGAAATATCGAGATTGAATACCGTGTTCAGCACGAGCTGCAGCGGACTGCCTTTCGCGCCAATCACCATTTCATAACCGAGCGTGCTCTGCTCGAACCGCTGCTGCATTCCGCGTTTGATGTGCACAATCGCCACCGTCAACGCCACCGCCAGCGCGACCGAAATCCCGGTGAGTGTCGTCGCCAACGCGCGCTGCCGCATATTTTTCGTAACGATTTTAAAAAGATTCATCGCAACTCCTCCAGCCGCACCACGCGCTCAAAATGCCGCATCACCGCCGGGTCGTGCGTCACCATCAACAACGTATGCCGGCCCTCTGTGCAAACCTGCCGGAGCAATTCCAACACCGCCGTGCCGTTCGCCGCGTCGAGACTGCCGGTCGGCTCGTCCGCCAACACCAGCGCCGGCGCGTTCACCAACGCTCGCGCAATCGCCACCCGCTGCTGTTCGCCAACCGACAACGCGCGCGGTTTGTGATGCAACCGGTGTGCGAGGCCGACCTTCTTCAACAACTCCACCGCATCACCGGTTCCATTGCCAAACATCTGCCCGAGCCGGACATTTTCCAACGCGGTGAAACCTTGGAGCAAATTGAACGACTGAAAAACATAGCCGATATTACCGGCGCGAAACCGGTCGCGCTTAGCCTCCGGCAGTTGCGTGATGTCGGTGCCGTTCACGCAAACCACGCCGGCGTCCGGTAGTAGAATCCCGGCAATCAGATTCAGCAATGTACTTTTGCCGGAACCACTCGAGCCAACGAGTGCAATCTGGTCACCGGCGGCGAGTTCAAACTGACCGACCTGAATCACATCCAGCCGATTGCCATCCGCTTCCCGGTAACTCTTGCGCACCTCGCGCAAACTCAGAACTGCGTCATTCATGCTGGCAAGCTGTCGTGAATCGACCCGCTTGTCAAATCGCCAAAGCTCACCAGCTTGATACCGGAAGTTTCAATCAGCTTCCGCGCCGCCGGACTGCACAACGCCTGCAACTCACCGGCGTGTTGGTAGCCGAGTTGGCAATCGCGCAACGCGGCATTCGATTCTGTGGCCGGATGAAAAAAGATTTCCGTCACGCCCTCCGGCAAATGTTGCAAATAGTTCACTAAGAAATTTTCCGTCAACTGACCCGGATGTAAAACGCCGACGCCGCGCTCCGGTGTTTGCAAACCGGCCGCGCGCAATTGCCGACGCGCCCGCCGACCCAGGATCGCAAAAATCGGCCAGCGGAGGACCGGTTGAAATTCTTCCCACGGCGTCCGCACCCAGCGAATCCGGTATTCTTTCGCCAACCGAATCACCACCGGCAACACGCGCGGATGCATGTGAGTGTGCATATGGGAATCCAGATGTGTTGGGTGCAAACCGGTCGCGAGGAATTTTTCGATTTGCGCCCGGAGTTCGGCTTCAAAGTCGTCGGTGATTTTCAGCACGCTGTTTGGAAATTCCTTACCGGTGAGTGCGGACCGGCCTTGTACGAGACAGAGGTGAACTCCGACGCCGAGGCGCGGGTGCTGGCGAGCTAGCGCAACGGCTTCGTCTACTGCCGGACCGGTTACGAGTAAGCTGGTGCTGGTGAGGATGCCGGTGGTGTGCGCTTGAATAACGGCAGCGTTGACGGCGGAGTCGAGGCCGAAATCGTCGGCGTTGATGACGAGCTGTTTCACAGCCGGCGCAACCAGAGACGGAACATATCCCAGAACGTCCACGCGATTACATCAAGACGGCGAATATGCGAGACGCCGGCTTGGCGCATGGAAAACGGCACCGGTACTTCTTTGATTTTGTGGCCGTTGGCTTGCGCTTGCACAAACATTTCCGCGTCCACAAACGGACTACGCGACCGTAAACTCATCTTATCATACACCGTTTTCGGCATCGCTTTGAAGCCGAAATTGATATCGCGCAACCGGAGACCGAAAAGCGTGCGCACGGAAAAATTGTAGCCCCACGAAATGATTGCCGATTTTAAGTTCGCGTGTTTGCCTTGATCGGCGGAGTAACCAGTCAACACGTCGGCGGAGTCGAACTCGCGAAGCATGGCCGGCAAACATTCGAGGCCGATTTGCAAATCGAAGTCGGTGTAGAAAAGATACGGCTTACCGGCGGCGGCCAAACCAGCCCGGAGCGCGCCGCCAAATCGCTGGTTGTGCGGCAAACCGACCAGCCGGATGCGCGGTTCGCGCGCCGACCAGGCCGCCACTTGCGCCGCGCAATCGTCGGTGCTGGCGTCGTCGGCGATGATGATTTCAAAATCGGTGAAATCGCGTTCGAGTTCGGCCAACGCCAAGCGCATCGTCCGGTCCACGCCGGCGGATTCGTTGAACATCGGCAAGATGAGCGAGATGCCGGTGGTAATTTTTGAGCCAGTCATGCTGCCGGTATTCTTACTGGAAGCCGGCGCACCTGCCCAGCAAAAACACCGGCACGCTTGACCTGCTTCCCGCGCTTCGGCACTATGCCGTCAATGTGGCAATGGACTGAAACCGTCGAGCAATACATTCTCGATGTCATCTTTGATCGCCGGCACGATTTTGGCGCGCGCCTCACCAGCGCGGTGTTGTTCGGTTTGTCGCGAATTTTTCAAGTCATCGTGCAATGCCGGCTCTGGCTCTGGCGGCACCGGATTTTCCGTGACCACACGCTTGGCTGTCAGGTCGTCAGCATCGGTAATCTCACCGTCGGCGGCACCGGCAAGACACCGGTGGTCGAAATTTTTGCGCGCGCCCTCCAACAAGCCGGCCGGCGCGTCGCCATTCTTTCACGCGGTTACAAAAGTACGCCGCGTCCGTTCTGGCAACGCGTTACCGCTAAAATCATGTTTCAAGAAGACCAAATCCCGCCGAAAGTTGTCTCCGATGGCCAATCGCTTTTGCTCGATGTCGAACAAGCCGGCGACGAACCGTACATGCTCGCCTCAAATCTAAAAAATGTCGTCGTCCTTGTAGATAAAGACCGCGTGAAAGCCGGCCGGTACGCCATTCAACGCTTCGGTTGCGACACACTGCTCCTCGACGACGGTTTCCAATATCTCGCGCTCAAGAGCCGGCTCGACATCTGCCTTGTCGACCGCAACAATCCCTTTGGTAATCACCATCTTCTGCCGCGTGGCACGCTCCGCGAACCGATTTCAAATCTCAAACGCGCCCGCTACATTTTCATCACCAAGTGCGGCCAATTCGGCACCGACAAACTCCGGAAAGCCATCCGGCGCTACAATGACCGCGCCGAAATCATTGAGTGCGCCCACCAACCGCTTTATATCCAAGACGTTTTCACCGGCGAACAATTCCCGCTCAGCAAACTTCAAAATCTCGACGTCGCCGCGCTGTCCGGCATCGCCGTGCCGGAAAGTTTTGAGAACGGTCTGCGCGCCCTCGGCGCCAACGTCGTCTATCGGCGCAGCTACGCCGACCATCACCGGTACACCCAGCAAGAAATTCTCAACATGATTAACCGCAGTCTCAAGCGCGGCGCGAAAGCCATTCTCACCACCGAAAAAGATGCTGTGCGGTATCCAAAAATCGACCGGCGCGACATCCCGGTTTATTTTCTCCGCGTGGAAATCCGCATCATTACCGGAGCCAAAGATTTCGATGACGCCGTCGCCCGCATCTGCTACCGCTAACCGCATTCTCATCCGCGCCACCAACTGGATTGGCGACGCCGTGATGATGATGCCGGCCGTCCAGCGCCTCCGCGAACGCTTCCCGTCCGCGCACATCACCTTGCAATGCCCGGCCAAGCTCCACGACCTCTGGCGGCACAATCCACACCTCAACGAAATCGTCACCACGCCCGGCCGGCACGACCTCACTGTGATTTTTCCGAATTCCTTCCGGTCCGCGTGGGAATGTTGGCGTGCCGGCATTCCACGCCGGGTCGGTTTTGCTGGCCACTGGCGACGCGCTTTGCTCACCGACGTTCTGCCCGACCCAGAACCGGCCACCTACCGGCACGTCACCATTGCCGGCCAGCGTTTCAAAACTAAAGTTTTTCCAAACATCCGCCACCAAGCCCACCGGTATCTCGACCTCATCGCTTACCTCGGTGGCAACCGGGAATTTGTTCCGCCGAAAATCTGGTGCGGCGATGCAGCTGTGACGAAATTCCTACCGGCGGATGGTCGTCCGGTGTGCGCCATCAATGCCGGTGCTGAATTCGGCCCGGCGAAACGCTGGCCGGCGGACCGGTTCGCCGCCGCTGCACGTCAAATAGATTGCCGGTGGCTGGTGCTCGGCGGTCCCGGCGATGTCGCGATTGCCAATCAGATTGCCGCGCAACTGCCCGACGTTGTCAACGTCGCCGGTAAAACCACGCTACTGGAACTTTGCGAGCTGCTCAAGGTTTGCCGGTTGCTGTTGACCAACGATACCGGCCCGATGCATCTCGCCGGCGCGCTCGGCACGCCGGTGGTGGCGATTTTCGGTTCCACCTCCGCTGAACTCACCGGCCCGCTCGGCGCACCGGTGACGATTCTCCACGAGCCGGTGGAATGCAGTCCGTGTTACCTCCGAGAATGCCCCATTGATTTCCGTTGCATGAACCGCATCACCGTCGAACAAGTCACCGCCGCCGTTCGTAAACTAAGGTAACTCGAAAAAATGAGAAACGATACTCTCGCCAAAATGGAAATTCGCGACGCAACTCTGAACGATTTACCGGCGATTGTCGCTATCTATAATACGACCGTGCCAACGCGTTTGGTCACGGCGGATACGGAGCCGGTCTCGGTGGCGAGCCGCGAGAAATGGTTTGCGGAACACTCGCCAAGTCAGCGGCCATTGTGGGTGGCGTGCGAAGGCAAACAAGTTGTCGGCTGGCTCAGTTTTTCTTCGTTTTATGGACGACCAGCCTATCAAGCAACCTGCGAGGTGAGCGTTTATTTAGCACCGGAATATCGCCGGCGCGGTTTGGGCACACAGTTAGTGCAACGCTGCATCGAACACGCGCCGAAAATCGGTGCAACCACGTTGCTTGGATTTATCTTTGGTCATAATACTCCAAGTTTAAGTCTGTTTGAAAAACTAGGATTCAGTCGTTGGGGAAATTTACCGCGCGTGGCAGTCTTGGATGGAATCGAGCGCGATTTAGTAATTGTCGGCCGGCGGGTGTTGCCTGCGAAGTAATCCTTCCTGTTTCACTTGGTTTTTCCTATTCTGCGCAGCGAATGAGCGCAACCCAACCAGCCAGTCATCCTTCTGTCGTCCGCTCGGCGCGGACGGTGGGCTTGGCGGTGCTTGGCTCGCGGGTGCTGGGGCTGGTGCGCGAATTGGTGCTGGCGTCGCTCTTTGGCGCGAGCCGGGAGTTCGACGCGTTTGTGACGGCGTTCCGGATTCCGAATCTGCTCCGAGATTTGTTTGCGGAAGGCGCATTGTCGGCGGCGTTCGTGACGACGTTTTCGCAGAAGCTGGAAAAAGAAGGCGACAAGGCGGCGTTCCGGCTGGCGAATCTGGTGTTGAACGGATTGTTTGTGGTGCTGAGCATCATCACGCTCGTCGGTATTCTGGCGGCGCCGTGGTTGGTGCGGATGATTGCGCCGGGGTTTGCGGCGATTCCCGGTAAGCTGGAATTGACGACGCGGCTGACGCAAATCATGTTTCCGTTTTTGCTGATGGTGGCGATGGCGGCGTTGGCGATGGGAATGCTGAATGCGAAACACCGGTTCGGCGTGCCGGCGAGCGCGTCCATGATGTTCAACATCGGCTCGCTGCTCGGCAGCGTCGGGTTGGCGTACTGGTTTGACCCGAAGTTCGGCGCAGCGGCGATGACCGGCGTCGCACTCGGAACGTTGATTGGTGGCGCGGCGCAATGGCTCGTGCAGGTGCCGACGTTGCGCGCGGTGGGCTACCGGTACGAACCGATTCTGGATTGGCACGACGAAGGCTTCCGGCGCGTCGTCAGCTTGCTCGGCCCCAGCATTCTCGGCGCGGCTGCGGTGCAGATCAATGTGTTCGTAGATAACTGGTTCGCTTCCTATTTCGGCAACGGCGCAGTGACGTGGCTGAACTGTTCGTTTCGCCTAATGCAATTTCCAATCGGTATTTTCGGTGTGGCGCTCGGCGTGGCGACATTGCCAACTGCCAGCGCGCACATCGCCCGGGGTGAAGTGGATTTGTTCCGGAAAATGTTAGCCCGGTCAATCCGGTTGGCTTTTTTCCTCTGTATTCCGGCAGCGTTTGGATTGGCGTTACTGGCCGGGCCGATTATTTCCGTGGTCTATCAACACGGCCGGTTCGATGCCGGTGCCGCCGCGCAAACGACACTTTGCCTACGCGCCTTTGCCATCGGTTTAGCCGGCTACGCGGCAATCAAAGTCATCGCGCCGACGTTTTATGCATTCGGCGATTCGCGAACACCGATGTACGTAGCAATTTTTTCAATCGTGGTGAATGCCGGTTTGGACTACGTGTTCGCCGTGGTTCTGAAAATGGAAACCGCCGGACTAGCGCTCGCGACATCATGTGTGGCGCTGGTGAATTTCTTCCTATTGCTGTTGCTGATGCGCCGGCGGATTGGCCGAATTGAAGGCCGGCAATTGTTAATTGCGACGCTCCGGATTACCGGCGCGGCGATGGCGATGAGCGCGGCGGCGTGGGGCGCGCACCAACTGCTGGCGTTCAATCGTTATCTCGATTTAGCCGGTTCCATCACGGTGGCGGTGGTGGTTTTCGGCGCAAGCTGCCGGTTGCTACGCGTGGCAGAACTCGGCGAGTTGCTTGGTGTGTTGCGATTCAAAGGCAAAATCGTATCCTGACACCCGCCTAACATTAGTAATGGGACAAAGTTTCCGGCAAAAGACAAACTGGTAACTCTGCCAATTTGCACGCAAGAATAGTCGGCGGAAGAGTGGGTCAAGCCAATTGGCAAGCGGTTGCATTGAAATTTTACCGACGGACACGTATGCTCCCGCCGTGGCACACATCAGCCTCAAAGCCAAAGTCCGGGAACTGCCGAATAAGCCTGGCGTGTATCTGATGCGCGACCGGTTGGGGCGCGTCATTTACATCGGCAAAGCGCGGTCGTTGCGGAAGCGGGTCGGGCAATATTTTCAGCCGTCCCGGGAAATGCGCTGGGATCCCAAAACGCGGGCGCTGTTGGATTCGATCGCGGACTTCGAGACGTTTGTGGTGGCGAGCGAGCCGGAGGCGTTGCTACTCGAAAGCAAACTCGTCAAGGAATACAAGCCGCACTACAACGTTCTGCTCAAGGACGATAAACGTTTTCTGCTCGTAAAACTGGATTCGAGCGAAGAATACCCGCGCTTCAAATTCGCTCGGCTGAAAAAAGACGACGGCGCCCGGTACTTCGGTCCGTTTGCTCACGCGGCGGCGGTCCGGTTGGCAATGCAGTGGGCGCGGAAAAAATACGGCGTTCTCGTGCAAGGCACCGGTACGCCGAAGACCAAGGATTTGAAATACTCGGCGTATTTGGTACCGGTGCCGCTGAAAGATTTATCACGCGAAGAATATGGCCGGCGCGTGGAGCAGGCGTGTGATTTTCTGGAAGGTCGGAACCAAGACGCGCTAGCGGAACTCAATCAGCAAATGGCGACGGCGGCCGCCGGTAAGCATTTTGAGAAAGCCGCTGAGTTGCGTGACGTAATCGGCAGCTTGAAAGAAATTGCGCGGACGGCTCGCGAGCGGAAGTTTGCGCGGGATTTGCCAGCAAAAATTGCACCGGCAATTGAGATGCTGGATTTACAGCGGGCGCTCAGCTTGCCGGTGCTGCCGGCGCACATCGAAGGTTTCGACATCTCGAATATCTCCGGCACGTTGTCGGTGGCGTCATCGGTTTGTTTCCGAGACGGCAAACCGCACAAGGCGCATTACCGGCATTATCGGATTCGGACGGTGACCGGGAGTGATGATTTTGCGGCGATGGCGGAAGTGGTGGGGCGCCGGTATGTCAGAGTGCGCGAGGAAGGCGGCGCGTTGCCGGATTTGGTGATGGTGGATGGCGGCGCCGGACAGTTGAGCGCGGCGGTGCGGGCGTTGAGTGAAATCGGCGTGCAATTGCCGGTCATCGGGCTGGCGAAACAAATGGAGGAAATTTACCAGCCTGGCGTGCCGGAGCCGTTGCAATTGCCGAGCAATTCGCCGGCGTTGCATTTGATTCAACGGTTGCGCGACGAGGCGCACCGGTTCGCCAATGCGTACCACCAGAAACTCCGGCAGCGCCGGATTCAGGAATCGGTGCTGGACGAAATCACCGGGTTGGGCGACAAGAAGAAAGTGACGCTGCTGAAACATTTCGGGTCGATTCAACGGTTGCGCGCCGCCGGCGTGGCGGAGTTGGCAGCCGCGCCCGGGATTGGGCCGATTTTGGCGGCGACGGTCAAAACTTTTTTGGAGCGGAGTTAAACCGATGCGCTGGGTTTGGATTTTATTTCTGGCAATCACGCCGGTTTGGGCGGAACCGCCGGTGCGCATCTCGCTGGAATTGATGACGCCGGCGCATCAGGCGCTCGCGCGGCCGGTCATGATGCATTACACATTGCACCGGCAGTACACGCCGCGCCGGTTCACCGGGCAGATCGCGGATTTCGAGTTCATGCTGGACAATTTAGAGGTGTGTTCGATGTTGGCCGAACAGGCCGGGATGCTGGATTACCGGCCGGTGTTGATGCCGGACGGCCGATTGATGGCGGATAATCATTCGGATGTGGCGGGCTGGATTTTGCCGGTGTTTTGCGGAGAGAACCAACGGATTTATTACGTGGAAGGCGCGCAACGCGGCGTGGTGACGGCGCGCGGTCGAGGCGTGGTGGTGGTGAATTTCCGGCAGGTGACACCGGCAGAAATCGAATACAGCGGGCAGTTATTTGTGCGAGCGGATAATCCGGTCGCGGCGGCGTTGGCGCATGTGTTTTACATTTTTCTCCGCCACGCGGTGGATCAAAATTTTGAACTAGTGATGCAGCAGCCGATTCTCTTCACACATTTGGCGGCAAAACATACGCCGGTGTTGCGGCAATTGATTCAACAGCTGGCAGTCGAGGATTACCGGAAGCTGACAATCCTTGATGAACGCTTGGCGATCCGCTGAGATAGGTTTTGACAGAGCGCGCCGGCCTCCGTATCATGCGGGAAATCAACAGTGAGAGGAGGCTGAGAGAATTTGTCAGAAGTTAAATTAAAAAAAGGTGAACCCGTCGAGAAGGCGCTGCGTCGTTTGAAGCGCAAGCTTGACCGTGAAGGCACTTTGCGGGAAGCGCGTGCGCACCGGCACTTTGAAAAGCCGAGCGAGAAAAAGCGCCGCAAAGCGAAAGCCCCACGCATATTCATGAGCAGCACTTACTGATCCTCTGGATCTCCATGAGGCCAACGCCAACCCACCGGTAGCGTTGGCCTTCATTGTTTATGTTTGCCTTCTCAACTTGCTGGAATTCCGCGCGCCACATCGACGGTCGCGCCATGCTCAACGAAATCCGCGCGCTCGGTTTCGAGTTTGCCGAACTCAGTCACGGCATCCGGTTGTCATTGGTGGATGGAATTCAAAAAGCCGTCGCCGCCGGTGAGATAAAAATTAGTTCGCTGCACAACTTCTGTCCGTTGCCGGTCGGAGTGAACGGACCGGCGCCAGATTATTACCGGCCCAGCGCTCTTCGCGAAGGCGAACGCGAACTCGCCATCCGGCATACATTACGAACGCTCGACTTCGCGGCCAGCCTCAGTGCGCCGGTGGTCGTGCTGCATCTCGGCGCTATCGAAATGCGCCGGTACACGGAAAAGTTGCTCGACCTTTTCGCCGCTGGCCGCGCGCAGACACCAAAGTTTGAACGAGTTCGCGAGAAGGCGCTCGCAGTTCGCGCCAAGAAACAGCCAAAATTCTTTGAGCAAGTGCTACGGTCGTTGGATGTGATTGTACCGGAGGCTCAGAAGCGAAAGCTGAAGCTCGGTTTGGAAACCCGCTTTTGTCTCGAGGAAATTCCGTCGGAAACAGAAGTTGGCGAATTAATCCGCCGGTACGGTGTGGACACGGTGGCGTATTGGCATGATGTCGGCCACGCGCAGGTAAAAGAAAACTTTGGCCTTGCCAGTCAGGAGACGATGCTGCGACAATATCAGAGCTGCACGGTCGGGATGCATTTGCAGGATTTTGCGCCGCCGGCATTTGATCATCAGCCGCCGGGTGGTGGAACGATAGATTTTTCACGGCTGACGCCGTTTGTGACGGAAGAGATGATTTGCGCATGGGAAATTCATTCGCCGTGGCCGGGTGAGAAAATCGCGACAGCGGTAAAACAGGCTCAAGAAATTTTACGACCAAAAACAACCGCATGAAGAAGTTAATCGGCAATCTGGTTCGAGTGTTGGTAAGCGTGGGAATCCTCGTTTACTTGTTCAATAACATTCTCCGCGATGAAACCGAGAACGCGCTGCAAGTGATTGCCGACTCGCCTCAAGCTCCGGCCACTGAATTAGCCGGGTCGCTGCAACTGACAGTCGCGCAGGTGGAGCAAATCCGCGCGAACTGTATTGTGACAGATGACACGAAAGACTCCGGCGAAGCCATTACCCTTTCAAAGCTCACACGCAGCGAACGTTTGCCGTTAGTCTGGCGCATCGGTCCGCAGCATCTGAAGGAGTCATTTCAGCGAGTCAGTCTGGTTTGGTTTGCGTTGGCGATTGCCGCAATGGGAGTGGTAATTGTTTTTACTATTTTCCGGTGGCAATGGATTTTGGAAGTGCAAGGGTTGCGGTTGTCGTTTTGGCGCGCCTGTTCCATCACATTCGTCGGTATGTTTTTCAATGCCTTCATGCTCGGCGCCACCGGCGGCGATGTGATGAAAGCTTGGTATGTCGCCCACGAAACACATCACAAAAAAGCGGAAGCCGTCGCTTCAGTGATTGTCGACCGGATTATCGGATTGCTCGGATTATTCGTGGTGGCCTTAATCATGATGGGCATTTTTCATCATCGCGTTTTCGACGATGGACGACTGCGAACATTTGCCTTCATCACATTGGCGGTCGTCGCCACTACCGTCGCGATTACCATTGCCGGTCTTTGGAAAGGCGCCGCCGACAAATTTCCTGGCATTCGGGCGCGGCTGCAAAAAATTCCGAAATACGACACCCTCCGGCGGATGGTGGACGCCTACCGGGTTTACGCTTCGCATCCAGCTGTGCTGATTAAAACATTTCTGATTACCATTGGCGTTCACATTTTTTCCATGTTGGCGATTGTGTGCATCGGCAAAGGACTTGGTATTACCCAAGCCGGTCTGGTGGATTACTTCCTCTACCTGCCAATCATCAATTCTGTCTCCGCCATCCCGATTACGATTTCTGGGTTCGGTCTGCGCGAAGGAATGTATGTCGCCATGTTCAGTCGGGTCGGCGTGCTGGGCGCAGCAGCGTTGGCGATGTCATTGCTGGGTTATCTCGCCACATTATTCTGGAGCGTGGTCGGCGCGGGATTCTACCTGACGCACCGCAAAGAACTTCCTTCCGCCGCGCAAATCGAAACCGAAAACTGACCGGGTTGCGCCGCGCAACAGACTGTGCCATCTTGCCAACGTGAAACACGCCGTTCTCATTCTCATTAGCCTATTCGCCTTAGGCGCCACCAACACCATGCAAAAAATCACCAAAACCGACGCCGAATGGAAGAAACTCCTCACCCCTGAACAATACGAAGTCGCGCGCGGCAAAGGTACCGAACGCCCATTTTGCGGCGCGTTCTACGACAACCATGCGACCGGCATCTACTCCTGCGTCTGCTGCGATTTACCGCTTTTCAGCTCCGGCGCTAAATTCGATTCCGGCACCGGCTGGCCGAGTTTTCTGAAACCGGTTGAATCTGATTACATCACCGAAGTTACCGACCGCAGTCACGGCATGGAACGCACCGAAGTGCTTTGTGCCCGGTGCGCCGCCCATCTCGGCCACGTCTTCAACGATGGCCCGAAACCCACCGGCCTCCGGTACTGCCTCAACTCCGTTTCGCTGAAATTCACTCCCACGCAAACCGCCATCTTCGCCGCCGGTTGCTTCTGGGGCGTCGAAGAAACCTTCCGTCAAACCAAAGGCGTCCTCGTCACCGAAGTCGGCTATACCGGTGGCACAACCAAGAATCCAACTTACCGGGACGTCTGCACCGACCACACCGGCCACGCCGAAGCCGTCCGCGTCACCTACGATCCGACCAAAGTTACCTACGACCAGCTCCTCGACATCTTCTGGAACAACCACAATCCGACTACGCTAAACCGGCAAGGCCCGGACATCGGCACCCAATACCGCAGCGCCATCTTCTTCACCACCGGCGAACAGGAAAAAGCTGCGCAAGAATCCAAAACCAAGCTCGAAAAATCCGGCAAGTTCTCCCGTTCCATCACCACCTCAATTGTCCCGGCAACCGATTTCTACCGAGCTGAAGATTACCACCAGCGCTATCTCGAAAAAAACGGCCGCACTCAGTGCCATATTCCGACAACTGATTGATGCGGTGGCGTTGCCATTTAGCATCCGCTCCGCTACCCTGCAGGGGATGAAGGTAGCTGCAATTCAGATTGTTCGTCAGCTTCGAGAAAGCGGACACACCGCCTACTTTGCCGGCGGTTGCGTGCGTGACATGCTGTGCGGTGTCGAGCCGCACGATTTCGATATCGCCACATCGGCCACGCCGGACGAAGTGCAGCGCCTCTTTCCTAGAACGTTCCCGGTCGGCGCGGCGTTTGGTGTGGTGTTGGTTTTGGAAGCCGGTCACCAGTTTGAAGTCGCCACGTTCCGGTGCGACGAAGCCTATCTCGACGGTCGGCGACCCAGCGCGGTCCGGTATGGTTCACCGGAAGAAGATGCACAACGCCGGGACTTCACCATCAACGGACTGTTTCTTGATCCGGTCACCAATCAAATCCTCGATTTCGTCGGCGGTCGCGCGGACCTCGACCGGCAGCTGATTCGCTGCATCGGCGACGCCCGGCAACGATTCACCGAGGACAAGCTGCGTCTGCTCCGGTGTGTCCGGTTCGCCAGCAATCTGCAATTTGAAGTCGAGCCAGCTACTTTCGCGGCGATGTGCAAGATGGCCGGTCAGATTACCGTTGTCAGCGCCGAACGGATTCGGGATGAATTGATAAAAATTTTCACGCGCCCCAATGCCGGTGCGGGATTGGAATTGCTCCAGACGACTGGATTGTTACCGGTGATCTTGCCAGAGGTCGCGGCGATGAAAGGCGTGGAGCAACCGGCCGAATTTCATCCTGAAGGCGATGTCTTCACGCACACGCGAATGATGCTCGACGATTTACCGGCGGAGCCGGGTGTGGTGCTGGCGTTTTCCGTCTTGCTCCACGATGTCGGTAAACCACCGACGTTTGTGCGCGCACCGGACCGAATCCGGTTTCACGAACACGATGCGGTCGGGCAGAAAATGACGGAAGAAATTCTCCGGCGGTTGCGCTTTTCCAATGATCAGATTGAGCAAATCGCGCTCTGCGTCGGCGGTCATATGCGAGTGCAACACGTGCAGTTGATGCGCCCGTCGAAGCTCAAGCGCTTGCTGGCGCGACCGACATTTCCGGTGGAATTGGAATTGCACCGGATTGATTGCCGGGCGAGTCACGGAAAGTTGGACAACTACGATTTTCTGAAAGCGAAAGCGGCGGAGCTACCGGCGGAAGTCATCCAGCCGGTGCCGTTGGTTACCGGACACGATTTACTGGAACTCGGTTTCACGCCGGGACGATTGGTGGGAACCGTTCTTCACGAGATCGAGGAATTGCAATTGGAGGAACAACTGCAATCCCACGAAGCGGCACTGGCTTACGCTAAGCAGCGGCTGGCCGGTGGTGGTTCGCCAGGATAATCCACTGTTCGAGACTCAACTCCTCGGCGCGCGCGGTGACCGGCAGACCCAGCGATTGCAACACAGTGTCCACCAAAGCATGATTCCCGAGAAGTTTGCGAAGCATTTTTCGGCGTTGCTGAAATCCTAACCGAACCCAATCATGAAACGGTGCGCCGGGTTCGAGTTTCACCGGTGGGTCGCGCCGGTCGAGGGCGATGATCGCGCTTTCCACATTCGGTGCGGGAAAGAAACAGTTCGGCGACACTACGTGAACGATGGTGACGTGATACCGGAGTTGCGTGAACAACGTCAACGCGCCGTAGTCTTTGTGTCGGGGTTTCGCTGCCAAGCGCTGGCCGACTTCGCGCTGCACAGTTAACACTAACCGGCGCGGTGGCGCTTCACCTTCGACGAAGCGTTCCAGAATCGCCGTCGAAATACTGTACGGCAAATTCGCCACCACTTTGTCGCACACCGGTAGCGGCACTTTGACGGCATCGCCGGTGATGAGTTGAACCTCTGGATATTTTTGCCGGATGTATTCGGCAAGGCGCGTGTCTTTTTCGACGGCAATCACCGTACCGGCGCGGTCGGTTAATTTATGCGTCAACGCGCCGAGACCGGGGCCGATTTCTAAAACAGTTTCTTGCGAGCGGATGTCGGCTTCGCGAGTGATGATTTCGAGAATGTTGCCGTCGATGAGAAAATTTTGCCCGAGCGCTTTGCTCGGACGAAGGTCCAACTCGACGAGGAGATGCCGGACTTCGGTCAGCGTCATCCGCCGCCTACTTTCCGCGCGCCAGCTTGGCGGCGAGATTGATGGCGGCAATCATGCCGTCGGGACGAGCAATGTTTTTACCGGCAATGTCTGGCGCGGTACCATGGTCCGGCGAGGTTCGGATGAACGGCAAGCCAAGCGTGACGTTCACACCGGTATCGAACGCAATCAGCTTGAACGGCCCTAAACCTTGGTCGTGATACATCGCCACGACAGCGTCAAATTCGCCGTGGTGCGCTCGGTAAAACACCGTGTCCGCCGGAAAGGGGCCAAGCGCTTGCGCTTGTTTGACCGCCGGTGCGATAATCCGTTTTTCCTCGTGGCCGAGCAGTCCGCCTTCACCGGCGTGTGGATTCAAACCAGCCACAGCAATTCGCGGCTGGAGAATACCAAATTTCTGGCAGAACTCGCGGGTGAGTTCGATGACTTCGATAATTTTTTTCCGCGTGATGAGTTTCGCCACTTTGCTGACCGGCTGGTGTGTAGTGACGAGCGCGACACGCAGATTACCGGCGGCGAGAAGCATGGCAAATTTTTGTGTACCGGCGAGATGTGCTAACAATTCCGTCTGCCCCGGCCACGGCTCGACGATTTCTTTGATGATGGGACCGGTAACTAAGGCGACGAGTTCACCGGCGAGACAACGCTTCGCACCGGAGATAATCCATTTCCGAGCGTCACGCCGAGGAGCGCGAGCGTTGCCGATGATTTCGTATTCAAACCGGTGGTCGAGCTTACCGGAGGCAAGCGCTTTGGTGATGACTTCCGGGCCGATGCCGGCGGGGTCGCCGAGTGTAATACCAATGCGAGGTTTGATTTTCATCAGCGCGACCAGCGGCAATTGGCCGCCGGTTAAAACAGGCGGATATAAGCTTTAGCGCGCAATTGTTTAATCCAGTCTTGCTCCATTTTGGCGCGTTGTTCTTGGAGTAAATTCTTTTCGATTTCGGCGTGAACTTCGGTGATAGGCCGCGTGTGAGCCGCGCGCACTTCGTCAACTTGAATCAAATAATAGCCATCAGCAGTTTCGATGACCGGGCTGTGCTGGCCGGCTTTAAGTTGAAAGGCCGGTTCGCTGAGTTCTTTGCGAAGTTCGGCGCGACCAACCCAACCCCAATCGCCACCTTGCTGACCTTCTTTGCCTTCGGAATGCTTTTTGGCGAGACTATCAAAAGTGGTACCGGCATTAAGCTTAGCGAAAATTTCATCGGCGAGTTTGCGTTGCGGATTTTCATCGGTGGGCGTGGCCGGTTTTTTGATGAGAATCATCCGGAGTTTCACTTGGTCGTCCACTTTGTAATCGGCTTGGTGCGCTTGGTAATACGCTTCGATTTTATACGGCGAGACAACGACTTCGTTTTGAGTTTTCCGGCTACGCATCGCTTGGACGATAATCCGGTCGCGCAATTGCTCTCGATACTTTGTGAGCGTGATGTTTTCGGCTTGCAGCGTTTTAATCAATGCGGCGCGGTCACCACCGAATTCAGTGGCGATGGTTCCGTTTAATTGTTCGTCCACTACTGTATCCGGAAAGCTGTAACCCTTTTCCTTAAAATCTTGGAGGATGAGATGGCGTTCGATTAGATTATTGAGTGCGTCCATCTGCGCGACCTTCGCCTGCTCGATGAGATTCGTGCCGGTGTAATTGCGCCGGAGCTGAGCGAGAACCGGCTGGATATAATCACGCACATCGCTGTAGGTGATGACGTTGCTATTCACAATGGCAGCAATGCCATCGACAATTTCGGGATTACCGGCGCGGACGGTGGGCGTGAACAACCCCACCATGGCCAACAAAAATAGAAAGGTTCGCATGCCCGGAGATTACCGGAAACAAATCGTTCCGGCAAGCCGTTCCGGTCAGATGCGCGGCCCGGCGGCGCGTATCTCGGCGCTCACCCCGGTGTATTGCTCAAAGTTTTTGGCGAACTTGCCGGCCAAATCTTTGGCGCGCCGTTCGTAATCAACTTTGTCTTTTGCCGCAATCCGTGGGTCGAGTATCTCGGTGGGTAGCTCCGGTAAGGCATCTGGAACTTCAAATCCGAAGATCGGATCAATCCGGAATTTTGCCTGATTCAAAGTTCCGTCGAGCAGATGGGTAATCGCGTGCCGGTTAACCCAAATCGGAATCCGCTGGCCTTGACCAAACGCCTCACCCACCCAGCCGGTGTTCAAGAGGTAGCACGGCACGGAGTGTTTGCGCATTTTGTCGGCGAGCATTTCCGCATACATCTGTGGCGGCAGCGGCAGGAATGGCGCGCCGAAACAGGTCGAGAATGTTGGTGTCGGGTCTTTGCCCATATTTGCTTCGGTACCGGCGAGTGCCGCCGTGTAGCCGGCCATGAAATGATACATCGCTTGCGAAGGATTGAGTCGCGACACCGGTGGCAACACGCCAAACGCATCGCACGCCAAGAATACGATCGCTTTCGGATGTCCGCCCATTCCGCTCGGCACTGCGTTCGGAATGAATTCGAGTGGATAAGCGCACCGGGTATTTTCAGTAATCGAGTCGTTGAAAAAATCTGGTTCGCGCGTGACCGGATCGACGGCGACATTTTCGATGACCGAACCGAACCGAACTGCATCCCAAATCAACGGCTCCCGTTCTTTGGTGAGCTTGATGCATTTGGCATAACAACCGCCTTCAAAATTGAAAACGCCTTGATCGCTCCAGCCGTGTTCGTCGTCGCCAATCAAACCGCGATTCGGGTCCGCCGAGAGCGTCGTCTTGCCGGTGCCGCTGAGACCGAAAAACACCGCCGCGTCGCCAGCTTTGCCGATATTCGCCGAGCAATGCATCGGGAGCACGCCCTTCAATGGCAAGATGTAATTGAGCACGCTGAAAATACTCTTCTTCATTTCGCCGGCATACTGTGTGCCGCCGATGAGCACCGTTTTGCTCGCGAAATCCGCCACGACAAACACTTCGCTGTTGAGCTTATATTTCTTCGGGTCTGCCAAGAATTTACAAGCGTTGATGACGGTCCAGTCTGGCACGTGCGTCTTCAATTGCTCCGGTGTCGCTTTCCGGAACAATTGTTTCACGAACAAACTGTGCCACGCAAATTCCGTAATGATTCGAATCGGCGTCTGATACCGGGGATCCGCACCGGCGAATCCATCCATCACAAACAAATCGCGTTTTTGCAGATGCTGCATCACATCTTGCCGGAGCTGCCGGAAGTTTTCGCCGGAGATTGGCTGATTTACTTTGCCCCACGCAATTTTGTCGCGCGAGCCGGGTTCATCCACAATCCACTTATCGCGCGGTGACCGGCCGGTCCGACTACCGGTCAAAGCGTTCAGCGCACCGCTGGCGGTCAGCGAACCCTCGCCGCGCCGCACCGATTCCTCGACTAATTGGGCAACGGAAAGATTCCAATGCACTGTTCCCGGTTGGATGATGCCGTGTTGTTCTAGACTGTTTTGTTGACTCATAAAGTGATTTCCTCGCGATACCGCACCGGCGGCGTGCGGAGCTTTTAGCGAAACGTGCAAAAATCCGCAACTAAAAACTTATCCGGCTCAATGTTAATTTACCAACGGCTGGGACAATGCTTTCGCCAACGCATTGCGTAAAGAGGTTTCAGTAATCGGCTTGCTCAAGATTACACAGACGTGGGCTGGGATTGTGCCGGTGGCAAGCATGGAATCACCGAAGCCGGTCATCAGAATCACTGGGAGTTGCGGGGCGATTAGGTGAATGGCCGCCGCGAGTTGTTCGCCATTCATTTCTGGCATCGCCTTATCGGTAATCACGAGGTCAAACCGGCCATCCTGAATTTGCTTCAAGGCCAGCGCGCCGGTCTCCACGCTCGTTACGGTATGTCCCTCCGTTGTTAGATATTCTGTCACGACATCACGCAGAGATGCTTGGTCATCCACCACTAGCACCGTGAGGGGTGGAGGGCTTCCGGAAGAAATGGCCGGAACAATCGGTGAGGCCAGCGCGCCGGCGGAAAGAGGTAGTTGAATCGTGATGGTTGTGCCGTGACTGGGGGCGCTTTCAACTGCCATTTTTCCATTGTGGCGCTGCACAATGCTATGTGCCATCGACAATCCCAACCCTTTGCCATCGGGTCCCTTCGTGGTAAAGAATGGTTCCAAGCACCGTTGCCGGATCTCCTCCGTCATTCCCTGTCCGGTATCGCGGACTTGAATCCGGAGGCCGCCGGATTCTACCGCTGTGCAAAGCGTGATTGTCCCACCGTTTGGTGACGCTTCCACGGCATTGAAAATTAAATTGATGAACAGCTCGCGCAAGCCGCTCTCTTCACCGGGAATGGGCGGCACCGTTCGCAAGTCGGTGACGATGCGAATGGTATTTCCGGTCTCCTGCATCTGATCTTTCCAGCGCGGTTTGGTAAATTCAACAACTTGGAGAATCAACTGGTTCAGGTCGACCGGTGCCAACGCTTGGCTCCCGATTTTCTGGCGGCTAAACTGACCCAACTGCCGCACCACAGTGGCAGCATCCGTTGCACAGGTCTGAATATTCTTCAACCATTTCACCAATTGTGCCGGATCATTCCGTTTCTCTGGGTGCTGGAGGAGTAACTCGCTAAAGCCAATAATCGGGGACAGCGAATTATTGAAATCATGTGCCACGCCGCTGGCCATTTGACCGAGTCCGCGCATTTTTTCCTGTTCGATGATGGTTTCTTGTGCGGAGCGCAACTCGGTGAGTGCTTGCGCTAACTTGTGATTACTCTCCGTCAATGCCCGCTCCGCCTGCTTGCGCTCAGTAATATCGCGGGCGGAGGCATAGATATAATGTCTGTCCTCTAGCGCGAGTCCAATCGCTTTGATTTCAACTTCGATCAGGGTTCCGTTTTTTTGTCGATGCCGGGTCTCAAACGTGCCTTCGGAGGCGATCAGGTCTTTTAATTTCCCCAGCAATTCCTCCGGTGACCATTGCGCGTCCCAGTCTTTGACATGGAGGCGTAATATTTCCTCGTGCGTATAACCCAGTAACTTGCAGAAGGCCGGATTGGCTTCGACGAGGTTGCCTTGCTCGTCCAAAATGTGAATGCCATCCGTGGCGGTTTCTAGTAACGCTTGATTGCGCATTGCCATGGCTCTGAGCACCTCTTCCGCCTGTTTGCGCTCGGTGATGTCTTGGTTGGTGCCGTAGGCTTTCACGACGCGACCCGTGGCATCGCGAACTACGTTGATGTCGATGAGAATATAGCAAAGTTTGCCGTCGCGCCGGCGGATGTGATGCTCACTGTTGAATTCGTCTATTTTGCCCGATTGCAGCCGCGCCACTTTATCCCGGACGATGGCTTGTTCCTCCGGCGGTAGGAATTCGCGAGCGTAAGTTTCTGCCGTCATCCGGTAGCCGCCTTCGCGTTCAGCAGTTGTGGCGTAGAGTGCGTAGATCCGGTCGTTGAAAATAAAGGTCTGTGTCGCGATGTCCATTTCCCAATAGGCGAGTTGCGCCTGATCCATTGCGAACTCGAGCCGTGCCTCGTTCTCCTGAAGTTTGGCCGTCAACTCCTCCGCCATTTGCTGCGCCTGAGCGCGCATGCTCAGCAAAGAAAGCGTCAGCCAGAATAAAAGCAGACTAATCATCAACCCGCCCAAGAAAGCAAACCACGCGCTTTGGTAATTGACGATGGTGGACAGTGCTCCGCTTTGGGTGAAGCGCAGCGTCCAGTGCTGTCCGGCGAAATCCACCGGCAACAAGCGGGTAAATCGGACACTGGCCGCCCGCGTTTCCTCCCCGGCGTTCTGATTGTCAAAGAGCAAAGCATCCGTGGTCAGCGCTGTACCATCATAAATCTGAAAATCAATCCGCCGGCTTTTCAACCGCGCTTCCCAGTTCTGCAAAGCCCCGCGCAGTAAATCTGTCATCCGGTAGGGACTGTACACCCAGCCTTGGAGAGCGGCGCGACGCTGTTCGACAGTTTCGAGCGGCCGGTCGTGACGATAAACCGGGAAAAACATTAAGGTGCCGGCTTGCACGTCCCGACTGGTTTCCTGCACCAGCCGGACCTTTCCGGAAAGCGCGACGTTTCCCTCATCTCGCGCCCGTTCCATTGCCGTCCGCCGCACAGATTCGGAAAGCATGTCGTAACCAAAGGCGCGCCGGTTGCGGCTCGTGAACGGTTCAAGGTAAATGATGGCTGAGTAAGTCTCGCGGTCGCCGGTCGGCTTGACTTGGTAATCGGGAAAGCCTTCGCGGCGAATCATCTGCTCGTGTTCCGCGAGTTGCGTGCGAGGAATCAACGGTGCAAAGCCGACACCTTGAATACCGGGTAGTTGCTGTTCAAGCTGGAGGCCGTGGTTGAAGGCTCGCCATTTCTCGCGCTCAACTGACGCCGAAGCATTAAACAAGGCCGCGCCGCTACGCAGAACCTGAGCGCAAGCGCGTAGCCGGGCCTCAATGTCGAGCCGGATTTCCTCACCGGTAAACTCAAACTCCCGGACTGCAGCTCTTTCCGCATCCGTCTTCGCGTAAAACACGACGATTCCGGTAACGAGCAGTCCGGCGGCCAGCACACCCAAAGCGCCGGCGAGGTTGCGCACGCGAATCCGCTGCCGGGCGATGAGCCAGACCATCACGCCGGTTCCAATCAACAGTGCAAGAACAGTGACGCCAAGTGGCAGCAAGTACCGGTAATTAGCTTCCGGCGTAACGCATATTTCCGCTGCGCGCGCCGTCGTCCCGCTCCGTAATAATCCAACGGCGACAGCTGCCAGCGTAAAAAATCTTTTCACACTAAATCCCAAATTAGAGCCGGATTCAGTTTTGTGCGGGGGGGGGGGCCAAACTTAAACGCGCTGGGGGTTTTCTCGCCTGGAAAAGTCCGCTCGCAAGGAAAA
>Ga0118677_10001656_pt1 | contig 46530 bp, 31 predicted proteins | sample AliMusrvi5mmetaG_FD_86154 | JGI IMG/M metagenome (GOLD analysis project Ga0118677, IMG submission 86154) | reverse complement strand
GGTAAAATTCTTATAGTTTTTTTAGTATGTCAAAGTGTTAATCAAAAGCTGTAAATTCTTACAATCTTATTTTCAATGACCTTACAAAATTCATTTTACCAGTGGTATAAGTTTGGCATGTAAAGAAACTGAAAATAGCAATTGAAAATCAGAGCAAATATAAATAAATAACTTTAAAAAAACAGCAAATGAAAATAATTTTTAGCAGCATTAATGACCATTATCCCTTGTGTTATGATATAGCAGAATGCAAAAAGACACAATTTGCAAAACCTGAGACAATAAATCTGGGCGCCGATGAATTGCTGGAAATGGCGTTAAAAAACCAAATGACGGAATTGCAAATTCTGGCTCTGTTCACTAAAAATGCATTTGAGGGGCATTTGTGTCATTTGAATGGTATTCCAATTGAGAAACTTGTTGAAAGCGGAACCATGCAAATTGATTATGCCGGTAGCAATGCATTCAGGGACCTTACAAGTGAATTTTTCAATAACCTGAATCAGTACCAAAAAGGACTTGAATTGTCATGGGAGAAAATGGTAAATAAGATGCCTGCAGCAGGAGTGATAGATATGCAATCAATGCTGCATTTTATTCTCGCCAACCAATTGTTCAGGTTGCCTGTGTCGTATCTGAAAGGTTTTGACTCTTACTTTTTCAGTGGGAAATCTGCGCAGCAAAAAGAACAATACAGGATTCAATTCAGGCTTCACAGCAATATGCTGCATCATGTGTCAAATCGTATGTTCATCGAAATGGTGAATGAGAAATATCTTGAAAAATTCAAAGACATTCTTTTGAAACTTCAATCCAAAGAAAACGTGTTGATGCAGCTCACCACAAGACTTGATTTTGCCAATGACCCTTCAATTGAAAGCGAGGAACAACTCAATAAAAAATACTTTGATTTTTTAGTGGCTATGCGTACTTCGGAGACTGCAAATAAATTGCAAAAACTCAACCCCAATCTGACTGAAATGCGTGAAGGGAAAAAAATACAGCCTTTATTAAAACCACAGATCAAAAAATTATACAAGATCATTTCTAAAAATTGCAGTGAAGTGCATACACACACGGAGGCTCAGGAGCAATACCAGCGACTTTGTCAATATTTTATGGATGCAAATTCTATTTACAATAATTATGCATTCGACTTTAGCAGTCTGATGTTGCAGTACACCAAACTTGTTATTCTTTTAATAGCAGTTATCAATTACAGGAAATTAAATAATCTGCCTCTTGATTTTGCTGACTTCACGGGGATTTCTGAAAGACCAACTGTTGAAATTAAAGAAGGAGATATTATGGAATACCAGGACAGCCTGAATACCAGTGCTGCAGTTCAAAAGAATTTCAACTTTACAGATTACAAAGTCAAATATGTATGTGATGAAGAAATGGAAAAAATCCACCGTGATTATTTAATGCACCAGCTCGAATTTCTTGAACAAAGTATTCTCAAAGTCACTGAAGAAATTAAACTTGTTATGCAAATTAAAAAGAAAGTCAGAAGTACAATCTAATTTTTCATGGGTGTTCAAGAAAATTAATTAAAATCATCTTTAAAACCTTATTAAATATGACTTTTCAGAAGATATCGCCCCGAAGGGGCTTCTATTTCGCTACATAAATTTTTTCTACAAAGATTTCACCTCTCCGAGGTTTTCAAACTTGCATAAGCCCTAATCACGTAGTGATTTAATCTTTGTAAAAAAAAACAAACAGCGGCATTAAAGTCACGTAGTGGCGATATAAAAAATTAACCAGACAATATCTAATTCATGAATGTTTTAAAAACCTCAACAATGCTCATACAACAACCACAAGATAAGCAATCATCAGCTTTGGCATCTTATAAAAAAGATAGCTATAACTACATCACAAGGGATATCCAATTTAGATTACGGGAGTGTTTTTTTGGTCTTGGGATAAGATACCTGTATTTCCATGAACGAGACAACACCCTGCTGATTTCAAATATTTCGAATGGAATTGTGCATCTGCTGAACCTATCAAACGGGATATTCAGATCATACAATAGCCATGGCTCCTCTGTCAGGAAGATAAAAGTATTTAATAATGAGATCATTACCGGAGGATGGGATGGGGCGGTACGAATTACCAACTACTTCACATTGAAAGAAAGGTTGATGCTTGGTGATCGTTACATGGGCCGCTGCCCTGGTTTTCATATTACTCCTGACGGGAAACACATTTATTCCTATAGTTATGATTCAGACTTCTTTCCTCCGGGTAAAGTGTTAACCAATATGGTTAGAAAATGGTCTTTGGACAACGGTAAATTATTAAAATCTATTCCAGCTTCAAAAATTCAGCATACTGTGAGAAAAGGCGGTTCAGTTATCAGTTTGAACAATCGCTTATACGTTTGCAGCGACTGTGGCTATTTCAGGATTTTTAATTTGCAAACAAGCAAACTGATAAAAGATATTGTTACGCAACATGATTTTGTTTCACTGACTCCAATGGTTCAGTATAATTTAATCCTGGCATACGATAGTGAGGGTTTCGTTCATTTTTTCAATACCATAAAAAACGAAATTGAGTTCTCTGTAAGAGGTCATGCATCACATATCATGTGTTTGAAGATCCACCCAAAAAATCAGGATATTGTTGTATCGGCAAGCAGTGATGGTACAGTGAAATTCTGGCAAATGCCGGGATTCTCCTTGATAAACACAGTAGAAAATTATCATCGTGATATCTGGTCTTTGGTTATTTTTAATGACAGGCTCGTTATTGGCAATATAGAAGGTGAAATATGCGTGTATGACATCAGAGACCTTACCGATATTCAATTTTTGGGCAGAATCGTACTTGCTAAAGAATCTTTCGTAGTTCAGGCTATGGGATCAAAGAAGTTTTACACCAATAACATCACGGAAATGGAGGTTTTTAATGGAAATGGAGAAACCCGTATAACCGGTAAAGAAGCGGAATATCTCCTTGGAGAAAGTAATGATCTTAATGTTTTAAGAGAGTTATTTGGAATTGAAGACAGGATGAATAAACAAATTGGTGACAAAATAAAAAATATTCCTCAGTTGCAGGAGAGATTTTTTTAAATTCAACCTCCGCGTAAAGTCCCATAGGGACGGTATATTGGTAGAAAATAAAATACGTAGAAAACAAAAGTGCCGTAGGTACGACATTATTATGAATCATATAACATCATCGAGTTGATCACGTTTATTATATCGTCACTACGTGACTTTTGGTTGAGCCTGATTATTTTTTCTACCAATATACCGTCACTACGTGACTATTGCACAGTGTTACCTATTCTTTGCATGACGCCAATGTGCACCATGTGGGAAATTTACGAATTGCGAATCTGTCAGCGCTTTCGTATTTCGTACGTTCGTAATAGATTCGTACTTCGATGAAATAATATGGAGAAGATATTTAAAATACTTAATTAGCCTAGCTCAATAAAATTGCAATAAAAAACAAACTTAAATCAAAACAATTATGAACGATCTCGAAAAATTAAAAAATCTAATTCTGGCCCCTTATATTCTTAAAGCGACGGCTTTGATAATTGTACAACGTAAAGTTGGAGGGAATCAATTCAGGCATTGCTTCTCAACATTGGGGATATTGCTTGATTATAAGTATTTTAGCGATAGTATTCTGCTGAAGGCTTCCCTCCTCCATGATCTGCTTGAAGACCTTCCGGAAACCCAGATTGATGAGATAAGATGGATTGATCCGGAAAGCAATCAGGTGGTGGACCTGGTGCTGGAAGTAACAAAACAAAAAGACGAAACCAAAGAGCAATATCTGCAAAGAGTGCTTGGCAATGGTTCCAAAAAAGCAATGATACTGAAATGTGCCGACAGGATCAGCAACCTGACCGACCTGCATCGCGACACCCATTCTGAACAAAAGATATCGGAATATCTTGATCAAACAATAAAGTTTGTGATACCCATGGCAAGACAAGTGAATGCAAATATGTTTATCGAGCTGACTGACCTTGTCGCAAAACGCAGAGAATTTTTGAGAATACAGGAGAATGAAAAAATTAAAAAGAAAGTGCTATGAAAACAATTACTATAGGGGACATTCATGGTTTAAGCAGGTGGAAAACCATAGACCCAATGAAGTTTGATAAGGTTATCTTCCTTGGGGACTATCTTGATTCTTACATTGTCAGAGATGATGCAATTATTCAGAATTTTAAAGAGATCATTGATTTCAGGCAAGCATGGCCTGAAAAAGTGGAATTGTTATTCGGCAACCATGAAACAAGTTACATGTACGAAAAATACAGGGCGTCGGGATACCGTCGTGGAATAGCGGACAGAGCTACAAAATTGATCTGGGATAATTTTCATCTTTTCAGGATGGCGTGGCAGCACGACAACTTCCTTTGGACACATGCGGGATTGCACCAGGATTATTTTGACAAAAAGATTCTTCCAAAAGTTGAAAAAAGTGATGCAAACCTTGCCGCTACTCTGCAACGGCTTTTTGAGGAGGGTTACGAACCACTTTTTGAAGTAGGGTTTGAACGTGGAGGCAAACGCGCCAACATTGGAGGTCCCTTATGGCTGGATCAACAACTGCTGATACATAAACCTCTGAAATCCTATCACCAGATTGTAGGACATTCAAGGGTGAATGGCATATTGCACTACAGGCTTTCCTCCGATTTAAAAACATCGGTGACATTATGCGATTGCCAGGAATATGGGGATGGGAGTTTTTATGAGTTGGAAATTAAAGATTGAGCCCCACTCTGAAAAGTAAAAAAATCAAAATTGCCGCTAAGGCACGAAGACGTAAAGAAGCGCAAAACATTGAAAAGCAATTATAACTTTTTTGCGTCCCGAAAAATTCGGATCGAGTCTTTGTGTCTTAGTAAAAAGTTTAAAATAAAATCATCAATAACATTATTCGATCGAATTACGAAAAAAGGTACGAATATACGAACTAAGAAACTGTCAGCGCGTTCGTACTTCGTAAATTCGTAAAAAATTCGTACTTCGATGAAATAATATGCTGAAGTTATTTTGAAAGTTTCACTTAGCGGCAAGAAAACGACTAATCAGAGCGGACTCAAGATTAAAACCTTAATAAGATGGGAAAAACAAATCATACGGAAGGCAAAATTTTAATTTATGATGGCAACGATTACATTTCGGTGTATAGCAACGAAATTGAACGTTGCGATAAAGACGAAGATTACGTGAATGTAAAATTGAAAGGTGTTGAAAAATCTTTGGTTTGTGTTGATACCATTAAAAACTGTGTGGAGATGTTGCAACACGAGGGTTTTCAGTGTACCGACAGTGGCAACCTTCTGAATTTGCAAAAAATGAAAAACCTGAATCGTGAAACCCGCAAAATGACATTGATTGATGGTAGTACGAGTATCATCACTCCCAACAGGTATAATGCAACAGTGGCGGCTTTGGCACAGATTCACTCAGGGATTATCGGGCGGTTGCCGGGCAGGATATGCAATATGATTGAAAAATGGAATACAGGCAAAAACTTTGAGATGAACTATTGCGGCTTTAATCAGGGTGTGAATTTTTGTTGTATGCCTTAAAATTTTTTACCTGCAGGCTTTAGAATGAGAATCAAGTGTCTGCTCCGAAAAGTAATAAATGCTAAAATTACCACTAAAACACAAAGACACGAATAAACACAAAATACAAGTTTTTTTAAAAATTGAGACTACTCCGAAAAGTAAAAAAGAAAAAAATGCCACAAAAACACCAATACACTTCACCCCGTGGGATAACTCAATTTTTAAGATACTCATTAAATCTGAAAAATATCCAACGGGGTAAACTACACAAATTAATAAACCCCAATAAAATAGTTTTTCGTGCATTTTTGTGTTTTAGTGGTAAAATAGACTTATCGGAGCGGCCTCAAAATTACATTTTTGTGAAATTTGGTGTTTTCGTGCTTTTGTGGTAAAAAGGACTTATCAGAGTTAACTCATTATTCAAAATTTTTACCCGCACCAGGTTTACTTTTACCCTTATCAAATTGACTTTGGCTGACTCGTGCATTTTTTTTGCTTTTATCAGGATTTGTTTTTATTATTTCGCATCATCAATTAAAATTTAAAAATTCTTAAAAAAACGAAAACAATGAAAAATCTTCCAAAAATTGTGCTGGTGGACGATACCATTGGCAAAGAAGGTGCAGCCCTTGTGGCTGTGGCAAAATCAGTAAAAACAGCTTCAGATCCTGACGCAGGTACACCACCGGTGACCGATACTGTAAGGTATCACGAGGCCGACGATGTGATGGATGTGGTTACTAAGCGTAAAACCGATCCATCACCAACGCTGACAGCAAAACAGAGTCAGCTTAGCGCCATAGTGAGACGCTCCTACGGAAAGGTAATGGCTTATGTGGCCGGAGTAAGCAATGATGTGGCTGTGGCAAACGGCAATATTGAGGCCGGAAGGCAGGTGTTCTTACGCTGTGGATTTACACAGAAAAAAACACCTGATCTTCATCCTCGTGGGTTCGAAATTGTGGACCAGGGTCCAACATGGTATCATCTCCGCGTTAAATCGGTGGGTAAGAGGGCCGCTTATGCATGGAAATGCGGTATTAGCGATGATAATAATACTCCGCCAACGCCGGATAAATTAAGCCCGGTAATGATCACTCTTGAATGTGATGTTATAATCACCAACTGCAAAAAAGGTGCAAATTACGGTTTCCAGTTTGCAAGCATACTGCCGGCAACTCACACCAGCGAAACCAACACAAACCTTCCTGAAATGGCCAAACAAGCCACACTCAACACTACCAACAAGGCCGGCAAGCCCACTTTTGCACTGGGACAGGAGCCTTTGCAATGGAGTGATTTTATTTTCTCACAAACAACATAAAAGAAAACAATCTCCACTTATACCATCACAGAGGTGACCGCGGATTTAAAAGCGGTCACCTCTGTTTTTTTGATAGCATCTGCAACTACCCACAATACACCACATTGCATAAATACCGACGCCGCAAAACGAAAAGTTGCAGCCACCGCGATCAAAGTGATGGTAATACTTATCAAAGTGGTGACATCTTTGATCGCAATGGTGACATCTTTAATCAAAGAGGTGACATCTATGATCACAATGGTGACATCTCTTATAACAGTGGTAACCCTTTTTGCTCAAAATGGCGGCATCTTTGATAACAGTGGTGACATCTTTGATCACAGTGGTGACAACTATGATCGCGGAGGTGACATCTTTGATTGCAATGGTGACAACGGTGATTAAAGTTACTGCAACTTTGATAGGAGAGGACGAATGCGTTTTTTGAAGAAAAACATTGCAAAAGTATCCTGAATAAATTTTAAATAAACAATTGTATAATTTGAGATAAATTTAGTCCCATTTTAGTCATCTGTTTGACAATATCTTCCATACTCCATCCTAATTCTGTAAGTAAAGCACAGCTATTTAAGAAAATGTTTTTAAATTTAGGATCCGTTACACCATTATTTCCTAACTCTATTTTCAAAGCTCTAAATAGAAAATTTACAGCTTTATCATTTTGTTTAGTTTTTGCATATAATACTGCGATATTGCCTATATCCCTCGCCACATTAGGGTGGTTTTCACCCAAACTATTAATATCTATACGAAGTACCCTTTCCATCAATTCTTCCGCTTCAATCAATCGATTAGTTTCTTGGTAAAGTTGTGCCAAATTATTAAGTACATATGCTACATGAGGGTGATTTTTTCCAAGGCTTTCTTCAACTATGCTTAGTGATTTATTAAAAAGCTGCTCTGCTTCTTTATATCTTTTTTCTGAATACAATATACCTGCAAAGGTGTTTATCCTGTTTGCAACATTAGGATGATAATGTCCAAAGTTATATTCATCAATTAATAGCGCCCTTTTAATAATTTTTTCTGCTTCATTTAAACGATTGTTTAACCAAAACAATTGAGCCAAATTTCCTAAATCTCTGGCGACATTAGGATGATTTTCACCTAAGTACCTTTCATCTATTGTAATTGCTTTCATTAATAATTGTTCCGCTTCAAATATCCGATTGGTTTCTTGATATATTAGAGCAAGATTATTAATATCCAGAGCAACTCGTGGATGTTCTTTTCCAAAACACAATTCATTAATATTAATGGATCTATTTATTAATGATTCTGCTTCTTGTAAGCGATTAGTAGATTTCACCACTTGTTCTAGTTGATTAAGAATTATTGCAACATTTGGATGATTAACGCCAAAACTATCCTCAGCAATTTTAAGAGCTTTTCTTAGCATTTCCTCAGCTTCAACAAGCCTAAAAGTTTTTAAAAGCATCTCTGCAAGATTACTATAACAAGATCCAATATTTGGATTACCTTTCCCGCATCTTTCTTCTTCAATGTGTAGAGCTAGTCTTAAAAGTGGCTCAGCATTTACATAAAGAGCAGCTGAAGAAAGAAAAAAACCTAAACTATGAGCACAATATGCAACAACAGTGTTCTGCTTATCTGTTTTCCAATTATAAAATGATTCCACATAAAGTGTTCCCATGTTTTTTTCTTCATTTAAACTGACCCAATAAGATTGTAACTCTCCTTGATTAATTTTTAATATTTGAATAAAATAATCTATATTTAACAAGCAATTACGAAGACGCTCAAAAGATTCAGTTTGCATTAGGAGCCATGGTAATTCATCACATATGCGGGAATCTATTGGTAATTGTTCAAAGTAATCTGCTAACTGTATTCTGAAATCATCTTTTTTATCAACATCAAATACAAATGCTTTTTCAACAGCAGACCTTAAAAAATCATGTGAAAAATTCAGGATGCCCCCCCGATCAATCAGGCTATCTTCGAGTGCAGCACGTAATGGTGACCATATAGCCAAAGGTAACTGTGGTAAGTTGTCAGGTTTAAGTAATTGTAATAATTCGGTTTCCGTTAGTCCACGCCTTGAAGCCCAAATCAATCCAAGAGCTTCACTAACCAATCCCTTTCGATCCTTCTCATAATCTTTTTGGTAGCGAATAAGAACTTTTTGCAATAATGCTGGAGTATCTTTTGTAGAAAGGTAATCAGTCAAACGCATATCAAGATTATCAAAAGTACCGGTAACACGCAATTCATCCAAAATTATTTTCAAATAAAGTGGGTTAGATGTGGTATTTGATTTAGCTAATCTTTCTACATATTTTCCATCAAGTTTTTTACCAAAGCGTTTAAGATATTTTTCTGTCACTTCCCCCTTTTCTTTAGGAGTTAAAGGTTCAACCTGTATTATTTCCAATTCCCTTTTCTTAATTGCTTCAAGAGTATCATCGGGCAGGGTGGAAATAATTAATTTCAGATTATCTCTAAATGGTTCCGATGAAAGCCATCCTAAATTGCGAGCATGATCTTTATCTTCCATTTGATTAAGGGCATCGAGGATAATGATAAATTTAATTCCATTACGATTCGCTTTTTGCCTGGCTTTCGCTAACCATACTGTAAAATCTCTAAGTGTGTCCTCATTTGTTTTTGGTAATTCGTCAGGATCTCCACTCCATTTTTTTATTTCAGAAATTAATCTCTTCATTATTTTCCAATGGTCAGCACTGTCTGATGTACCACCAATATAATGTTGGAAAATAAAATCTTTGGCATGTGTATTACGCCAATGATCAACCCAGTTTGCAATTAATGAAGATTTACCACTGCCAGAATCACCTAGTATTAAAAGTGGTTTCCCGTTTTTCTGCATTTGATGGTCTATTCTAGTAAAGTAATCTTGTCGCCCAATGTATGTGCGGCGACGAGCTTCAGCAAATGCTTCGTGTTCCATGGCTTCATGGGTAATTGAATCAGGAATATCTTCAAGTGGAAATTGCTTGTCAATTGCATCTTTAAGTTGCTTTAAAACAATTGGTGCAAGGGATTGCGGATTTGGATATGTTTCAAGCAATGGAATATTCTTTGCTTTACAAAGAACACGAATTTCATTTTTTAAACGGGTTTGCTGGTCGTCAGCAGCTTTATTATCCGAAAGGAAATCTGCCCTTTTGTCTTTCGGTATTGTATCAATATATTTAGGATCGCGAAAGTAAAAGAAAGCGCGGCCATCCATTTTCGTTTCTTTAAGAACTCCATGAATAATTTCCAATTCGGTAACACTTTTGTTGTGCGTATTTTCAAGCCAGGATTGCTCTTGAATTAAGTCTCGTGTAAATGCGTCCTTATTGGGAACCCACCCATACCGTTCACCAAGCAACCCAATAAAAAATGGTCGGCATGCATGAATCTCATCCAGACATAACTTAAGAGTTTCATTTCGTGTGCTCTGTTCTTCTGCAATTCCCCAGCGAAGATCTACTTCCACCAGTTCCACATGCCTCTCCTTACAGAAACGACGAAGTTCTGGCCAGCAATGTGTCATTAATGCATTACGATCTTCAATCATATCGCGAAAGGTAGAGGAAACAAAAATCCTTACGGTGCGCTTTTCTTGTTGCTTGTTATTATTCATAGATTAGAAGGTTTAAATTAGTTTACAAATTTATTAATTTTTGTTTAAAATCGATCTGTTCAGAGATTTTTTTTTCGCATGTCTAAAAAAGCAAATTTGAGTTCACCTTGATTAGTCCTTTACCTGCCGCAAAGGCTCAAAGCACCTAAGTTTCACAAAAAATCAAATTTGCTTTTCAATGCATTGTGTTTCTTGCTGACTTGCTGTCTTAGCGGCAATTTTGTATTTTACTTTTAGGGATTGGATCATCAATTATTATTTGAAAAATGTTGCTTTTAACTACAATCACAATCCTTTTTGTACTTTTGAATAAAATTTGTTTAAAGATGAATTTATGAAGCAGAAAAAAACTCCTCCTTTTTCGTTCCGCATCAAAAGATGGTGGCAAGGTTATGAGTGGCCCGTTATCATTGGGCTTGGTGTGGCTGCAATCATTATTGGTTGTTTTGGTTTTAATAAACACCTTGGTCCAAACAGTGATCACTCAGTTGCCGGTATTCTATACCGTGTGTTGCAGTTGTTCTTTGTTGATTCCGGTTTTCTGGATGGCATAGATCCACCGGTAGGTTGGGAAATAAATGTTGCAAGATTTCTCGCACCATTCACGCTTACTTATACCGCCTTTCAGGCATTGGCTGTGATTTTTGCAGAACAGATAAAAACGCTGCGCCTGCTTCGCTTAAAAGATCATGCAATCATCTGCGGGCTGGGCGGCAAAGGACAACTGATAGCAAAACAGTTTCTGGAAGCCGGCATAAAAGTGATTATCATTGAACAGGACGATGAGAACGACTTTGTAAGGCAACTCAGGGAAGAAGGCGCCATTGTTTTCTTTGGCGATGCCACTGATTCCGGTCTTCTGATGAAGGTGAGAGTCCATACCGCCAACTACCTTATCTGCGTTTGTGGTGACGATGGAATAAACACTGAGATTGCAGTGCGTGCACAAAAACTATGTGAACAAAAGAAATCAGGGCAACTGAAATGCATCACTCATATTGTAGATCCCAAGCTTTGCGAACTTCTGGAGAACTATGAGAAAAAAACTTCAGGCGCCTGCACATTCAGCCTCGACTTCTTCAACATTTACGAAAGAGGCGCCAAAGCGCTGTTAACAGAGCATCCCGCCACCGGAAATATATTGATAGTTGGCTTTGGCCGCATGGGCAGTGAATTGCTGTTTACTATTGCCGGCAGCACAGAAAGTAAAACAGACATTGCCCATCCCATGCAGATAAGCGTTATTGACAGGGATGCAAAAAACAAAATTAGATCGTGGTGTATGCGCTATCCCCAATTCAGCAACGCATGCCATATTCATGCGATAAATATGGATGTTACTACCTGCGATTACGAGAAGGCCACTTTCCTCTTCAATGACGAAGGCAAATGCATCATCAACAAAATATACATCTGCTTTGATGATGATTCGTTCGGGCTTACCGCAGCCCTCAAGCTGCATCATCACCTGGAAGGGAAGCACGTCCCCATCATCGTCCGCATGAACCACGACTTTGGTTTAGCCAACCTGCTACACAGCAAAGAATCCGCAGGATTTGAAAACTTGTATGCTTTCGGACTGCTGGAGAGGACTTGTAGGTTGGAGAGGATATTGAGCGATGAAAGTTGAACGTTGAGTAAATCTTATTTTAATCTCCTCCTGCAATAAAGGGATTAAATTTTAATTTCTCTCCGCAACTGGGGCAGTTCCCTAATAAGCCAGAATCTTCCCATGCTTCATCAGGTAACTCCAAACAAGGAGATTGATCTGGACTCAGCCCTGTTTTCTTTGTTATTATATTTATTGTTTCTATAACTGAAACTCGTGGATTAAAACGGTGACCACATGAAGGACAATCGGCAGAAGGCTCTTGGTATTTAAGAAATTCATAATCCCATATTCTTCTTATAGTAATTATATTTATGTTTTTATAATAGTAACTTGGTATTTTCACAACAAAAATATCTCCTGAATCACCACCTAGTATCAATATGTTGTTATGAATACACATAGAACTTATATTTTGGTTGCAAACGAACTTGGCTACTATTATTCCTTTTTTTAAATCATATAATGAGCAGCTATTGGGCTCAACAGTAGAAAAGGCTATATTCCCTTCATGAGTTATTGATCTTAACCATTGATTATTATCAACCCTAAAATTCCTTTCTATCTGACCACTTTTTAATCTCCAAATACAGACGTTTTCCTTTGATGATGAGACTGCATGTTTGCCATCTGAAGTAATAAATGCAGTTATAATTGCGTCTCTATGCCCTTTAAATACTTTGACATGTTTGTCATTCCATATATCCCATAAAATAAAATTATTATTTTCTAAATAAACCATAAGTGCCATTTTTCCATCAGGCGTAAAATGTATATTTTTTATCCAGGAATTATCTATTGTTAGTTTCTTTAAAATTTTGCAGCTTTCTATGTCCCAAACTATGCAGGAGTTATCTCTAGAGGCTGAAATTGCATATTTCCCAATGGGGTTAATAGTAATAGAGTCTACAATATTTTTATGCTCATGAAAAACATTATTTAGTTTTTCAGTTTCTGTATTCCAAATGACACATAAACAATCTGCTGATCTTGAAATAACCTTCCTCCCATCAGGAGTAAAAACAGCTTGCTCAACATAATCTTTATGACCATACAAAGATTTATACGTTAATTTCTCCTTATTATAAAGTATACATGTATTATCATCTGAAGTCGAAATTATTAACTTGCCATTTGAAGAATATGCAACTGAATTAACTAAATCACTATGATAAAAAAAAGTGTTTAGAAGTTTGAATTGATTAATATTCCATTCTTTACAAAATTTATCTTTAGACGCCGTAATGGCTTTTTCACCGTTAGGAGAAATTGAAATATCAGTAATTGAATCAAGATGCCTTTCAATATTATTTTCTTTGCCATTTTCCAAATTCCAAATAATACATGTACCATCTGTAGAAGCAGAGATTGCCAATTTCCCATCGGGGCTTAATACTACATAATTAACACTTTCTGTGTGCCCCACAAAAGTCCTAATAGGAATATTCTTTTCAATATCCCAAATGATACAAGTTTTATCATCTGAAGCAGAAATTGCGAATTTCCCATCATGTGTCATTTCTAAACAATTCACAATTCCCACATGTCCTTTACTTGATAAAATACATTCCCCATTTTTCTCATCATATATATTTCGTGAAGTGTATTCTATTTGTAAATAAATTAGCTTCCCATTTGGAGACATCCTAATTCTATTTTTATAATCAATATCCTTTTTATAAATATTAATAGTTTTGCCAGTTTCCAAATTCCAGAGAATAATTTCATTATTAGATTCCGTTAGAGCATATTTACAATCAGGAGTCGATTCGATTTTATTTATTTTTCCAGTATGTCCAGTTAAAGTTCTCAATGATAATTCTTTTGACAGATCCCAAATAACGCATGAATTATCACTATAACCTGCAATTACTCTTTTTCCATCAAAGGTAATCGCAATGGCGGTTATGCCATTATTGGAAATTTTAAGATTTTTTAGTAGCCTCCCTGTCGATAAATCCCAATAGATACATTCCTTCCATGAACATGAAACAGCATTTTTGCCATCAAGAGTAATAGCCAAATTATCAACAGAAGAAGTATGTCCCTTAAGAATGAATAGTGGCTGACCATTTTGAAGATTCCATAAAATACAGTTGTTATCATGTGATCCAGAAAGTGCTCTTCTAGAATCGGTTGTAAATGCAACAGTATTTACGGGTCCAATATGTCCTTTTAGGCTTTTTATAGCTTGACGTAATGGTACTAAAAAAGGACGATTCGATAAATTCCGTAAAATAAGTTTGTTCAATGTCTTTTCTGAAGTTTTGGTAGCTGCATTACCTAATGACCCTTCATAATTAAAATTCCATGCCTGCTGATGAGAAAAATAAGAAAATTCATTGGCATAATTTTGCAGGTTACTGCTTTCATTTCCTAAAAAATTTAGAAAATCTTTTAGTTTGTCAGTATTTGTAGGATTAGTTTTTATTCGTTCTATTTCTTGATCAATTTGTTCATCTGTCCAAGGAGTTATACTTTCAGGTATTTCAAGTTCATCAATTGTTATTTCTCCTTTAGCACAGGCAATCAAGTCTTGGGTGTATTTATCCATTCTAGCCTGCCTTGCTTTTTCTTTTCTAATGTTTTCCTGGTTATCTGGTATAACTTCCAATACCTCATTAAAATCATTAACCAAATCATAAGTCATCCTGGCAGCAGCTTTAGCTTGAATGAAATCAAGGTCGCAAAGGGTGTTGGTTACTTCATACCACAATTCTCCTTTGGTTTGCTGCCAGGGCAGTTCAACCAGTTTGCGGATATTGGGTTTCTTTTGGGTGGGTTCATCCAAATAGAGGGGCTTGGATTGGAAGTAGGAAGCGAGGGTGGTGTGATGTCTTTGGTTCATATTGTTTGTTTATATCTCTATGTTTTAAACACCGTCGGGTGCTGCGCACACCAATGGGTTTTGGTTTTTCAAACCCGGCGGTGTCTATAAGACCCGCCGGTGTTTACTATAAATATTTATTCAATCATCAATGATTCAATCGTATTATTGTCATGCTTTTGCTTATGATACTCACAAAATTCAGACTCAGAGTTAAACCAACCTATCACTTTGTCACGCTTCACTTTTGTCGGTTTAACTGATATTATAGTCAAATAAGAGGACCATGGGTAATCTGCCATTGTTTCGCAGAAACCATGGTGTACCGGATTATTGTGAATATAATATACCAATTGCTTAAAATATTTTTCATTTTCTACGATCAATCTTTTGAATGGTGATTCAAACAAACTCCCTGTTCGATGGTATCTTTTATTGAAAACCTTGGCATAAGCATTAAACAAATTTCCAAATTGCTGAGTAGGGTTGTATTTCTTCTTTTGAGGATATATTATGTGCTTCTTTTCCTCCTTTGGTTTGATGAAACCAATGTCTTCGGAGGCATGGATCCGGACAAGTATGTGAAAGTGATTTTTCATTAATACCCAAGCAAAGGTATCAGCAACCGGAGCAATATATTCGTCATATAAGCGCAAAAAGTGCTCATAATTGGCAGGTTCCCTAAACAGGTTTTCACTATTAATACCACGATTGTAGATGTGATAGTATTTATCGTATTCTAATGGTGCGGGGTGTTTCATGGTTTTATTTTATGTTTTTTTAAACACCGTCGGGTGCTGCGCACACCAATGGGTTTTGGTTTTTCAAACCCAGCGGTGTCTGTAAGACCCGTCGGTGTTTACTCGTAAAAAGATTAAAAAACAACTTAAATACTGCATCCCAAATCCTCACACTTCTTTGCTGCCATGGCTGCTCCACAAGTTTGCGAGTGTTAGGTTTCTTTTGGGTGGGTTCATCCAAATAGAGGGGCTTGGTTTGGAAGTAGGTGGAAAGGGTGGTGTGGTATATTGTGTTAATAGAACTCATTTTTCATACATTTAATAGAATGCCATTTCAATTTTTCAGCTTCCTTTTTAATTCTTCTAGAGACTGCAAAACCTCATCTCTAGGTAAATTTCCATTTATTAACTTTTCATTGTCTAATTTTAATAGCTCATTGTAAAATAAAAAACCCATATCTAAAATATCTTTTTTATTATTTGTCTCCTTTAACAAATCAAACAAGATGTCTTCTGCTTTTGCAAAAAATCCATTAGCTTTAAAAGACTTAAATAACTGTACTTTGTCTATATCCTTATTGTTGTCAATAACAAATGGATTAATCTTCAGTTTCTTTTTACATTTTGGGCATTCAAATAAAAGTCGTGGATCATCCCATGAAGCATAATTAGGCACATTACAAGGAAACCGTATTCCGCAATAAGGGCAATTAGATGTTATATCTATATCCCATTTACCTTTTTTATCTTCCAAATTAAAATGCCATAGCCTTACTCCTGTTATAACTGGCGGTTCCAATGATTCATATCCAATAAATCTGAGCAAATAAAGGTTACCAAGTTCATCACCACAAGCGATCTTTGCTCCACAACCCGATATTGTACATGCATATAAGGATGCATCTGAAATGAATGTTGAAAGAATTCTTCCTGTTTCTGTATTCCAGATTCTAAGAGTCTTATCATGACTTATGGAAACGAACCATTTACCATTTGGAGAAAAAATACAAGATTCAATATCATCTATATGCCCTTCAATGGTTGTGATTTCTCTACGACTTACTATATCCAATAGTTTAATGGTTCCAACATATTCCCCACTAATTATTGCAATACTATCATCAGGTGACATTGCAAAAAAATATGCAACTTTACTATACCAAGGGATAACGGCAATCTCCCCAAGAGTATTTGAATCCCAAATTTTGAGATTTCGGCTAAATTGGACTGCACCAACTCGTTTACCATCAGGAAGTATTATCCATCGAACCGTATTTGTATCCTTTTTATATGTTTTTGTTGTAATGACTGTGTCCAAATCCCAAAACTTCAAAATATCTCCACTTACAGTTAGAATTCCCTTAGCATCTTGAGAATAATTACATAATACACAATTATACTCTGAATTTATCATGTATTTCTTGTTTGTGCCTATTTCCCATATTGTTATGATTTTATCTTTACAAACTGAAACTACAGTTTTGCCATCCGGAGAAAAAGAACAACCAGATACTCCACTTCTAGCTCCATGAAATGTACAAATTTCCTCTCCTATATCTGCATCCCAAATTTTTATGGTTCCATCATCACCACCTGAAACAATCTGTTTATTATCCATTGAAAAGTTAATAGATCTAATAGTGTTTTCATGCGCTTTAAGCTCATAAGCGTTTTTGCCTTTTTGGACATCCCAAATTTTAAGAGTAGAATCTAAACTTCCTGAAACAATTCTCTTTGAATTATGTGAAAAGGCACAAGAACAAACAGAGTTACCATGTCCATTATTTGTATGCAGAATGCTACCTATTTCAGCATTCCACAATTTAACTGTTTTATCAAAACCGCCAGAAACTATTAATTTTCCATCAGGAGAAAAGGAACAAGTCTCAACCATATTATTATGTCCGGTAAGTGTAAATATTTCTTTACCAGTTGCGATGTCCCAAATTTTAAGTATTCCATCATAACTCCCTGAAACAATGCGCTTGCTATCTGGAGAAAAGGAGCAAGAACATATTTGGCTATTATGTCCATTAAGTGTTGTGATTAATCTACCACAATCTGAACTCCAAAGCTTAATCGTATTATCAGAACTCCCAGAGACCAATAACTTGTTATCTGGAGAAAATGCACAGGCTGTTACTCCATTTTTATGAGCAGAGAGTGTCATGATTTCAATACCTGTGTAAGTATCCCAGAGCTTTAGCACTCCGTCATTACTCCCAGAAAGAATTTGCTTGCCATTAAGTGAAAATGCACATGCATTTACGACACTTCTATGACCAGAAAGCTTAATTGTGGTAATTTCAACGCCAGTTTCTAAATTCAAATGTTTTAAAGAAAAGTCAGCATCTTTAAATGGACTTCCATTAGCAACAATAATTCGATTGAAGTCAGATGAAAACATGCAAGTAAACACAAAACCATTGTTTGAGGTAGAAAAAATCTCCTTTCCTGTTTCAGAATCCCATAATGAGAGTAAATCTTCATTTCCTCCAGCAACGACTAGTTTACTATCAGGTGAAAAAGTGCAAAAAACTATTTCCTGATATCTAGCTGATAAAGTCATAATCAATCGCGATTCATTAACATACGGAATGCGATATTGATGCAGAAAAAAATTCCCATTTAAAAGAAATGTTTTTTTTGAGATTTCAATTATATTTCTTGCTTTACCATTTTCCCATTGAAGTTCATTGTAAAATTGCTGAAAAGTTAACTCAGGGTGTCTTCTAAAAATGTGTTTTTGCTTCAAGAATAAATTATAAAAACTATTCAAACACTCTTTGTTTTCACTATTAATAATGAGTGAGAGAATATTAAAGTATTCTTGCTGCTGTAAATCTAACATTTCAGATTTTGCCCTCGCCTCTATAAAAAAAACATCACAAAGGGTTTCTGTAACCTCATCCCACATTTCACCCAAAGTTTGCTGCCAGGGCAGCTCCACTAACTTGCGGATGTTGGGTTTCTTTTGGGTGGGTTCATCCAAATAGAGGGGCTTGGTTTGGAAATAGATGGAGAGGGTGGTGTGGTATATAGATGGCATAATTTATCTACTTGTAGAACATTATCTCTATCCATTTTTTTGCGCCGCATTTACATGGAATGCGATTATCACTACAATTATAACAGGTAATGTTTTCGCATTCCTTACACATGAAGCCACTCTGAGTTTGGGTCAAATAATAGTCTCTTCTCATAGGTCCTTTGACAATTGCCATCGTTTTATCGCATTTATAACAGCAAACCACTTTGCCGTATAACTTAAGATTATCAAATAATGGCTTCCAATTTTGTAATAATTCATGAAACCCATGTTGTGCACATAATTGGGACGATTCCTCAGAACATTTTATAGCATCACCTTTATTGTTGAGATAGTTTAATGTTTGAGCTTTATTTGCTAATGCATTTGCTAGGCTGATATAAAAATTATTATTTCGACATATTGCTTCTTTTTCTGTTGTTAGCTCTAAAGCTCGAGTATAATTACCTTCAAACATTGCAATTCTGGCAAGATTGCCTAAACAAATTTGTATCAGATTTTCATCTCCAATTGACCTGCTAATTTCTTCAGCTTCTTTAAATATTTTGTATGCGGTTTTAAAATCTTTGCGATAAAGAAATTCATTCCCTTTAACATCTAACTCTTCAAATATTTTAGACTTTTCAATATTATTTGATACATTGATAAATCCATTCATGTTTTTCAAAAGCTTTTGCACATTGATATTTGAAGGATTTTGCAATAAATATTCTTCAACGAAAGGTACCGCATCCTTTACTAAAAATGTAAACTCATCAGGAATCTCTGGTTGATGTGAATTAGCCATTTTAATCTCTGCATCATTTGAAATACGCATAGCAAGTGTTCCAAATTCATAAATGACATGACCCCAAATTTCTCTCGAATAACGTAAATTTTTTCTATGAACCAACATTAAATGATAGGTAGAGACAGCCCTGGCATACTCACCTCTGTCTGAACCTGGATCATTTCTATTATAGCTCCATGAAGCAATTGAATATAGTATTTCTGACCATAATAGACCTTTTTGCTGACCTTCTTTTATCAGGGGGGGCAGAGAATGCAAAACATTATCGGAGGGTTGAAGTATTTGCATTTTATCCACCCAATAAAAAAATTCTTCATATGATAATGACAAGTGCATCATATTTTCACAAGCATTAGCCGTCATATGAGGAAACATCTTGTCGACTTCAATAATACCATACTTTTCAGCTTCGTTCACAACTAGTGAATAATATTCCCTTGCTTTATCTCCATCACCTATTTGAGCCCAATAAATAGACCCAAGATTGTATGCACTCCATACTCTGCATATCGGTTTCGGGTAATCACGGAAAACAATTAGCATTTCATCTCTTCCTGATTTTATCCTGCCAGCGTCCAGCTTCGAAATAGCGTCTTCCATATCTATTTCAAATTTATCGCCCCGTGTTTTAGGTACAGTCAAAACACTATCTTTTTTAAATAATCCCCTAATTATGTCTTTTAAATTCATTGTGTTATTCTTTGATTTATATTTTTTATCCTTTTTTGCGAATATTTTGCTAATTGCTTTTAAGTCATCATCGGACGAATTTTCAAAAAGCGTCGATGATCTCTGAAGTGAATATCTTTGATTCATTATCTGCAATTAAAATTTCACTGTTCCTACTATATCCCATTGATATTAACTGAAATGGCATTGTAGGAATCAGAAAAGCTCTTGGTTTTAAGGTACTAAAATCAAAACAGCAGAGATTCCCTGCTTCACTTAATAAGTATAGATTATTAGCATTTGTGCACTTAGCAAGCTTTATACAAGAACCGCCCCAGTCTATTGCTCCATAAGTCTCATTGTGAATCAAATAATCTTCAATTGTTCCACTGCTTATTCCTATATTCTCCGTATTCCTACCACCAAAAATGGCAATAACTGATTGATGAAATATATCATATTCAATTGTTTCAATATAGCCTTCTGCTTTAATATAAAGTCGTTTTCCTATCATGCGTAATTGGTTTTCATTAAAGAACTCGAAAAATATTAATGCGTCAGGACCTGCTTCTCCCGTTTCAATCTGATCATCAACCCATCCACGCCAAATAAGATTTTTTTCTGTACAGAGAAGCTGTTCAACATGAGCTTTCTTCGATTTTATTGTAAATGAAAGTTGAATTGATCCAGTAATATCAATGTTGTAAATATCCCCAAGACGGTCTGCAAGCCAGAACCCACCATTGGGATTACCGACAACGGAGGCCATACTAAAAGGAATACCACTAACCGTAAAATGAGACTCCGAAATACAATTAAGGACAACTCCTGTTCCATCTGAACATACTAAAAGTAAATTATCAAACCCATCAATACAGAATTTAAATACTCGAGGTTTATTCTCTGACAACATGATTTCGACATTGGAGTTTGATTTTAACAAAAGAATTTCTTCATCACGCTTGATTACTGCATAATTATCTGATAATGTCACGAAAAGTGCAAGAACTTTTGAAGCTTTATTTTTACTCTCAGAAGAAATTTTAAATACTGAACCAAATGTTTGACTGACTGCAAGAATAATTGCACTATCGGGAATAGCTATATGTCTAATAACTTCACTAAAAGTAGTAGTAGGCGGCATCTCAACTCGCTCAGGGGTGTTGCAATAATCTATTTGCCAAATGTAAATTTCATCAGATACTGTCGGTATGATTAATGATTCATTTTCGTATGTGATACATGTTGGCAGATTTTTCAATGTTGTTGACATTATTTCAATTGCAGTTTCTTTGAATTCAAAAATTCGCACTTCCCTATTTGTAAAACAGGTTGCTAATTTATATGATCCACAGGTGCATATAGAAATTGTATCTGTGTTTTCAATTTTGCATATTTGTTCAGCTTTCCCATTAGTCACCACAAATATTTGTGTTGCCATTTCAGAACTCAACGCCAGAATTACATTGTTATCTTGTACAGTTAATGAACGGAGTTCTAATGAAATTAAACTACTATCAGAAGGAAGTAGGGCTATTGTTTTACCTGAGTTTAAATCAAAACTGCATATTCCATAAACTTCATCCTGATATATTATAGTATATTCATTCCAATACATTACAGGGGACTCAAATTCTGGCAATTTGTATTTGATAAAACAAATTAGGGTTTGTTTTATCAATCCATTATTACCCCATTCAAGTTCTATAATTTCGGCTTCTCCATTTTCATAGGCAACAGTCAAATATCTACCATCTTCTGCCGAAATTAAAGCAAGAATTCCCAGTTTACGAATTGAAATCCTTTGATTAAATGGACATGATTTTATTATATCAATTATACCGATCTCTCCCAAACGAATTAAATGGAATGCAATCTTTGCTTTAGCAGCAAGACCAACAGCACGGCTTGATTCAAACTTCCACGAGGAAACCATTTCAATGGATTTGACATTTTCATCACATACGTTGCCATTATCTGTAATTTGTTGTATTGTACGTATCCATGGATTTTTATATTTGTCTTGGATTATTCCAATTTGTTTCTTAGCTTGCGGAAACCCTTCGTGCTGAAGAAGAGCTATTAACTGTCCATCATGTTTAGATAATGTCTGTGCGTGTTTTGCGATAAAGGACTTATATAAAACTACTTCACTTCTGGCATTAAAATTCAAAATTGAATAGTCATCCAAGAGTTGCCAAATATCGCAAATAGAAGTTCTTGCACTTAAGAATAATATGTCTGTAAGGGTATCAGTAACATCATCCAACATCTCCCCTTTAGCTTGCTGCCATGGCTGCTCAACCAGTTTGCGGGTATTGGGTTTCTTTTGGGTAGGTTCATCCAAATAGAGAGGCTTCTTGTAAAAATATTCAGCAAGCCACTTATTATAATCTTTAGCTTCCTTTGGTTCCATTCAACAAATAATTAATTTTGAATTGAAAAAGATGGTAACCCATATCTTTTTCTTAACACCTCATTAAATTGCCTATGAAAAAACGTAATTATAGGCACACCATCGGCATCCCGTTCAGTAAGGAATGGTTCAATGTCAAGATAAAGGCGGGACCATACAGCAATGGGAATTTTCATATAACCTCTTTGGCCGTCCTTTCCTTTTTCAAGTTCATCCTTAAGGTCTTGTAATTCTTGCCGATGATCTTTATGGCTATCTTCTTTAAATATTTTCCAGTAATCCGAATTAAAAGCAAGTATTTCTAAAATTTCGTTTTCGGCCAACCCCATATACCTGCCGCTTAACATGTAACTAACGGTCGTTTTTACAAAATCTTCAGGATACTCCTTCTCCAAATCAGAAAAATACTCATTGATAATGCCTTCTACATCATTTTTTAATGTATGTGTTTTATCATAACTGTGCCAGTGCTTTGCTTTCTCGAAGGCCAGCTTGAGATAAATCGGCAATTGGGTTTTATTAAAACTATTTATCACAAGGCTTTCCTGTTCATTCGTCAATAGGCGGCTCGCAGGTTTTATCGAGCTTAGCCAGGCATCAAGTATTAGTTTTGCTTCTTTCTCAGGCATTACATCCAATTTCGTCAATTCGGTTGCGGCCAGCTGATCCTTTAACTCAGGAAGGGATGAAACTACCATCCTTACAAATTCAGGCAGTTCTCGCGGAAGCCAGTGTAGTGCTTTGGCATTATCCGTCTCCGATAACTGGTCAAGTGAATCAAGAAACAGGAGAATAGGCTTGTCTTTTCTGGCAAGTGCCAGGCATTTTTTTAAGATTTCAGCCAGCCCGTTTATATCATACCATGCTTTTTCATCTCCTTCTCTTCCCAGTGTTTTTGCATCAGTATCATATTCATTACCAATTTGTGTACACAAACTTTGCAAAAGTGACATTATGTTACAGGAACCAGATGTGGCTCCAATAAAACGATAAACCAGTGCATTTTCTTTGTTCTCGTTAAGTTTAACGGCCTGCGCCATCACACTTGATTTTCCGGAGCCGGATTCACCCATAACCGACATCACCTGCTTCACAGCTTTATTGTTAAGGTAATTTTGTATGGTTCCTAAAATTTCTTTTCTCCCCATAAAATGCTCTGTCAACCGTTCCTTAAATTCGTTGTGCAATCTGATTTCATGTGCGATTTCATCCTTGTCTGTTTCAAGGGCAAGTTGATCACGGATGACTTTCTTTAAAGCATCATGCACAACATTATTAAACTTTTGCAGGTCATTGATGTGAAGTTCATTATTATTCCAGGTGCCATCATAGTTAACAAAGTGTGCTTTTAGTTCATACTCATTAATTACTTTCCCATTTTCTTCCTTCATTATTAAAGGCAACTCATCAATGCTGCATTCTTTCAACTTCTCCCTGAGTTCTTTCTTTAATTTTTCGCGTTTTGCTTTACATTCTTCATCTAGTCGGTTGTCAACCAAATCAATAAAATCTTTGGCTGATTTATCAGCCGGCAATCCTTTAATGGTTCTTGAAAAGGTAAATACATGCTTTGCCGGATGCTCCAAATCGTCCGGTGGATTTAAGGCACCGCGGCTAATTTCCTGATGGGTAGCCGAGGTAATGTATTTAACTTTTTGTTCGTCTGTGAATGATAGTACCTTATTGTCGACAGCGTTTCTGAGTATCTTTCTGATAGCATCTTCTTTATCTTTCCAAATACCGTACTCCCTTGCTTTTAATTCATCTTTTGTTTCATCAGGCTTTTGAGTCAGTCTTTCCCTTGGCTGCAAAACGAAGTGTTCCGTTTTGGCATTTTTATCTTGCTTGTACCAATGCTCAATCAACTCCTTGTCTTTTGCTTCAATCATTTTCAATATCGGGAACATTTCTTCCTTTGGAATAATCTCAGGAATAGGTTGCCATCCATACTTGTCGCCCAACAGGATCAGAAAATTTGGTTTGGGCGATATCTTTTGGCATCGGGCAATTTCATTGAAACAAATTTGCAGCGTTTTCTGGTCCAGCGCAGATTCTTCATTTACTCCCCAGCGCAGGTCAACTGCCTGGAACCTGGCATTATTTTCTTCACAGAATTTTTCAAGTCTGGGAAAAGCGTCTCTCTGCAGTTTGTTACGTTCCTGCTTCATATCGGTAAAAGTGGAACTGATAAATACACGGAATATTTTTGTTTGTTGTGGCATACGTTAATCTTTTATTATGATTAATGGTTTTGTTTTTTTAATATTCTTAAAAGAAAATTGAATAACTTATCATATTGGTGATTATGGTAAATTTTATTTATCTTTTCCAGTTTAATATTTTTAATCAAATCAGGTTTGTCTTTATATTTGTTCTTATAATATTCAACAAGTTGAAGCACTTTTTGCATTTCGGTTTTAGGAATTGCTCTGCGATAATATCTAACATAATATTCGGCCAGCTCATTGGTTATCATTCCGTTTTCCAGCAAATAATCATAGTAACAACAATATCCGCAGTCAGTTTCATGATAACCTCTATATAATCCACCCTTATGAAAACCAGGTTTTTCATTAAGTCTGTCGTAATTAGAAGTTCCAAATTCACCTTCCTCTAAAGCCAGATGCATTATTTTTGAAATATCATCATTCTTCGAGAAACATCTTTTTTGCCACTTACCAGGTTCGATGAACAATAAAAATCGCGAATTGTCAACTCTGTGCATAATGAAATTTTATTAATGAAAATTGTTATAACAACACTTCATCATAGTGAAGGTGGAGCTTAGGAAAAGATATAATGTTTTGTTTTTATTTTAAATTACCATTAAAGATTGTTTATGATTTAATAGCTTTCTTATCAATACGTACTGCCCGATAGCCTGCGCTTTTTATAATACCAGGAATTAATCGAACGCTTTGGCGGTCATATTCTTTTATATCATCAGGAAGATTAGACCAGGGTAAAATAGAGGGATTGATTTTTTTAGCATCATCCCTTTTCTCTCCATATATCCAACCATTTAATAACTTTTGCCAATTCCAACGTGTATGTTCCCACTTAGATAGTGTCTCAATTTCGTCATTTGTAAAAACAAGCAACTCGGGTTCAGTCCCTATCATAGATCTTTGAAGTTCAATGTTTAGAAGTTTTAATTTTCTTGGTATTGTACGTGCACTATCATAGTTTGCTTCTTTGATTTCATCCGATAACTCATCAAATGATACCAAATTAGGCACTAATTCTTTGGTTTTACCATCTGCTACTCTATTTCTGCAATAGTCTTCATGAATGGACACCGCAATTTGCCTGGTTAAATTATCATTAATAGCATCATAGGCTTCAATCCTGTAAATACTGTAACCAACTTCCTTTAGGATTCTGGGTAATGCATAAATAGCTTGACGGTCTTTGTCTTTTTCAGCTTCAGTGAGTTTGTTCCAATTTACCATACTTGGATGGGTTTTTTCCACATTGTTCCTCAAATCACCATATCTCCAACCTTGTATTGTTTGTTCACGGCACCAACGCTCATGTTCTTTTTCTGCAAGCATTTCAATTTCCTCATCAGATATATCAGGTGTTTGAATGAGATTATGGTTTTTAATTTTTGTGATTCCAAAACCAATGTGTTCTAATTTTACTGGAATATCAGTTGCTGCATCTAAATTCGACTTCTTTTTATCATTAGGTAATTCTGACCATAATACAACAGATGAAGTGGTTTCTTCATGACGACACCGCTGGTCATAGTAGTCATTGTGTATTTTTTCAGCAATTTTTTCTATCAATTTTTCTTCCCATATTATTGGACTATTTTCATCCAGTTCAAACCTTTCTTCAACGGGTAACAAAGAATAAAATCGTTCATTGGCAGCCAACCACATAAAAAACTTTGCATCCACATGTATGTCAAGTTGGTCAGGGGTAGGAAGAGCAGACAGGTCAAATTTGGTTTTATCAGTGAGACGACTCATGTCTAAAATTGCACTCATTGAACGATTACCATGTTTATACTCCGGGATATTTAACATAGCTCTAAGGACAGATTTATCTATCTGAAGTTCTTTTTTCGAATTGAATAACTGTTTTGTTTTTTCTGTTGTATCAAACGTAACCCTAAGTATTTTAGCACGGCGAATAATAAAAGTGTTATCAATTTTGCCTGATTGATGATTGGGATTGGGACCCAAAATATCAATAAAGCCCCTTAATCTACTTACAAAATCAGGGCCTTTAGCATTACGAAATTGTTCCATCCTCTTTTGACTATTTTCGGTAAGAGAGTCTTTAGAAACAATGTTCTTTTTGCCAGAATCAGAACTAATATTTTGCTCAAAATCGGCAAAAGAGGATCTTGTCCCACCTGCAAATACAAAAATTGACTTACCAATGGGATGAATTGCTTCCCCTTCTTTAAATTCTCCATCTTGCATTGGACATAGAAAATATTTCAGCCAACCCATTGACAGGTTATCTTTGTCACTATCGAATTCATCAAAAAAGGCGACTGGTATAGCACCGGTCAAAACTTTATCCCGCACTTTATGGAAATCAGCAACCAGATCTGTATAAGAAGCATATTGTGAAATGTTAAATGTCATTGTTGGTATATCATTTCTTCCCAGGCTACTTAGCAATTGTTTTATTCCAAAAGATTTTCCTGCCCCGGGAGGACCAAAAACAGCTAAACAAAGGGGTCTTGAAGTTTTAGGATCATTGAGAAATTCAATAATTAGATTTTTTATCGAATTGTACTGTTCTATCTCACTTCGATCGAAAGTTTGCATCTTACTATAAATGCCAACAGGAATTTCATTTAAAATTTTTGGATTTTTGTTTTTCACAATATCCACAGTTATCAAAGGTTTTGATAGCTTGGTTTTTTCATCCATGATACGCCAGTACACAGGGTCTGCTGTGTAAAGATCATTGAAGGTTTCCAGCAAACATTCACTAAAATTGTGTTTCTCTCCTGTAAAAATATTGCCAGTGGTATAATCTACTACATTGTTTTTTTCTACAAAGCCATTTTTATACAAATTACGCATTGCAGAAAGCCCATTTTTTATACCTAAAACAATTCCACCGATACCATGCTCAAGTATGGAAGAACTCAGTGATGCAGCAAATGCTGCTCCTGTACTTATTCCTAATCCTTTAAATGACGATGAGTAACCTCCTTCAAGATTATTAGGGTCGAAAATAAGAAGTGGTTTTTCATCAGGATTATTTGTTACAAACAATGCTCCGTCGTTGCCAAAAAGAATAACCTTATAAGGTGCTTTTTGAAGCTCAGCAAGTGATGCATTCCTTTTAAGTTGATATGCCATCTCCATTGCAGTACGTTCCCACGACAAAGCTTTGCTCAGTTGAACATTATTGCACATTCGAATATCTTTTGCCTGAAGGATTAATATCCAATCGCCTTTACGTGCACTCACTTTTTCCCATAGTTTTCCTTCAGCTAAAGGGAGACTCATTTTGTAAACTACCATTGTATTGATATTATCAATGCTCTTAGGAAATTCATTTACGCGAGAACGGAATCCATTACCTGCATCATCCAACACCAATAAATCAACATCTGAAATGTTTTCTTCCTTTGCTGCTACTTCTGTTTTTTCAACAATTGGAGAAGTATAACCTTGATATTTCCCAACCCGGATATAATTTGTTTCTTTCTCAATGTCTTTAACTTTTTCTTTCTCTTTAAAAGACGCTAACATTATTTTAGCCTGAATCATTGCAAGAGCGTCTTTACCATTGAGATTTTTAGGAATTTTGTGTCCTATAACTTCAGTCGCAATTTTAGTGGTTGAAATAGCTTCCCGGACAAATTTAGTAAGTACGAATGCTCCTCCTGGTAATAAAGATGTTTGTAATGCAGGATAGAGTTGCCAGTTATCTCCATGATCTTGTCCTGGAACAGGATGGTAAAAGTGGTCAATAGCAACATCACCAACGATTAAAATTTTTTTAGTTTTTTCTGACATTTTGTTATTTTTTTGAGTTATTATTTTTGTTCTATTTATGATTTCAAGAAGCGAGACACTTGATTTTTTAAGTTGATTTCTTAACCATTTTCTTCCCAATGGAACCCAATAATTGAGGTATTCTTTTTACAGCATCATAATCAAACAATTTGATTCCATCCGTAAGCTGATCCCATTCTACCAAGTTGCTGCTAATACGGTTATCTTTATCTGAATGCACTCCGTATTTCCAATTATTCACTTTTCGTTCAGCGAGCCATCTGTCATGTTCCATGATCGCTAATGCTTCTAACTTTTCCTTGTCAAATTCTTCAATAGCTACACGTGTATCCTCAATATCTACAACTTCATATCCACAAGTGCGAAGTTTGAAATAAATGTGAAAGGCTTGTTGTTGGTTGGATTCTCTGAAATCTTCCTTTAGTTTATCCCATTCATAAAGCTCTCCCTTTTTATTCCTTTCATCTAATTTATCAGGGTTATTTTTAAGTTCTTCTTTTACCAGATTCACGTAAGCATTGTGAATATCTATTGCGAATTTCTCAATTTCATTCTTGTCAGGATCAATGAGATTTTCAAAACCTTTTTCGCTCCCAAATAAATGAAGATTCAGGTTCTGATGTGTTTTTTTAATGGCATCCTGCAGAAGTAATCCAAAATTTTCAGACTCATTAACCCGGATCGCAACTCTGACATTTTTCCTGTCAAAACAAGGCGAAAGATTTAATAGTGCATCATAAATTACTGAAGGATTATCCATGCAAAGAACAACACTTATGGCTGAATCAGGCTCACTGCACCATTTCTCTATCTGAGCACGGGTTTCAGATGAAAAGATTTCCTGCTTATTAAAAGAAAAGTCAGCAACATCGCAAATATAAGGATGATGAAAAAGTAGTGATGCCTGATTAATTTCGGCTTTACGGTCAATTACTGAGATGCGCAATTTCTTCCTGTTAGCAAATTGACCAAGCTGGGCAGCTTTAACAGCTATGGTACGTCCCATACACCCAAAACCAAGAATAATAAGGTGAACTTGCCTTTTATCTGTTGGTGAGATGCCATCATGATCTAAAGGCAACTTGTATGCAAGCAAAGAAATGGCTTCATGAGCATAGCCATCTATAAAATGAAGATTTTGATCTGTATGATTGCTGTTTCTCTGATAATTTAATTGTAAAGCATTCCGTAACTCTGCATCATTAATATGAATGATACATTTACAAGGTATCCCGGTCTTGCTCTTAATTTTATTTGCTTCTAATGCAATTGAAAAATTCAATGTATCCTCAGAACAAAATGCGTATATTTTTGAAGCATGATCTACTCTGGCTTCCACAAGAATTTCATTTCTTGAAGCATCTCCAATAATCAGAGGAATACCCAAATGTTGCAATCGTTCTTGTATATCCTGTTCAGGGCTTTTGTCTATTGCCACTATATTTAATCCTGAAGAATAAAGTTTTTCGATCACAGCCATACCACGTCTTCCAAGTCCACAAACTATCGTATGATTTTTCTTACGTTTAAGTGAACGTGCCATTCTTTCATTGTAGAGAAGGTGAAGTGCAGCGTTAAGTAGTACCAACATGGTTGATGCAGCAGCAAGCCATCGCGCTATCTCCAACGACCATGGCACAGGTGAAATAAAATGTGGTGCATGCAATAGAAATAACTGAACAGAATGATACATTGCATTCGTTATGCTTACTGTTTCCATTCCAAAAGGATAATGAGAATAACCGTAAGTGCCAAGGATGAAAGCAATGGGAAATGTGAACGCCAATACCCATGAGCGTAGTCTCTCAGATAGCGACCATTTAGGTGAACTTACTAATCTTTTCTGCAGAATAGACATGAAATTCTTATAATTTGGGGCTTCAAAAATACATTTTCAATTTGAAAAAACAATAGTTTTCTTAAAAAAATATGTCTTGCTGAACAATTTTTTTATTTTTTGTTATTAAGCCGTTTTGATCCGCTTGTTCAATTATTTTAATAAAATTTAGAAAAACTCAGTATTTACGGGCAATTCCGGATGGGATGGAGTTTATAAAACTAAAAAACATTGACTTTATTTTCCCTTAATAAAAAAGAGAACTCTGTTTTTAATTTTATAAATTATGATCAAGTAAGTTTCAAAAAGCTTTGTCCTTGCATTATTTTATTTGGTCTGTCAGCATCAGTGTAAATAATAATTATTGAAACTCCTTTTTCTTTTGCATAGTCAATGATATCCTTGGTTCCGCCTTTCCCATGATTGGTTTTACCATCCCACAAAGCAATAAGCAAATCTGAATTGTCAACCATATACATGCCGGCTGATTTAAAAGCATCATTTTTACCAGGCAATTCCTTACTCTCGTAGGGATGAGTCTTGATGTATTCACTAAGATTTTGCTCAGAATATCTGGTAATCGTTTCAGTTGAAATAATTCTTTTTGCTTTTTGGAACAATTCAACAAACTCTTTATCGTTGGGGTTTTTGAAGGTTTTTTTGTATTCACTTAATGAAAACGGTAAAACAACTTCAAGTGAAGAGGTGTTATTATAGTCTAAAACTGCGCGGGCAACCAGCCTGTCTGCTCCTTCAGCAAGCATAGTAATTAATGAATAATTTATAAGGGGAGTAGGTGTTTTTTTTAAAATTGCTTTTGAATGTGCATCAAAAAATTTAAAGATTTCTTTATTCAAAAAATGTTTAACTTTTTCAAAAAGTAAGTTTTCATTCTGAAGAATCCTATGCCCTGTTATGCCAATGCGGATAGTGTGTGAAACAAGTGGACTTTTTTTATTCATGATTATTTCTTAAAATGGAATCTAAAATAAAAAGCAAAGATATAATTTTATGGCTATTCGCCATTTTTCCCAATTTTTTAATCATTTCCTCAATTTGAGAATTAAATTCTTCCATTTGGGGATGCTTACGGTTGATGAGTCTGTGCTTATTATCCCATTGATCAGGGCGAATGAAAATCTTTGTTGAAAAATATTTTCGCTTACTATCCTGGTAAGCCATTATTTCAATTCCGGCTTTACCTTCTTCATTTCAATTCTTTTTTTGGTTGAAAACCTTGATAAAAGTTACTTTCATTCTATTCTTTTTTTGTGTTACATTTTGGTAATGCCTCGTCAAAGATGGTACCAAATGGTAACACAAATTATCAAGAATAAGAGTTGACTAAAAAAGTTAAAGCCCCTATTTTCAGGGGCTTTAACTTTTATTAAACAATGGCAGTTGTTGTCCTGTCAGGGCTCGAACCTGAACTCTTCTGAACCAAAATCAGACGTGTTGCCAATTACACCACAGGACAATTTTCCTTGTTTTAAAGGTCTGCAAAAATAGTAAATAATTCTTTCAGTCAAAATATTTTTTTCAGCTGGTTTCGCTTTTGGTTTCGCTGCTCTATTATTATTTTTAATACTTTCGTTACTTTTTACAAATTGAAATAATGAAAAATTACAGGCATTTAAATAATATGATTGGCTGGGCGGTGTTTATTGTTGCCGCTGTCACTTATATTCTTACTTCCGAACCAACTGCCAGCTTCTGGGATCCGGGCGAATATATTTCTACAGCCTATAAATTAGAGGTTGGTCATCCTCCCGGCGCTCCTACTTTTCAGTTGTTTGGAAGGATATTTTCATTGTTTGCTTTTGGCGATGTTACTCATGTGGCACGTATGGTGAACACTTTGTCGGCCCTTGCCAGCGGCTTTACCATATTATTTCTATTCTGGTCAATCACCATGCTTGCAAAAAAAGTTGTGTTGAAAAATGGTGAAATGACTGATGCCAAAAAATGGGCAATTCTCGGCAGTGGTGTCGTCGGCGCTTTGGCTTATACCTTCTCTGATTCCTTCTGGTTCTCGGCTGTTGAAGGGGAGGTCTATGCAACATCTTCATTCTTTACCGCCTTTGTTTTCTGGGCTATTCTTAAATGGGAAAGTGAAGCTGAGGACAAACATTCAATGCGCTGGATCATCCTGATCGCCTACATGGTTGGACTTTCCATCGGTGTTCATCTTCTCAACCTTCTAGCTATTCCTGCCATTACTTTTGTTTATTATTTTAAGAAATACAAGCCAACGACAATTGGGATTATTTTAGCGTCGCTTACAGCGCTGGGCTTGCTGGTCGCAGTGATGTATATCATCATACCCTGGGTCGTTAAACTGTCAGGTTTGTGTGAACTGTTTTTCGTGAATAGCGTGGGGATGCCTTTTAATTCGGGTACTATTATTTACTTTGTTCTTTTGACCGCAGGCATTGTTGCCGGATTATGGCTGACAAAGCGCAGGCATAAAGTTATTGCGAATACTGTTATTTTGTGTTTTACTTTTATTCTGATTGGTTATTCCACATTTTTAATTCTCGTAATCCGTGCCAATGCCAATACGCCCATCAACGAAAACACGCCTAAAGATGCTATTTCATTACTGTCGTATCTGGGCAGGGAACAATATGGCGACTGGCCTTTGTTTTATGGTCCTTATTACAATGCACCTGCCAACCCGCTTAGTCAGTGGGAAAATGGAAAACCTGTTTATGCGAAGGATGAAAAGAGCGGAAAATATGTGATCATTGATAAACGTGAAAAGGAAAACCCCACTTACGATTCGCGTTTCTGCACGATCTTTCCCCGAATGTACAGCCAGGATGAAGAGTCAGGGCACATTCAGGCATACAAGGACTGGGGCGATGTGACAGGTACACCTGTTTTATACACTGATCCTGAAACCGGGAAAAGCGAGCTTATTTATAAGCCCACCTTTTGGGAAAACCTCAAATATTTCTTCAATTACCAGGTCGGGCAAATGTATCTTCGTTATTTTCTTTGGAACTTTGCTGGAAAGCAAAATGATATTCAAAATGTGGATGGCAACCCGCTTGAAGGTAACTGGTATAGCGGAATTCCTTTCATTGATAACCGGCTGGGACCACAGGATAAATTACCTTATGAAATGGCAAACAACAAGGGGATGAATAAATTTTATCTCCTGCCGCTGATACTCGGTTTTGTTGGGTTTTTATATCATTTGAATAAACACACACATGATTCGGTTGTCGTCATATTGCTTTTTCTTATGACAGGAATTGCAATTGTTCTTTACCTGAATCAATATCCGAACCAGCCACGCGAAAGGGATTATGCTTATGCTGCCTCATTTTATGCATTTGCAATATGGATTGGAATTGGCGTTCTTGCTTTGTTTGACCTGCTGAGCAAATATCTGAAGCCTAAAATGGCTGCAGCGTTGGCCACTTTGCTATGTGTTTTCGCAGTCCCCACAATTATGGCCAAAGAAGGATGGAATGATCATGATCGTTCGGGAAGATACACCACCGTTGATTTTGCTTCATGTTATCTGAATTCGTGCGCCAAAAATGCCATCCTTTTCACCAATGGCGACAATGATACTTTCCCGCTGTGGTATGCACAGGAAGTTGAAGGCATCCGTACTGATGTGAGGGTTGTGAATCTGAGTCTTCTCAGCGCCGACTGGTATATCAATTCAATGAAACGGAAAGCTTATGATTCGGATGCACTTCCCTTTCAGTTAACATGGGATCAATATAAAGAAGGGACGCGTGAGTATGTTTATTTTATTCCCGACACTATCAATTATCAATCCGATTCATTTTATAATGTAAAACCCCTGATGAACCTTGTGGCAAGCGATGATCCTAAAACAAAATTCGCAGGCGACAGAGGCAATGTTGAATATTTTCCAACGCATAATTTTAATGTTCCCGTTGATAAAGAAAAAGTGCTCCACAACGGCACTGTACCGTTAAGTATGGCCGATTCCATTGTATCCTCCATAAATTGGAAGATCAACAGGTATGGTGTTCAAAAAAGCGACCTGATGATTATTGACCTTATTGCCAATAACAATTGGGACCGCCCCATTTATTTTGCGTCCTCATCGGGAACAAGCACTTTCCTGGGCCTGGGAAATTATCTTTATCTTGAAGGTCTTGCCTACAGGCTTATCCCTGTGAAAAAGGCTAAAAACATGGATGATGAACAGCCTGCCAAAGTGAACACCGCAGTGATGTATGACAACCTGATGAACAAATTTAAATTCGGACACATTGACGATACCACACTTTACATTGACCAAACCGTGGTTGACGGGGCAAACAGTCTTCGCTTAAGTTTTGCCCGCCTTGCCAATGCCCTTGCCGACGAAGGGAAAAAGGATTCTGCCATAAAAGTTCTCGACAAATGCCAGGCTGTTTTTCCTGAGCGAAATGTCCCTTATGATAATTATGAGTTGCTGGTAGCACAGGCATATTATAAAGCAGGAGCAATGGCAAAAGGAAACACTCTGATGAACCGTTTATTGAATCTTTATGAGCAAGACCTGACTTATTATTTTTTGTTCAGCGGTTCAAAAGCAAATTTGGTTGAATATCCCAAAGCTATTGCTTATAACATGATCGGACGGATTTCAAAAGTAGCCTCTGCCTATAAACAGGACGCCACAAGCAAAAGGGCAGAAGCCACCGTGAAGAAATATTATAGCTATTTTCAGACGGAAAAAGATAAAGAGGAATAATTGGTGGTTTGATCAATAATAACTTTTCCAAAGTTTTCTTCAAAATGGAAAAGTGGAACGGGCGAGGAATTGTACTTTAGTGTCTTCAAAACATTTTTCTTTCATTTTTTTAAAAGCGAAATTTCCTTTTAAATGTGAAATTGATACTCAATTTTGCTGACAGTTTACCTTCCTTTCAATCTCTTATTTTACCTTTACTATTATGTAAAACTGATTCTGCTTTTTTCATTGTCCTAAACCCAAATTCTGGGATTTTTTAGAAGGTTCTTTTACTCTCGTGAAAAGGTATTTAATTGATCTATAATTATCTTTGTAGGAAACAGATTTTCTTTTTCAAATTTAATGGACATATCTTCAAAATAATCGGAAGATTTGCAAAATAATCGGATTATCTTCCTAATAATCCCAAGATTTGCTAAATAATCGGATTATCTTCTTAATAATCCCAAGATTTGCTAAATAATCGGATTATCTTCTTAATAATCCTAAGATTTGCTAAATAATCCCAAAAGTTACTAAATAATCGGATTATCTTCTTAATAATCCCAAGATTTGCTAAATAATCCCAAAAGTTACTAAATAATCGGATTATCTTCTTAATAATCCCAAGATTTAGAAAATAATCCCAAAAGTTGCTAAACAATCCCAAGATTAAGGAAAATTGATAAATGCCTGTAAATAACCTAATCGAGAAAACATCTACATATTTAAACTGATCTGATAAATTTACATTTTCAAAACAGTTTAAGAAGGGAAAAATTTATTGAGCAGTTTTTGTAGATTTCACCGAATACCAATTTTTCTAGTTTCTGGTTTCTGTCATTCTTTATTTTCTTCTTTTCATGTCCATCATTTTAACTATTTTCGCAATTCAAATCATTTTTTGTAAAGGCAGGTAATTGCCCGGTAATTCAATAAAATTTCAAAAATGCATTTCTATTCCACACCTCCTATAATCAAAAATATTTTGAACAAAAATCTTGTCTGGAATATGGAAAATGACCGGAATGCTATATGGCTTACTTTTGATGATGGTCCCGAACCTTCAGTGACACCCTGGGTTTTGGAGACACTGGAAAAATACCGGGCTAAAGCAACTTTTTTTTGTGTGGGAAATAATGCTGCGAAGCATCCTTCAATAATTGAGAATATCATAAAGGCAGGACATGCTGTGGGCAATCATACATACAATCATCTGAACGGTTGGCAAACGGACACTCAGGTATATTTGAGTGACATTGAGAAATGTGATTCGATATTAAATACGCCTCTATTCAGACCTCCTTACGGAAAAATAAAACCTTTGCAGTTGCGGCAACTGAAAGAGAAGTATAGTATCATTATGTGGAGTTTGATCACTTACGATTTCGATGCTGATCTGGATAAGGAAAAATGCCTTGAAAACGTTTTGAACAAAACAAAAAACGGAAGCATCGTGGTTTTTCATGATAGCCTGAAAGCAAAGGAACGAATGCAATTTGTGCTGCCCCGCATGCTTGAAAATTTTTCAAAAAAGGAATATGAATTTCTTCCGATAATCATAAAGTGAAAGTCTTGAAGGTTTATTTTCTAAAACAATTTTACCACATAGTCACGTAGAAACATAGAACTTCACATAGGTAAAATTTCAGAAAGTTCCTTGAATGTATAGTGATTTTCTATGTGAAATCTATGTGCATTTGTGGTGAAAAAACTGCATTGATTATGGTTCTAAATTCAAGGGATCCTTCCTGACATAATAATGGAAGCGAAGATTCATTCCTGAAGCGTATGTATCATCCCTGAAAGCTTCTCAGCCTGCTTCTTTCTGCTGTAGCCATCGAAGTTTTGAACATTGTTACCAATGCTTCCGTTCTTAATAAATTCCTCATAAAGATTTTGCAGATGCATTTCAACATCGTTTTCATCCCCGCAAATTAATCCGCAATTTGTTTCATTGAGTATTCTGAACATTTCCTGATGATCGTTTTCCACAAGAAGAATTTTTCTGTTGAGCGCCATGTATTCAAATATTTTTGCACTGATAGGGGTGTAATTTCTGTTGCCAAGCAGGAGCAGAACACCGGCTTTTTTCAGCTTCTTCAATAGTTCCTTTTGTGGCAGTGCATCGTAGATATTGATATAATTGTTGATCGCGGGATTGAATGACAAAACCCTTTTTGATTCCAGAGTTTTGAAATCAATTCCATAAAACGACAACGTGATTTTTGAATCGGGCTTTTGCTTTATAAATGATGCAAACCCTCCGAGAAACATTTCGAGTTTTTGAAATGGATAAATTGATCCGCAGTATGCAATTTCGAGCGCTCCGGTATTTTGTTCAATCGCATCAAGTCCTTCATAAAGTTCTTCAAAAAAACCATTGTAAACAATTTCAATTTTTTTTTCGGGAATCAGTTTTTTCAGATCATTTTTAATAGGGTTGGCAGTTGTCACAACGAACAAGCTGTTTCTGACATATTTTTTTTCAAACCTCCGGAAGTAATTATTTGTAAAAAATTTATTCAGCCAGTCAATATTGTAAAGGGCATTATAGTTGGTAGTCCATCCATCGCGGTAATCAGCTATCCAGGGGATATTGAATTTTTTATTCAGTTTGTAAGCGTATCTGAAAAGGATAAAAGGTTCGCCGGTGGCAATGATCAAATCAAAATGCTGTGTCCTGATAAGCTTTCTGGCAGTTTTGTAAATGCAGGATTTATTGTCAAAAAAAGTGGTGTAAAATTGTGCAATATTATTGATCAGAGTCAAAAACTTTCTTAACCAGACAAACCTGTCAACACCATACTTTGAAATAATGATGTCTCTTATATTGGGCGAATAGGGGGTTCTGATAACCGTGCCCGAAGCTGACACAGATTTTTGAATATTTCTGCTGCCTGATTTGTAAAAATAATTTTCGTTCAGATTAATTGAGTCATCCCATTGCCTTGTGACAACAGTGGGGCTTAATCCGAATAATTTAAAATACAAATACCATGAGTAAGGTCTTTGAGCGCCTATGGTATTCAGTGGAGCAAAATCATGGGCTAGTATCAAGATGTTTTTATCCCTCAGCAGGTAACTGCAAAATATTTCGGTTTGCTTTTCGCGTGAATAAAAAGAAACTTCCGATTCATCAAAGGATACATCGGGAATAATTTGACCTTCTTTCTTAAGCTTAATCTGATCAAGAATAAACTCTTTTAATGAAGACGGAGAATCGAAAACATGACCCACACTGTGTTTTTGAACAATATCTGCAAGCAATCCCTGGTCGCCCGGAATGACAAGTATTGGTCTTTTTACAGAAAGATAATCATAAGTTTTGGCGTTAATGATGGGATAATCCTTCTGAGTGAAATTCAACAGAAAGTCTGATTCCGCGCTAATCTTCAGCGATTCTTCCCTGTTCACTCTTGCGGTATAATTCACATATTCTTCCAGTCTCTTTCCGTATCTGGTGATCCTTTGTGTTTGTTCTTTTTCGTATTTAACCCCTATAAAATTAAACTTAATATCAGCAGGGGAGATGAGTCCTTCTTTATCGAGCTCACAAATTACATCCAGCAGATACTCTATTCTCTGTCCCATGGTAACTGTGCCGATATGCGTAAGGATCAAAGGAAGCCCGGTTTTATGTTGTGCAGCTTTTTGGTAAAACTTTTCAAATCCATTGTAAACAACTTTCACATCTCTTTTGAAAAGATCAGATAATTTGCCTGCAAGCAAAGGGTCAACAGTCTGCAGAAAATCGGCTCTTTTTATGTATTTTCTTTCATAATGAAATTCGAGAGTCCGAAGGGTTCTGTTAAAAATATCCTGTCTGAAATCAACATTATGATTAAGATACCAGCCATCGCGATAATCAGCCACCCACTGAACGTTGTGTTTTTTCCTTAAAAGAAATCCGTATTTAAATAAAATGAAAGGTTCGCCGGTTGTGATGACATAATCCACACGATTATTTTTCAAATATTTTTTCGCGTGTTTGTAAACGTTCCTGTGTTTATCAAACATGAAAAAAGAGAAGGAGAATATTTTATAAATGAAGGAAAGAAATTTGCGTATCACCACAAATCGGCTGTCACCATATTTAAGGAACAATAAATCCGAAAAGTTTTGAATAAGTGGCACCCTGATAATAGTGCCATGTTCGGTATTTTCCTCACATATCGTGTTATCTTGTGAAACACCCATAACATCAAAAACAGTGGCTGATTTCCCCGACCAGTTCTTGGTGATCACTGTAACATCAACACCAAATTTTTTAAAATATTTGTACCAGCTATAAGGCCTCTGCGCCCCTATTGAATTAAGGGGAGGAAAATCGTTGCAGAGAATTAGGGCCTTCATTATTTTTATTTCAGATTTCAGATTTGTGATTTAAGATTTGGAATTTGGATACTGGGACTTAATTAGATTTTCGGGGAACAAACTTTCTATAGACTTTAAAAACTTTATACAGCTTGCGGTACCAGTTCATGATTGAAGGATATTCAGTGTGTTTTTTCACAGGCTGCTTCATGATGTCCTCGAATTCATTCGCAGTCAGGCCAAATTTTTTAATAACATAATCCTTGTCTTTTTTCAGATCTTCATCAGTGTAGAGTGGCTTTTTCAATTCCAGCAATGCGTCATCTCTGCTCATTTGTCCGGAACAGATCAAAGTTGATAAATGCGATTTTCTCTTGTCCACACCATACTTTTGCGGAAGAATGTATGATTGATAAAAGCGTGTAATAAGCGATTCGTGATGCTTGCCGCCATAATCCCTCCAATTCAGATTTTGCGAGATTAATTGCTTTGCATCCTCTTTTACATATTGGATATAGTTAAGAATTGGAACTGCCTTTATTCCCCTGATCTTTGAAAAATACCATTTACGTCTGAGTCCTAAAAACGGGAAAGTGCGAAGCCTTGTTTTCCCAAATTTCCTGTGAATACCTTTAATGTTCATCAGGTCGTTTTTGTTATGAACCCAATGCTGTGGCAAAAAACCTTCTGTTGCAAGGTTCTCTCCTGTCAATATGTATTTAATGCCTTCTTTACCTGCAGTCCGGTATAATGTAGCAAAGATAGCATGGTCTGATATTGCTTCGATATCCACCACCGATGCTTTCAGATATGATAGCTGGAGATCTTTAAATTCTTCCCAGTTGATCACAAGGGTGTGAAGATCTATCTTAAGCGTTTTGATTGTATTTTCAATATTCGATACTGCAAGTTCAGAATCCCAGCCATTATCCAGGTGAACAGCAAGAGGCCGCAGGCCTAATGATTTCACAATGTAAGCCACATAGGTGCTGTCAACGCCGCCGCTTACTCCAATGATGCAATCGTAGTCTTTGTTTTTGCCTTTCTTTTTAATTTCAGCTATCAATTGGTCAAGGTCAGTCTTGCTGAACATCCTTTGCCTGCTGATGTTTTCATAGTCATGACAATAATTGCAGATACCTGCATCATCAAACACGATCAAAGGATCGTCGTTTGAATCCATCACACATTTTGAGCAAATATTCACTTGTTGCACCATCGGGCAAAATTACTTCATAAAATCAAACTTATTCCTAAAACCTGGTAACTGAAACACGCCATTTAATTCCTGCTCCATTCAAATTTCCACAACCACAAACCACAAACCACGAACAATCTAAAACACCACTTCTTTAACCAGTGTTTCTTCTCCTCTTTTTATTGTCACCATTGCTTTGTCACCTTTGTGATACTTGCCCAAAGCCTTCATGTAAGTTTTCATTTCCAGCACTTCATTGTCGCCAATCTTCAACACGATATCGCCGGCCTTGATACCTGCTTTGAAAGCGGTCTTACCGTCTTTCACAGCTTCAACGCGCATACCCTTGCCATCGAAAGTCATGTCGGGAACCACTCCGAGAGTTACGCTATAGGAATGTTTTCCACCCATACCTGCACTGTCAGAAGATTTAGTAAATGGAATTTTACCCAGAGAATCTGTTCTTTCTGCAATCCTTTCTATATACTTTATTACCTGAACTTCGCCCGGGTAGTTTAATTTATAAGCTTTATCAGACGGCAGGTGATAATTTTCAAGATCTGCGCCTGTATTAAAGAAAAGCACAGGAAGGTTTTTCAGGTAAAATGACATTTGATCTGAACCTTCAAGTCCTGATTTCACTTTTTTTATTTTCAGATTTTGACGTGGAGTAGTTGCAATTATTGTATCCCACAATGAAGATGTTCCGGTTCCGAAAATAATGAGTCCTTGCGTAGAATCATATTTACCGAGCATGTCAAAATTGAACATGTAGTCCACAGTTGACAGGTTATAGGCTTCGCTTTTTGTAAACCATGAAGAACCAAGTAAACCCTTTTCCTCACCTGAAAAATTCAGAAAAAGATAGTTGTTTTTCTTATTTGCTGAATTTTTAAAATAACGCGCAAGCTCTACCACTGCAATGGTTCCGCTTGCATTGTCATCAGCGCCTGGATGGATCATCGGTTTATCACCATGATAAAATGAGTTTTCTTTGCCCCATCCCAAATGATCATAATGACCACCGAAAACAATTGTTGTTGGCGCTTTGTTATCAATGAAAGCCCCGACATTGTAACCGGTTTTGTTTTCTTTTACAAGGTCAACATTGATGCTGGCAATGTTTTTGGTTCCATCCATGATCAGTTTATAAGCCATCTGAGCTGCAAAGATCACAGGAACGGAAGAAGGAGTTGCCCGGCTGTCAAGATATGTTGAAGGGTCAGGAAAAGACTTGTCAGAATTGATAAACACTATTCCTATTGCTCCTTTGGCAAGAGCAGTATCAATTTTTTTATCAAGCTGCAGATATTTTGCATACAGCGAATCGCTGATTGTTCCCTTTGGAACACCGGTTTCGATCACCGCAATTTTTCCTTCGACATCTTTGTTCAGGTAATCATTGTAATTTTTTTGTGGTACGACAATTCCGTAACCCACCTTCACCAACTCGCCTTTAACCTTGCCGCTTGCAGAATACGAAAGAGGATAGAAATCCTTCTGAAGTTTAAAAATTTTACTGTTTATTTTCAAAAAATTACTGTCACCATATACAGGTGCACCTTTAAAAGTAAAAGCTTGCAGGTATGACCCGTCTTTGAAAGCAGGTGCAATACCTATTTCTTTATAATGACTCACAATATAATCCCTTGCTATTATTTCATATTTGGTTCCTGTTTCGCGTCCCTGCAGGCTATCGGAAGCAAGCAAATAAATATCCTTTTTGATACGGTGAACAATGGATGAATCGCTTTGATCAGGATAAGTTTTTTGCGAAAACAAATTTGATACAAATACAAAAAATGCAAGCAGAGTAAGTGTTTGGAATCTTATGATGTTCTTTTTCATTTCAATTTTTTTAAGAGTGCAAAGATACAAAAATCAACAATACAACGGTTTCAACACAAGGCCATGGAATAAAAGTATTTTATAGGGGGCGGTTGAAAATTTGAGATAGTACAATCTTCGAATGGAATCTTAGCAGACGTGAAATGATCTTGATACGGAACATAAAAAAACCCGGAATTTCCGGGTTTTTATGTTATACTCCTGCTATCCTCACTGTTTCTTTTTCAGTACAGGTTTTCGCAATTATAAATTCAAGGTTCATTCGTGCAATGTTTGATCTGTTCACTGATTTCGGACATTCAAACTCGCAGGCATAGGTGTTGGAACAATTTCCAAATCCAAGCTTATCCATTGTCCTGACCATTTTTTGAACACGCTCTTTCGATTCAACTTTTCCCTGTGGCAACAAAGCAAGCTGAGAAACTTTAGCAGATACAAATAACATAGCCGATGCATTTGCACATGCTGCAACACAAGCTCCACAACCTATACAGGCAGCGGCATCCATTGCCAGTTCGGCATTATTCTTTTTTATAAGAATTGAATTTGCATCAGGCACACCGCCGGTATTTACATTCACATAACCTCCTGCCTGAATAATTTTATCGAAAGCTGAACGGTCAACGAGCAAATCTTTAATGATAGGAAATGCTCTTGAACGCCATGGTTCAATAACAATGGTATCGCCATCTTTAAACTTACGCATGTGCAACTGGCAGGTGGTGATTGCTTCATCAGGTCCGTGGGGACGTCCATTGATGAATAAACCACACATCCCGCAAATACCCTCGCGACAGTCGTGGTCGAAAGAAACAGGACATTTCCTGAAATCTACAGGTTCATCGTTTTCTCTGATCAGCTTTTCATTCATTTGATCAAGCATCTCAAGAAATGAGCAATCAGGTGAGATTCCGCTTATCTGATATGTAACAAATTCACCTTTGGTTTTGGCGTTTTTTTGTCTCCAGATTTTTAGTGTCAGATCCATATTCTATGATTTTATTTTGAACGTTTCAGTTTTAACTTAATGTACTTTTGATTATTTGTAGTTACGTGTAGCAAGCTTGATTTCTTTAAATTCCAATTGCTCCTTGTGTAGTTCCGGTTCTGCATTTTCACCTTTATATTCCCATGCAGCCACATAAGCGAAATTTTCATCATCACGTTTTGCTTCGCCTTCTTCGGTCTGCATTTCTTCACGGAAATGCCCGCCGCATGATTCTCTTCTGTTCAATCCATCGCGAACTATGAGTTCACTCAATTCAATGAAATCTGCAACACGACCGGCTTTTTCAATCTCAGGGTTAAATTCATCAGTACCTCCCGGCAATTTTAAATCCTGCCAGAATTCTTTTTTCAATTGAGGAATAAGTTCAAGCGCTTTTTTCAAGCCTTCTTCATTCCTGCCCATTCCGCAATATTCCCACATGATCTTTCCAAGTTTTTTGTGGAAAACATCTACGGATTGTTTGCCTTTGATTGCTTTCAATTTTTCAACAGTATTTTTTGCATTTTTTTCTGCTTCGTTGAATTCCGCGGTATCCGTTGGGATTCTCTTTGTGTGAATTTCTCCTGCAAGATAATCTGCTATAGTATAAGGTAACACAAAATATCCGTCAGCCAATCCCTGCATTAAAGCAGATGCACCAAGCCTGTTTGCTCCATGATCGGAGAAGTTACATTCACCAAGAGCATACAAGCCGGGGATTGAAGTCATGAGATTGTAATCAACCCAAATACCGCCCATGGTATAGTGCACAGCCGGATAGATCATCATTGGACTTTCATAGCCATTTTCATTAACGATCTTTTCGTACATCTGGAATAGGTTGCCATATCTTGCTTCTATGGTTTCGCGGCCCAGTCGTTTGATTGAATCAGCAAAATCGAGGTAAACAGCAAAGCCGGATCCAACACCATAGCCGGCATCACATCTTTCTTTTGCTGCTCTTGAAGCCACATCTCTTGGCACAAGATTGCCAAAAGCAGGGTATCTTCTTTCGAGATAATAGTCACGGTCTTCTTCAGGAATATCGTTTGCTTTTAATTGCTTGTTGCGGCATTTTTCAGCATCTTCAAGTTTTTTCGGAACCCAAATACGACCGTCATTTCTTAAGCTTTCACTCATCAGCGTTAACTTCGACTGATAATCTCCATGAACAGGGATGCAGGTAGGGTGTATTTGTGTGAAGCAAGGATTGGCAAAAAAAGCGCCTTTCTTATAAGCTTTCCAGATCGGGCTTGCATTGGAACCCATTGCATTTGTTGAAAGGTAGTATGCGTTTCCATATCCACCTGTTCCCAACACAACAGCGTGACCAAAATATTTTTCAATCTCACCTGTTATTAAATTTCTGACAATTATTCCACGGGCTTTTCCATCAACAAGCACCACATCGAGCATATCGCGACGGTTATAGAGCGTGACAGTTCCTTTTGCGATCTGTCTGCTTAGAGCGCTGTATGCACCAAGCAATAACTGTTGTCCCGTTTGACCTCTTGCATAAAACGTACGTGAAACCTGTGCGCCGCCAAAAGAACGGTTGTCAAGCAACCCACCATATTCACGTGCGAAAGGTACTCCCTGTGCCACACACTGGTCAATGATAGCATTACTGACCTCGGCAAGCCTGTAAACATTGCTTTCTCTTGCCCTGTAATCACCCCCCTTGATGGTGTCAACAAATAACCTGTAAACACTGTCGCCATCGTTTTGATAATTTTTCGCTGCATTAATACCACCTTGTGCGGCTATACTGTGAGCACGACGTGGACTATCCTGGTAACAAAAGATCTTAACATTATATCCAAGTTCTGCAAGAGAAGCAGCAGCAGAAGCTCCTGCAAGCCCTGTCCCGACGACAATAATATCAAGTTTTCTTTTGTTGGCTGGATTTACCAGTTTGCAGGTTGCTTTATAATTCGACCACATCAGTGGTACCGGTCCGGTGGGTACTTTAGAATTCAGTTGTGTCATACCTGATTTTTTATGTTGATTCTTTAATTGAAAAAATATTTCATTTCTAAGCAATACGAATAATATCTCCTATTTCAAAAATATGCTTAGTAAAACGTATGTTCCTGTTCATGTCAACGAGGTCAACGGAATGCTCCAAAGCACTCATCAATCTCGCAAAAACTTTTAAAAAAGTTCCTTTTTTAATCCCTTTAGCAGCAATATCAATATCCGAATTTACATTAGATGTGCCTTCTGCAATACTTCCAAAAATATAAACCTCCGAGCACCCTTCTTCTTTAAGAATGTTCACAGCAATGTCAATATCCTTTTGATATTTTTTTGGAATTTTCATCCTTTATAAAAGCATAAAAAGTAAAATGGAATTATTGAAAATCCTATGCAAACAATCAATGAGTATATCAATCCAACCATCTTTATTGTGCTGTTATACTTATTATGATTAATACCTAAAGTTTGAAATGCTGATTGGAATGCATGATATAAATGAAACCCCAGAGAAATAATCAGAACAATGTAAATTATAGAGTAAAGAGGTGTTTGAAACAGAGCGATGACCATGCGGTAAAAATCTTCTTTGCTTTCTGCACCGGAACCCTGAGGAATTGGTACGATACCCAATTTTACAAAATAGAAATTCATGAAGTGAATTGCCATAAAAGTAAAAACAATCAAGCCTGTCCAGATCATATACTTTGAAAAAAATGAAGTATTGGACTTGTTGGATTTATAATATCCAACAGGACGTGATGCCCAATTTTTAAGTGTCAGAACCACACCGGTGAAGATATGAATGATCCAACCTCCGAAGAGAACAATTTCAAAAATTTTAATAATGTAGTTGGTGCCCATAAAATGCGAAGCGGCTTTAAACCAATCTCCATTATCATTACGAAGAATGCAGAGATTAATACCCAAATGAACGAGCAGGAAAAGCACAAGAAATAATCCTGCGCATGCCATAATGATTTTTTTTGTGATCGAAGAATAGGTTAATACTGAAGTGCTCATATTAGTTATGGATTTATTAAATCAAATTG
>Ga0118677_10001655_pt1 | contig 46555 bp, 35 predicted proteins | sample AliMusrvi5mmetaG_FD_86154 | JGI IMG/M metagenome (GOLD analysis project Ga0118677, IMG submission 86154) | reverse complement strand
CAGAGGTCCTGTGGCTGTATAATACACCGAACCCGCATCTCCGAGATAACCCGTCATAAACCCCACGTTTTGGTATCCACCAATCGTAGCCACGCGAAAGGACTGCCAGGCTATCCATGCGGGTTCTGTGTCGCCTGGGTATGTGGTATACGTAACGGTACCGTCGTCGTTTTGGGTATAAGGACCTAGATAAAGCTTGAACGACCGAGTCTTTTGAATAAAGGTGTAAAGGAACCGAGCAATACTGTCTACATCCACCAATGTCGAATTCAATCCTGTAGCAAAAAGAGAATTCACACTCATTATATTGAGTGGGTGTGTATAATTGGGTGCTAATTCTGCTGAGACGTTCCAATCGTTCCAGTAATCCTGAATGGTGTCTGTGATACCTGAATGTACATCTATATTGATAACACGCTTGAACTGGTTCGTGCTATCGTTTAGAACGTTGGGTGTGAAAAGACTGGGTGCTTGTAGGATAGCACTCTCCAAACACACCATACTCACCACATTCCATGGTGCTTTGATGGGTGAGCGAAAGATGAATTTAGGGTTGGCTGAGGGGTAGTTTTCCGCTAGTCTGGAACTCAGACATACTTTCTGTGTGTGTTCGTTCGAGTTCACTGTGAACACCATCCTCTGTATCTGTACAGTCTATTCTCCTCTTCTTATTTTCTTCAGTGTTGTTCTCCATTTCATCTATTGTATATTGCTCCCACAGTAGAACTCGCTCCGTCTTCATTATGCTGCACGGCGGCGCCCGATGGAAGGTTCTTTTAGAACGTGACGTCGAGGTCGAGCAGACGCATGGAAACAAGATTGGGAATGCGTGGGAAGGCATTGGGGTGCAACCTTGATTTCTTAGAAAATTGATTAAATTGTGATTTTTCATTTTCTTAATATAGTGCTTAATTTGATAAGTCTATTGCTCTTTTTTTTTTTTGAAAAAGGAGCTGTCTTTCGTTAAGTTTGATTTGAACGAAGTTTCTAATAAAACTGAGATACAGCAATTAGCCATCTAGTAATTCAGGACATAACGATAAATTAAAACTCATGTTCCACAATTTTTAAGTGTATTTTAACGCACAAATCCCCCCACTTAGCGCGTGATTTGGTGGAGAAACCATGGAGTTTGATATCAATGTATTTTTCCAAGTAAACATGAGAAGCAGCATTTCGCCATCTAGAAATTCAGGATATAGTGATAAATTAAAACCCCTCCCCTACATTTTTTACTTGCATTTTAACGACCAAATCCCGCAATTCATCTCGATTTTTTTCTAATCTATTAATATTTTGCTCCAATTGACCTACTTGGTCCTCATTCCAACCCTGCTTAGAAGGCTTTTGTACAACTTCTAATTGGGCAATGTCCTGCTGCAAAGACTGGATTTGGTCTTCTAAATCTTTCTTACGCGGACCACTTCGCGATGTGACCATCGGAACATTTTTTTTATAATCCAAGATTTGTTCATTAAGTAAATCCTGGCGGTTCTGACTTTCAAGGGTCAGTCTAAGCACAGCCAACCGCTCTTTTTCCTTTTGCTCGCCAATTTGTGCAATTTCAGATATGACAGATTTTGGGCCCGCTATAACAGCCGGCTTCGCAGGCGCCTGATTGTTTTGATTCCCCAAGGACTGGTCTTCTTTTTGGGTACTGATAATATTATCCTGGGCCGCCTTTATTTCTCTAGCTTCACCTTTAAGATCAGCATCTAAATCTCCCAATAAACTTTCTAATTGTTGGATTTGCTTCTGTCTTGAAGGATTTTCTTCTTGTAATTTAAGCGAGTCATCTCTCAACTGCTGATTTTCTTGATTCAATTTTTGCAAAGTTATTTGCATTTCATTTAAACGGATCTTAGATTGGGTATTTTTTAAGGCCAATTCTTCATTTGAAGTGGCTAATTGATTGATACTCCCTTTAAACTCTGTAAGGCTTTGTGTTAACCTATCCGAGAAAACACCTTCACCGGAGTCGTTTTCCAAAGCATAGGATAAGCAAGGCAAGATTAAAACAAATAAAAGCACTTTTATATAATTCGTCATAGTTCCTATCAATGAATGGCCGAGGTTAGATTCAAAATCGGCATAAATAAAGCCACTACAATAAAACCAACCACAATCCCTAAAAATGCAATAATCAAAGGTTCTATCAATTTAGTCAGACCCTCAACCGCCACATCCACCTGTTCATCATAAAATTCCGCCACCTTGGAGAGCATTTTCTCCAGCTGCCCCGATTTCTCCCCAATGGCAATCATCCGGGTGACCATAGGAGGAAATTCCTTACTTTTAGAGAGAGGTTCAGCGATCCCTTCTCCCTCACGCACACTTATAATGATTTTATCTACTAAGAGCTCAATAACTCTATTACCGCAGGTTTTACTGACAATATCCAAGGTCTCCAAAATGGACACCCCACTTTGAGAAAGGGTGGCAAAAGTACGACTGAAACGGCTGACGGAAACCTTACAAACTAAATCCCCAAAAATCGGCAACTTTAAAGCCAGCGAATCTGTTATCAAACGACCCTTTTCTGTTTTACGAAATCTTGAAAAACCAAAAACCAAAAGAACAATACCGCCTACGATAAATAAAAATTGATGCTGCATTAATTTACTAAAATCAATCAAAACCTGAGTCATGGCGGGCAATTTTTGCCCCAAGGAATCATAAATAGAGGCAAAGGTGGGCACCACTTTGACAATAAGCGCCATAGTAATGGCCAAGGCTATACTCACAACTACAGCCGGATAAATCATGGCTGATTGTACTTTTTGTTTAAGTTTCTCAGATTTTTCCAAATATATAGAAACTCGATCAAGAATAGCGCTTAATATTCCCCCAGTTTCTCCTACTTTTAACATATTCACATAAAGCTGATCAAAAACCCTAGGATGTTTAGCAAAGGCCTCGGAAAGGCTGGTCCCCAATTGAATATCTTCCCGAATAAGATTAATGGTGGATTTAAAGGAAGGACTCGATGCTTGCTCACCCAAGGCTTCTAAGGCCTGAATAATAGGTATCCCCGCATCGACCATGGTCGCAAACTGCCTCGTAAAAATAACAATCTCGTCGGATTTAACTTTTTGGCCGCCTTTAGAAGCCTTAAGGGGAACAGGTTTAACCGAAGGACTTTTTTCCTGGTCTATACTGATAATAACCAAATTGCGTTTCCGAAGTTCAGCGACAATTATGGACTCATTCTCCGCGGAAATCGTCCCTGAAACGCTTTTGCCTTCCTGATCACGGGCTATGTATTTATATGTCGGCATATTAAACAAGTCTATTAAGTTATTAAACTTCACCCATCAATAAAGACGCGCTATCGCTTCCTCAATTTCTGATTTTGTGGAAATAAAAGTCGCTATGCTGCATTTAGTAATCGCTTCCAACTGCGACCTTTCCGTCTCCTCTAGAGGATTAGTCATCACCACACTTAAAACATCCCCTATACGATCTAACGCAATCACCCTTGCCTTTTGGGCAACATCCTTAGGTATCAGACGCAACACCGCCGGATCGATAGCATATTTATTAACCGCAATGTACGGTAAGCCACATTGGATGACCAAAGCCACGACGATATCCTTTTCATCAAGATACCCTAACTTAACCAACGCCTCCCCAACGAGACCATTGTCTTTCTTCTGTACCTCAAGGGCATGATCAAGCTGTTCCTTCGTAATACGCTTACGCTTAATCAATATGTCCCCAATCAAAACTCTTTCCATAAATTTTATTCTCCCTCAGCTGAAGCAATGCGATACACTTCTTCTAACGTGGTTTCTCCTTGAGATATCTTATCAAGACAATCATCGAAAATCAATTTCATCCCTTGTTTTTCTCGAGCATACAAAGAAATAACATCCGCGGATTCCCCGCGCAGTAAAAGTTCTCGCACGTGGTCATCAATTTGCAAAATTTCTGTCACCCCCACGCGCCCTAAATAGCCCGTGTTGCGGCAATGGTCACAGCCCTTGCCTTCATAAAAAATAGTGCCCGGGTTTAATTTATGTTCAATTTTCTTCAGGGCCTTCTCAGGGATATTGACAGGCTGCTTACAATGGGGACAGACCCGACGGCAAAGCCTTTGCGCGCACACCACAAGCAGGCTGGAGGCCACCAAAAACGGTTCCAAGCCCATGTCCACTAAACGCGTCAGGGCCCCCGCGGCATCGTTGGTATGCAACGTCGAAAGCACCAATTGCCCAGTCAATGACGCCTTGATGGCAATATCGGCGGTTTCATTGTCACGGATTTCACCGACCATAACAATGTCCGGAGACTGACGTAACACAGCACGCAACCCGGCGGCAAAAGTAAGACCGATGTCCTGCCTGGCTTCAATTTGAGTCAACCCATCAATAAGATATTCAACCGGATCCTCGATAGTAATGATATTTCTCTCGGGAGTATTGAGTTTATTAATAATGGAATACAGAGTAGTTGATTTACCACTCCCTGTGGGTCCCGTCACTAAAATCATACCAAAAGGCTTATAGATGGCCTCCTCTAAAATATCCACCGAGCGTTTTGAAAACCCTAATTTATTTAAACCAACGGATAGATTATTCTTATCCAATATGCGCATGACGATCTTTTGCCCATGGGTCGTGGGCAACAAAGAGACGCGAAAATCGATTTCTCCAGAGGGCATGCGCATTTTAAAACGCCCATCCTGCGGCGTCTGAAAAGAAATGATATCAATCAGAGACATGATCTTAATCCGCACAATGACCGCCCGCTGACTTTCCGTCGGCACAGTTAGAATATCCTGCAAAATGCCATCAATGCGATAACGCACACGCATACCTACCGGAGAGGGTTCCATATGAATATCAGAGGCTCGCTGGCGGATAGCCTCTTTAATAATCAAATTGACCATCCGAATAATCGGGGCCTGCTCTCCCTCCTCAACATTTAAATCCATAGACTCATCTTGGTCATCAACGATGGCGAGATTATCTTGTGACATGTTCGCAGAGGACTTACTGATGGTTTTAGTCGCCGAAAGATAAAATCTGTCAATGGAGCGAGTAATTTGCGAATCAGCAGCCAAAACAATATCTATTGTTTTACCGGTAATATTACCCAAATCATCAATCGCAAAAACATTAAACGGATCAGAAATAGCCACCGTCAAGGTTTCTGCCAGACAAGACAGCGGAATAACGCTGTATTGACGGGCAATCTTCTCGGGAATCAAATCTTTTAAGCGTTGGTCTAACCGGTATTTATTCAAATCAATCGTTGGTATTCTTAGCTCTTTGACCAACAGGATTAACAGTTCTTGTTCTGAGATAATCCCCTGCTTAATAAGCGTCTTAGTGATCCCTCTGTTATTGTCCTTACTAGCATAAATCAACGCGTCCAAATCCGACGGATTAACATTGGGCAATTTGCGAAGAGCTTCAAATATTTTATTCACAGTAGATTCCATAACCAACACCCCTAAAACTAATCTATAACTGTTAAACGCACTACTTCTTCCAAACTTGTAAGACCTCGACAGGCTTTGATGACGGCGTCTTCCCTCATAGTTTTCATTCCTTGCTCTCGCGAACAAGTTTTAATTTCCTGCTCTGAGGCGCTCACTAAAATCAACTCCCTTATTTTGGAAGTCAAAACCAAGGTCTCCGTAATCCCTACCCTACCTTTATAGCCTGTATTAAAACATTTATCACAACCCTTAGGTCTATAAAAATTCATGTTGTGTCCCGGCATTAATGTATCAATATTAAATCGATCAACGCCTTCTTTAGGAAGTGTATAACTCTCCCGGCAATGAGAGCATAATCGTCGGACCAAACGTTGGGCCACAATGGCAATCACGGATGAACAAATCAAAAATGGTTCAATACCCATATTGATCATACGAGTAATAGAACCTGCCGCTGTTGTTGTATGCAAAGATGAAGCCACCAAATGTCCCGTCAAGGCGGCCTTAACGGCAATATCAAGGGTATCTGGATCGCGGATTTCCCCAATCAAAATAACATCGGGGTCTTGACGCAATATAGAACGCAGGGCTGATGGGAACGTCAGCCCCACCTCAGTTCTGATATTGACCTGATTAAATCCTTTAATTTGAAACTCTACAGGGTCCTCGACAGTAATGATATTTTTGCCAGGGCTGTCAATATACTTTAAAATGGAATATAACGTGGTTGTTTTACCACTACCCGTTGGACCGCACGCTAAAATCATACCATGAGGCCTTAGACAAACCTCTTTTAGACGGGACATGGAATCAGGTTCAAAACCTAACTTATCCATATCCAGCACGTCCAAACTTTTATCAAGAACACGTAGAACTATTTTTTCTCCCATGGCGGTTGGCAACACATTGACACGAAAATCTACCTCATTGCCATCAGGAGTATTGATACGAAATCGTCCATCTTGCGGCAAACGATGTTCGGCGATGTCTAAATTAGAAATGACTTTAATACGGGAAATAATAGGAAAATGCAAAACTTTAGACATGCGATCAATCTCACGAATCAAGCCATCAATACGATAACGGATCCTAAGTGCCCCTTCTAAAGGTTCGATAAAAATATCGCTAGCCCTGGCGGTAATAGCTTGCTGGATAATGGTATTGGTCAGGGTAATGATGGGAGCTTCCTGTGAGAGGCCCTCATTGGCCTTCTTGTCCATACTCACAGACGCCTCTTTGACTAATTCCAAATCTTCCGCCCCTTTGATACCTTTAAAAATCTCGTCCAAACTAGCTTGGTTGTTCTGACTATAAATACGTTCCAAGGTGGACTTTACGTCCTTTGATTTAGCCATCACAACATTAATCGACATACCTGTCACCGCACGGACATTCTCAATGGCGAAAACATTAAATGGATCTGCCACCGCCACTGTCAGTTGATCATCTTCTCTGGAAATTGGGATTAAGTGATGGGTTTGGGCAAGGGGCTTAGGGATTAATTTTAAGACAGCAGGGTCTATTTTAATCGTGGACAAATTGACTAAAGGGATATTGCTAGCTTCGCTTATAACAACAGCCAACTGGTCTTCTGAAATGACATTAAGTTTTAAAAGAATAGTATGAAGCTCTCCTCCTGAGGCCTTTTGCTGTGCCAGGGCCTGTTCGATATCAGGGGCTGAGACAAGATGGTCACGCAGTAAGATTTCTTTGAGTCGAAAAGTAAGAGGCAACATTATACAGACTCATAATAACGTTTGATTGCTGCTTTAACATCCATGCCTGTGCTCACAAACGCCTGCACAGTACAATTAGTAAGCAACTCCACTTCTTCAAAAGCTTCCAAATTCAACGGATTAGCCATGGCAAGGGTGAGACTTTTACCAATTTTATCAATGGGAATAAGACAGTGTTTTTTACAAACACTAATGGAGACTACAGCCAAAACCTCCGGAGCAATTTCATAATTCGACAAGGGCAAATAAGGAAAACCGTATTGGGTCGTCAACGCCTGCACGATATTTTCTTCAGTGGTATACCTGGCATTAACCAAGGCTTCTCCCAAAAGAATCTTTTGTTCTTTTTGGATATTCATACCTTCCTCTAGCTGGGCCTTAGTAATCAGGCCTCGCTCAACCAAAATTTCTCCAAGTTGTTTATTTATAATCTTACGAAAGTTTTTCATAGACTCAACGACTAATCCCACCTAGACGAGATAAATTGATTTGGTTAAATAAGAAAACAGATAAATTTTAACATAGAAATTTTAAAAATGAATGATAAATCAATTTAAAATTTAAAATATCGTCCTTCTCCTGCTTAGATTAAGAAGAAACCCTAACATGATCGCTGAAACCATAAAGGAAGTGCGTCCATAACTTATTAAAGGAAGGGGAATACCCACAACTGGACAGAGACCAATATTCATACCAATATTGATGACCATTTGCATGGCCAAAATAGCGACAACACCAACAGCCACTAACTGGCCGAAACGGTCTTTATTATGCTGGGCCACCATAAACCCACAGGAAATAATGACCAGGTAACAATAAATCACAAACAAGGCTCCTAGAAGTCCCCATTCTTCCCCAATGACGGAGAAAATAAAATCGGTATGCCGCTCAGGCAGGAAATTAAGCTGATTTTGGGTACCGGCAAGCCATCCCTTACCTAACAATTGTCCGGAACCAACGGCAATCTTGGATTGGGTAATCGTATAGCCCGCGCCTGTGGGGTCATGGTTAGGATTTAAAAAAACGGTGAGCCTATCGCGTTGATAAGGTTTTAAAAAATGCCAGCCTAAGGGCACACACGCAAGGACTAGGCCCATAAAAACTAAGAAAATCTTACCCGGGGTGCCGCTGGTATAGAGCATGGTAATAAAAATACCGAATATCAAAATGGCGGTGCCTAAATCCGGCTGTTTAAAAATCAACAAGACCGACACCCCCACAATCCCTAAAGGAAAAATCACATCATCCCATAATCTGCGCAAAGAGCCTGAGAAATCAAAAGACAATTGCGGCCGTCGCTGGCTGAGATAACGCCCTAAAAATAAAATGACCGCCAATTTACTAAATTCCGAAGGTTGAAAACTAAACCCAGCTACGGAAAACCAGCGTGTCGCGCCCAAGGCCTGATGGCCTAAAAACAAGACCAAAATCAAAAATAATACGCTTAAAACATAAACGATATAGGCAAAATCAAAATACCTCCGGTAATTAAAATAGCTTAAAAAAAGCATCGTCAATAAACCAAACGCGGTACACCAAAGCTGGTCATAAAACACTTCTTGTCCAACACGCGCGTTATTAAAAGACGCGCTGTAGAGCACAAGCAGGCCTATGCTCATAAGAGCTATGGTGTGGATCCAAATAATCTTAGGAATATCTTTTTGGGCAATCATAAAATATAAATCTTAGAATACATCCGCTTGAAATGTAAATAAACTATTTTTTGAATCTTTCCAACAATCTGCCGGTAAATCTGCTTTTTGACTGCAAAGCTCAGCTAAGAATTCTTCCTTACTCCAATGCGTTTCCTTGGCGACCTGAGGTAAAAATACGCCTTGATGATAACCCCCATCGGAAACAATGACCCCATCCCTCCCTAAAACAATGGCCGAGGGGTCGCTTACTCTTTGAGGTATTGAAAGAACAGAAATCTCAATCGCAAGGTCTTTAAGCTCACTTGATTTGACCGGCGCAAACCTTGGATCTTTGGATGCGGCAGCAACAGCCATATCTTTAACTGTATCCCATAAGGGTTTATCCCCTACTATATTACCTATACATCCGCGCAATTGTCCATGTTCCCTCAGCGTCACAAAGGCCCCTTGAGTTCTTAAAAGTCCTGCGTCATTTGTCTTAAGATTTAAAACTTTACCATTTTTAACAAAACTCTCCACGCTGTTTCGGGCCAAACTAAGCAAATCTTTCTTTTCACTTTCCGTTAAAGTTTCTGGCAGACTTCCCTTTAGAGCTTGAGAATAAAAGATCACGGACGAATAACCGACCACCTTGGATTTATCCCCCGCAGTGTCCCCGGAATTGGCATGAAAAAGCACCTCAACATTAAGCCCCCGCTCTTTCGCGTATAAAAGTAAGGTCACAACAGGGACAACCCCACACATTTCCATGGTATGAGCGATGAAACATCCATTCCAAAGTTTCTGAGCGTCCTTTTCTTGGATGGCTCCTAAGGTTGCTGTGTCCATGGTGTTGGCGGTGTCATAATTATAATAATGAGACATGTCTGAACTGGCCAAGACCAAAACATCCCCACGCCCGCCAATCAACTCATTTAAGGCAAAAGCTAATGTCTGACAGACCTTTGGGTCAGGATTTCCCATCATAATCGGCACAATCTTCACGTTCCCAAAGGTTTTCTGAATGAAAGGAAGCTGGACTTCCAAAGAATGTTCTTTTTGAAAAACATCATTAGGGGCAAAGGGTATCACGGCCTTTGTGGCATCCATTAATTTCTTGGTAAAATCTTCATCCACATCCACAATCCCTAAGGGTGTTTTAAACCCTCCCTGAGGCCAGAAGGATATCCCATCAAAGGGGAAATAGTGGCTAGGGGCCAAGATGACGACGGTGGTGTAATGGTTCTTCGAAACAGCTTTATAACCGTACGCCGCAACCTTCCCGGAATAAACATAGCCAGCGTGCGGCACAATCAAGGCCTGGATGTTCTTATCAGAAGAGTTAATGGAAGCCTGTTGAATAAAAGACGTGATCTGGTCGGAGAGTTCTTTAGCATCAGAACTGTAAAACCCTCCTGCCACATTGGGCTCTTTGACAAAAGCCGCATCCCCAGAAGAACAACAGCCAAGAAGAAAAATAAGAAAAAAAATTCTATACATAAAAAGAGTATAGCAATGTCTTGAGAGTATGGCTATCAAAACAACTTGAAGTTAATTTGATATTTATTAAAAGTAACTTCTTGTGCACTACAAACGTTACCTTATTTCTTTAAAATTCTCTTTATTTGTTTAAACAATTCAGGCAGGGAGTTTTCAATAATGTCCCAAACGATATCATAATTTACGCCAGAATAATGGTGCACCAGTTTATCTCTAAACCTTGCAACCATACTCCATGGGATTTGGGGATACTTCACTTTGAACGCAACAGGAAGGCCCTTGGCAGCTTCACCTAATACTTGAAAATTACGAACAACCGCATCTTAGATAAGGGGACTTTTTGAAAACTTTTCATAATTCATTCCACTGGTATAATCTAAAATCCTACGTATGGAATCTGAAATATCTTCAAGCAGTTCAACAGGCCCTCTTTTAGACATACACCAGCGTCCTTTTAATATCTTGAGCTATTTTTTTAACACGAATAGCACTTAAACCCTTTTGAGTTAAAACATCTGTTTTCCTGCCAAGTTTTTTGTCAAGATAATCTAGCATATCAAAAAATCTGATCCCGGGAGATTTAATAAAGTTAATATAAATATCCACATCACTCTTCGAATGCGCTTGTCCTCTTGCAAATGAACCAAAAATAGCAATTTTCTTGACCCCAAATTCCTTTTGCAGATAAGGATGTTCTTCTTTAAGGATCTCAATGACCCGATTTTTTGTCAGCATGTTCTCACCTCAATTAGTCTTTAGAATGGTCAAGGAGGCTAAGAAGTATTTGACAAGCTTCTTGTACTGGGCCTGCTTTTGATCATTCGAAAGAGGCTCATCACCCCTGTGGATTATAAAATCAAAACGCAAGGCATTTTCCGGATGAATGACCATACCCTCTAAATGCGCTGGAACAAACTCAGGGCTTAAATGCACCCTGACCCCAGCAACTGGAAGGTGAAGCAACGGACTAGAGGCACTTGTTTGGGCGAAAGCAGGCATTTTTATAGAACTGCCTACAAAGGCCACTAAAATAATAATAGATATTATCTTGCGGATTTCTTTGACTTTTAAAGTTAATAGGGGCATATCCGTCTTTTTTTACAGAATCAATAAAAGTATGCCCTATCAAAAGGCGATTGTCAAGGGGTGTACAATGATTTGTACTCGACGTAAATTACAAACTTTTGCCAGAACTTTTATAAATTAATTCCTGAAGGTCAAAAAACGCTGTATTTCTAGATGATGATTGACATGAGTGCTGTAGCCTTGAATCCTATTACTGGTGTTCGACTCCCCTGCCAAAGGTGTACCGGCTGGGACTGGAGTTCGACCTCCATCTGCGGCTGCTAGGAATTTTAACTGGAGCGATGTACTCTTGAATCTTAGAGTTAACTTTCTAGGTTTTAAGACTTAAAATACTGGTCAAGACTAAAAAGTTTGACCTTGGAAGGATACTGCAAAAGCCAGAAAGTACATAGCAACATAAGACTGTCAAAAACGATGATCTGTTGCGGTAATATATGAATGGCTTCACCAAAACAGCCGCATTGGTCAACCGACAAATGCCTTAGCAAAGCCTGGCCCACAATGATAATAAAACAGGCAAAAAAAACCAAGGCCCCTTTTAATGATAATTCAAGCCACAATCCCAAACAAATAAAAACCCCCACCATAAGCTCTAACCAAGGAACAACGAAGGCTATTGTTTTTTCCATCCAATCCGGGAAAAGCTGATAGGCTTGAATGACATATTGAAAATTCTGGTACGGACTTAGGACCTTTTCAAAGCCTGAAACCAAGAATACCACACCGATCAATATACGAAGGATAGCGGCCATTACATTCTCTCCCTAGGTATTAAAATTTACTTACTTTTTGGGAAGTATTTCTCAAGCTCTTCTGTCAAGGATTTAGTGCCAACCACCATTTTATTATTGATAAAATACGTCGGTGTTGATTGGACTCCCAATGAACGCCCAAAGGCCTTTTCACCCATAATGGTCGTTGTCACATCTTCCGTTGAAACGCAAGATTTTAACTTGGCCATATCTGCCCCCGCTCCTTGGGCAATCTGGTCAAAGATTCCATCCGCATTAATCAATTGACTCCACTGGGCCTGCTGGGACATAAGCGTATCAAAAAAAGGCCAGAATTTTCCCTGACGGGCAACACATTCCGCGTAAGCTGCCACTTGAAGGGCATGGTGATGCATGTTCATCAAAGGGTAATACTTGACTTGAAGATGGATGCCATCAGGATGCAGGGCCAGGTAATCTTTTAATTCTTTGGCCCCATTGGCGCACGCAGGGCATTCAAGATCAATGAATTCAACAATATTGACCTTGGCTGAAGCATGGCCTATAGAACGCGCGGCCACGGGATCTATAACCACTGCAGGTTGAGATAAAAATAATTTAATACAAACGACAACCGCGATCACAAGGCCCACAATCACTATGGATATATTTTGTTTAGTAAAAACCATTTATTTACACCTCTTTGATTGACGAGTCATTTTTAATAACCTTCCCGCTAAAACAGAAGTCAACAAGTCTGCCTCAAGCCGCCATTTCCAATTATTGACTTTTGTTGCCGGAGTATTCATGCGGGCAACAGCTCCCAGACCAAGAACATCTACTAGCGGAACAATCACCATGTCCGCTCTCGACTTCATTAAGACATCTATCATCTGCCAATGCAATACCCGAGGATGAGGCTTAAGCCCAAGCACAGCCTTGATATTGGCCCGTTCATGTTCCTTGGCTTCCTGATAATACCACCCCTGAACCGTATTATTATCATGCGTCCCCGTATACGCCACGCAATTCGTTGGATAATTCGCAGGTACATGCGGGTTCCTTTTAGGATCTCCCCCAAAGGCAAATAACATGACCCTCATACCGGGAAAGCCAAATCTTTTCATTAAAGAGGTCATCTCCTCAGAACTTTCCCCTAAATCTTCGGCGATAATAGATAGGTTTCTAAAATTCTTAAGCAGGGTCTTAAAAAATGATTCTCCCGGACCTTTAATCCATTGTCCAAAGACCGCCAATTTCTCATGGGCAGGAATCTGCCAGAAAGAGGAGAACCCACGGAAATGGTCAATACGCAGGTAATCAAAAAGCAATAAATTATGGGTAATACGAGCAACCCACCAACTATACTTGGCCTTCTTAAGTTTGCCCCAGTCGTACACAGGGTTTCCCCAGCGCTGACCGGTCTTAGAAAAATAATCCGGCGGACAACCACTGATAAACTTGGAATTACCTTCCCTGTCTAATTTGAAAAATGACCGATGGCACCAAACATCCGCGCTGTCGTAATTTACATAAATCGGGATGTCCCCAATAATGGAAATCCCTTTCGATTGAGCATACATTTTTAATTTATGCCATTGGCGGAAAAATAAATATTGGATAAATTTGACCTTCTGCAATTTCTCGGCGTATTTCTTTCGAAATTTGGCCAGGGCCACTGCCTTACGGTCCTTGATGGCTTTAGGCCATTGATCCCAGCTCTGCCCCTCAAAGACGTCTTTGGCTGTCACAAAAAAAGCAAAATCATCTAACCAAGCCTGTTGTTGGTTGATAAACAGTTCATAATCCGCTTTTGGAGGTTGTTTTTTAAATTTCTTAAAAGCTACCTCAAAAAGCTTTTGTTTGAAAAGGGATGCTCTGGCGTAATCGACTTGGGTAGGATCAATAGTTAAAGAACATTTCCTTTCGGAAACCTGTAAAAAGCCATCTACCACCATAAGATCTGGACTAATAAATAAAGGATTGCCCGCAAAGGCGGAATAACAACTATACGGCGAATGTCCATTGATGCCATCGGTGGGATTGATTGGCAAAATTTGCCAGTGGGTCTGTCCGGCTTTTTTAAGAAAATCCACAAAACTATAAGCGTGCGGACCTAAATCACCAATTCCATAGGCTGAAGGTAAGGAGCTTAAATGACACAAAATTCCGCTGGATCGTTTTATCATATCAGCAAGGCCTCTCCAAAGAATTGGGCATCATAAACCACTTGAAGGATATCCCCTAATCGCTCAAACCAATCTACCCATCGCTTGGCCAACTGGTCTTTCTGCGATTGGCTCAAGATATCTGGATAAATCCGTCGAGCCATGGAGTAATAAATATTTTGGGCCTTCCACAAATCCAAATCCAAGTTAAGTTGTTCCAAAAGTTCAAAAGCCTTGGTGATCTTTTCCATAAGAACGATGTCCTCAGGATGCTCCGAGAGCTTTTGCATAAAGAAACTTAACCGATTACTTGCTAAAAAACTAAAATTGGCCTGGTCTCTTTTAAAGGACCAGCGCTTCATTTCTTCCACCAAGGTCTTCATTCTTTCAATCTGCAAATCATCTTCCTCTAACAAGGAAACTAAATCACGGCTTAAAATGAATTCAACCACCGTCGTCAACATGCGCGGCAAAGGCAGGCGGCTGTCATTTTTAATCTGCATCAATGGATAATGGTATTCATAAATTTGACGGAAAGAATTTTCCATGTCTTCAATCGTCGAACGCAGGACATGTTTCAAAACCCTTTCTTGCTCTTGTTTAAAAAGATCCCACAAAGAATAATTACGGGCCCCAAAATAGCGGTTAATTAAACCAATCATTTCCGGAATGTTGCTTTCAAGAAAGACGTCCGTGATTGGTTTATATATTTTCTCAAAATCATTGGGCCTTAGAAAATCCACCCCGCCAATAAAATTATGGTCCCCCAAATGCAACACCACAAAACTGATGTGGGCTTTTTCACTGGTAATGTTGGAAGAGACCCAAGCGTAGCCAATAGCCAAACGCAGACGGCCGGCCTCTTTGAGCTCATACTGTTCATTATGGATGGTATAACAATACATCGGCACTTTAGCGGGATATTGCTCAAACAAAGAAGTCACCGCGTAATGCGCGCCTACTCTAAGCAAATCAACGACCGAGGGCTTTACGTACATTTTATAAATATGGGCCCCATTTTTATATTCCGCTAAATTGCTAGGGGCTTGCTCTAGAAATTTAATAAACCCTTCTTCAAGGTCCACAGCGGTCGCTTCATGGGCCAACTGAATGGCCCTGGCCGCGTATTTAAGAATTTGAACACTTTCAATCCCAGAAATATCCGAGAAAAACCAACCACAGGAGGTGTACATCAAAATGGCGTTAAATTGCATCTCGAGGAGTTTTAACAGTTTAATACGCTCATCTTCATTCAAAGGTTTAAGAACATGGGTATTAATAAACTTTTGAATATTATGATCACTGCGGTCTAAAATAAGCTCTATATAACAGTCCCTTAACGCCCAAGGGTCATTGGTAAATGCCGTCATATTCTTTTGGTAGACTTCCACAAGCCCGTTACGCAGCCAATCTAAGGCCTCTCGAAGGGGTTTACGCCAATGTTGGTTCCAACCATGGCCCCCTCCCGTCGAACAACCACAATGACTCCTCCAACGTTCAACACCATGCATACAACTCCAAGAGGAATTCTCGACAATAATCACTTCATGCTGCGCAGGAAATTTCTCCAAAAATTCACCATAGATGGTCAAATGGGCCAACTGTTGATGCTGGATATGATATAAACCATACGCCAGGGCCATATCACCAAATCTATGATGATGCCCATAGGTTTCTCCATCGGTGGCTATATTGACCAACTGTCCGTTTGAATTATGTTCATTAAAATCCTTCATGAGACGGTTGGCAAAATGTTCTCCGTTATTTAAAAGCCCTTCAAAGGCCACCCCTTGGGCAATTTGTCCGTTGTAAAAAAAGATGTTGATGGTTCGTCCTGAAGGCAGACGGCATAAATAAGGGACATGCGTATCCACCCCTCCTTGCGCATCATGCCAATGTTCCTCATGGATATGTTTCACTTGTTTGGCTTGATGCGGGGCAAGAACAGTAAATTGGATGCCATATTCCGCCATAATATCCAAACTCTGAATGTCTACGGCAGATTCCGCCAGCCACATTCCTTCGGGCTTGCGCCTGAAACGATATTCAAAATCTTTAATCCCCCAGAGGATTTGAGTACGCTTGTCCCGCTCATTGGCCAGGGGCATAATTAAATGACTATACACTTGAGCGATAGCGCTGCCATGACCGGAAAAATTCTTATGGCTTAAATGGTCAGCCTCTAAAATAGCCGCGTAGGTCTCTGGGGCTTTTTGTTCCATCCAAGAAAGCAGGGTGGGCCCAAAATTAAAACTAATTTTGGAGTAATTGTTGACGATATCAACAATCTTTTGATTGCCATCTAAAACACGAGCAAAAGCATTACGCGCGTAACACTCCACGTTAATGCGTTCGTTCCAATCATGGTAGGGATTGGCCGATTCCTGAAGCTCTACCTCATCCAGCCAAGGATTTTCTCGTGGTGGCTGATAAAAATGTCCATGAATACAGACATAACGATTCATAGAATTAGGCTGTTCCTCGAAGGATTTATTTCTCTTTTTATTCTGTGGCCATTGGTGGCTGCAAGGTTGCCATTTTCACTTGGGATATTATACATGACGCCATTGAAGGCTTTTAATTCATTTTCTACCAAGGACACAAAGGTCCTGCGGTTTTTAGTTGTATAATGCAGTTTATCTTCACGAGCCAACCAGCCTAACGCTTGAAAAACAACAGAATCCTTTTCTTTCAATTCCTGTGGAAGTTTTTCAACATTGGTTTCTCCATTTTGCCCTAAAAATCGCCATGTTTTTCCCGCTGCCTCAATAATTTTCTCTTTCATATCTTCCCCTCCTTAAGTTGAGAGTTATCCTCTTTCTTCAGATATAATACTCCAAGCGGTGGTATTGTTAATGACAAGGAAAAAGGCCTGCCATGAAGCTTTTTCTCAACAGCTAATACTCCTCCTCCATTACCTTGATTACTGCCGCCATATATAGTCGAGTCACTGTTTAAGATTTCCTTCCAATATCCACCCTGTGGGGCTCCAATACAATAATTCTTCCATGTCGTCGGAGTAAAGTTGCAGACGACAATGACCTGGCTTTGGTTATCCGCGGATTTACGAATAAAACTAATGATACTGTTTTTATAATCACTCAGATCAATCCATTCAAAACCATCCGGTGAGAAATCTCTCTCGAATAATGCTTTTTCCTGTTGATAAAAATGATTTAAATCCCTCATTAAATTTTGAATGCCCAAATGAGGAGCAAATTGCAGAAGGTGCCATTCAATACTTTGTTCATGCCTCCACTCAGCCCATTGAGCAAATTCTGTGCCCATAAAATTAAGTTTCTTGCCTGGATGAGCAAACATATAACCTAATAATAAACGTAAGTTAGCAAACTTCTGCCAATTGTCCCCCGGCATCTTGCCGGCCAAAGACCCCTTGCCATGGGTAACCTCATCGTGGGACAAAGACAACATAAAATTCTCAGTGTAGGCATATAAAAACGAAAAAGTTAGATCATTGTGGTGATATTTACGATAAATAGGGTCTTTAGTCATGTAGACAAGCGTATCATGCATCCATCCCATATTCCATTTCATGCCAAAACCCAAACCACCAACGGAAGTCGGCCGGGAGACCCCTCCCCATGCCGTGGATTCCTCGGCTATCATTTGGGTACCAGGGAAGTTAGCGTAAATCGCCTCATTGAGCTTTCGCAGGAAATAAATCGCTTCCAGATTCTCCCTCCCGCCATATTCATTAGGGATCCATTCATTATGCTGACGAGAATAATCCAGATAAAGCATGGAGGCAACCGCGTCCACGCGAAGGCCATCAATATGAAATTTTTCCATCCAGAACATGGCTGAAGAAATTAAAAACTCCCGCACTTCATTACGGCCATAATTAAAAATAGAACTCTTCCAGTCCGGATGATACCCCTTCTTAGCATCAGAATGTTCATACAGATGGGTCCCGTCAAAGTATACCAGCCCATGTTCATCCGTCGGAAAATGTGAAGGAACCCAATCTAATATAATGCCGATCCCCTGCTGGTGTAGAGCGTCAACCAAATACATAAAATCCTGAGGTGTCCCGAAACGGCTAGTGGGAGAAAAATACCCCAAGGTCTGATACCCCCAAGAACCATAAAAAGGATGTTCCATGACCGGTAAAAACTCGACATGGGTAAAACCCATGTAATTTAAATATTTAGGCAACTCTACCGCGAGTTCTCGATAGGTCAAAGGACGGTTATTCTCTTCAAGCACTCTCTTCCAAGAGCCCATATGCATTTCATAAATGGAATACGGAGCGTCCAAACTATTTTTAAGATAACGTTCCTTCATCCAGCCTTCGTCACACCATTGATATTCCAAGTCCCAAATCACCGAAGCTGTTTTGGGGGCCACTTCATTATAAAAAGCAAAAGGATCTTGCTTTTCGACCTTATAAAAACCGTTGCCGGAGACAATAAAATACTTATAGACTTCCCCCTTGGTTAATCCTGGAATAAATCCTTCCCATATTCCCGAGGAATCCCAACGGGACTTTAAAGGATGGGAACCACGTTTCCAGTTATTAAAATTACCGATAACCGAAACTTCCTTAGCATTGGGCGCCCATACGCCAAAATGAACTCCAGCCTGAGAGTCCACAACCATAGAATGGGCCCCCAACTTTTCATAAAGCTTAAAGTGGTTGCCTTCCTTAAAAAGATAGCCATCCTGCTCTGTTATAAAAGAATCCATTGTTTTTACCATTTCTTCATTCATAAAGATTTATTATATAGTAATTATCAGAATGTTCAATTTTACTTGATTAATTCTTCGTTGATTTTAAGTGACTCTGTTTCCATTGCTGGCCGTATTTCCCTAACCAATCTTCACGGGCCCATTCAAAACCGACATCATGCCCAGCCTTTTGGCTTTCACACCATTTGTGTTTTTCAATTTCCTGGATAACTTCTGGAATACTCAGCATATCATCCTGCTTCTTAGGCGACCCATTTGATACAGATCGAGGCTGTTCTGCAGAGCGAGGTTTTTCAACCGACGCTTTGGGCTGTTCAAAACCCTTGACGATTGGCGTAGATGTTTTCCCTAGCGTTACCGCTTCCATTCCTCGCCGACAAAGTTCCTTGGCATAATCAGTCCACACCCCCTGCCCCCAGTAACGGAAACAACTCGTTTGGGACAAAAGAAGATAAAGCAAGCCTTCTTTGTAAGAACGAGAATTTCTGTCGGCGTCTTTTTTGTCGAATTTCTCATGAAAGGCCGCGCTTAATTGATTGATAGGACTTAACACTTGGTCGTAACCCTTGACCCAATTTCGGTCGCTGGTCCACGAACCTTTATCAAGGTTAAAAGAAGAATCTTGTTTCTGGAGCTCCTCGATGGCTTTCTCCGTCGCCTGAGGTTCGAATTTCTTAATTTTTTCCCAGATGCGATGTTGAGAAATAGGCTGCACCGCTGTAAAGTCAGCAGGGTTGATGCCCATCTCTTCTAAAAACTCTAAATATTCGGAACCGTTTAAGGCCACCGTACCTTCTGTGGAAACACTTTGGATCGATTGGGTATACATGGGAGGAAATTCATTCATCATGACCCCGCCATTTTCCCCGTCCCCGATTTGACAGACAAAAGGCGGAATGCTTTTGCCACAATATTCCCGTCGAGAAAGTCCTCTAGCCTCAGATAAAGGCTGCATTTGAGCCACCAGTTTCGTATCAGAACCTTGGGTCTTAATAAGAACCGTGATCTCTTGCGTTTGCCCCAAGGAATTCTTAGCAACTAGCTTATGAGGAAGGTGAGGATTTCTAATCCCCTGGCCATTAAGATTCTCGATGGTGTGTTCCTGGACCATCAACCATTCATAGCCGCATTCCTTCAAGGCTTTGACATATTCATAACAAACGTCCGGATGGATAGGCATGTGCATCTCCGGTGGAGAAAACCCCTTGATGCGCTGCTCTGCTTCTTTACCGAAGATAGAGGCAAAATGATGACGAAAGGCCATCATATGAAGTTTAATGTCCGGTACCGGCGTCGATGTGACAACGGAATGCGACCACATGGTCCCAAGCCATTCCACATAAGGATAATAATATTTATCACAGGTGATTTTCTTTAAATTTTCAAGCGCCTCGCCTCCATTGATTTGGCGTAGTCCCCAAAGAAGATTACCGGAATAATCCAGCATGATCCTCGGGCTTTTACCTTCTTTAACGAGATTTGGAATAATTTCAGAGAGCCTCTGATAACACCAGAAGAAAACTCCGGCATTGTGATTGTCCCCGATCCCTTGGTTTTCAAACATATTTTGCAAATTGGAAACCAGACCCGCGCTTCGCAAATCATACCCACCCGCTGGAATGGTTGGTTGATGCATGTGAAGAGCTATCCCAAAAGAAGACTTCACATTTTTAAACTGCACGTTGGAACACGTAGAATAAAGTTTCTTTTTCTTAGTTGAAGAAAATTCATTTTCCTCGGCGAATATGTTGGGTAAATTGTCGATGATATCATTCATAGCTTACCTCCCTGCCCCAAGGCCGCGTAAGGCCTTGCTGGACTTTTTATAAGACGGACCTGAAATAGAATGTTTTATTCTCTTCTTTAAAGATTGACGGGCCAATTTTACGGCGGGCTCCTTAAAATGAACAAACTGACGATTTTCTAAATAATTCTTCGCGCAATTGATATCAACAAAAATATTGTCTCTGGATTCAATGACCTTAAGCCAGTTCTCATCAATAAAATTCTTCTCTAAGTCATGGTACAACTTGTAAAAACGGTTTAAATGCTGTTTCAGACGCTTTTGCGCGTACGCCACCATTGTGCCGGCCTTCATGATAAATGGCCAGTCGCTAGACTCCGCGAGAAGAAGTTCGCGCGCGGCCTGATTAATAGCACGATAACGCAGCGCGGACTTAGAGAGATTGGTTGTAAAATGTCCCTCAATCAACGCGGCATTCTTCTTCGCTAAATTCCTCATGAGCCTACCGGCATCATGCAGATACGGATAGATCCAATCGTTGGAACTCTCTAGCCAAAACTCACTAAAACCTTTATACCCCCAGCTCGATTGACTGGGCATGGCCACTTGATTAGTCGAATACTCTTTTAAATATTCCGAGGGTGTAATCATTTCAACGGTATCTTGGTCATAAAAAATTTTTCTGGCTAAAAAATCAATCCACTGCGGGCCCTCAAACCACCAGTGACCAAACAATTCCGCGTCATAAGGAGCGACGACAATCGGTTTGCGGTCCATAGACCCAGATAAATGCTCAATTTGGTTCTGTCGGTTAAATATAAAATTCCCCGCGTGAACGGCCGCCTTGTCCATGGCCCACTGCGGCTGATAAACTTCCTTACACTCCGTATCCCCCGTAATCCGCCAATATTTGATTCCAGTATTGATACGTATACCATCGGGATGGATGTAAGGTTTAATATAATTAAAATCCAGCGTGAAACCGATATCACGATAATATTCACGATAATTCGCATCCCCCGGATAACCTTCCTTCGAACTCCACACCTGTTTGGAAGATTCCCAATCCCTCCCGAAAGCAGCAACCCCGCTTGGGCAATACACAGGAGCATACACACCATATTGCGGCTGCGGGTCAGCGTTCATGATCCCGTGGGAATCGCAGAAGAAATATTTCATCCCCGCTTCTTTTAAAATTTTATCGAGGCCTGGATAAAAACCACATTCCGGAAGCCATATACCTTTAGAATCAACACCAAAATAATTCCGGTACTGTTCTATACCAATTTCAACTTGGGCCCTGACGGAAGATTCATTAATGTTTAAATTCGGTAAAAAGCCATGGGTAGCGCAACAGGTAATAATCTCCAGAGATCCAGATTCCTGAAATTTCTTAAAGGCGCTGATGAGATTTCTTTGATAATGATGAACAAAAATATCCCGAGCATCCTTAAAACGATTATAGTACATATACGCCAGCCCATGATATTGTGGGTCATGGGCAGTACGGTCTAATTCTTTTTCTGCCAGCTCAATGAGTTTGGTAATATGCCGGACGTAGCGTTCCTGCAACAAAGGATCACAGAACATGGCCGCCAAGGTTGGGCTTATGGACATTGTCACCCTAAAATCCACCTCCTGCCTAGTCAATGATTCAAAAACCTGGATCAAAGGAATATAGGTTTCGGTAATAGCCTCAAAAAGCCAGTTCTCCTCAAGGAAATAATTCTCTTCCGGATGGCGGACAAATGGCAAATGCGCATGTAGGACAAGGGCCAAATACCCTTTAGAATTCTTAACCATTAAATTCTTTCAACATTTTTGGGTAACTGATTGTTTTTTCTCGCTCAACGCCTGTATGGATATGACGCTGTTCTACACCATCTGAAGATTGAGCAATGAATTTTAATGGGATCTCTCCGTCTGGAAGCTGGTAACGCAGGGTAAATGTTCCATCCGGGTTTAATTGAATCCCCTTTTGATTAAGCAAAACAGTCGCGTCAGATTCTGTTCGTCCATACACAAAAAGTTCTGTCCAAATTTCAAAAAAGAATTTTCTTTTATTTAATCGTCCTTCGCTGGCAGAACCTGCATGAGCGCTCAATAATTCACTGGCTCCTGGCTTGGATTCAACCAACGTCATCGAAGAACCAAGATGAAAACCCTTGATTAAATCAGGCTTTGAAATAATAGGTACAACCCTTTGCCAGGGCCTTCCCTTTAATCTTGCTCGAAGGATGTCTGCCATTGAAGAAACCTTAATCTTGGAACGACTCTTTTTGGAAACTTGATGAAAAAGCTTCATGTAATACGCGCGAATTTCTTCAGGAGATAAATAGAACTTCCTCTGTTTACGCGGATGTTTGACCTTGCTTAACTTCTTTCCAGCGTGCTGCTGTACAAAACTCTGATATTGCTTAGAACTCTGCTTAATATCTTCCTTGACGTATGGCTGAGATTCTTTGTGGATCTTAATGTCTTGCCAAACCAAATCATCCCTCTTCGAAGTGGATTTTGGTGGCGTACAAACAGTGTTGGATCTGACTAAAGGAATAAAACGGTTCTCATGGGAACGAAGTCCAAGCTCTGAACAATAAGCGGCGTTATCCTGCCACACATGAACATACCAATTCTTTGCTGTAAAACCCACATCCAGATCCCAAGTGTGGTTCGCGTTTTTTCCATTAAAATTAACGAGGGTGATATCATAAATCCTCAAAACAAGTTGAGATTCATCGCTTTCAAACCTTAACTTATTACGGACTTGGTCGAGGTCTGCCTGAGAGTAATTCCAATAGGCATAAATAAAATTAGGGTCGCGCGCCATCAACACGCACTGGGTTTTTGATGGCAAGAGGGGAAGTTCCATTGAATCAACGCTTTGTTGTGACATAATCCAACCCTTTAACTATACGCATAAAGCGTTTCATCGGCAATAACATCCCATGAAAAAGCCGTCTCGACGGTACTTCTGCCGTTTTGGCCCATCCATTGAGCATGTTCAAAATCTTTAAAAAGTTCTCTAATGCCCCAGGCAATGGAATCAGGATTATCTTGGATTTTGTAACCATTGACACCATGCCAGACAATTTCATTGGGACCGCCATTGGTTGTGGCGATCACAGGTTTTCCAGCACTCCAAGCTTCCAAAATCACTATCCCAAAAGGTTCATTGCGACTAGGTACGCAGACACAATCGGCCGCCTTAAACAAATCTTTCAAACGCCAAGAATTTTGCATACCTAAAAATCTCGTCGCGTGAGAAACCCCCATATTACGGGCCTGTTGTTCAACTTCGTTGCGCATTCCACCCTCACCTACAAAAACAAACTTCGTATTTGGGTGATGACTTAAAATATGAGGAATCGCACTGACCAACAAATCCGGCCCTTTTTGATACACAATACGACCCACAATAAGGACCATAGGATCCATCGGTCCAATGGAATATTGGCGTTTGACATCACCAGGATCAATCCAACCGTCAAAATCCCAATAGCTCACCCCATTATAAACGACATCAATTTTAGAATCAGGAATATTGTATATATGCATCGCTTCATCTCTTAAAGCATTAGAAACAGCAATGACCTGGTCGCTGCAATAAGAACCCAGCCACTCCAAATGCCGAATTCGCTTAGAATTACCTTCAAAAGAATTATTTCCGCAACGACCAAATTCTGTAGAATGAATAGTAAAAACGGTCTTATGAATCCTTGCTTTATTGATCCATTCCAAGGCCAAGGATGTCAACCAATCATGACCATGAATGACATCAAAATGTCCAATATGATTTTCTGTAGCCAGAAAATTGTCCACAAAGGACCGGCACATATTGGCAACTTCTTCTATAAAATCAGAATTCCCAGGGAAAGGACAACGGTGGTAATGAACGCCATGAATCTGTTCATAAAGAGGATGGTCGTGTCTTGCCATGCGCGTAAATATATGCACCTCATGGCCTTTGCGCTCAAGGGCACAGGCAAGTTCGCTGACATGAGAGCCTATGCCGCCAACAAAGACTGAATGAATCGCCTCCCAAGAAAAAAACGCAATTCGCATCTCTAACCTCTTGTCATTAAAAGAGTACTGAATCAATGAGAAAGTGATTATATCAAATCTAACTAATAATACAATTTATTTTTTATTGTCGACGGACTGAAATTCTTTGGTTTAAGGTATAAAATATTCTATATCCTCTTATATGCCAATTGTTTGAACATTTAAGCATCCACATTAAAACCAATCCTGGTCTTTTTATAGTCATCATTGCCTTTAGGCTCCATAAGGCGTCGGAAGGCTTCAAAAATAGCTCAAACTTCCTGATCACGCCTTTCTTCTCATACCTTCAAGCTGTTCCATTTTAAGAGCTAGGGCTTTTTCACCGAACGCGATTTAACAACCTAAGCAACCCATCAAGAATTGTCAAAGGATGAGGCGGGCAGCCAGGAATATAAAGATCAACGGGAATAATTGTATCAAGCCCTTGGGACACCTGGGGACTGTCGGTAAATATGCCTCCTGAAATTGCACAGCCACCAACAGCTATAACAAGTTTAGGTTCAGGCATTGCGGCATAGGTCTTAAGTAGAGCCTCCTTCATATTACGTGTAATAGGACCAGTTACCACAATCCCGTCGGCATGTCTAGGAGAGGCTACAAATTGGATACCAAAACGACTCAAATCAAACACCGGAGTGTTTAAAACATTTAAATCCATCTCACAAGCATTGCATCCCCCGGCGGAAACTTGCCTAAGTTTCAGGGAACGACCGAAAATCTTAAGCATCTGTTTATTTAAGGCCTGCGCCAAAACCATTTCACTGTTTTTGAAAAGATTAAGATTTTCTCTCTTAGAAACAGCCATAGAATAATCATTAGAATAAATAATATCGCTATCAGGATTGAAAGATATTTTTCCCAAATCCACGCCGCCTTGACCAGCGACGATAGGTCTTCCACGATAGCGTTGAGGCAAAGACGGGGCTTTGGCCTTAGGATAAAGGATTGTTTTACAACCTTGTTTTAAACGTGTTTTAAGAACTCTTAACATACTCTCTGCGACCTATAAATCATGTCCGCTATAAGATAAATTAAAACTCTTGTTACATAAGGGAAAATCCGAAATCTCGCCTTCTCGCATGCACAGAGATAAGCCAAACCAATTATGAAACGAAGGGTCTTTAATCTTATACCGAGCAAATCCCCCTTGGGCATCACTAATACCCACATGCATAATTTCCCCACGCCACCCCTCAACCATCGATACACCAAGAGTCTCCGGCTTCATCACTCCTGGAGATATAAATATTTCTCCCATAGGAAGCGTCGGTAAAACTTTCAATAAAAACTCTAACGACCTTACGACCTCTTGACGCCTGACCAAGACCCTGGCAAACACATCCCCGGTAGCTCCCAAAGAAATCGGCACATGATGAAACTGCCACATCCCAGAGGGATAGTTGGTCCTAACATCACATTCTAACTGACTCGCTCTACCAGCAGGCCCAACCAAACCTATTTTCTTGGCTTCTTTTAAATCAATAGCTCCAACCCCTTCAAAACGTGCTAACACCGAAGGTCGGGTAAACAAAAGATCGCTGACATCTTGAAATTCATCCCTGTACTTCCTTAATTTTTGACAAAAATCATCAGCCATATTCTCGTCGATATCAAACAATACTCCCCCAGGTCGATTTAAGCCTTTTCCAAAACGGTTTCCCGTCAAAGCCAAGAGTAGATTTAAATAATCCCCCCGCATACGTCCAAAATAACCACTCGTCGGTAAGAAACCCGTATCCATACCTAGCGCTCCTAAATCTCCAACATGATTCGCCAATCGTTCCAATTCCAAAGCAACAGCCCTGATTGCTTGAGCCCTAGGGGAAATCATGCAACCTGATAATGTTTCGACCACTTCACAAAACGCCGTGGAATGACCAATGGCCGTGTCTCCTGCGATAGCCTCACTTAAAAGCACGCTTCTTTTTAAATCCTGGCCTTGCATCAAAGGCTCAATGCCTCGATGCTGATAGCCCAACTGAATCTCCAAATGCAAAATCTCTTCGCCATGGCACTGAAAACGAAAATGTCCCGGTTCTATAATCCCCGCATGCACCGGACCGACGCCCACTTCATGCACCTCTTGCCCCTCTAGCGCATAAAATGAATATTCTCCGGGAATCGTCTTTATAGCGATGTCATCCCAAATATCGGCAACGCTTCGATAATTTGAATGATACCTTACCGGCTTAAGCCACGGATGGCCTGTGGGCATGATGGCCCATTGCTCCGCAATTTCGCGCTCAAACAAATGCGCTTGTAATAAATCCTTTGTCAACGATTCATACTGTGGGGAATCTGGGGATATCAGCGTCGATAAGACTTCAAGCTGGGCTTCTTCATCCACACCTAAAATAGCCAATAAACGCACCTGTCGACTTTGCTCTAAATATCCAAATAAATTCAATAATCGAGCATCACCATGACAACGATTAATAATTTTAGACCGGAATTCTTGGGTAGCCAAGGTTTGTATATTGGATAAAGATATTTGTCCACCATTAAACAATTGCATAAATCTTTACACTGCTCCTATCAGGGTAACCGCATCATGGAGCACTTTCTCTAGAGGATGAGGCATCCATAATCCAACACCAATTAATAGCACAATAGCCATGGCGATGGCTGCGTTCATGAAGAAATTTTCCTTTTTGACAAGCACCGGTTGGGTTGGCTGTCCATGGATCACATCGAGGATAATTTTACTAACACCAATAAACATAACAGCCAAACAAATAATACTCCCCGCGACCAAAAGATAATGCTTAGACATGACAGCCGCGTTTAATATCAGCAATTCACTATGGAAAGTACCAAAAGGAAACATACCCGTGCCAGCTAAAAGAGCTGCAATCATAAAGACACCGGTTATAGGATAAATATGGATAACCCCCCTTACTTCATCCGTTCTAGAGGACCCGTATTTCTGCGCCACTGAACCTGCTGTTAAAAACATAATAACCTTTGCCAAGGCATTATTGATCATATGAAACAAAGCTCCAAATAAACCGGCGGCACCCAATCCTAAGCCTAAAACTAAAAGCCCCATATGTTCAATGGAAGAATAGGCAAACGCCCTTTTAATGTTCTTCTCCCCTAAAATAAACATAGCAGGAACCACCAAAGATAAAAGACCAGAAAAAATCAAGATAGAAGAATAAAATCCGGTTAAACCTGTTTTATTACACAATTGGCTTATACGCAGCAATGCCAAAAAGGAACATTGTGTCAAAGCTCCTGCCATCAAGACCACCACCATACCCGTGGCTTGTCCGTAGGCTTCTGGTTTCCAACTATGCGTCGGAGCAAGTCCCATTTTGCAGCCATAACCGACGATTAAGAAAATAATGCTTATCTTCATCCAATTGACCGACAAGGATGATGCTCCATTTAAAAGAGACGGTAACAGCAGAGTATGTACATCGTGGGCCGCAATTCCAAGAAAGAATGTTCCCATCAACGCCAAAGCTATCCCAACGGAACAGACCATCAAATACCGCCAGGTCGCTTCCAAGCTTTGCTGATTACGATGATAACTAATGAGCGGAGCACTGGCTAGGGTGGTTGCTTCAATGGCCACCCACAAAAGGCCAAAATGATAGCTCACCGCAACCAAGGACATCGTTGAAAGTAAGACCAATAAACACGCAGTAAAAATACGGTTACTTCTTTGCTCATGCTTAAAATACCCTATTAAAAAAATAGCCACTGACACAAAAAGAAAACTGATAATCGACAGCAAAATCAAACCTAATGAATCCAGCACTAAAAACCCGTTGTATTCCGCCATAGGCAACTGTTTCCAAAACGAAGCAACGAGCAGTCCATGAAATAAAGAAATGACAAAGAAAAGCTTAAGCCTAAAATCTTTACTGACAGGCAAAAGAACACCGAAAGCGGAACACAATGGGATTAAAATTAAGATTGTCAACATTAAAACGTTTCCCCCATCTTTGATCGACTAAGAGCGGCGGTGCTTTTCTCAAATTCCTCATTAATATGATTGACCACGATAGCCATGATAAATCCAGCAACAAAAATATCCAACAAGATACCCATTTCTATAAGCACCGGCATTTCCTGCGACAACGAAACGGCAAAAAGAAAAATCCCATTTTCCATGATTAAATATCCTAAAACCTGGGTCACGGCCCTGGTTCGAGTTACCATAATCATGAACCCCAAAAGCACCGTCGACAAGGAACACGGTAGAATCAAATCCGAAACAAGCCTACCTGGTAATTTCAAAGACAAAGAAACCCAAAACGCTCCAGCGATTAACATGGTCCCTAAAATAATCGATGAACCAAATCCAATGATGGGCTTAATTTCCGAACGCATCGACACGTGCCGTATGGCCCAAAATAAGATAGAGGGGACAATAGCAGCTTTTAACACCATGGTAACACATGCAATCATAACATCCCGGCCTGAAATAGAAGACGCGTGTAAAAAAAACGGCATAAAACCAAGAACCAATGATTGCAAAGCAAAAACCTGAATCATCGCTGTCACACGATAATTAGACAAAATGATGAGTGATAAGAATACAATTACAATGCAGATCACGTCAATCCAGCTTGTCATATCTTTACCCCCTCCAAATCTTTACAACAAAACCAAAAAAGGCCATCGCAAAAGAAATCAACAGCAAATTCTTCACCCTGTTAAGCCTAAGGCGTGCCATGGTCGATTCCATAATACCCACCACAATAGAAAGCCCAAGCATTCCCCCTAAGAAAATCACTATATCAATAAATGGATTCCCGGGCTTAACTGGAATAATGATCGGAATCAAAATACTAATAAAAATAAAGAATCTAATCGCCGCAGCATAAAGCATATAGGCCAAATCAACACCCCCATGCTCTAAAATCATAGCTTCATGGATCATAGTCAATTCTAAATGGGTATCAGGGTCATCGATAGGGATGCGGCAATTTTCTGCCAAGACCACAATAAAAAAACTTCCCACTATCAAAAGAAGTTCTGGAGACCAACCAGGAGTTCCTGGTATAAAAGCTCCCAATAATTGCCAAGCTATAGATACATCTGCCCCAATCATCGAGGACAAAGAAATGCTATGCGCCAACAGTGCAAGAGTAATAAAATTCATAAATAAAGCCAGCTCAGAAAGACATGAGAAGAAAGCTTCACGACTAGCTCCCATTCCTTCAAAACTAAATCCGGTATCAAGCGATGCGCTGATCATAAAGAATCTTGCCAAAGCCAAAATATAAACCACAAAGAAGATATCCCCCTCAAATTGAATGGGCGCCTTTAAAAAACCTAAAGGAACAACCAGAGATAAAACCAATACTGCTGAGAGATTAACGATGGGAGCTCCACGAAAAACCCATGTAGTTCTGCGGCCGTAAATAGCCCTTTTCTGAGAAAGTTTACGCAGATCAAAATAAAGCTGAAAGAACGAAGGGCCTTTTTTACCCGCAAAAAATGCTTTAATCTTGGAGATAACCCCGATAAAAAAAGGAGCAAGCAAAAGAACAAAAAACCAATGTAATAAAATTGAACTTATGATAGTCATAGTATTATTCATATTATTTTAACTTCCAAACCAACAAAAATATCAAAAACAAAAATATATACATCAAATATATCTGGGTATATCGAATACTTCGGATATCTATCATCTTGGATAAACTTATTAATTTATTAAACAACGGCTTAAAGAAAGATTCTTCAGAGGCATCATGGACCGATGAAGTCATCATTATTTTCTCGGGGAAATACCCTTTAACCTTCCCTCCTTCGCGTCTAAAAAATAAAATACATCTTACAAAATTAACAATATGCCTAGCAAAGGAAGATGAAGTGTACTGAAATCGAGCGGTCACTTGAGAAAACCCACAACTCCAAGTCTCCCCCTCAACAGCAGGTTGACCTTTTAACAGTATGCGTCGGATACCCATCAGGGCCACAACTAATAAAAGAAAAATAAACACGCAGCTAAAGATATACGATAAAGGCGAGAAAATATTCTCCATCGGCAGACTTGAAACATCCATATGAGATAAATATGCCCCAGCTAAAAAAGCTATACTCGCCATCTTTTGAGGAAAAAGACCAATCCATACACATAGTCCCGCAAGAAACACCATGGGAATAAGCATAAGCAATGATGTTCCCTGCTCTTGGGATACTTCTTTGCGACGACGAGGTTCTCCTAAAAATACCGTGCCATAAACCTTGGTAAAACAGGCTAAAGCCAAAGAGCCCATAAGTGCCAATGCTATAATGCCTAAAGCACAAAAATTAGCACCCTGCAAAGGCAGATGAAAAAGCCCTTGGAAAAGACCAAAATAGATAATAAACTCACTGATAAAGCCATTAAACAGCGGCAATCCACAAATCGCTAAAGATCCGACAAGAAATAAAACACTGACCAAGGGCATACTCTTGGCTAGTCCTCCCATTAAATCAATCTCGCCTGTATGTGTTTTTTGAATGACGGCTCCTGCTCCCAAAAATAAAAGCCCTTTAAATATAGAGTGATTGACGACATGCAAAAGTCCACCGCCAAACCCAAGAACAGACAAAAATGGCATATGATAACTTCTTCCAAGCAATCCCACGCCTAACCCAAGGGCAATAATCCCTATATTTTCAATACTGTGATACGCTAAAAGCCTTTTAAGTTCATGTTGACCTAGGGCATACAAAACACCCATCACCCCGCTTATAACCCCAATGATCAATAATAAATATCCACACCAATGAGGAAGTACTCCAATAATCCATAACACGCGGCAGATGCCGTAAATACCCATCTTGATGGCCACTCCAGATAAAAGGGCAGAAATATGTGTGGGAGCCGCGGGATGGGCATGAGGCAACCAAATATGCATCGGAATAAACCCCGCCTTAACTCCAAAACCGAGAATAGCTAAAAGAAATATCACACCTGCCAGAACTGGAGTAAACCCTGAATGACTAATAACATCAAAATTCATAGACCCTGCGTTATGGGCCATTAAGAAAAACATTGGAATAATCAAAAAGGTCCCACAATGAGAAGCAATTAAATAAAGAAAACCAGCCTTACGCACAGAAACATCTTCATCATGATAAACGATTAAGAAATACGTTGAAACAGTCATGATTTCCCAAGCACCTAAAAATAGAATCACATTGTTGGCCAAGACAATAAAGACAAGAGCAACGGAAAGAAGAAAATAAAAAAAGATATGAAGCCCCAGTGGCTTTGGGCCTTGGGGCTGACGCATGTATCCGACAGCGTAAAGGCCAGCACACACAACCAGGATGGCCACCGCTATAAGAAAAATCAGACTCAAAGAGTCAAACTTTAACGAAAACTCTCCGAAAGGGACTTGCCATGGCAATTGAAGAAATTTTTCCATAAAATAAACGGCTTCCCACTATGATGTTTTTGCTGCTTTTGACTCCGCCACTTGAAAAGCTGCCAGGATTTCTTCTTGATTCGTACGGCGCTTTAACGCTGATTGAACCACTTCATCCTGCAAACAAAAGGCCAGGCGTGACAATAGTGACAGGTGCCCTTTAAACGATGACGATAAAATGACAAATAAAGTGTGCACGCCTTCGCCATCAAGTGAAGAAAAATCAACAGGCTTTTCAAGAAAAAAAAGACCAACGAGGGGGTCCATCCCCGCCAGCACCACCGGATGTTTGACATGCGGGATGGCAATCCCATGACCAATACCTGTGGTTCCAACCTGTTCACGTGATAAAAGCATTTCTTTTAAAGGTAATCTCTGAATATGGCTTGGTAAAGGTAAAAGATCTAAAACTTTTCCCAGGACATCTTCCCGAATGGTTTCCTTCAAAGCAAAATGTACGCCTCCACGTAAAAGCGCTGGAGTAATGACGTCCTGGCCCTGGCGGGACTTTTCACAAAGCTTTAATGCACCGGTTGTCAGACGAATGCGATTTTTTAAGGCCCATTCTAATACCTCGACGGAATTAAAATAATATTGGTCATTGGCCTTAACCGCCGGCATTCCTTGGCTATTGAGCCATTGATACAGCGTCTTTTCCTCAATCTCAAATGCTTTTTCAACGTCCCGAAAAGTTAGTTGCATATTTTCTTTCTTACGGCATGCTTCAATCACAAATTTTACTTCTTATTATCTTTCAATAATTCTTGCGCCCGAACAATGGTCTCTTTCATACTGGAGAAAACATTGTCTTCGCCTATTAATTCATACAGATTCGATTTAACCATTTCATTTAACGGCTGCACGTGAAGCCCTGTAATAAGAAGAGCAATCTTGTCTCTCTTACATTTATCATAAAAACTTCTTAAAGCATGCATTCCCGTTGAATCAATTAACGGCACGTCTCTAAAGCGTAAAATCCTTACCCTGGGCTTTTCATTTACCTGTCTGCCAATTTCATCGAACCGATTGGCGGCCCCAAAGAATAACGGACCATTGACTTCATACATTTCAACATGCGCCGGTAAAACAAACCCTGTTAAGGGGCGGTCCTCACCTTTTTCATCTTCCTCATACTCTTTGGCAATGACCTTAATATTGGTGGCATCCGCCATGCGCTTCATAAAAATAAACGAAGCTAACACCACTCCCCATTCAATGGCCGCATTTAAATCAACGAAAATAGTAAGCAAAAAAGTGGACAAAAGAACCAAACTTCCACCTCTAGACCATTTGAGAAGTTCTAAGAAAGATCGCCATTCACTCATATGATAAGCAACCACAACCAGTATACCCGCTAAACAAGCTAAAGGAACATATTTGATCCAAATCCCAAAGAACATCATGATCAAAAGGACTGTGATCGCGTGGACAATCCCTGCAATCGGTGTGCGTCCGCCATTTTTGATATTGGTGACCGTTCGAGCAATCGCGCCAGTAGCTGGCATCCCTCCAAAGAATGCAGAAGCTATGTTTGCTATCCCCTGTCCAATCAGTTCCGTGTTCGAACGGTGCCTCGCACCTATCATGCCGTCCGAAACGATGGCTGATAATAATGATTCCACAGCCCCTAAAATAGCTATTGTTATGGCCGGTTGAAAAAGCTCATGGAGTGTTGAAAAATTAATATGGGGGAATACCGGCATAGGTAATACATGAGGCAGATCACCAAAACGACTTCCAATCGTTTCAACAGGAAGATGAAAAAAAGCGGCAAAAAATGATACCGAAATCAAAGCGATCAAAGCACCAGGAATACGCTTAGAAATTCTTGGAAACAAAACAATAATCATAATCGTTAAAAGCCCCAAGCCTAAGGCGTCATAATTGACCGTCCCCATATGCTCAATAAAAATCCGCCATTTTTCCACAAATTCCGCCGGGACCTTATCAATGCTTAATCCAAAAAAATCCTTAACCTGGGAAGAAAAGATAATGACCGCAATGCCGCTTGTAAAACCCACAATCACAGAATGAGGAATAAACTTAACCGCGGTGCCGACCTTAGCAACCCCCATAATGATAAGCAAAACACCCGCCATAAGCGTGGCAATAATAAGACCATCCACCCCGTGTTTCTGGACAATGCCATAAACAATGACGACAAAGGCTCCGGTGGGGCCACCAATCTGCACCCGACTTCCCCCAAACATAGAAATAAGAAACCCCGCGATGATGGCGGTAAAAAGACCTTTATCCGGAGATACCCCTGAGGCAATGGCAAAAGCGATGGCTAAAGGGATCGCAACAACACCGACAATAAGTCCTGAGATACAATCCTTCATGAATTGCTGTTTTGAATAATCCTTCAAACACGTCAACAATTTTGGCGAAAACATAATATTACCTTCTATCTATACGCATCACTCGAATGTGTTTAATAAAGATTGTTTTCCAAATTTCTTTGCTCATAAAGTTTCTTCTGGGCCACGTTGGTCTTGCAGGCCGCTTCCTCAACGGCTTTGGCCACGGCCGATACAACTCTATTATCAAAGATACTTGGCAATATATATTCCTCACTAAGCTGGTCCTTAGCAATTAAATCCGCCAGCGCAACAGAAGCCGCTAATTTCATTTCATCATTGATTTCTTTTGCCCGCACATTTAATGCCCCTCTAAAGATCCCTGGAAAGGCCAAGGCATTGTTGATTTGGTTGGGGAAATCCGACCGGCCGGTAGCAAAAATACGGCAACACCTCACAGCCTCGTGAGGATTAATTTCTGGGTCAGGATTGGCCATAGCAAAGACAATACTATCCCTTTTCATGCGTTTAATATCTTTGCCGGACAAAATATTCCCTGATGAAACTCCGATAAATACATCGGCGTTTACCAAAGCTTCTCTTAACGTAGAGAAAGGATCTTCTCTATTGGCGCATGAAAATAAGTCCTTTCGGGCTTGGGAAACATTATCAGAGTCCACAAGCAGCACGGCACCTTTGCGGTTGCAAGCAATCATATGCTGCACACCGGCGGAAAGAAGAATACGACAGCAAGCGGCCCCCGCCGCGCCTAGACCATTGACCACAACTCGAATAGTCTTAACATCCTTCTTAACAATCTTCAGAGCATTGCGTAACGCCGCCAACACGACAATAGCTGTGCCATGCTGATCATCGTGCATGATGGGGATATTCAGCGCCTTTTTCAACCGGTCTTCAATTTCAAAACAGCGAGGAGCACTGATATCTTCCAAATTAATAGCACCAAAGACAGGGGCTATATTAATAACTGTCTTTATGATTTCCTCCGTATCCTGCGTCGCTAAACAAATAGGCCAAGCATCAATATTTGCAAATTCCTTGAAAATCATGGCTTTACCTTCCATAACAGGCAAGGCCGCCTCTGGGCCTAAATTCCCTAGGCCCAATATCGCTGATCCGTCGCTGACAACGGCAACCGTATTGCTTTTAATCGTCAATTTATAAACATTTTCAGGTTTTTGGGCAATTGCTTTTGAGACCTTGGCAACGCCGGGTGTATACACCATGGAGAGTTGATTCCTCGTCTTTAAAGACATTTTATTCGCAACCTGAATTTTACCTCCCAAATGATGCAACAAAATCTGGTCGGCAATAGAAATCACTTTCACGTTTTTTAAATTACGGATTTCATTAAATATCTTTTCAGTATCATGGTCCCTTAATACGTCAAAAGTCACGTCACGCACAATCGAATTTGCGGTAACATCGACGATATCGACCGCGCCTAAATCCGCGTTTTCTTTGGCCAAAAGATTGGCCAAGGACGCAAAAACACCTGGTTTATTGACGAGCTCCAAACGAACGGTATACTTACTGCTTGAAGAAGAATTTACCATAGCCATACCTCATATGTTTTCTAATGAAGACCCATTAAAAAACGTGTTTTATGTTTTGAATTTTTCTACGCCGACGTGAATATTTGAGGAGTGAAGCGCTTATATCTTAAAGGAATTTCTTATCTTCCTAAACTATTCAAGACAGATTCGGTCTTTTTTAACCTTTTGTACAACATTTCGGCAATAGGCCGAAGAACATGATAAATATCATGGTCTTCAATACTATAAAAAATGACAGTCCCTACCTTCCTTGACTTTAATATGCCTTCTTCCCTTAATATGGTCAATTGCCGTGAAAGGCTTGATTGTTGCACACCTAATATTTTGGCAATACTATTGACGTTCTTCTCACCATTCTTGAGAAGTTCAATGATTTGAAGACGCAAAGGATGCGCCAATGATCCTAAGAAATCCGCTTTGATTTTATAAGCTAGTTCATTCATCTGTTATTCCGTGGACGTATATGTCAATATGACAATATTTGATTATAGGAATATAGGTGCTGATGTCAACACATTGATGGAAAATAGAAAACAAGAGCCATCTTCTGCTAATCAAACCCCTTACCCGCATATTTAATGGTCTTTGACTAATTGGACAGCGCCAAGGATGACAGCATCATCACCTAAGCTAGACTGCAGAATACGGCAGGAATTAAACTTCTTGAAGAATGGATCGCCAGAGAGGTTCTTTTCAATGATAGGCATCATAAAAAACCCGCACGCCTTAATCACCCCTCCGCCAAAGACAATGGCCTGAGGGTTAAAAATATGATTAATAGAAACACATGCCTGTCCTAACACAATCGATGCTTGCCGGATGACAGTTTTAACGACCACATCATTTTTCTGCAGAGACTCTTTTAAAACCCTGCTTTTAATGGTGGCTAAGCTTCCATTGTTGAGATCTTTGACGATACTTTTATGCCTCTTCTTGACCAAGGACCTTATATCGCGCTCAATGGCCCAACGGCTCGTCAAGGCTTCCAAACATCCATGATTACCGCAATGGCATAAGGGGCCCCCCACCTGCATAATCATGTGCCCCAGCTCGGTGGCCGCCCCTTGAGTGCCTAAAAGCACCTTACCATCAATAATGACGGCCCCTCCCACACCCGTGCCGGGGAAAATACCAACTACTTGACGCAATCCACGGGCCACCCCAAGCCAAGATTCACCTAAAAGACCGGCATTGACATCGTTGGTCATCCTGATTTTAATGCGATACTTTTTCTTCAATTGAGCGCTCAAAGGAAAACCAGACAGGTTAATATTCGGCGCGGCTAAAATGTAATCATTATGCGTATCAACGATACCGGGGATCCCAAGGCCAAGGCCCTGGAATTGCGACGTTTTCAAATTGACGGAAGCTTGCAACTCATCGATCAATTCAGCCAAACACGCAAAAATGGTTTTAGGATTAGCTTTAGCCGGAGAAGCCACCTTGGCTCGGGACAATATCTTCCCCTGGGTTGTGACAACCGCGCCCGCTATCTTTGTCCCACCTATATCTATGCCGATGAAATGGTTCATAATGCGACGGACATTACCGGGTATAATGATTAATGAAATATTCTTGCGCGTTAAAAGCCGTCAAATCCGCAGAAACACGCGCGTACAATTTATCTTTTTTCAACACTCTGGCTTTAAAGCTGTCTTTAAAATAATTCTCAAGTATAAATTGCAAATGGTTCTTTATTTCAGCCTTGGTGATCTCAAACAAGAGCTCTATGCGCCTGTCAAAATTTCGTGTCATCCAATCCGCCGATGACAAAAAGACCCTCGGGGCACCATTATTATGAAACACAAAGATCCTCGAATGTTCCAAGAACTGCCCAACAATGCTTCTGACTTCGATGTTCTCGCTTAAGCCTTCAAGACCAGGCACCAAACAGCAAATACCGCGGACAATGAGCTTAATTTTGACACCTGCCTGGGATGCGGCATAAAGCTTGTCAATCATCTGCACATCTTCTAAAGAATTCATTTTGGCGACAATCAAACCATTCTTATGTTTGGCGTGCCCTTCTATTTCATTATCAATTAAATCAAAGAAATATTTGCGCAAATCATAAGGAGAAGAAATGACCCTTTTCCAGGGACTTGGCTGGGAATAACCGGTTATGACATTAAACATGTCTGCCACGTCGCGGGCAAAATCATCATTGGCCGTGAAATAACCTATGTCCGTATAGATCCGCGCGGTCTTCTCATTATAATTTCCCGTGGATAGATGCACATAACGACGGATACGCCCTTCTTCCCGCCTGACAATCAAGGTCATTTTAGAATGGATCTTCAAGCCGGCAATCCCGTAAATCACATGGCAGCCGGCTTCTTCCAGCTCCCTGGCCCACTGGATGTTCTTTTCCTCTTCGAAGCGCGCCTTGATTTCAACGACCACAGTAACTTGCTTACGGCGCTTAGCGGCTTCCATTAGAGCTTTAATGATATTAGAATCCTCATTGGCCCGATAAAGCGTCATTTTGATGGCCAAAACTTCCGGGTCTTTGGCGGCCGTCTGGATCAAATCTTCCGTCGGTAAGAAGGATTGATACGGCAGATGGATAATAAAATCCTCATCCTTGATTTTATCAAAAATATTTTCATAAGACATTTTAGAAGGTACATAACTGGCAAAACGCACTCCTGGCCGGTCAATGTTATGAGCAATCTCAAAAAAGAAAGACAAATCTAAATCCGAAGGGACAAACACAATTTCTTCCCTGGAGAAATTAAGACCGGTACACAAAATATCTAATAATTCCACGTTAGCGTCGTGTTCTACTTCCACATACACGGTTTTGGCGCTGGTACGCTTCTTTAATTCTTTCTCCATGGCCTTAAGTAAATTCGGAGCGAATTCTTCGTCGAACGCGATCTCGCTGTCGCGCAAAAGCCGGAATTCCGACACAGCCTGGATCTTATAGCCTTTGAAAAAGCTCTCCAGGTTCTCCTTGATAAGATGATCAATCAAAATGAAATTAAATTCATCTCCCTCAGAAGGAAGCCTTAAGAGCCGAGGAACAGATTTAGGCACGGGAATAATGGCCAGATGGGTTTTTTCTAAACGGACAATGGACACCGCCAAGGCTATGGTTTTTGAAGGAAGCACCGGAAAAGGATGCCCTTGGTCAACCGCCATGGGAGTGATTATCGGATACAGTGTCGTTTCAAAATAACGTTTAACCACTTTTTTCTGGACTTCATTTAAATCCTTGGGTTTTTTAAGATAGATTTTATGCTCTTCCAGCATGGCCTTTATGGGGCCATTATAAATATCATAAAGGTCCTCAATTAAACCATCCGCCTTGAGTTTGATATCCAGAAAAAGTTCCGACGAAGCAAAACCAAACTGGTCTTTGCGATTATAACCGGAATCTAACAGCTTTTTAAGACCGGCCACGCGGACCATGTAGAACTCATCGAGGTTGCTGACAAAAATACTTAAGAACTTTAAACGTTCCAATAAAGGGTTTCGGTCATCCGCCGCTTCTTCCATAACCCGACGGTTAAATTCAAGCCAGCTTAAGTCCCGATGAATGAATTTATCTTTAGTTTCCATAGTTTATTGTTGGTTCTTAACAGTTAAGGTCAATTTATTTCCCGTAATCTCTTCAAAAAACTCCTTCTTCTCTAAAAAGTTCTCCTTTTCCAATAGAAAATTCTCATCCGTATATATCACAATGGTCGCATCCCCAACCGCATTAAATTTGATTTCCATGCGCTTGGCTTTTTGTTTATGGGAACGGTCCAAGGCATTGGCAATGCGTAAAAGCGCGCTTAGTTTCTGAACCAAAATCTGCTTCTCTGAAGACAAAGAATTATAGACCAAATGGGTCTTAAGCGGCGAAGACCGGCGATGATACCGGGCAATGCACGCAATGATATTGACTTCATCTTCGGTCAGACGAAACAAATTCGTCGAACTGATGATATATTCGCTGTGTTTGTGGTGCGCGCGGTTGTTGATAAACATCCCTAGATCATGCAAATACGCGGCTAATATCAAATACAACCTGTCCTGAGCGCTTAGGCCCAAAATGTCCTTAAAAGCCTCAAAAAGCTGCTCTGTAAAAAAGGCGACATGTTTTAGATGGTTTAAATCCATCCCGTATTTATTGCATAAGAAATGGGCCACGGAAACCAGTTGGCTTAACCTGTCTGTTTTTTCCGAGGCTTCCAGGCGAAACAATTGGTTGGCCAAAATCGCCTCGGAAAGGGAAGCCTCCAAAATATAAACATATTCGTTCTTGGTCAATTTAAGAAGCGTGTTGAGGATGATCGCGAAGCCGACGATGGTCGTTGATATATCTGCCGGGATCCCGTAGGTCCTGGCAATCTCTTCAGGATTCATTTCCCTGATACGGAAAAGAAACTCCGCGGCTTCAGAAGCTTTAAATTTAAAAAAATCTGAGTCTCTGCGTTTATTGGGCAGGATGTTCTGGATAAAGACCGAATAATTTTCGTCGATCAAGATAATGTCGTCAATAACAAGGCTTGGGTTGTTCTTTTTGATAAAGAGGATTTCATTTTGAATATATTCTTCGGTGGCCTCATGCACTTCCTGCATGGAACCGTCTAAATTTTCCATAAACTGAGACAAGCGTAAAGTCCCGATAGGAAAACCGATATTCATGAGCGTCAAACCCTTGGCCATGACCGACATGTCCAAGCTCCCCGCGCCTAATTCAGCAATCAATAAATTCTTCTCTGAGACCGGATAAGTCTTTTTTAATTTATGGGAAAGGAAATAATCAATGTAATAGACCACATCCCCAACGTTAAGCACATCAATCTTAAACCCAGTTTTACGCAAGACCGTATCTAAGAAGATGTCCTGGTTACGGGCCTCTCGCACGGCGGTTGTGGCAATAATGGCCACATCCGTGACATCGTAACTTTTAAGGGTCTCTTTATATTTTTGTAAGACAGAGGCTGTTTGATTGATGATGGTCTGAGGGATACGGCTCTTTAAAAAGGCATGACGCCCCAGCGGGACAACGTTCTTTAAGGATTCAATGATCTTAATGTCCTCGCCGTGACGCTCACCGATGAGCAGCTTGGTTGAGGAGGAACCTATATCAATTACTCCCGCGCGCATAATACTCCTTTCGATACTTTAGAAAGTATACCATATCATCAGGGAAATTAAACGCCAAAGCTCTCAAATTTAAAATTTGGGATAAATGGTCAGGCGTGATTAGATGGAGATAAGTCGGGATTAAGTCCTAGCATTGGTAAGGGGCTTTGAAGCGGGACAATCCTGATAATAATCGGCACAACGCCGGAGAAATTACCACGCCTAAACTCAGCAACCAAGACCGGGTCAAGCTGCATTTCAATGCCTTTGCCATCCTTGGCGACATCCAAGGCCATGTTTCTGGCATTTAAAGCAATACCGCCAGGCGTATGGGCTGGATTAGCTATCTGAGAAATGCTTGAGAAAGGAAGATGATTAGGTAAAGATGATGCTAATACCGACTTCTGCCCCGCAAGCCACAAACCTACCGTCAGCGCTAATACCGCAGCAATCCTTGTCGTCGTTAACGGTCTTCCCTCAGTCTGTGGGGTCGTTACCACTCCATTGTGTCTATTCAATTCTCGCTCTAGTTCTTGCAGATGATCGAGGAACCCCGCCATCTGACTCCTGTGTTGGCGTTCTGAAAGAAAAGAAGCCCCCTCTGTAACTCTGTTTAAAAATCTTCTAATAGTTACTTCTTTAGTCTCTCCCGAAATAGCCCAAAATGTATCAAATTTCTCCTCCCCAATCTCCATTGGCCTACCTATAGGGCCGCCTTCATTTCGTTTTAAACGTAGTCCTGTCGGAACTCTTTCATAAACCCCTGTGTTTGGATCGGTTATAGCTGTTAAAATCTCCTTTCTATTAATTACGTTAGGAAAAGCTGATTCATTAACAATTTTATGTTCTTTAAGACTAGGATATTTAATCAATATTTCGTTCGTTCTTCTAAAACATTCTTTGATCACATCATTTAGTGGAGCTTCATAAGGATTTAAAGTTTCTAGTCCAGAAACTGGTTGCGCTTGAACAGCTATAGCTGGCGCTGTATTATTAGATCTAACTACCGACTGTATATCAGTTTTTCTTGACCTCCAATGTAGAAAGCTCAACATCGCCGGATTAGTTTGTTTTCTAGTGTCCAATCCTTCATCATAAGAAACAACACTGTTTTGGATATATAACCCAGGGACCAAATCTGATAACACCTTTCCCCAATCATAATCCCGTGCATGGAATCCCAAATAGCTGCCTTTAATCATGACCTTTCCTTTGGAATCGTACAACTCACAATCTGTAAGTTTGATTTTCTCAACTTCTTTGAAAATAATCTTTAATCTGAATTCTTTTTGTTTTTTGACAAAAACGGCTTCTTTAATATCAGAACCATTATCAATCCCCACCTGAAGTCTCGCCGCGATCAAAGAAGATATTATCTGTTCATGCTTTGCTAAAGAAATATCCTCCTCAAAAGTCATTTCCACATTCATCGCCTGATTAACACTCCTAACAAAATCGATAAAACTTTCCCTGTAGCCTGGTTCCATGGAAAATCCAACCCCTATCTCGGGGTCAACTTCACGATATAGTCTCAATATTCGATCTTTATCTTTAGGCTCAGCAACAGCAGCGGATGTTTTAGCTCCAATTTTAATACGGCGATTTTTAAACCTTTCATCTTCCCGAATCATCCTGGCCAATTCATAACCCTGAATACCTGGCATATCAGTGTCCGTATAGACATGGGTAATTTCGGGATGCTCTAGCAACATCTCCAAAGCCTGCTCTCCACTCTGCGCGGTAAACACCTGACTCTCAGGAAGCTCAGTTTGGGCAACAAGTTTAGACGATAAAAGCAAAATAGGCGTATCATCGACAATCAAAAGAGCTCCCGGCTTTCCCGAATGATCAGGGGCAGAGTTCATTGCCGCATTTGGAGATAAACGATTTCTAAAAGATCCAACATCAACTGGCTTCGCTGCAAATTCAGGCCCTAATTGTGCTCCCAATAATCTACTAAAAGAATCATGGAATACTGCATTATGAAAATCATCCAAAACATCCAGGTCATTCATCATGGCGTTAAATCGTGGGGAACCTACGGTGATTTCTTCGTCTGATCTTCCTTCTTTCAAAGTTTCTCTTTTTAACTGAGATTGTCGCGCTAATCCCTGATAGATATCTTTCTGCTTTTGCAATGAAACCTCTCGGGATTTTCCTAACGGCGAATCATTTATTTGAAGATGTTCTTGATTCATGGCATTCCACAATACGTTGCGGCTTTCTTCATTTAAACGATGATGGGCCATTAACCAAATAGCCGCCAAGAGTTCATATCTATCCATCACATTACTTTGTCCCTTAAGTTTTGGTCTATAGCCTCCATCATCTCTTAACTTATTTAATTCCATTTGAACTGTATAAGAAGAAATCTCACCCAGCAGGAAGTCTTTAATCAATAGATTAATTCTCTCAACCGGAACGTTTGATGAAACTAATTTTTGTGAAACAAAATCTTGTATCTCACGAATCACCACATTATTTTCCGTTGCCGGCAGTCCCATCGCCATCATCGCCTGGTTAAAATTCTTCCAGAACGATAAACAAGGGATTAGCGCCAAGGCATCATTACGCGGCAGTTTTAATTCATGGCTTATGCTTATGGATTGCGGATCTTTTTTGATTTGAATGGCTAGAGGAATTTCCCTCTGACCATTTCCTTCAATACGTAATAAGGCCGCCATTAAGGCCACGGTTTCCGCCTCCTGCGGGTATTTTCTTCCTACTTTATTGGTTGCTGTTTCGATAAGGCCAATTGCTTCTTCAACTTGTTTTTGACCATCTTCATGTTCCTCAATCCCCAATGTCGCGGCTATTCGAGCGATCATTTCAAGTCTTTGTTCTGCCGCCTCAGGTTTGAGCTGCTTTGCCATTTGAATAAGTTGGGCAGCCTTCCTAAGTTTTTCAATCTGAAGATATTCACTGGTGTTTTGCTTTAAACCTAATAATATTCCTATTTCTACTAAAGTTTCAAATCTCTGAGAATCTAAGTTTAGTTGAAATTCTTCTGATATTTGTTTTGCTTTATCGATAAGCTTATCAACTAAAATAAATTGTTTTCTACCATCGCCTGTGATCCCTAACCGTGCGGCTAATTCAGCCATAGCCTTAGTGTGGTACTTCAAAAAGGTTATCCCAGATGCAGACTTAATCAATGCGTCTGCTTGAGTAAACTGATCCCGACCATCACCTTTAATGCCTAATAATATGGCTGTTCTTACGATCGATATATTTCTAAGCACTGAATCATTTTCAGTTGCATCTTTTGCTTTATTAATATCGGATAGTACCTGTTCCGGAGTCATTACCCCTATGGGATAATTGCGTATTCCAAGATTTGAATTTCGATTATCTGGTAATGTTTCTCCAAAACTATCTCTAAAATTTCTTGACCATGTAAAAGGATCTTGCGGAATGCTCGAGCTCAATCCTACTATGCCTGCCCCCACCGTGACCACTGCCAGAGGGCCGTAATCTTCAATTCTTTCCTTTTGATTTTGATTAAGTTGATTAACGACAAGCATGGCCTGCGTTACATGGACAGCCAATCCTCCCGAGAAATATTTCCTAGGAATGGTCTGCCGACTGGAAGCGTCGAGATCTTCCTTAATGTAATTAAAGACGCCCTTTTTGTAGGCCTTTAAATACTGCTGGTAAATCTTGTCCTTGATGGCGGGGTCGTCGCTTTGAACACCAGCGATCTTGGACTTATTACTATACACCTGATTTAAAAGGGCCTCTTTAACGGCCTGCTTATACCAAGTGGCTAAAATCATGCTGTAAAATATCTGACGAAGCGGCGCGAAATTCTGGCCTTGGTTGACTTCCTTCTCAAGTTGGGGCAATATGATTTCGCGGATGATTTCACTGCCTAATTTATTTGTGTCATTGCGAGCTCCCGTAGGGAGCGAAGCAATCTTTTTATCATTTGAAAAGATTGCTTCAGTCACTTCGTTCCTTCGCAATGACACATTCTTAGATAACGCCAAATAATCCTCTTCCAGCATCACCTTCAAATGCGCGCCGATGACAAACCCAACATTATTACGCTCCAGCACCTTGGCTTTGTCCGCCACAATCCATACCTTATTAAAAGTATTCACGGGAATATCAACCGAAGCACCATACATTTGACGGGCCTTTGCATAAATCTTGTCCCAAAAAGTCTTGCCTAGGCTTTTCTCTGGGTAAATAAGTGAAGCGGTTAACTGCTTTAAAATATAATCCTGGGCCAGCATGTCCCTTCCCATTTCCGTTTGCCCCAATTCTTTGGGCACCATGCGGTCTTTTTCATAAGGGCTCAAATTGACCCACAAATCGTCTTCCTTGATGGTCATCGCGGTTAAAAAATATTTAATTAACTTCTCGCTTTCAGATCTAAAGGCAGGGCTGTCAATTTTAAAACCGGATTGACCGCCGTCTAAAACAAAATCAAAAAGAAGCGGGTTTTCAGGATGGATTTTAAGACCTTTGATCAACACCGGAGCATAGGCCGGGGTCAAACTCATCATGCTCCCAGGAGCGGGAAGTTGAGCCACATTAAATTGCCCACTACCCGATAAAGCAGACTGGGCCATGACTGGCTTAATAGAGCTTGTAATAAAGGCAACTAATACGAATGATGCAATAAACCTTCTTAACATTATTGGTCCTATAAAGAAAACTCAGTAATTTTAGGTAATAAATAAGAAATTCTTGGACTGGTGAAAGTATGCCATATTTATCAGTAAAAGGCAAATTTTGGGGAAAAGAATTTTTAGGAAGGATCTTTGGGGAATTTTTACTGCCCATCCATCCTTTTCTGCACCCAATCCATCATTCTATTAAATGGATGCATTTGTAATTTCGGTAGCCCTGCTATTTAGGCCAGATGCGAATTGAGTCAACTTCAACAATAAACAAATGCCTGGCGGCTTGACGATGTTTGAGCAGTTGTTGAAACACGTAAAGGGTTCGATCAATTATTGTTTGTCTTGTCATCTCAGCAATATAAACAAGAACAATTCCGGAAGAATTGCGGATAGGAAATTGTGTAATATTACCAAATCCATGATCAAAAGTAAGCAAGACACGTCCTGAACGTTGAGCATATCGAAATACATCTTGGTCGCTTGAACGAGACAAGCCTACTTCATAAGTATGGAGGGTATTAAAACCAGCGTTACGCAGGGCATTAACAACGTCACGGTTGACGCACTAATCACACAGGATATTCATTTAAACGGTCATTACTTTAGTGGGTTCATCCGCCAATTGTCCGGCAAATTCTATGGCAGTAACAACATCTTTTTTAGTAATGCCAGGATATTGCTCTGGGATTTCCGCGATACTATAGCCCGTAGCCAAAAGATTGAGAATGTCGACTACAGCAATACGTGTCCCACGGATACAGGGTTTACCAAAACGAATTTTTGGATCAAC